>Ga0154672_136_pt1 | contig 19535 bp, 19 predicted proteins | sample Rifle2008BG13ft_FD_116101 | JGI IMG/M metagenome (GOLD analysis project Ga0154672, IMG submission 116101) | Chloroflexi bacterium RBG_13_51_36
GCTGGCAATGCTCACCGACATCGGAGGCTTATATACTGCCGACCCCCATTATAATCCCCAGGCTCAACTTATTCGCAGGGTGGATAAAATTGACGCCGAAGTCAAACGCATGGCTTGCGACACCGCCAGCCGGCAGGGGACTGGTGGTATGGCCACCAAGGTTGAAGCAGCCAGGCTAGCTACATCGTCAGGTGTAAACGTAGCCGTTGCCGACGGGCGGGAACCCGACATTCTCGTGAGGATTAGCCAGGGAGACGATATAGGCACTCTCTTCCCTGCGCAGGTGTGTAAGATGGAGAGCAGGAAGAGGTGGATGCTCAGCGGACTGGCTTCCAAGGGCAAAATCACGGTGGATAAAGGCGCTGTCTCAGCCCTCAAGGAACACAAAAAGAGCCTGCTCCCTGCTGGAGTCACAAAAGCGGACGGCAAGTTTCAGCGCGGCGATATTGTGGATATCCTTGACGACAAGGGTAAAAACATTGGCTATGGTATCGCCAACTACAGCTCCTCTGACCTGGCTAGCATCGGAGGGAAGCACTCCGATACGATCGGGAGCCTCCTCGGCTACGATTACGGTGACGAAGTGGTTCACAGGAACAATATGGTGATAGTGTGAACAGCGGGGAGTAGAAATCATGAAATCAGCCATAAGAGAACTGGAGGAAAAGGGAAAGGCGGCTAAGGCAGCTTCCAGGAAGCTGGCTTTCCTTTCTAGGGAAATAAAGAATAAGGCCTTGCTGAATATTGCTGACGCTCTCATTGACAGGCTGAATGAAATCCTGATTGCCAACAAGACTGACTATGAAAAGGCTAAAGCTTCAGGGATGAGCGAGGCGATGCTGGACAGGCTAATGCTTTCGCCGTCTCGCCTAGAAGGCATAGCTCAGGACGTGAAGACTGTAGCGGCACTGCCCGACCCCGTGGGCGAGGTGTTCGAGGAGCGAACTCTACCTAATGGCTTAAAGATAAGCAAGAAGCGAGTGCCTCTGGGAGTTATCGGGGCGATATACGAGAGCCGCCCCAATGTTACCATAGACATATCAAGCCTGTGTCTCAAATCAGGCAACGCCGTCATCCTGCGCGGCGGTAAGGAGGCGATGAATTCCAATCGCGCTTTAGCCAAGGTAGCTCAAGAGGCCTGCGACCAAGCTGGCGTACCTCAGGGAGCCATCCAATTCATCGAGTCCACGGAGCGGGCTCTGGTGAAACATATGCTCAAGATGAAGGGCATAATCGACTTGATGATTCCCCGTGGCGGCGCCGACTTGATAAAGCTCGTCTCGGAAAACGCCGCTATGCCGGTAGTTACCGGCGGGATAGGCGTCTGCCATACCTACGTAGATAAGAGCGCCGATGTAGATAAGGCGGTGGCTATCACCTATAACGCCAAAGTCCAGCGTCCTACCGTGTGCAACGCCCTGGATTGCATCCTGGTCCATAGTCAGATTGCCCCGGCTTACCTGCCCGCTGTTGCCAAAGAGTGGGCCAGAGCCGGAGTGGAGATGCACTGCGACAAGCGAGCCATGGCTATTCTTAAGGCCAACGATGTCATTCTGACCCTGAACGCAGTGAAGGGGAAGAATCTCTTAGTCCCGGCAAAAGACGACGACTGGGGGAAGGAATACCTGTCACTGAAGGCTGCCATCAAGGTGGTTGACTCTCTGGATGAAGCTTTAGAGCATATCGAGAGATATGGCTCGGGGCACTCCGAAGCTATCGTCACCGAAGACTACTCCGCAGCAACACGGTTTCTCGATGAAGTGGATGCCGCCTGTGTCTATGCTAACGCCAGCACTCGCTTCACCGACGGAGCGCAGTTTGGCCTGGGCGCCGAGATAGGCATAAGCACACAGAAATTCCACGCCCGTGGCCCTATGGCATTGAAGGAGCTAACCAGCTACAAGTGGGTTATCCGGGGCACCGGCCAGGTCCGCCCTTAGTCTGCCTCTTGTTATTAAGCCAAAAACATCACGACGGCGAGCCGTGTATTCTTAAGAATTCGCCCCGGGAAAGCCAGACCGCCTTAACCTCCACGGATTTGCCAGAACCGGTATACCTCTTGAGCCAGGGGATGCTTTGAGACCGCATCAGTGCGGTGATGTGGAGTCGAGCCAGCTTTATCCTCAGGGTGTTCGGCAAATCCACGACCTGGAATCCTAACCGACTAGCTTGAGTCTGGAAGGCGGTCCAACCATACACTGCCACGATGCTCCCATATTTTCCATCGGCTACTTCCCTGGCCAGGAGCTGCAAGCCCTCCTTCAAGTAGGAGATGAATCCCCGTGGGAAAACCCTCCTCCCCGACTCCGACCTTGACCCCCGTTTCTCACTAATCCACGCATTATTGAAGTGCAGTTTGATGACAGGGTCACCAGGCTTAACCTCACAGCCGTCTTCCAGCTTGACAGGACGACCCTTGTGACGTTTCACCTCGACGCAGATGATGCTGTCTTTCCCGAGAGGCTTGACACCAAGAGCCGTGGCGTGGACTCTGTTTATGACAGGCAACAGGGCCCGTATGATAGCTACCAGAAGGGGTGCCATATATCGTTCTGAAAACTCATCTTCACTGCCCAATCAGGCAGCGTATGCATACGTAGCCAGCCGAAACATCTGGCAATCCAGTCACCCACGATGTGCCGCCGCTGCGTCGGACGAATTTACGTTGGAGATGATGTTCTTCCACTTCCCCATATGACGGGAGCGGTCTTCCAGCGCGGTCACCAACTCCACGCGAATGGAGGGGCGGTCAACGCCCAGGGCATCTAACTTCCGTGCCATCTGTTCCTGGACGCTACCAGCTACGTGTCCATTCCCTTCGTCGAACATCAGGCGCAGGCAGACACCATCCGGTTCATGGACCACCTGGTACTGCCGTATCTCGGCATAGCTTTCCAGAACGTTCCAGAAATGGACAGGATGGACGGCAACCTTTCTCCCCTCTCGACCGCGGAGATAGAGAACATCATCATTCCTCCCGTTGATGGCCAGAACACGTCGGAACGGTTGGCCGCACGGGCACGGCTCAGGAGCCAGTACCATCATGTCAGATATTTCATAGCGAATGACCGGCTGAGTGAAGCCGAAGAGACTGGTAAATAGAATCTTGTGTCCCAGAGTCCCGTCGGGCACAGGGTGGTTATTCTCATCTACTACCTCAATAATGCCCAAATCTTCGAAGACGTGCATCCCCTGGCCGGGGTTGCACTCCATGGCGCGCAGGCCTTCCTGAGTGCCGTAGATGTCAAACACCGAACTTTTCGGCCAGGCAGCCTGGAGCTGCTTCCTCAATTCGCCGGTCAGCGGTTCGCCGCCACCGGCGATTATAGATGGATTGATACGCAAGTACCCTTGAAGCTGCTCCGTCACAAGCAGCCCCAGCATGGACGGAAAACACCGGAGCACGTGGGGTTGGAGGTAATTCAACCGCTGGACCAGCTCTTCCACAAGAGCGGTAGCCGGCAGCACGTGATAACGGTAAAGACCGGTATCCATGCTCAGAGGGAGGCGATAGCTATCATGCAGAGGACTGTGGGAACCAATGGTAACTATCGTCGGACGTCTCAGTGAGAAGGGAACCACTCCCATCATGCTTGCAATCCGCATGCTTGTCGCTTCCTGAATGCTCCATTCTTTTCGATTAAATACCACTACCGTTTTCAGCCCGGAGCTGCCTGCCGTAGTAAGCACACGATACTGACCAAGGTAATACTCGTCTCCGGAGATATGGGCCATGTGCTCTTGCAGTTGAGAGAGACGCAACCGGGGGTCGGTGACGATTTGGTCGAATTGTTTCATGTAGGTCTTCTTGTCCAGGATAGGGAAATCCTGAAGACTATAGGGCGGACCCAGCCGGTGAGTGCTGCGGAACTCGCGGTAAAAGGGAGACTTCTGAGTTACCCAATCAAGAAGATTGGCCAGCCGCCGCTGCTGTAACTCCTCAAGCCTGGCTCGGGGCCAGCATTCATGCTTTATTAGCGCTTGCCGGTAAATGATCGCCCGGGCCAGATCCCCCAGGCGACGCACCGTATGCGGTTCTTTCATTCAGCATAACCCTCGAATCACCTTCGAGAGCCTGACTAACTCCACCGTCCCCCATCTCTCCATCGGCTCCAGGTAATCCTCGGTTTTCAGAAGATACATCGCAATACTAGGTACTTTGGATTATAGACTGGTGCGTATTCGTTGTCAAGTGCGCCGGGAATCTTCTGCAAAGAGCAGCAGGCGGAACTATCAGCCAGGGCTAGTCTTTCTTCTCGGGAAAGCCTGGTAAAGGATTGCCGAAATACACTTTGGTATGAGGCCAGGGTATTTCTATGCCCTCGGCATCGAAAGCCTTTTTGAGGCGAAGTCTCAACTCCCCCATCACCGCCCACTGCTGTATCGGCTTAACATCTCCCAGAATCTTGATGTCTATTCCGGAGTCGCCCAGATTGTCAATCCTCTCCACCTTGGGAGGCTTAATAATTCTGTCGCGCCAGTTTTCATCCCTGGCTAGTTCCTGGCCTATCCGGTTTATCACACTTATGGCGTGGTCGAGGTCGGTGCCGTAGCCCACCGACACATTAAGATTGACCCTGGAAAAGTGCCTGGTAAAGTTGCTGGCTGTCTTGATCTCGCCGTTGGGCACATGATGGACTATGCCATCCAAGTCGCGGAGCACAGTCTTTCTCAAAGTTATTTCCTCTACCAGTCCGCCGATATCGGCCACCCTGACTACGTCACCCACCCTGTACTGGTTTTCTAGAATGATGAAGATACCGGCAATGAGATCTCTTATCAGGTACTGAGCGCCGAAGCCGATGGCTACGCCGGCGATGCCGAAGCCAGCCAGGACCGGCGCGACGGCCACTCCCACTTCATCCAGAATCATCATTATGGCAACTATGATAATTAATACCCGCCCCATCCCCTTGAAGATAGATATAAGGGTATTCGTCCTTTTCTCCAATCCCTCTTTGCTTTCCTTATACTTGGTCCGGGCTACGCTGCGGCGCACAATAGGCGGGAGAGACTTATTTAAGGCGAACCACAGCACGGCTCCCACTACTACTATGATAAGGATCAGGATGCCATGGGTTATCAACCAATTGACTACGGTGGCCCAATTAAGTTCCGGCATCTTCTATCTCCGTTGCTCTGCATTTTCCGCATGGACTAACTCTGTATTATTTTAAAGATGATTTGGCTTTCTGTATAGCTGCTGTGCTCTTATCAGGGCCGGTTCAGTGCCATCCTTCTCACGCAGGCAGGAGACTCGAACTTACTGCGATCTGTAGTTTATCTTCGGATTGGCCCTAGCGAAAGCTAATACTGACTATCGCCGACCTGCAGCTCGTAAGAACTCATTCTCTTCAATTTCAAGGTGCTTGAGGATATCGGAAAGCAGATAGGGGCTAACGGTTTTGGCTGGATGAATCGGGATAAGAGCTCTGCGACAATCTTGATGGTGAAATATAGCGTGACCACCCTTTTGACGAATCTTTTCAAACCCTAATGTTTGAAGACCCTTAACCACTTCCCTGACTTTAAGGGGAGGTAGCCCTGTCATATAGCCACAGTGACCTTCTTTATGTCAAGTTCCTCCGGTATTTCCTCACCCCGTTCTTTTCGGCATTCAAGGCAGAGTTCAAGCACTTCCTTGATGTTAGACAGACACTCGTCGTATGTTTCGCCCTGAGCCTTGGCTTCTGGCAGCAAAGGACAACTGGCTATATAGAACCCATCGGGTGCCTTTCTCATGATGACGCTATATTCCATTCTTGTTTCCGCTCGCCCTGATTATAGCACAGTGGTGTAGGAGCGACTTGCTCCCCGAGCAGGATTCGAAATAACTCATATTCGTCCTTCTACCCTTCGATGACCTCTTTGGTGCTGGGAATCCGGCCCATAATGCGCTCGTCAACACGGGTGGCTGAGTCCAGGGCCCTGGCCAGGGCTTTGAATAAGGCTTCGGCTTTGTGGTGGTCGTTGATGCCGCTGAGCACTTTGGCGTGGAGATTGATTTTGGCTTCGGAAGCAAGCGAGACCAGAAAATGGCGGACTAAATCAGCGTCCAGGTCGCCTATATTGGCTTCATCAAAGTCCGCCTCGATTGTGCTATAGACCCTGCCCCCGATATCTACGGCCACCATTGCCAGAGATTCATCCATAGGCACGACGGCATGTGCCATACGAACAATGCCCTGTTTTTCTTTCAATGCTTGCTTAAAGGCTTTGCCCAGTGAGATAGCCACATCTTCAACTACGTGGTGCTGGTCGGGGCCCGAGGCTGAGATTCTTATGTCAAATACCCCATGCTGGGCTAGCTGGGTAAGGAGGTGGTCGAACATCCTTATGCCGGTGGTGACTTGAGACTGTCCGCTGCCGTCAATGTTGAGCTCTGTTCTGACGGTTGTCTCGGCAGTCTCACGAACTACTTTTGCCTTTCTTTCAGCCATGTTTAACCTCCAATATCTTATTCCACCCTCACCTTAATCCTCTCCCCTCTAGGGAGAGAAAAGTGGTCAGGACTATTTCGCCTTCCTTTCATCACGAGATTGCTTCTTCTTCGCTTCACTCAGAGTCGCAATGACTGGTAGGGTTTTAAGTGCCTCAATTAAGGCATCGGTATCCTCAGGTCTGCCCACGCTAATGCGCAGACAGTTCTTCAGTCGCGGAGTATCAAAATAGCGAACAAAAATGCCTTTCTTCCTCAGTCCTTGCCAGATTTCTTTGGCGAGATTCTTCGGTCGCTTTGCTCCCTCAGAATGACAAGGCAGAGAGTAGCTCAGCGAGCAAAGAATAAAATTAGCCTGGGAGGGGTACGGCTTCAGCCAATCCAGTTCCTTCAGTTTGCCAAATAATCTCTGCCGTTCCGCAACTATCCTGGCGACGTTGGCACGAAGATACTCCATATCGGCCAGGGAAGCCAGTACCGCGGCCTGGGCTGCGGCATTGATGTTATAGGGCGGTTTAATCTTCATCAGATAATCGGCAGCATCTACAGGGAAAAATCCGTAGCCTATCCTTAAGCCAGCCAGCCCGGCCCATTTGCTGAAGGTGCGCAAAACTACCAGATTAGGGTAAGAGGGTACCGAATCAGCCACGGTTGCATTACTGAACTCAAAATAGGCTTCGTCCACGACAACGATCTTGCCTGTATCGATGAGTTCCATAATTTCCTTCTTGGTGCTGCTGTTGCCGGTAGGGTTATTCGGCGAGGCAACAAAGATGACTTTCGTTTGTCTGGTCAATCCCTTCTTCATGCTGGACACATCGAGGGCAAAATCCTCCGTCCGGGGCACGTCAACGATTCTGCCCCCGCAAATATCGGTGCTGAACGGGTACATGCCGAACGTCGGTGGACAGTTGATGACTTCTTCTCCAGGCTCGAGGAAAAGCCTGAGGACAAGGTCAATAAGCTCATCGCTGCCCATGCCGCAAACAATGTGCCGGCGTCCCAAGCCGGTATACTCTTCTAAAGCCTTCCGAAGCTCCCTCTGCTCTGGGTCAGGATAATTATGATAGTAGGGATAAGCAGCCAGAGCTTGATAGACTCTGGGGGAACAGCCATAGGGGTTCTCATTACCATCGAGCTTCACTACTTTGTCCACAGGCAATTCGGCTCGCCGGCTTAGAACCTCTGTGGGCTCGATAGGAGCGTAGCTCTTCATGGTCACGAGCTCAGGCCTGATGAGTTTTTTGATGTCCATTTCAACCTAGACCAAAAGTCAAAAATAAGAAATCAAAATGACAAATTACAATGCAAATACTTTTGCTCTGTATTTTTGCCTCTTGCATTTTAATCTTTCATTTAGCTCTCGTCCTTCTTTTCACCGCCTGGGCATGAGCATCGAGCCCTTCAGCTTCAGCTATTACCATAGCAGCTTTGCTCAGTTTTCGCATAGCAGTCTTATCCAGAGCGATGACATTGGTGACCTTCAGGAAGTCCGCAACGCCCAGAGGAGAACCGAAACGAGCACTGCCTCCAGTGGGCAGTACATGGCTGGGACCGGCAACATAATCGCCGAGAACAACAGGCGAATTCTCGCCTACAAGAATACAGCCGGCATTGTGAATTTTGCGGACCAAAGCTGAAGGGTTGGACGTCATAATGGAGAGGTGCTCCGGGGCAAAGAGGTTGACCAACTCCACAGCCTCGTCCATGTCGCCGACAAGCACAAGCATTCCTGCATCAATGGCCTTTTTGATAACAGAGCGCCGTTTCAATTTCCTCAACTGTATCTGAATCTCCTCGTCTACTCGCTTGACCAGGTTGGCCGAGGTGGTGATTAAGACTGCCGAAGCCAAGGGGTCATGTTCAGCCTGAGCCAGGAGGTCGGCGGCACAAAGGGCGGGACTGGCCTTCTCATCGGCGATAATCACTATCTCGCTGGGACCTTCAAGACCATCGATATCCACCGTGCCATAGACCATTTTCTTGGCCAGGGTCACGAAGATGTTCCCGGGACCGCAAATCTTATCCACTCTGGGTATTGATTCGGTACCAAAAGCCAGTGCCGCAATTGCCTGAGCACCGCCAAGCTTAAAGATGCGGTCAACCTTGGCAATATCGGCGGCGGCCAATGTCGGGGCAGGAATCTTGCCATCCTTACCCGGCGGCGAAACCATAATGGTTTCCTCGACGCCGGCCACTCTGGCTGGTATGGCCATCATCAAGACCGTGGATGGGTAGGCAGCGCTGCCACCAGGCACATACAAGCCAACCCTTTGTAAGGGCAGAACCTGTCGCCCCAGATACCTGTCAACAGGAATTAAGCCGATCTTTTGTTCACAGGCAACATGGAAGTCCCGTATTCTCCCGGCTGCGAACTCGAGAGCCGAGATAATCTCCTTATCTATAATCCTATGAGCGGCGACAACTTCCCGTCTATCTACTTCCAGAGAGTCCAGTCTCACTCCATCCAGTTCCTCGGTGTAATCAAAGAGAGCTTTGTCACCTTCATCACGAACATCGCCAACGATACGGTCGACCGCTTTCTGAACTGAAAGAAAGACTCTCTTCGTTTGCGGCGCCAGCCCTTGTGACGCGGCAAAAGGCTCCCAGAAATTCTCCCTGGCCAGCAATTGTCTTGCTTTGTTGAATCCTCTAACCTTTTTCATATCACTAAAACCAAACATTAAGAATTAAAGATCAAAATGACAAATTAAAATGTAGACCTTTTTTGCTTCACCTTTGTATTTTTGCCTTCTGCATTTTGATTTTTGATCTGCTTTAGCCCCCTCGCAATTTCTGTGTCAGAAACTCTATTCTCTCTTTCTTACGGGAAGATGCCAGGCTATCCTTATTGGCAATTAGACATGCCGACGATTGGAAGAGCACATCAAGAACCTTCAACCTGTGCTGCTCCAGAGTCTTTCCTGTCTGAGTGTTATCAATGAGCATATCGGCATCCTCGGGCAAAAAAGCCTCGCTCGCCCCCCAGGTTGGAATCAGCCTATATGGATTAATGTGATTGTCCCGAAGATACCTATCGGCAATATTTATATACTCCGAGGCCACTTTCAGAGGGGCCCCGACTACACTGGGGCTTCGCTGGACAAGTGACCTCAACTCATCAATGTCATTCACGGGCATTTCCTGGCTCACTGCAGCGACAATTTTGACGGTGCCGAAGCCGAGAGCAAACAATTTCTTCACCGGGCTTGAAGGGAAGCGACACAGGTGTTCCAGCAGCCAATCTTCCCCGGTGATGGCCAGGTCGAAATTACCGTTAGCCACCTGCAGAGGCATATCCTGAGGTCTGATTACTTTGATTCCCAGCCAGTCCAAATCAGCGGCGGGTCGGCGGCTCACTACCTCTTCAGAATACCCCTGAAGTGCCAGGCCAGCTCGCTTCAGGAACTGTGCCGCAGGTATTTGCTGGTGGCCATCGGGTAGAGCCAGATTGATTTCCCTTGCCTGCCACGACGGACAAAGGATCTTCATATCCTTACAGATATCAAGCTCTTGTTCCATCGATGTCTGCGGCTCGGTGCCGAGCTGGGAGTCAAAACACGTCAATATCTGGCTCAAATCCTTGTTCTCCAGGCTTTCCCGATTAGCTACCAGAAAGGCCGTAACAGGCAGCAACTTCTCGAGGGGAATTAAGCCTTGAGCTGCTATGTGTGCCCTGCCTATTCCCCAGAGCACCACCAGATCGGCATTCTCCGGCGGATAAGCCTCGGCAGCTCCCCATACCGGGAAAATCCTGAACTTCCTCATTCTGAGGTTCAAGGCAAAAGCCTCGGCCAGATTAGGATACTCGCTCACTATACGACAATCATTTTTCCGGACTGATAAGTCATTTAGATTGGTTATTCCTACCTGAGCACTGGTAGCCGCGTGTATACTGCCCTGCCCGTAGTTTAGACTTGCCACTTTTACCAGAGCTCCCGTGGGATACTTCACCAGGTATTCCTCAATCCAATCCGCACCGCAGATACCAAGGTCGTAATTGCCAACGGCCACCTGAATGGGAATATCTTTTTCCTGAAGTATTTTGGCGGAAAGGTTAGAAAAGGTTGCCGAGCGAAGGCGATACTGTTTTGCTCTGTCGCTATAACCGTCGAATCCCAGACCTATCCCGGCAAGCAAGTCAGCCGTCGACGATAGAAACCTGCCCTTAGGGAGGGCGAACTTGACACATTGATGTTTCAGTTGAGTGATAATCATTATTCTGCCCTGTCTAATTCATCCATCTGCCTTGCCATGTTGGGATTCTTCTTTCTGTAGAGGTTCGCAAATGCGCCATCTTCCTCCATTTTCATGATAGGCCCCAATATTCTGTTGTACTCTTCCTCATACCGATGTGCTTCCGATGGCACTTCTTTATAAACAATATATAAAGCCAATGCCCTGATTGAATCGGGCGGGTCAAGTACTGAAAATAATCGGGTTTCCGCAGCAGTAATCATACTAAGCATTTCCTTCTCATCTTTTGGCGAAAGCCCATATTCCCGCGTTATGCCAGATAGCGGATTTTGTCCGAGCCGCTTCCTAGCCTCAAATCTTCTAAGAAGAGTAGTGGCTAAATAGAAATGTTCATCTTCACCGAGCCGTTCGCTCCTAACTTTCCAATAGGTTTTTTCATTAGCCTTTATGATGTCCTCGGCTAATGCTTTGTCGCTAAAAAGACTTTTGAAAGATCCCATGCATTTGTTAAATGGTCAAAATGCTGTCCAACGGCCTCTCATTTCGTGCCTATTATGTCAATAATCTCTGCCAGAGAAGCCACTTCTCGCCGCCGCTTCCGTACACAGTCCCTGAGCACAAACGGAGAAGGCTCTTTGCCAGAAACCGAGATGACCCACCTATAATCGGACTTTTCTCGTCCCGTGAAGCTAAGCTCTGCGGCGTGTCCGGCGTCACGAAGCGATTCCGCTACAGCAAAGCATGTCCTCACCACTTCCGGAGTCAATACCTTACCTTTAACCAGGATGCCGGATTCGCCTCTTTTCTCCTTCTCCAACGGAAGCAATTTCATTATGTGGTCCACATATAAGGCAAATCCACAGGCGGGGACCTCTTTGCCATTCATAAGGGGCACGAGCCTATCATATCTGCCTCCGCCGCCTATCCTCTCTCTCGAGCTCACAAACTGAAAGCAGATTCCGGTATAGTACTCAAATCCGTGTATGGCTGTGATATCGATTTCATAGCTGCAGCCCAGATCATCCAGTAATTCGGTGACCTCTATGAAGTCCTTCAGGCTGGACATGAAATCCCGCGAAGCCTTGGGGAATGAAGCTCTGACATTGTGTAGAAAGCTGCTTGATTTCCCTTTGAGGCTCAACAATGAAGCCATGAGCCTGGCGATTTCGGGGCGGGCGGATTTCACCTTGGTCAATGCCTGCCAGTCTCCCTCCAGAATGCGGCTTGTCATTTTAGCTTCCTCAGCGGGGCTGAGCCTGAATTCCTTGAGCAACGCCTTCACCAGGCCGGCGTGCGATAATCGCAGCTCAACATTCTTGATGCCCAGCCTGCGGATGACCTCTTCAGCCAGTAGAATTGTCTCCACATCCGCAGCAAATTTGGCTCCCCCGAAAAACTCCGCACCACATTGCCATCTCTCCCTGTTCTCTTTCCCGGTACCTTCAAAAGCGAATATGTCGGTCACATAGAAAAGCCTGGCCAATTCCTGGTCACCCAGGTTCTCAATATAGAGCCTGGCTACAGGAATAGTGCCATCCGGCCTCAAGACGATGCGCTCGCCGCTCCAGCCATCCCAATCGAGAAACGAATATACCTTCCCTAACATGCCTGGAGTAAGCGTTCCCGTAGCTGTAAACAAATAGAGATATTCCAGGGTCGGTGTCCTCACCTCCTGGTATCCCCAGTTATGACAACAGCTCCGGAAGGTATCTTCAACACGGCGAAAGCGCAGCATATCCGCAGGCAGCAAATCCTGCATGCCTTTACATTTCTGGTTCTTCATACTTGGGGTATTCTACACTAAGCTGTTCGCAGCTTCAACGACAAACCTGAGTTTCTGTGGCTTTCCACTTCTATGCTTTGAGTTCCAGTCCATCAAAATGGCCTGGGCCAGCCAGCCTATGCAGCCTTCATAAAATACGATATTCTAAAGCACTGAGGCTGAATACTGGCGAATACTAGACCATTTAGCCAGTCAAGCCCGAACACAGAAGATTGAAGCAGGTTAGGCCAATCAATCTTACTTCCGGTCAGTACAACTAAATAACTTATTCATAATCGGCTTTATTGGTGTGGTGTCCCTAGAATTCAGGACAGATTAAGCGGAGCGGAATAGTGCAACATTTTTCGGCTTTCCGCATTTCAGTAATATAGGAATGAGAACCAACATAAACCGGAACTCACCTCTGCTGATTACTGGCTTGGGCTTGCTTGTCGTCACCATCATACTCGGATGTATGACGCCAACTTCGACAGCAACATACACACCTATCACCCTTGACCAATATTCATCCACCGTTGTCTCTGACAATGGCCTGAGCCTCACTCTATCGTTAAACTCAACGACCTATAACCAGGGAGAACAGATTACCGTAGCCATTCATGAAAAGAACACCCTTGCAATAGAAAACAACATCCGCGCAGCCAATAGATGGGCAATTCAAGGTCTAAGGCTGGGCCCCTGCCGCACGGTTTATCCTTTTGGGATATCGATCCTGCAGGGATATTACGACGCAAAAGACATTGGTGCCATCACTCCGCTTCAGCTTTTTGACCCGAACGCAACGTATAGTTGCCCAGTGTATATGGCTGCTGTTTCCTATAATTTTCAGCCCCGCAGTGATGTCGCCACTATCTATACCGGCTACGGCTCCAAGCCGTGGTCAACCAATATGACCGCCAAGGTCACATCGGCCGGATTTTGGACAGGTAGCCGCCCAGACGCGACCTTCAGCAACTTCACCCCTGGCGTCTATACCGTAGTCGGAGGCGATGAGTGGGGTGCATTGGTCATACTCCATTTTACTGTCTCATGAGGTAGCTAGAAAGCTAACCTGCGGCTGACCAATACAGTATCCCTCAGTTTATGCAGCCTGTCTACAACGACATTCATTAAAGTGCGAAGGCTAAATACTGGCGAATATAAGGCCATTGGGCCAATCAAGCCTGCCGTTCACGATGAGGAGAATTTGCTTGACATCAGTGGAATCGGTCATAATATGGAGAGAGGGAATCTGATTCCTACAAACTTGAGGGTAATGTGAGATGTTGAGAACCTGGCTCAGGATTTTCTTTCTTGTTTTTCTTGTGATTCCCATAGCTGCGGGCATAGGAGGCATCCTGGTGGCTGCCGCTGGCCCTAGCACTGTGGAAATCCTGACCGTGGATGGCACAATTGTGCCCGTGATAGCCGACTATATTGACCGGGGCATCAGTCAGGCTGAGAAGGATGGCGCTACTGTCTGCATAATCGAGCTAAATACCCCCGGCGGGCTTCTGGACTCAACCGAGAAGATAGTCCAGAAAATTATGAATGCCGATGTGCCCATCGTGGTTTACGTCTCGCCCAAAGGTGCCTGGGCTGCCTCAGCAGGAACCTTCATTACCCTATCCGCTAATATAGCGGCGATGACGCCGGGCACGACTATCGGCGCTGCTCATCCCGTAACTACTGGAGGAGAGAATATATCAGAAGACCAGATGAAAAAAATAGTCGAGTTCTCGGCTAAGTGGATGCGGACCATAGCTGAAGAACGCGGCCGCAATATGGAAGAGGCTGAGTTAGCAGTCACACAAAGCAAATCATTCACGGACGTTGATGCGCTGGGAAATAACCTCATCGACCTGCGAGCCGAGAATCTGGCGGACCTTATTTCCCAAATCAATGGCTGGAATGTCACTTTAGCCAGCGGCGAGGAAGTTACCATCGATACTACGAACTACGATTCAACCAGAAACGAAATGAATGCCGTCGAGAGATTCCTGCAAGCCATCAGCGACCCCAACATTGCGTATATCCTCCTTAGCCTGGCTAGCATAGGGCTAATTGTCGAGATTTCCAACCCGGGTCTGGTTTTCCCCGGGGTGGCTGGCGGCATTAGCCTGTTACTGGCGTTTTACTCCCTGGGAGTGCTTAATGCTTACTGGGGAGGCATAGGACTCATTTTACTTGCCGTGGGACTTTTTATCGCCGAGTACTTTACCACTAGTTTTGGGCTGTTAACTGCGGGAGGCGTAATATCACTGGTTGCAGGCTCGCTGATTTTGTTCACCCACAGCCCGGGCATAGAGGTAGATTGGAGGCTAATTGTCGGGGTTGCAGTAGGTTTTACCGCCTTTGCTGTCTTTGTCCTCGGCGCAATTATCCGCGGGCAACGACGACGCAAAGCTACCGGGCCCGAGGGAATGATCGGGACAGTCGCCGTAGCCAAGACACCACTCGACCCCACAGGCACGGTTCTCGCCGAAGGAGAATTGTGGACGGCAGCGTCGGAGGGCGGCAGGGTGACACGCGGTGAAGAGGTGATAATAACCAGAGTGGAGGGATTGAAACTATGGGTGGCAAAGAAGCCAAAAGAATAGGGAGGTGATACCGTGGAAATAACAGGCCCGATTATCGTAGCCATAGTTCTTGCCGCCGCTTTTGTCGGTTTCGTTGTCTATGCCATCGTAGAAGGCCAGAAGCGCAAACTCTCGGCTGGCGTAGAGGAGATGATAGGAAAGGAAGCCGTAGTGCGAACGACCCTCAGTCCCAAGGGCACGGTTCTGGCTGAAGGAGAGTTATGGACAGCCATAGCTGAAGATAGTACAATAGAAGCCGGAGAGGAGGTGATAATAACCAAAACCGCAGGATTAACACTGTGGGTGACCAGAAAATCTGAAGAAAAGGAGCAAAAATGAACATATTCATTTATGTTGTTATCGCAGTAGTAGTAATAATACTTCTACAGGCAGCCATCAAAGTCGTCCGAGAGTATGAAAGAGTGGGCGTCTTCCGACTGGGCCGATTCGTAGGTCTGAGAGGGCCAGGTTTGGTGTTGATAATACCTTTCATTGAGAACGTGCGGAAAGTTGACCTGCGGGTGGTCACAATGGACGTCCCCCAGCAAGAGTGCATCACTGTGGACAACGTTACTGTCAGAGTTGACGCCGTGGTTTACTTCCGAGTGGTCAATGCTGCAGATGCCATTCTCAAGGTGCTGGACTATATCAAGGCAACGTCGCTGCTTGCTCAGACCACTTTGCGAAATGTTGTCGGACAATCTACGCTGGATGAGTTACTGGGCCAGCGCGACCGACTTAACGAAAAGGTAAAGACGACGGTAGACGAAGGCACCGATCCTTGGGGTGTGAAAGTGAGCATGGTAGAGGTTAAGGATGTACAGCTGCCGCAGACAATGCAGAGGGCGATGGCCGCCCAGGCTGAAGCTGAGCGAGACAGAAGAGCCAAGGTAGTCCATGCCGAGGGTGAAGCCCAGGCGGCAGAGAAATTAGCCGAGGCTGCTAAAGTTATCTCCAGCCAGCCATCAGCTCTCCAGCTTCGCTATTTACAGACATTGACCGCCATTTCCACAGAGAAGACCAGCATTATCGTATTCCCTCTGCCCGTGGATTTGCTGGCTGCCGTGTTGGAGAAGGCTAGCAGGCCAGAGAAAGGTAAATAGTACGACAAAATCTGCGTCAGTCGGGATTAAATAAGGACATGCCAAATCTGGGCGGAGGGTCCAGCGGCAGTTCAGATCTTGATGCGAATGCTAAATCCTCCGCGGGCAGGGGTTATGCCTGTGCCTAAGAAGGCTCCATCGGGCAAATCTTCCTAACTCAGGGGGTAGCTATGGCCAATAAAACCAAGCAGGAATGGCATGATACCACATTGGCTCCGGCTTTGAAGCGCGCCGCCGAGCGTCAGGATAAGTTTGAGACCAGCTCTGGCGCGGAGATCGACACCGTCTACACATCGGAGGACCTGCCAGAATTCGATCATGTTCGAGACCTGGGCTACCCCGGGGAGTATCCATTTACGCGAGGCGTCCAACCGAATATGTATCGGGGCAGAATATGGACAATACGTCAATACGCTGGCTTTGGTACCGCTGAGGAAACTAATCAAAGATATCGTTATCTCTTGGAGCAAGGCCAGACCGGCCTGAGCATAGCCTTCGACCTTCCCACTCAAATTGGCTATGATTCTGACCATCCCCTGGCTAGAGGAGAGGTAGGCAAGGTCGGTGTTGCCATAGACAGCCTTCGGGATATGGAGATTCTGTTCCAGGATATACCTCTGGATAAGGTGAGCACCTCCATGACCATAAACGCTACCGCACCGATTCTCCTGGCCATGTATATTGTCCTGGGCAAGAGACAAAGAGTTGAGTCCACCGAACTAAACGGCACTACTCAAAATGACATACTCAAGGAGTACATCGCCCGGGGCACCCATATCTTCCCACCCCGTCCGTCCATGAGGTTGGCCACTGATATATTTGCTTATTGTGCCAAGCATGTCCCCCGATGGAATACCATCAGCATCAGTGGTTACCATATACGAGAAGCTGGTTCCACCGCGGCCCAAGAAATTGGCTTCACCCTGGCCGACGGTATTGCCTATGTTCAGGCGGCTATTGATGCCGGGCTTGATGTAGATACATTCGCTCCCAGACTATCATTCTTCTTCAATAGCCACATCAACTTCCTTGAAGAAATTGCCAAGTTTAGAGCGGCACGACGCCTCTGGGCGAAGGTCATGAGAGAGAGGTTCGAGGCCAAAGACTCACGTTCCTGGATGCTTCGCTTCCACACTCAGACCGCGGGATGCAGCCTCACCGCACAGCAGCCGCACAATAATATTGTGCGGACAGCCCTGGAAGCTTTGGCGGCGACCTTAGGAGGAACTCAATCGCTGCACACTAACTCTTTCGACGAAGCTTACGCTCCACCCTCTGAAGAAGCAGTAACCATAGCCGTGCGGACTCAGCAAATATTGGGCTACGAGAGTGACATTGCTCATGTTGTTGACCCACTTGGCGGCTCCTACTACATAGAGCATCTAACCGACAGCCTGGAAAAGGAAGCCGCTGAGTATATCTCCAAGATTGACAGTATTGGTGGTGCCGTAGCTGCTATAGAGCAAGGATATCAACAGAGAGAAATTCAGGACTCATCTTACCGCTACCAGAAAGAAATCGAGAGCGGAAAACGCACCGTGGTAGGGGTAAACAGGTTCGTCTCTCCTTATCCCAAAATAGTGGGGTTGCTGCGAGTGAAGCCCGAGGTGGAGAAAAGACAGAGGGAGAGGACTGCCCAGGTCAGGAAAGACAGGGACAACGCCAAAGCCAAGCAGGCGCTCAAGCGTTTGGAGGACGTGGCCCGAAGCAAGGACAATACCATGCCAGCTTTTCTTGAATGTGTGGATGCCTACGCCACCGAGGGTGAGATATGTGATGTACTGCGCAAGGTTTTTGGCACTCAGAAGGAATTCCTGGTCTTTTGAGAGAGAGCCTTCCGGATCTATGGGACCAGCTTCTAAGGAGGTGAAATGGCCAAACAAGTTGACCACATCGGTATTTTAGTCAGCAATCTCGATGAAGCGATAAAGCTTTACAGGGATTGCTTCGGCGCTGAGGTCGGCAAGACCGAGACCCTCTCGGAGCGCGGAGTTAAGGCAGCCATCCTCTCTTTGGCCCAGGGTGCCAACCTAGAACTCCTGGAACCACTTCCCGGCAGCAATATGGCAAAGGTCCTGGAGAAAAGGGGCGAGGGCCTTCACCACATAACTTTTGAGGTTGACAATGTAGATAAGGAGCTCAGCCATCTAGCCGAAAAGGGAATAGAACTAATTGATAAGAAAGCCCGCCCCGGCTTCGAGGGCCTGGTGGCTTTCATTCACCCCAAATCACTCAGAGGGGTGCTTGTTGAGCTTTGTCAGAAAGCCTAGAAGGAGCGGACTATGAGCAAGGGTAGGATTCGTGTTCTGCTAGCCAAGCCTGGTTTAGACGGGCATGACCGGGGTGCCAAAGTAGTAGCCAGAGCTCTGCGTGATGCCGGCATGGAGGTAATCTATACCGGTATCCGACAGACTCCCGAGATGATTGTCGAGGCAGCTATTCAGGAGGATGTGGATGTCATCGGGCTGAGCATTCTTTCGGGAGCTCATCTGGAGCTCTTCGCACCAATCATACAAGGCTTAAAGAAGAAAGGCAGAGAAGACGTCCTGGTCATCGCTGGCGGCATAATACCCGAAGATGATGTTCCCGCCTTGCAACAAACGGGCGTAAAAGCCATCTTTGGGCCGGGCACCTCCACAGGAGATATCATCAAGTTTATCCAGAATGAAATGACCCAGCGCTCAACACGCTGACTGCTAGGCAACGCCAATAAGGTCGGCGAGGTTCTCCACTCCTTTGTCCACCATGAAACGCTCTATCCCCTCCAGTATCGTGAGACAGATGTCGGGACTGGTCAGGCAAGCTGCGCCGATCTGTACAGCCGTAGCCCCCGCCATAATGAACTCCAGAGCATCCTCGGCACAGGTGATGCCCCCGCACCCTACCACCGGGATATGCGCCACCCTGGCTGCCTCGAACACCATATAAAGAGCCACAGGCTTGACGGCGGGACCAGAAAGTCCGCCTGCAATATTCCCTAAGCGTGGTTTCCTTCGGTCTATATCAATTGCCATGCCCTTCAATGTGTTAATCAGGGATATGGCATCAGCTCCAGCCTCTTCTACGGCTGAAGCGATTCCCTTGAGATCGGTTACATTGGGACTCAACTTGACGATAACCGGTAAGGTAGTGACAGCTTTAGTTGCCGAAGTCACCCGAGCGGCAAGCCTGGGGTCCGTACCAAATTCCATCCCACCCGCGGAAATATTTGGGCAACTGATATTCAGCTCAATGCCGCTGACCCCGGGTACACCCTCCAATTTGCTGGCCACAGCCACATATTCATCTACCGTCTCCCCGGCCACATTAACGATAACCGGAACCTGCCATTCTGCCCATAGCGGCGCTTTCTCCTTAATCAGGGCGTCGACGCCGATATTCTCCAGACCCACCGAATTAAGCAGACCATCAGTAGTTTCCACCAGCCGTGGTTGCTCATTTCCCCTTCTGGGTCT
>Ga0154672_106_pt1 | contig 19478 bp, 16 predicted proteins | sample Rifle2008BG13ft_FD_116101 | JGI IMG/M metagenome (GOLD analysis project Ga0154672, IMG submission 116101) | Chloroflexi bacterium RBG_13_51_36
CTATCTCCGCAATATAGGCACAATCGGGATGAACGGGCAAATTAGGCTACTGCAGTCAACCGTTGCCGTGGTGGGAGCGGGAGGATTAGGTAGCACCGTTATCGAGTTACTCGCCAGACAAGGAATAGGGCACATGATTATTATTGATGACGACTGCTTCACGGAGCAGAATTTGAACAGGCAAGTTATGTCCACAGAAGGGAATCTGGGCGAGTACAAAGTCATCGTGGCCGCAAAAAGAGTCAACGAGATAAATTCAGCAACCACCGTCACCACTTTGCAAGAACGGTTGACCGGAGAGAACGCTCAGAGCTTCCTCACTGGTGCCCAAGTGGTAGTCGATGGGCTTGATAACCTGCCGTCACGACTGGTGGTCGAGCGGGCTTGCCGTCAACTGGCAATACCCTATGTTCACGCCTCAATAGGCGGCTTCGCCGGACAACTCATGACCATTTTCCCCGGAGACGTGGGCCTGTCTTCGCTTTATGGGTCATCCCCCGATACTATGCCCGAACAGGGTATAGAGACCAGAATTGGGAACCCTCCGGCGACGGTAGCCATAATTGCCGCATTGCAGGCTCAGGAGGTGGTCAAAATCATCACCGGTGTTGGTGCACCTATACGCAACCAAATCCTCCTAATAGATACCAGGGAATATGCTGTTGACAAAGTTGAGCTAGGAAAGTAGGGAAATGGCGTTAATTACAGTGCGCTTCTATAGTCTGTGGCGTTCTTATCTCGGCACAGATAGTGCTACTTTGCAGGCTGACCGTATAGATGACGCACTGACTCAACTTGAAGAGAAATTTGGCCGTCGACTCCGAGAGAAACTCGAAACTGCTGGCGTCCATCTAGATGGGAAGATACAGGACTATTCGCTCATTCTGTTGAATGGTATCAACTTGCGCAATTTGAAGAGCACTGACTTCAAAGAGGGAGATGTGCTGCACATCTTTCCACCTGCCATCGGCGGATAACAGTTCCACAGAGGCGGGATAGACTTCACCACCACATCCACTCGGCAGCAAAGCCGACCCCTCGGGGGAGATACGCTTGATCTTGATCTGTCTAGAGTGTCCGGAAATCAAACCATCCCTACTGGGTCGACATCTATGGTCCAGCCTCGCGGCAAAGTAAGCCGGGATAATACCTGGGCTGAGTCAGAACCGCGAAGGAAGAGTTGCCAGCGATACCTGCCCCTGGCCTTAAAGGCAAAAGCAGGCACAGGACCAATCATGTCGAAATCGATGATATCCTCTCTCGCCTTCTCATCAAGAATCAAACGATGGACCCTCTGTGCCTCACGACGACACAACTCTTCATTGATGTTGCTATAAACGAGGCGAACTAGCTGGCTGAAAGGTGGATAGTTGTATCGGCGACGATAATCTATTTCCTTATGATAGAACTCAAGATAATCATGTTTGGCAGCAGCTCCAATAATGTAGTTATCCGGGGAGTAAGTCTGGATGATGACTTTTCCTGTTTTAACCCCACGCCCTGCCCTGCCAGCCACCTGACACAGGAGTTGAAAAGTGCGCTCGCCACTTCGGAAATCAGGAAAATTGAGGCCCGTATCGGCACTAATCACCCCGGCCAGGGTCACCTGAGGGAGGTCCAAACCTTTGGCTATCATCTGGGTACCAATGAGTACATCTGCCTTGCGGTCCCGAAATCTCTTCAACAATTCCTCATGAGCATATCTTCTGGTAATCACATCTCTATCCCAGCGAAGCACTCTTGCCTCCGGGAAGAAATGCCTTACCTCCTCTTCCACTCTCTGTGTGCCGATGCCCAAGAACCTGAGACTGCGCCGGGAACATCGCGGACAGTCTTGAGATACCGGAATAGAATAGCGGCAGCGATGGCAGATCATTTTCTTCTCCACCGAATGGTAAGTAAGGGCTATGGAGCAGCGGGGGCAACGCAAGACAAAGCCACAGCTGCGACATCGGACAAAAGTAGCTGCGCCCCGACGGTTCAGGAAGAGAATTATCTGTTGCCTTTGCGCCAGAGTTTCTTTCATGGCAGCCAATAGGGAACGGCTAAGCAAGCTCGTGTTTCCAGCTTTGAGCTCCTCTCTTAAATCCACTATGGTTACTTCGGGGAGAGGGGAATAACCGCGAGGAGTGATTCTTTCCTTTAGCTCCGCAAGGTGGTACTCGCCTTGCTGTGCCCTATGGAAACTGCCAATATCGGGGGTAGCACTGCCCAGGATAACAACTGCATCACTGAGTTGAGCCAGTTTAATGGCCGCGTCTCGGGCATGATAGCGAGGCGACTTATCTTCTTGCTTATATGTCCACTCATGCTCTTCATCAATAATGACAAGACCAAGGTTGGGCAGGGGCGCAAACAGGGCGCTCCTTGGCCCAATGACGACATCGCAGTTTCCCTCTCTTATCCATTGCCACTCGTCGAACTGCTCTCCTGCGGAAAGGCCGCTATGCAGCACCGCCACACGTCCGGGAAAACGACCGGCAAACCTCTCTACTGTCTGCTGGGTCAGAGCAATTTCCGGGATGAGGCAAATGCCTTTCCTACCGGTGGCAATGACCTGCGCTAGGGCTCGCAGGTAAATCTCAGTCTTGCCGCTGCCAGTAACGCCGAAAAGGAGGACTATCAGCGGTTTGTCAGATTGCCTGGCCTCCTTCACAACGCCATCTTGGATTGACTCCCAAGCAGCTTGCTGAGATGAAGTGAGAACCGGAGGTGGAGAAGTCGTGAGGCTTATGCGAAATAAGGGGTCACGCCTCACCCTGAGCCTTTCCACCGAGACCAAATGCCGGCTCTCCAGAGCTTTGATAGTGGCAGGAGAGCAATGAAAACACTCCTTCAATTCGCTAATTGAAACGGGTCGAGTCTGCCCAGCCAGAAATGCCAAGAGTTCTGCTTGTCTATGAGCTCTGGCCTTACTCAGACGGGCCTTCGCTACTTCGACTTCTTCTCTGCCAGCTGTTAGCCTGATATAAGGAACCGTTTTAGGCTTTATCCTTGGCTCCTCGAATTCCAGCGTCTGTCTAATTAGCCGACAGTCTATTAGCTGACCGGTGATTTGCCTGGCTTTTATCTTGCCAATTGTTCTCTCCAGCTCAGGCAAACTTATCTTCTTCTCGTTGACAATCTGAAGGACTTGCCTTTGTTCCGGCGTTAGGGACAAATCTGCTTGGCCTCTCGTCAAATCAGGGGTCGTTAGCTGAAAGGAAGTAATAGCCCGCCTCTCAAATCCGGGGGGCAGCATTAAAGCCAGAGCATCAAAAGGGGAGGCAAAATAGTGTCCGCTTATCCACTGAGCAAGGCTTACCTGTATCGGGGAAAGCAAAGGACCATCAGTGACAATGCCCGTTACTTCCTTGGTTTCCGCAACCGCCGGTTCCTTCGACAGATGCAGCACAATCCCCTGAATGACACGGGAGCCAAAAGGCACCCATACTGCTTGTCCAACACTGATATTCAGGGCCGGCGGTATGGCATAGCAGAAAGTTGACCGGCTTCCCGGTGAATTGACTGCCACCTCGGCGTAGTTCATTCAGAGGACTGTTCTTCTTTGGGAACTTGTTCCTCTTGAGGCGTGGTTTGTTCCAGTACCCGTTCGCGTCTTTCCTTAAGTCGGGCCTGCTTAACGCTGAGCCTGCGAATATAGTAAAGCTTGGCCCGGCGCACATGCCCGTGCCTGAGCACCACCACACCCTGCACGGAGGGGGACTGGAAGGGAAAGGTGCGTTCCACCCCGATGCCATAAGATACCCTTCTCACCGTGAAGCTTCCCCCAGCAACACCCCTCCTCATCTTAATCACCACGCCTTGGAAGTGCTGTAAGCGCTCTCTATCCCCTTCCATAGTCTTCAAACTAACCTTGACCGTATCGCCAGGGGAGACCTGAGGAATGTTGGGGTTTATTTTGGGTTTAACGAATTCTCTAATATCCATTTTCTTTCCTCATCGCAAATATTACCCTTCTCCAAGAGTTCGGGGCGCCGTTTCGCCGTTCGCAGGATAGCCTGACGGCGTCGCCATTGAGCAATTTCTCCGTGATTTCCTGAAAGCAGAATCGAGGGTACTGACCAACCTCGATATACCTGAGGTCTGGTATATTGTGGATATTCCAAAAGCCCGTCGCTATGAGAATCACTGCTGGCAGAATCCTCTGAGCCCAATACCCCCGGTACAAGTCTAACAATAGCATCCACCACAACCAGGGCAGCCAATTCCCCCCCACTAAGCACATAATCACCAATACTGATTTCGTCAGTCGCCAGGTACTCACACACTCTCTCGTCGAAACCTTCGTAATGGCCACAGATCAATATCAGATGAGGGTAGAGGGCCAGTTCCTGAGCCACAGATTGAGAAAAAGGCCTGCCCTGAGGGGTGAGTAGTATGGTAGGTACCTCAGCTACACCGATTTGCTGTTTTACCGCCTCCGCTGCCTCAAAGATAGGCTCGGGCTTGAGCACCATACCGGGCCCACCACTGTAAGGATAATCATCCACAGTATGATGCCTGTCATGGGTATAGTCACGAATGTTATGAATCACGATATCCGCCAACCCCTGCTCCCGAGCACGCTTGACTATGCTCTGGTTCAGTGGAGAGACAAACGTTTCAGGGAAGAGACACAAAATATCAATACGCATAGACCCTTTCAACAAAGACCTTCAAAACCCATATCTTACCATGTAAGAGGCGGCAAAGGAAAGTCTTGTGCTTCACAATAACCTTGGCTCTCAGACAGAAGTATAACCGGTGCCCCACATTTGACACCACTCTATTGTCAACCCGCAAAACGAAAATTGTTCCAAAACGCAAGAAAATCACCAAAAGGTATTGACAAAATGAAGACATGGTTTATAATAGCATTGTGGGGAGAAGTGGGGAATTAGGGGGATAGTGGCATGACCGGGACGATAGGTGAAGCGGAATTGAGTGGCTCCGGGGGGAGATCGAGGTAAATAAGATGTTCTTTGGCGAGTACTCATATAAGGTTGACGAGAAAGGCAGAATACCTCTGCCGCCAAACTTCAGGGCGCAGCTGAAGGATGGCTTGGTATTAGCCAAGGGCATGGGGGAAAAGTGCATCGCTGTCTATTCCATAGCAGAATGGAGAAGACTGTCCGAGAAGCTTGCTGAGAAGGCACTAACCCCAGCTAATTTGAGGAGACTGAACCGCGCTATCTTCGGCACGGCGTTCAGCGCCTCGTTTCAGGGACAAGGCCGCATAAAACTGCCGGATCCCTTGCGCACATATGCCGGGATCGGTGACACCGTAATTGTCGTCGGCGCCAACAACCGTGTTGAAATCTGGAGCGAAGACGGATGGAAGCCGGAAATCACGTCGGCCGAAGAACAGGCATCACAGATAATTGAGAGCGGAGTATGAGTGAATGAGCGTGACCATGTCCTTGCCCGTTCACGTCCCTGTCCTGCTCGATGAAGTTATAGCAGCGCTACAGCCTCGGCGAGGAGATTGTTTCATTGACTGCACAGTTGGTCTGGGGGGACACGCGGCAGCCATACTGGAGCAAATCTCACCTTCAGGAAGGCTCTTAGGCATTGATGCTGACCCCGAAGCCATCAAAGCAAGTCACGATAGACTTAGCGACTATGGCAAAGCAGTCACTTTGGTTAATGATAACTTCGTTAACCTGGAGGCAATCTCCAGAAGATACCATTTTCATCCGGTTGATGGTATTCTTCTCGACCTTGGTGTTTCTTCTCTGCAACTGGATACAGCCGAACGTGGCTTCAGCTTCCACCTCGATGCTCCCCTAGATATGAGGTTCGATCCCGGGCAAGGCTTAACCGCATCGGACATCGTCAATCGCTTCTCTGAGCAAGAGTTGGCTAAGCTCATGGAGAGGTACGGTGAAGAGCGTCACAGTCGGCGGATAGCGCGGAACATCGTTCAAAACCGCCCCGTCGCTACCACCGTTGAGCTTGCCCGCTTGGTAGAGCAAGTCTCGGGCGGCAAGCGTGCCAGAATTCACCCTGCCACAAGAACCTTCATGGCACTTCGCATCGCGGTCAACAGTGAACTACAGAATCTGGAGCTGGCTCTCAAAGTAACCCCCAACCTCCTTCGTCCCGGTGGAAGACTAACAGTCATCAGTTACCATTCTCTGGAAGACCGTATAGTCAAGCAATTCATGCGCTACGCAGCCAGCAGCTGCCTATGTCCTCCGGGAACGATAGTATGTCGTTGCGGGCAAGTGCCCACCTTGAAACTCATTTCACGGAAGGTCATCAGACCTACCTCGTTGGAGACAGAATCCAACCCACGCAGCCGCAGCGCTAAACTAAGGATAGCTGAGCGACTCAACTAGGCAGCATACTCAGCAAAAAGGAGGTGAAAATGGCAAAGAGAATCATTTCAGCTATTGATGTGGGCACAACTAAAGTAGCCACGCTCGTGGCTAATGTCAAAGCGGAAGATGACATTGAAGTTTTAGGAGTGGGAGTCGTTCCCTCTCATGGCCTACACAAAGGCATCGTAGTCAATATGGATGAAGCCAAACAGTCGATCGCCACATCGATAAAGGAAGCTCAAAGAGTTAGTGGCATACGTATAGATTCTGCCTATGTTGGGGTTACCGGCAGACACATAAGTAGTCTGAACAACCGGGGGGTAATAGCTATCCCGCGAGACGACCGATTGGTGCGCACGCAGGACCTTAGGCGGGCGCTATCTGCGGCTCGGAATGTCTCCGTCGCCGAAGGGAAGAAGGTGCTCCATGCTATTCCCCGATACTACGCTCTGGACGGACAAGAAGGAGTGAAACAGCCGGTGGGTATGCACGCGTCCAGGTTGGACGTGGAAACCCATATCATCACTGCCTCAGTGACTTCAATACAGAACCTCGCCAAGTGTGTACGCAGTATCGGTGTTGACGTTGAAGACCTCATCCTTGAGCCCTTGGCTAGCGGAGAAGCAGTGTTGACTCCGGAAGAAAGAGAGACGGGTGTTATCATGGCTGACATCGGAGGCGGGACCACAGACATAGCCGTATTTAAGAGCGGCAGTATCTATCACACCGCTATCATTCCGGTAGCCGGCTACCAGGTAACCAGCGATATCTCTATAGGCTTGGGCCTGCCGTTCAATATTGCGGAGAAGATGAAGAAGAGATACGGCAACGTCACTCCTACCTTGGAGTTCGACGAGACAGTCCAAGTGGGTCTCGAAAACGGTCACAGCGCTTCTTACAAAGACCTGTGCAATATCATCCGGGCTCGGACGGAGGAGCTGCTCCAACTTATCTTGATGGAGATGCCCACCAGCGATTACCACACTCTGGCCCCTTGTGGCTTAGTGCTGACAGGTGGCTCGGCGAACCTACCCGGGTTGGACGAGCTAGGACAATCACTTCTGCGAATTCCAGTACGCAGAGGCCGACCTTTGAGCGCTGGCATTTATGGCATTTCCGATATCCTGCATGACCCAGCTTATGCTACCACACTAGGCTTAATCCTATGGCCGGTGCGAGGCAAAGAGGGCTCAGCTTTCCAAGCAAAGAGCGCCGGTGTCCTTGGCAACTTTGTAGGTTTCTTCAGAAGGCTGTTCCGTGCCTGATTTGTGAAAGGAGGTTAGAATGGCAAAACAAATTTTTACTCCAAGTCCAGCAAGAATTAAAGCTATAGGCATTGGCGGCGGCGGCTCCAATGCCATTACTCGCATGGTCCGTGAAGGCATCAAGGGCGTTGACTTCATAACCATGAATACCGACGGACAAGCCCTGGCTCTTGCCGAGGCTCCCACCAGAATCCAACTGGGTGAGAAGTTGACCAGAGGGTTGGGCGCTGGCGGTGACCACAAGGTTGGAGGCAAGGCAGCAGAAGAAAGCATCGACATAATTGAGGAGATCGTTCAGGGCGCTGATATGGTGTTTATTGCCGCCGGCATGGGCGGTGGCACAGGCACAGGTGGCATCCCCGTTGTGGCTGAAGTAGCCAAGAAGAGTGGCGCCCTGACCATCGCAGTGGTGACCAAACCTTTCACCTTCGAGGGCATGCACAGAACGGAAGTGGCCGAGGAAGGGTTGGTCGAACTGAGCAGCAAGGTTGATACGCTTATCATCATACCCAATGACCGCCTTCTCCAGCTTTGCGATGCCAAGACGACCGTGGACAATGCCTTCAGGCTGGCTGACGATGCTCTTCGTTTGGGGGTTCAGGCCATCTCTGAAGTAGTTACCGTCCCCGGGCTGATTAACCTGGACTTCGCTGATATTAAATCAGTGATGAAAGATGCCGGCCCAGCCTGGATGTCCGTAGGCAAGGCGGGTGGACAAAGTCGCGCTGCTGAAGCAGCTAAGGCTGCTATGGCCAGTCCGTTACTCGACGTATCGATAACCGGAGCCACAGGGGTGTTGTTCAATATTACCGGTGGCCCGAGCCTCACCTTGTTTGAGTGTAACGAGGCTGCCCAAGTAATTAGCCAGGCAGTAGACCCCAATGCCAACATAATCTTTGGTGTGGTGTTCGACCCCAAGATGGATAGCGAACTCCGCATCACTGTCATCGCTACTGGCTTCGCTAAGACATCTGGCGGAACAATACGCAGCGCCGATGAGCTTCGCCGCTTGATACGAGGCGGCAGCGATGCTCTCGACATGCCCTCTTTCCTGCGCCGCGCTAATCGTTTCCCGGCTTCCCGCGTAGACAACAAAACTCATGCTCCTGCACCGGTCACCCCTGAGCCGACCAGAATCTCACGACAGTAGACCTAAGCCTCATACGAGAGGAAAGGGGTAGCTCCCGCTACCCCTTTCCTCTCCATCACTGCAACGGATTGCTTTCCTAGGGTCTCAGGAGGCCTTGAAGAGGATATCCCCTAATTCTCACCGGTCGATGGTTAACAATCGTTGGAAGCAGGCAAGAGTTGCATTATCTCTACAATTGTGTCATAATAACTGTTTAGACCTTTAAATCAGTCCAGTGAGGCTGGTAAGGGGAGACATGCTTAAGCACATCGCAATAGAAGCATCAAGTAAGACCTCTTGCCGGTTTTATGGCAGGAGGTTTTTTGATGCCTGAAAAGACTCTCCTGACCTCAAGGGAGATAGAGCGAGCGTTAACTCGTATTGCCCACGAGATTGTGGAAAGAAACAAGGGCGCGGAAGGGATGGTGTTCGTAGGCATGCGAACTCGGGGAGTGCCTTTAGCCAAGCGCATAGCTGAAGTAATCGAAGTCTTAGAAGGAGTCCCCGTTCCAGTGGGTACTCTGGACATTGGTCTTTATCGCGATGACATTTCACCTTCAGAATTGAAACCAGCAGCCGAGAGCCACACTGATATTCCCACCAGTATCACCGACAGGCAGGTAATCCTGGTTGATGACGTTCTCTATACTGGACGGAGCATTCGTGCCGCTATGGATGCTCTGATGGACCTGGGGCGTCCGAAGTCTATTCAACTAGCTGTACTTATCGACCGCGGCCATCGGGAGCTTCCCATTCGGGCCGATTATGTAGGTAAGAATATGCCCAGCTCCAAGGATGAGGAGATACAGGTTCAACTGGTGGAGACTGATGGTGTGGACAGGGTGGTAATCGAAAGTGTGGCCAAAAGAGAGCTAATTACAGGAAATTGATAGGGGAGGAGATATCATGAGCCTAGCAAATAGAAGTCTGGTGACCATAGACGACTTGTCCAACGGGGAAATCGAAGCGCTATTTTCCTTAGCAGACGAAATGGCAGACTCTCCAAACAAGCAAGCTGTACTGTGCCAGGGGAAGATAATGGCCAGTTTGTTTTTTGAGCCAAGCACCAGGACACGGCTATCCTTCGAGACTGCCATGCTCAGACTTGGAGGTCAGGTCATAACTGCCGTGGACGTCGGCGCCACGTCTTTGGCCAAAGGCGAAAGCATCGCTGATATGGCGAAGGTGGTCGGGAGCTATGCCGATCTTATCGTGGTCAGGCACCCCTGGGAAGGAGCTGCCAGAGTGGTTGCCGACTATGCTGGCGTCCCCGTGATAAATGCCGGTGACGGCAGCCATGAACATCCTACCCAAACCTTGTGCGACCTCTACACTATTAGAAAAGAAAGACAGACTATCAAGGGGCTCAGAATTGCCCTGTGGGGAGACTTGAAACACGGGCGTACCGTACATTCACTGATTTATGCCCTAGCCAGATTCGGTGCCACTATACTCTTCTGTTCTGGTTCAGGGCTTGATATGCCGGAGCATGTCCTGAGGAGGCTAGGCACTGAATATAAAGGGGAGTTAAAAAGCTGCAAGGAGCTGAATTATGAAACCGAAAAGAGTCTCTTCCCTCTTGATGCCATATACCTGACTCCCAGCAGCCCCCACCAACTTGCCATGTTGCCCGACATAAATGTCCAAGTGGAATTGAAGGCCGGAGTTGACGCTCTCTATGTAACCCGGCTACAAAAGGAAAGGCAAACGTCCACAGTGGAAGAAGGGAAGTCTGAAAAAAGTTACCCGGTGGTAGATAAAAAACTCCTCAAAGGCAAGGTATTTGAGAAAACACTCGTTATGCATCCGCTGCCACGTGTCGACGAATTGACCCATGAAATGGATGCTGATCCCAGGAGCATGTATTTCAAGCAAGCGGCTTATGGGGTACCCGTCAGAATGGCGCTACTAGCTATCTTATTGGGTGCAAAAGAAGTCACAGTTGATAGAGATAAGGATTCCTTTATCCGGGAGATAGACTATCCCGTTTATAAGCGGGATTCCGGTGTCAAGTGTTCCAATAGAAACTGTGTTTCGAACCAGGAAACAGAAGTAAGGTATATAAAACCTGAGTTCAGAATAGTGAGTCGCCAGCTTTTAACGTTGCGTTGTATCTACTGCGACCATGAACTGTATCCTCATTATGTCGCCAGTTCGGAATGGCACGAAGGGAGATTGGAGAACAAGAGATACCATAGTGCCGATAGCCGCTTTGCTCGAAAGATTAGACCCGAGAATCTGATTATCTTTGCCTCGGAAAATGAGGCTCAGGCCAAACGATTTAAGCCAAGCAGCTACGTCAAACAATGAATAAGGAAGCCGTTTCCCTGCTCATCAGCGGTGGCCACATAATTGACCCCAGTCAGGGCATAGACCAGGTTAGTGACTTGATTATTGCCCAGGGCAAGATTGTGCAGATAGGGGGAACCGCCATTTCGAGCCCTTCATTTTCTGTCATTCTGAGCAAAGCGAAGAATCTCGACGCCACGGGATTAGTCATTTGCCCTGGCTTTATGGACCTCCACTGCCACCTCCGGGAGCCAGGTTTTGAGGACAAAGAAACAATTGCCACGGGAACAGAAGCAGCCGCCATAGGCGGCTTCGCCGTTGTCTGTTGCATGGCAAACACGGAACCACCCTTAGACAATGCGGCCGCCGTAAGTTGGGTTAAGCGAAAAGCGAGCAAGGACAGCTTGGTTGCTGTTCTTCCCGTAGGTTGTATCACTAAAGGTAGAAAAGGCGAGGAATTGACCGATATGGCTGAGCTGGCTGAAGCCGGAGTAGTTGCTTTCAGCGATGATGGCAACCCGGTGGCAAGCTCGCAGCTTATGCGCCGCGCCCTGGAGCATGGCCGAGACCTGGGCTTGCCAATCATCGACCATTGTGAGGACAAGACACTGAGCGATAACGGAATCATGAACGAAGGGCGGATGTCTGCTGAGTTAGGACTAAAAGGAATCCCAGCAGCCGCTGAAGAGGTTATGGTAGCCCGTGACCTGAATCTGGCAAAGTTGACCAGGGCCAGACTTCACATAGCCCATGTCAGCACCAAAGGCTCTGTGGAGCTCATCCGCCGCGCCAAAAAAGAGGGGGCTCCGGTAACCGCCGAGGTCACACCCCACCACCTGACGTTGACCGAAGAGAGAATTGCGAGGGAGCCTCCCGACAAATCATTTGATACAAATGCCAAGGTGAATCCGCCTCTGCGCACTAAAGAGGATATTGAAGCCCTGGTTAAGGGACTCAGAGACGGAGTAATCGATGCTATCGCCACTGACCACGCACCTCATACCCCGGCGGACAAAAACTGCGGGCTAGAACGGGCTGCTTTTGGCATCAGTGGCTTTGAAACCGCTTTCGGCTGCCTTATGAGCCTGGTGCACCAGGGAGAAATAAGCCTTACTCAGCTGATTTCTAAGCTAACTTGCGAGCCGGCAAAGGTCATTGGTAGAAATGGTGAACTGGGTACCTTAAGAGCAGGCTCTCCAGCTAACATCACCATACTCGACGCGAACCGGGAATGGGTAGTGGATAGCCGCAAATTTGCCTCCAAGGGCAAGAATACTCCTTACGATGGCTGCAGGTTCAGGGGCAAGGTAATGGCGACCATAGTAAATGGCAGGATAGTCTACATAGATGATTCCCTACCCTGTCCTACCCTCTCCCTTGAGGGGAGAGGGCGCGGGTGAGGGTGAAAGAACTCATGGCTAAAAAGGCGATTCTACTTCTCGAAGATGGCTCGGTTTATGAGGGCGAAGCCTTTGGCGCCAGGACTACCACCTACGGTGAGGTAGTTTTCGACACCAGCATGGCCGGTTATCAAGAAATGCTCACCGACCCATCGTTTGCCGGCCAAATCCTGGTCCCTACCTATCCTCTGATTGGCAACTACGGCATCAACGAATCCGATTTTGAATCCAGGCAAATTCAGGTCAGAGGTTTAGCTGTCCGGGAACACTGCCCCCACCCCAGCCACTGGCAAAGCACGCGAACTCTACACGAGTTTCTGCTGGCTTATAGCATTCCCGGCATCAGCGGCATAGATACCCGTGCCCTGACTCGTCATCTGAGGTCAGCTGGAGTGATGATGGGCATTCTCAGCTCAGAGATGACCGTTGAAGAGGCATCAGAAGAGCTGAAAGCCTTACCCAGATACGATTCTGTCAATTTTGTTCACCAGGTCAGCACCGAGAAGGCATATGAGTGGCAATCTCATGCTCCTGCCGCCGCGAATTTGATATCCTCTCCCTCGAAGGGAGAGGAAAAAGGTGAGGGTGAAGCGAAGCAATCTCACATCGCCGTTATCGACTACGGCTTGAAGTACAACATACTGCGCATCTTGAGCCTGCTGGGCTGCCAGCCAACCGCTATCCCGTGCACCGCTTCGGCAGAAGACATCTTAGCCCTAAATTCCGATGGAATTGTCTTATCGCCAGGTCCGGGCGACCCCGCCCTCCTTGGTGACATAGCGGACACGGTAAGAAATCTTATAGGTAAGAAGCCCATAATGGGCATCTGCCTGGGACATCAGCTAATAGGCAAAGCCCTGGGAGCTAAGACATTTAAACTCAAGTTTGGGCATCGCGGTGGCAACCACCCGGTGCGGGATTTGGCTACCGGCCGGGTCTATATCACCGCCCAGAACCATGGCTACGCCGTGGACGCCGATACCTTGAAAGGGGGGCTGGAGGTAAGCCACATAAACCTGAATGACGGCACGGTGGAGGGGCTTCGCCACCGGGACTTTCCCATCCTCTCCATACAATACCACTCCGAAGCCTCCCCCGGCCCACTGGACAACATGTACCTGTTTGAGAGATTTCTGGAGACGGTGGGAAGTTAGAACAGAAGAAGGGATATGTCCAAAGTATCTAAAGTCCTAGTGATCGGCTCGGGCCCGATAATCATCGGGCAGGCGGCCGAGTTCGATTATTCTGGAACCCAGGCGTGCCGGGCTCTACGGGAAGAAGGCGTGACCACAGTCCTGGTGAACTCGAACCCGGCCACCATTATGACCGACGAGGGCATCGCCGATATCGTCTATATCGAGCCACTCACTGTGGAAGTCATAGCTCGCATAATCGAAAGAGAGCGCCCCGACGGCTTATTGCCCACTCTGGGCGGGCAAACAGGGCTCAATCTGGCGGTGGAGGTAGCTGATGCCGGAATACTCGACAAGTACAGTGTGCGTTGTCTGGGCACACCCATAGAAACGATAAAGAAGGCCGAGGAAAGGTCTTTATTCAAGCAGCTTCTTCTCGATATTGGCGAGCCTGTGCCTAAGAGCGACACGGTGAGGTCAGTGAAGCAAGCGAAAGAACTGGCAGACTCCATCGGGTTGCCTCTGATCATCCGCCCCTCCTACACCTTGGGAGGCACCGGTGGTGGCATCGCACACACCATGAAAGAGCTTGAACAGATTGTTACGAGCGGCCTAGATTCCAGCATGAGTCATGAGGTCCTGGTGGAACAATGCGTTTTAGGCTGGAAGGAAATTGAATTTGAAGTCATGCGGGATGCTGCCGACAACTGCATCGCCGTTTGCATCATGGAGAACATTGACCCCATGGGCATCCATACCGGGGATAGCATCGTTGTGGCCCCCAGCCAGACCCTCACCGACAAAGAATATCAAATGCTCCGGTCGGCCAGTCTGAAAATCATAAGAGCGCTGAAAATCGAGGGTGGCTGCAATATACAGTTTGCCCTTACTCCCCATCCCATAGTCGCCGAAAAATGGGCTCCAGACCAGAAGACAGTCTCCAGAAGCGAATACCACGTAATTGAAGTCAACCCGCGTGTCAGCCGTAGCTCGGCTCTAGCCAGTAAAGCCACCGGCTATCCTATCGCCCGGGTGGCCGCCAAAATAGCCATAGGCAAGAGGCTCGATGAGATACCTAATAGGGTCACGGGCAAAACGCTGGCGTCCTTCGAGCCAGCTCTGGATTATTGCGTAGTCAAGATTCCCAGGTGGCCCTTTGATAAATTTGCCTTGGGTGACCGAAAGACTGGCAGCCAGATGAAAGCCACCGGTGAGGTAATGGCCATTGCCAGGGGTTTTGAGGCTGCTCTGCAGAAGGCAGTGCGCTCGCTGGAATTTGCCAAACGCACCTTGCTCTGGGAAGACCCGGCCTGGAGTAAGGGGGAAGGGCTTAATTCCTATCCGCTTCACCCTAACGACCTGAGGCTATGGGCGATTATGGCGGCACTGCGCAGAGAAGCCTCGCCTGAAGAGCTTTGCCAGGTCACCGGTATAGACCCCTGGTTCATGTATAAGTTCCAGAATATTGTGGGCATGGAGAGGAGGCTTCTTTCCGAACCACTGATACCGGAGCTTTTGTGGGAGGCGAAGAGGCTGGGTTTTTCCGATGAGCAAGTGGCTACCTTGGCCGACAGGTTGCCGGAGCAGGTAAGAGAGGCTCGCCACCAATGGCATATCCTGCCGGTGTATAAGATGGTAGATACCTGCGCTGCCGAATTTGATGCCGAGACCCCTTATTTCTACAGCACTTATGAGAAGGAAAATGAGGCTCAGCCCCTGGCAGAGAAGAAAGCAGTGGTCATCAGTAGCGGGCCTATACGCATCGGGCAAGGAATTGAGTTTGACTACTGTTGCGTTCATTCAGCCTGGGCGCTTCAAGAGATAGGAATAAAGAGCATCCTGATCAATTCTAATCCTGAGACAGTGTCCACTGATTTTGACACCAGTACTCGCCTCTATTTCGAACCATTGGACGAGGAAAGCATCCGAAATGTGCTCGAGAATGAGAGCGATAACGGTTCCGCTCCGCCATCCATCGTTCAGCTTGGCGGGCAAACACCTATTAACTTGGTTGGGGTCTTAGCTCGCAACAACTTGCCGATACTCGGCTCGAGTGCCGAAGCCATAGACATAGCTGAAGACCGCCGTCGCTTCGAGGATTTCCTGGACAGACTAGGAATTCCTCAGCCGCCGGGGGCCGGGGTAACATCCATCGAAGAGGCATCGAGTGTAGCCAAGACTCTGGGTTATCCGGTGCTGGTGCGCCCGAGCTATGTTCTGGGGGGGCGGGCCATGGAAATCGTCTACAACGAACCTGAGTTGGTCCGCCACTTGACGCTAGCTCTGGAAATGGACAGCCAGCATCCTGTGCTTATCGATAAGTACTTTCACGGCATAGAAGTCGAGGTAGATGCCGTTTGCGACGGGGAAAGGGTTCTTATTCCCGGCGTTATGGAGCATATCGAGAGAGCTGGCGTACATAGTGGTGATGCCTTGTCTATCTACCCGGGCATTAATCTCACTCAAGATGAAGTGAACGCCATGGTGGACTACACTATCAGAATTGGGCCGGCTCTGGGAATCAAGGGGCTAATGAACGTCCAGATGGTAATCATGCGGGAAAATGGGCGCTCGACGGTATATGTTTTTGAAGTAAATCCCCGCGCCAGCCGTACCGTGCCTTTCATCTCCAAGGTAACCGGCGTGCCCATGGTCAGAATTGCCACTAAGGTCATGGCTGGGATCAGCCTCAAGGAACAAGGCTATGAAGGTGGCTTATTGAAAAGACAGAAATTGATAGGCATAAAGGCTCCTGTTTTTTCTATGTCCAAATTAACCGGAGTAGATAGCTATCTCGGTCCTGAGATGAAATCCACGGGCGAGGTTATGGGAATTGATTACAGCTTTGAGGCGGCCCTCGTCAAGGCACTTCTGGCCGCTGGGCTGATGCTGCCCCAGGGAGGTAGTCTGCTACTGAGCATCGCCGACAAAGACAAGGCTGAAGCCGAGCCCCTGATTAGGCAATTGCATTCGCTTCACCACGAACTCTACGCCACGGAGGGCACCGCTGCCATGATTGAATCTCTGAGGCTCCCGGTAAAAATGGTGACCAAGAAGCTAAGCGAGGGGCATCCTAATGTTGTTGATGTTATTCAGAATAATTCTGTGAGCGGAGTGATCAATACCATCACTGGAGGACGTATTCCACTCAAAGACGGGTTAGCTATCAGGCGCGCCGCCGCCGAGAAGAGGATACCGTGCTTCACCTCACTGGATACTGCCCGTGTAGCTATAGAGGCACTGGCAAGGAGCAGCCAAATCTTTAACGTCCAACCACTCAGGGAGTATCTAAAGAGGAAAAAATAAAAATGGAAAATGCAAAGATACAAAGCAAAAATCAAAAAACGGGCAGTAGGCAAACATCAGATTCTTACATTTTGGTTTGTCATTTTGACTTTTGATATTTGATTCTTGATTTTGTTTGGGTTCTAACATGAAACAAACCTTAGGCTCCATAGCTTCTAACGTGGAGGTGATGTCCGGCGTATATGTCATGTGGATTGAGGCGCCACATGTAGCAGCGGCGGCTCAGCCGGGGCAGTTCGTCACGGTGCGGTGCAAAGATTTCACATTGCGCCGCCCTTTCAGCATCCACCAGTCCTCTCCCTTGACGGGAGAGGATTCAGGTGAGGGTGAAATTGCCATTCTGTTCAGAGTGGCCGGCAAAGGCACTTTCTGGTTGTCCCAGCGACAGGCAGGGGAGAAGATAGACATCCTTGGCCCTTTGGGCAAAGGCTTCACTATCAGACCCGAATCAAAGAACTTGCTGCTGGTGGCCGGAGGAATCGGCATCGCTCCACTCGTATTGATGATGCAGCAGGTTTCGTCTCAGCACCAGGTTACTCTGATTCAGGGAGCGGGCACTGCTGCTCAGCTCTACCTCGATAGTCGTCAGCTGACAGCTATCAGCCATCAGAGAGCCCAGGTTGTTCCCGTCACGGAGGATGGCAGCATGGGACGGAAAGGCACGGCCACGGATATTCTCTCTGATTTCCTGAACTGGGCTGACCAGGTATATGCCTGTGGTCCCATAGACATGTACAAAACGATGGCCCTCCCCCTTAATCCCTCTCCCTTGAAGGGAGAGGGAAAAGGTGAGGGTGAGAAGCGAAGCAATCTCAAACTGAAAGAATGCCAGGTCTCTCTTGAAGTGCGGATGGGATGTGGCTTTGGAGCTTGCTACGGCTGCACGATAAACACCAGGAAAGGCTTAAGACGTGTATGCCATGATGGACCTGTATTTGAGCTGGACGACATCATATGGCAGCAGGTGAAGATATGACTGTAGTCACCCAAGACATCACCCTTCAATCGAGAGGCAACTGCGACATCATCGATATAACCTGTCAGGTGGCCAAGAATGTCGAGAAATCCGGTATTAATAATGGAACAGCCACATTGTTCATAGTCGGTTCCACGGCCGGAATAACCACCATAGAATATGAGCCAAATCTGCTTTCGGACTTCAAGAAGATGTGGGATAGGGTGATACCCCAAAATATTCCTTATGAACATGATAGAACCTGGGGGGATGGGAACGGCCATTCCCACGTGCGCGCTTCCACGCTTGGAGCTTCCCTGACAATACCTTTTGTGAATAAGAAGCTGACTCTGGGCACCTGGCAGCAGATAGTCTTCGTCGATTTCGATAATCGCCCCAGGTCCAGAAAGATTGTTATCCAGATATTGGGTGAGTAAGCTACATGGTATACACGTTCGAGATAGAATAGACAATAGCTCCAGCGGCCTGACGAGCCAAGCGTTGAGACTTGATACGATCCCTTAATCTACTTCTTGCACTTCCCAATTCTCATTAACCCATAATCCGATGGCCCTAACCTTGAAATTCCACCCTTTCACAGTCTTGATTGCAGCAACTATCTGTTTCAGTTGAGTTTCCTCTGGCACCGGATTTCCGGCACAGTCATGATGCCCCGCAATGGCAACAAGCTCTGACTTGTGGCGATTCACAGATATTTCAAGACGCCTCCGTATTGATGCGCTAACCCACGGGTCTTCATCTTCTGCCAGAAATCGTACCGGACCGGGCTCAGTAATCATGTCTACGTAATCCACTCCGTATTGACTTCTTAACCAGTTGCATATAGGTATCTGTACCCTCCCGTCCATGCAGTTAACGGCTGTGCCAAATATTGTGTTAGTCATGACGACCTCTCTCAAGATTATTCCGTTGCGCTTCCTTTGCCATACCCATCACTCAGGTGCTGCGGGTAGCCAGCGAAAGTGAGACAATCATGCCTTCGCGAATAGCAGACACTTCAACGGCCAGGGTTCTGCCTCGTAACGATTTCATTATACCCCCTTCCAGTCCATAATGCCTTGCTGCTTCCTCGCCTCAGTTGTCAGTACTGGTTAAACCTGTTAGATTTACGTCAATGACTTACCGTCGCATAGTGGCCAAATTCGGCACAAACCTCCTGACCTCTGGGACTGACCATCTAGACTTGCAGGTTATGTCGAATTTGGTCGGGCAGATAGCCCGGCTCCACAGCCAGGGGAAGGAGATAGTCATAATCTCCTCCGGAGCCATTGCCTCGGGAAGACATAAGCTCAGGAAGGTTCCCGAACGAAAGACCACTCCTTTTAGACAGGTTCTAGCTTCCGTGGGGCAAAGCCACCTCATGTATACCTATGAACAACTCTTCAGCCAGTATGATCTAACCGTAGCTCAGGCGCTGCTCACGAAAAGAGACCTCTGTGACCGTAGCGGCTATCTGAATGCTCGCAATACCCTGCTGGCGCTTATTGAGCTGGGCATTATCTGCATTGTCAACGAGAATGACGTTGTCGCTGTTGACGAGATTGAAGAGCTGAAATTCGGGGATAACGATAATCTTTCCGCCATGGTGGCTAACTTGGTTGATGCTGATTTGCTGGCAATGCTCACCGACATCGGAGGCTTATATACTGCCGACCCCCATTATAATCCCCAGGCT
>Ga0154672_125_pt1 | contig 18131 bp, 20 predicted proteins | sample Rifle2008BG13ft_FD_116101 | JGI IMG/M metagenome (GOLD analysis project Ga0154672, IMG submission 116101) | Chloroflexi bacterium RBG_13_51_36
CCTTGTTTCCAGTATCGGGAAGTGTTGATAAACGTTTTCCAGGTTTTCTCTTCTTCTCGCCCGCGCCCTCTGACTGTACGAACCCAGTATGAGATTGTCCAGCACGCTCATGTCGGGAAAAATTCCTCTTCCTTCCGGAACCTGGGTGATGCCGAGGTCAACTATTCGGAAGGGTTCCATAGTGGAGATGTCCTGCCCCTCAAACTCGATCTTGCCCTTAGCAGGATGTAATAAACCTGATATTGCGTCCAGTAGTGTAGATTTACCTGAGGTATTGGCGCCAATGAGACCGACTATTTCGCCGGATTCAACTTCCAATGACACGTCCCACAGGGCTTGAAAGGTGCCGTGGAATACATCTATATTGCTGATTTTCAGCAATGGCCCTTGATATATTTCTTGAGCACGCTTTTCCATCTCAGTCCACAATAAGCTTATCGTTAACACTAACCGAAATAGGCTGCTATTACCTTCTCGTCTTTCATTACCTCGCCCGGCGTCCCTTCGGCGATTTTCTCCCCTTTGTCAATCACGATGATCCTGTCAACTGCCTCCACCATCACTTTCATAACATGCTCAACCAGTACAACTGTTTTGCCCATCTTGTGTATCTCTTCTATTATGCCTAATATGCGCGGGAGTTCCGCATCAGTTGAACCTGCGGCTATTTCATCGAGCAATATCAATGTCGGGTTGCTGGCCAGGGCCCTGGCTAGCTCCAGTCTCTTAAGACTTACCGTCGCCAAATCGCGGGCCGGCATGTCTTTCTGCTCTGACAGATTAACGAGATCGAATATCTTATCATGTTCCATTCCGGCAGCCTTTTTGCCCCCGTATTCTGTGGCTACCAGAATATTCTGTCGCGCCGATAGACTGGTAAACGGCTGAGGAATCTGATAGGTTCTGGCAATTCCCAGGTGACAGAGCTTGTGCGCCGGGAGGCCCGTGATGTCTCTTCCACAGAAGTGCACCCGTCCAGAGCTAGGAGAATATGTACCAGCTATTATGTTCAACAGCGTCGTCTTGCCGGCACCATTTGGCCCCATCAAACCCAGGACTTCACCCGCCTGAACCTCAAAAGTCATATCTTTAACCGCAACTATCCCCCCAAAATGCTTGCTCACTCTATCGATGGAAAGAACCGCTGTTTCCGACATCGTTACCTTTCTACTCCGCTGAATTGTATCTCATAGGACCTGCACTGCCAATTAGCCCGCAGCTCTACTTCAGGTCTTGTGTATTTTAGCTTCGGCTGCCTTGAAGAGTCTTAGTGGTAAGCGATAAGCTCCAACCTGGCGCAGCAGGCCCGCAATACCCTGCGGCATCACTACCACTACGACAACCAAGATGATTCCCTGTATAAACAAGCTCCAGGCACCATAGTCAGCCAATAGGAACCTCAAAAAAGTAACTATGGCTGCTCCTATAATCGGCCCCTCTTCAATGCCTTCGCCCCCGATGACAGTAGCCATCAATGGCAGAAGTAGCCAGGATATATTGAAGCCGCTCGTCGGTTGTATACGGGGATTGTGGATGTAATAGGCAGCACCGGCTATGCCCATTATGAAGGCGGCAATGAGAAAGGAAGACAATTTCAATCGGAAAATATTTACCCCCGAACTTGCGGCGGTGTTCTCATTATCGCGAATTGCCGTCAGCCCCAGGCCCAGCCTTGCCCTCAAGATTATGTGTACTACGAAAATGGACACCGCCGCGATGGCGAGGGCCAGCCAATACTTGTCCCCCAGGGTAAACCCAGCCACACCTGCTACCGCGTAACCGGCACCCCCGCCCTGGTATGCAGTCCCGACGGGGCGCCAGAAACTAAACCAGGCCTTGAGGGCTTCCGGTAGAACTAATGTCCCGATAGCAAAATAGATGCCCTTCATCCTGAAGACAGGATAAGATATGAGTAGAGCAAATAGTGCCGCCACTGCAGCTCCAGCAATTAGCCCCGCCTGAAAAGGCACACCGACCCACGTGCCTATAGCCATGGTATAGCCTGCCAGGCCGACAAAGGCGTGCGGGCACAGCATTATCAATCCGGTGTAGCCGGCAAGCAAGTTCCACATAGTCGCCAGAGCGAGGTATATGAAGAAGGAAAAGAGGTAATTAAGCCAATTCAGAGGGATTCCTATCAACGGGAATAATGCCAGCAACACCAGGATTACTACTGGTACCAATGTTGTCAATCGGGGAATCTTCATCTTATCTCTAACGGCCAAATATGCCCTGCGGTCTCACGGATAGTATTACAAACACCAGCAAATATGGGGCAATCGATTGAACCAGCAGAGAACCTCCCGAGAAATAAGCGCCGAGGGTCTGGGTTAAGCCAAAGACCATGCCTCCGATAAATGTCCCCGCCATACTGCCTAAACCCCCTAATATTATCACGCCAAAGGAGATGATCAAGAAAGGGGAGCCTGATGTCGGGCTGAAGGAAAAGGTCAAGCCCTGGAGCACACCGGCAACAGCGGCGCAGGCCATAGCGATGGCAAAGGCGAAGGAATAAACGCGATTCGGATTTATCCCCATACGCTCAGCTACCGGCTCGTTCTGTGAAGCGGCACTGATTGCCCTGCCCAGATAAGTCCTCCTCAGGAATCCACGAACTGCAAGCATCACCGCTAAACCGCCAATGAAATCGAGTAGATATCTAAGCTGTATAGTAAGCGGTCCCACGGCAAAAGTCAGCAGTCGGTAATCCGTCAGCAAGCTCCTGTTGAACGGAGTCCAGATGGCCTGGCAAAGGTTTTGAACTATTATGGAAATCCCAAAACAAGCGATTAGTGCAGCGTCCAAAGATATCCTGAAAGTCCGGTTGATGATGAATTTTTGCACAAAGAAACCGAGGACAAAAAACAGGGGCACTCCCGCAACTAAGCTGAGAAAAGGGTCTATCCCCAACCAGCCCATGACTGCCCAAGCGAAGTAACTGCCAAGTATGACCAGGTCTCCGTGAGCTACGTTTATCAGCTTCATCACCCCGAAAACCAGCGAAAGACCCAAAGCAATCACAACGTATAGCCCCCCGAGGAGAATACCCTTTATGAGAGGAGGAGCTAATCCAACCAGGAAATCTTCCATCTATGCCCCAAAACCTAGCCCATTATTATAGAGGGGAGACCGATACGGTAACAAGTACCGTATCGGTCTCCCAGCACTCAGACCTTAGCCTGTAGGCTAGTCATACACGGCACATTAAGGCCACCAATCAGGAAGCGGGAATATCGGGGAGTCTTCCTCAGGTATTTCGGATAAGGCCGAGGCGACTATATACTGTGTAAACGGCTCATCCTCGTTCTCACTGTCATAAAACCACTGGCCAAAGGCGAGCGGTACAGCGCTGAAGTGTGTCACCGGGTCAAAATTCACCCAGCCGCTGATGGTGTCCAGGTCAGTGTCCGCCAGGGCGGCGTTAATCGCGGCCCCGTCAAGACTGCCTGCCTCGTGGATGGCATTGAGCATGACCTGGGTTTCCATATAGCCGCTTCCGATACCCCGGTTCAAAGGGGGGTTGCCCGCCGATGCAGCCCAGTCTGCAGCCAGCGAGGCTGCCGTTCTGTTGCCAATGCCGACGAAGCCATCCGACACCTGATAAGCTGGCGACCACCATACCTCGCACCCCACACCGTAGCCTAATGGTGGGGTTGTCCCCCAGCTCTCTACATCGAGCGGGAAAAGGGCTGCCCTTGCCGCCAAACATATCTTCGGTTCGAAGTCTTGCGCATAGCATTCGGCAATCAGATCGCCGAAATGAGCGCCGGGACAATTGCCCCAGAGTACTTCCACGTTAGCATCCTTCCAAGCGGTTACTATACTGCTGTAGTCCGTAGTCGTCAGGGGAAAGAACCCTAGAGTCTCATTGACACCTACAACAGTCAAGCCATAATCCTCCATGAGTGCGGGGAATGACTGATACCAGCCTGTACCGTCTGAGTCAGACGAGGCGAAGACCCCCGCTATTCCGTTAGTATTGCTCAGGGCACCGACCGCATCCATAAACATAAACCATGTATCGACCATGGTATATCCCGGAACATTGCGCGGAGCGCCAGACGGAAAACTTATGGCAAAGCCGGCAAACCAGGTGTAAGGCGGGGTTACCTCCCCCTGCGAACCGAAATACCAGGGCTCAAAGGGACCGCCACCGATAATCGATGGCACCTCATTGTCAGTAGCTACCGCAGTCGTAGGGTCGTGCAGGTCACAGGGTGCATTAGGCGAGAGAAGGGCGTCTACTTTGTTCGTTACAACCAGGTCTGTGCTCTGAGGTCCCACCTGATTGGGGTCGCTCTGGTTGTCCTTGATTATCAACTCCACCGGCACCGTAACGTCCCACTCTGAGAGATACATTCCGCCATATGTATCATTCCAGTCGTCGACAGCCTTTTGCATGCCCCATCCCTGCTCACCAAAACCAGCAAAGATTCCGGTTACGGGAAGAGTGGCTCCCAACACAACTTTTGTCGGGGCTACCGGCTCCCCGGTACAACCGACGATGGACATAGCAAGTACTAGCACCATAGCTAGCGTAATCGCCAAAAATTTCTTCACAACCATTTCCTCCTTTCTTTAAGATTTTCTGCGTTATCGTGGACTCTAATGATTTGCGCCGCTATTCACCTCCTTTTGGGATCGAGGCTGCCAAGTTTTTGCTTAGGCATTTCGCAACCCTTCCACCCCCGATTCTTGCAGTTACCTGGCCAACTACTTCTCTTTCCCGCCGCAGCAACTCTGGGGCAAAGGGAGACAAAAAATCAGCGGAAACCCCCAACGCTGTAGCGATCGGAAATAGCAATTCGACTTCTCCAACACTCTTCCCCCTTGTCATCCCATAATAATGATAACACCTGAATGTTAGAATGTTGTTAAGGCTTCGGTGCGGTGCAAAGAGCTTGCATTTCTCTCGGATTTCCCCACAGGCAACGACCCTCAAATCGTATTATAACTTATTCTTGAAGGCCTTTCAATATTGTGTAGGCTCCACGAGATATTCCGTTGAAGCAACTCACCTCCGGGTAATACAGGTTTACTATGGCAACGGTCGCGAAAAGTCGTCAGGACGATTCACCAGCATCGTGTATTGGTGGAAGCTCAGAATATGCCGTTGAGTAGGGGAGCCAAACCGCGGGTCATCTCACAGGCTTTGGGACACTCCGGCGTTGCCTTTACAATGAGTGTTTGCTCTCATATAATTGAAGATATGCAGCAAGGCGCCATGACTTTGGTGAGTGGGCTTTTGCCCAAAGCCAGGAAATGGCCGTCAGGGAATAAATAACGCCAAATCAACTCCTCTGTTAAACGTAAGGTTAACTGAGGCCTGGAATCTAGCTCTTGCGCCTATAGCTCAGCGGACAAGAGCACCGGTCTTCGGAACCGGGGGTCGTGGGTTCGAATCCCTCTAGGCGCGCTGTCATAGCCCAAGTCCGCCCCGTACTTCCAGGCAGAACTCATGTCGCTCTCTTGCGCCCTGCAAAGATCCTCGATTTGTCTGGTGGTCCCAAAAGACACGAGGAGCTGCCATGAAACAGGTAGAGCGTCCCAGAAGACCCAGCTACATATGTGAAGGGTATTGATAATCTGAAAACGACGCTGTAAGATGGATGACAGAGAAACCGGAGAGGAGGGAGCAAAAATGTTAAAAGACTTCAAAGCATTCATAATGAAAGGCAACGTGATTGACATGGCCGTGGGCATTATCGTCGGCATCGCCTTTGGTTTGGTTGTAAACTCACTTGTTAAAGACGTCATCATGCCACCCATAGGGCTCGCCCTGGGCAATGTTGACTTCACCAACCTCTTTGCTGTCCTTAAAGAGGGTCTAACTCCCGGGCCGTATGCTTCTCTGGCTGCCGCCCAAGCGGCCGGGGCTGTTACCATCAACTATGGGGTGTTCATAAATGCGATTGTTAACTTGCTGATAATCGCGGCAGCCGTGTTCTTCTTAATCGTGCGTCCAATTGCCAGGATGCAGGCTCGCACGAAGAAGGCGGAAGCACCGACAACGAAGGAATGCCCTTACTGTGTTACCGCTATCCCTATTAAGGCTACTCGCTGTCCGAACTGCACTTCGGAACTGAAAACCGCATAAATCAGCAGTAATCCCCTTTGGCGGGTAACGGCCACAGCATATCTAATGCTTATGGCAGTTCTGCACGGCGTTTAAGGAACCATGACGTAGGAGAGCTGTCTGTGAGAAAGCGCGATTTCCCAGGGAGCGGAGAGAGACGGGGGCAGCCTAGAAATCATCAAGCGCGGGTTCCGGCAACTCTCTAAGATGGGAAGTGTCGTTATGTCTGGCCAGGACAAAATGCCCGTCTAGATAATTGAAAACTGTGATTCCGCATACGTCCTGGCTGATATTCCAGAAGTGTGAGTTATCGAGTCCCAGTAAAGAGCATATCAAGACTTTGAGCACAACTCTATGCGACACCAGTAGCACCCTGCTCTGATATTTGGAAAGGACATCATCGACTAACTCGACAACTCTCCCTCTTACATCTTCCAGACTCTCGCCTCCGGGCATTCTCACCTTGTGAGGGTTACTGTGCCACTCGTTGAGGAGGGCCGGATATAGCCTCTTCACTTCTTGCTCGGGCAGAGATTGCCATTTCCCGTAATCCAAATCTATCAGGCCCCCGGCAGTGTGTACGCCAACTTTGTGGTAGCGGGCGACGATAGTAGCGGTGTCCAGTGCCCTTTTTAACGGGCTGGAATAAACGGCCTCTAATTCGCAATTGCTTAAATATTTGCCCAATAGCTCTGCCTGTTTGACGCCTACTTCATCCAGATTCACATCCGCTCTACCCCGGAATATCTTGCCTACATTCCATTCAGTCTGCCCGTGTCTGGCCAGGATAAGTTCTGTCATGACTCCCTCACGGTAATTATCTAACGGCTGATAATTTATGGCAATATGGAAAGAGGCTCGGTCTTTCGCACCTGGCGGCGACAGGGCGAAGTTGCTGCGAATGGCGGTTTGGTGTATCCTGATAATCCATGAGCACAAATGCGCTCTTGGTAGTATTGATCATAATCGTGGCTATTCTAGGGTTTTTCGTGCTGCCGCGAATGCGCATAGGTCGAGCTGTCAGACAGGTAGTCGCCATTTTTGAGCGCCACAATGCCCTTGATGTCAGGTCTGCCAAGACAATTGACGAACTTGGGCTGAGACCTCCGACCTTCCTGGAAGGGCTACTACGCATGCGGGATTTCAAGCCATATGCTCTGCAGATACTGATGAACGCTGATGTTGTCTGCCGGACTGATGGTGGCAGGCTTTATCTATTGAAGGATAAGCTCCCTGCTAGCGACTCTAACATGAGCTGACCAATCCACAGACGCAAACTGGTAGCCGCCGTTCTATTGGCAGCCAGTATTTGATTGGCCAATGTCTAAGGATTCACGGCAATATGGAAAGATACTCGATTCTTGGCCTTAGGTAGTTGACTGCTGCTAATTGATTACTTGGGAGCTCTCGGTGTAAAATGGAGACTGCAAAGGAGGCATAGCACATGGTAGAGATGACTATTGACAGCATCCGGGTTAGCTTGATGAACTACCAACGGGTGGTGATTTTGAAGGAGAAGGGGACTAATCGTTATCTACCCATCTGGATTGGTCCTGCTGAAGCTGATGCTATCGCCGTGAAACTGCAAAACGTCGAATTGTCCCGCCCTTTGACACATGATTTGCTGCAATCTGTGATTTCTACCCTGGGGGCTTCAGTCGACTATATCGTGGTAAACGGCCTCAAAGAAGATACTTTCTACGCCAGGCTTGCTCTCACCGTTGACGGTGTAAAACTGGATATTGATTCTCGACCTAGCGATGCATTAGCGTTGGCTGTAAGAGTGGGGGCACCGATATATGTCGAGGAAGCGGTATTGGAAAAGGCGGGCATCGTACTTGAAGAGGAGACAGCCAAATCTACTTCTGAAGGCAAGGTAGATGAACAGGAGCTGAAGGGGCTGTCCGCATATAAGGATTTCATCAACACGCTTGATTTGGAAGATTTCAAGAAGCGCCAATCCTGAGAGTGTCAAGAATTGTGGCCTTTTTCCCACTTCCAGATGAAGTCTCGTGCCTCGCCGGAAATTCTATTGTTGCTGACGAGGTGATTGGGCAGACGAGTGGGGCTTGAAATCCTAGCGTAACGGCTCGGCTTTCAGTTTGCCAGCCAAGGTTTGCAGGGCAGTAATATATCCCCTCCAGCCTAAGCCAATTATCTGTTTTTCAGCTATTGGGGCAATTACAGACCTGGCGCGCCATTCCTCACGGTGGTAAATATCGGATAAATGGACCTCGATTACAGGTAACTTACTGTCAGACAGCGCGTCGAGCAGAGAAAGTCCGTAGTGGGTGAGTGCACCGGGGTTAATTATGATGCCCTGAGCGGAATCCGATTGCTCTTGGATAAAATCTATGAGCGAGCCTTCATGATTAGACTGGTATGTCACCACCTCGACATCTAAGGCCTGGGCTTCTTTCTTCAGCAGGGCATCAATTTCGGGCAGGGTCTTTTCTCCGTAGATCGACTTATCTCTTTTGCCCAGCATATTCAAATTTGGTCCGTGGATAACCAGAATCTTCATAAGGCTGCTTCCTCTTTCTGTTTCTCCGTCTCCGACGATTTCACTTTACGTTTACAGGCCACGCATTGAGCCCAATCCCCTCTATATTGCACCAGAAGATTCCCGCAGTCAGGGCAAGGCTGAGCCATCGGTTTCCGATTTACGGTGAATTGGCATTTCGGATACTTGCTGCACCCATAGAATACCTTCTTCTTCTTGCTGATTCTTTTCACGAGATCGCCGCCACACAAGGGACAAGAGACCCCAGTCTTAACCATATAGGGCAGGGTTGTTTTACAGTCAGGATAGCCGCTGCAGGCCAGAAATCGACCGAAACGCCCGACCTTTATGACCATGGGGCGACCGCATTTGGGACATGTCTCCTCACTGGCCTGAGTCATGTTGACCTTTTCTAAGTTTGTCCACGCTTTATCCAACATATCGCGGAAGGGGGGATAGAATTCCTGCAACGCAGCTATCCATTCATACTTACCCTGGGCTATTTCATCCAGTTGTTCTTCCATCTGAGCCGTGAAACCAGGGTCAACGATTCTGGGGAAATGTGCGGTCAGGATTCTGGTGACGGTTATCCCTAGTTCTGTGGGGCGGAATTTGCCGTCGACTTTGTTAACGTAGTCTCTCCCCTGAATTGTGGACAGAATAGGGGCATAGGTACTGGGTCGCCCGATTCCTTTCTGTTCCAGTGCCTTTATCAATGTGGCTTCAGTGTAGCGAGGGGGCGGCTGGGTAAAACATTGCTCGCCAGAGATGCCCAGGTAAGTCAATTTGTCTCCAGTCCTCAGCTTGGGCAGGGAAACGCCGATGGAATCGGAGTTCTCCCTGCGGTCATCTTCATCCCTGCTTTCGCTGTAGACAACCATGAAGCCGGGAAACTTAACCACAGAGCTACTGGCCCTGAGTAGATATCCTTGAGTTTGATTCTTGGTATTGCTTGCCTCTATCTCCACGTTGGTCACATTATATTGAGCTGCTGACATCTGACTGGCGACCATGCGCTTCCAGATAAGCTCGTACAGCCTCAGCTGAGCTGAATCAAGAAATGCTTTCAGTTGGTCTGGTTGACGATAAATTTGGGTGGGTCGAATTGCCTCGTGAGCTTCCTGGGCCCACTTTGACTTCCTGGCAAAACTGCGTGGCTTTGGTGGAAGATATTTGGCTCCGTATTTATCGGCGATAAACTCCCTCGCCTCGCTTATAGCCGAGGCCGCCACATGGGTAGAATCGGTGCGCATATAAGTGATAAGCCCCACCGAGCCTTCCTTACCCAGGGGCAAACCTTCGTAAAGTTGCTGAGCAATAGCCATAGTTCGCCCGGCAGTAAAGTGCAACTTTTGCCAGGCCTCTTGTTGCAGGGTACTTGTGATGAAGGGCGGGGCCGGCTGACGGGCTACCTGTTTAGTTACCACTGTCTTGACTGCATATTCAGCCTTTTCTAGGCCAGCGGCAACTCTGTCTGCTTCATCCTTACTGCCAACATCCAGCTTGGTGCCGTCGGCCAGGGCGAACAACCTGGCTTTAAAACTCGCCTCTTCTTCGAACGGGGCCAGCTCAACTTCCATAACCCAGTACTCTTGGGGAACAAAATCTTGAATGTCCCGCTCGCGATCAACAATCATTCTGACAGCCACCGATTGGACCCTGCCTGCGGAAAGTCCCCTCTGCACCTTTCGCCACAAGAGGGGGCTCAGCTTATAGCCCACAAGTCTATCCAGGATACGCCGGGCTTGCTGGGCATTCACCAGGTTCATGTCAATAGAGCGGGGATTTCGGAAGGCCTCCTGGACAGCATCGTTGGTTATTTCGTGGAAGACTACGCGCCGAACGAGCCTGTCGTTCTTGTCCAGCCCGGTTGCCTGTGTGAGGTGCCAGGAAATTGCCTCTCCCTCGCGGTCGGGGTCAGTAGCCAAGTATATGGAACTAGCCTTACTGGCCGCCTTCTTGAGTTCGCCCACTAGCTTCTTCTTCTCCGGGGGAATGACATACTTGGGGATGAAGCTCTTGTCCACATCTACGCCGAGGTCGCCTCTGGGCAGATCACGCACATGCCCCAGAGAAGCCTTGACACTATAGCTGCGCCCCAGAATCCTGTTTAGGGTCCTGGCCTTGGCCGGGGATTCGACAATAACTAGTTTGCCAGCCATGATTTGTTCTGCCTTAGTTCAGCCGCAAAAAGTCACGGAGGTTCATTCGGAACCTCGACGGATTTGCTCTGAATTTAACTAGGTCCCCAGGAAAATCGCAAGATTCTCTTGGGATGCCCTAATTCCTTCGAGCCAGCACATAATTCATGCTTCCCACTTGCCTGGCAATCCCCTTCAACTCCAACATCGCCAGGGTGCTGCTCACTTCCGGCATCGACAAGCCGCTGCAGCGGCATATTTCATCTATGTGGTTAGGCTCGGAGCTCAATTGTCTTAGTATAGCAGATTCGATTTCGTCCGCCGGCGAAAACTCCTTGATTTCTGCTTGCTGTACTACGATGGTCAGGTTTAGTTCCTGGAGAACATCGGTGTAATTGCGAACCAGCTTGGCTCCTTCTTGAATAAGACGATTGGCCCCCTGGCTGGCCGGGGAGAGAATGCTGCCCGGGACAGCGAAGACTTCTCGATTCTGTTCCGCTGCCTGATGAGCTGTAATCAAAGCCCCACTCCTTTCTCCGGCTTCCACCACCAGCACTCCCAGGCTCAAGCCACTCATAATTCGGTTCCTGAGTGGGAAATTCTCTGCCTTAGGCTTGATGCCCAAAGGATGTTCGCTGACCAGAGCGCCGTGTTCCATAATGGCTTGAGCCAATTTGGCATTCTCTCCGGGATAAACGATATCCAGGCCCGAGCCGAACACGGCTACAGTTTTGCCCCCGGCATCCAGAACGGCCCGGTGAGCTACGGAGTCAATCCCTCGGGCCAATCCGCTGACAATGATGATTCCGCTTCGGGCTAGGTCGGCTACAATCTCTTCAGTCACCTGTCTCCCGTATATAGTGGGACGGCGGGTACCGACTATGGCCAAACAAGGCTCATCGTCGGCCGGGAGATTACCTCTAACATAGAGCACCGGCGGATAATCATAAATTTCCCTTAATCTGGGAGGATAAAGAGGGTCCTCGCAGGTAAACGCCTTTACCTTGTGGCGCTCCAGTTTTTCCATCTCGGCGTCCAGGGAGATTCTCGGGCGTAAGGTTACCAGAGCATCTATACTTCGTGCATCTAGTCCCGCTTGCCTCAGCTTGCCTTCGGGAGCCTTCCAGGCAGCCTGCAAATCGCCAAAGTACTCTTTTAGCTGGGAAATCCGCACGCGACCAATCCCGGGTACCCCGGAAAAAGCTACCCAATATTTCAATTCCTCAGCGCTTGCCATATGAACCCTTTCGGGATTTTAGCATAACTACCCCCACAATAGAGAAATATTGACACCATGCAGTAGCTATGTTACGCTAGAACAAATTGGCACTTGCCTGACGGGGGGCCATTTGATTGTCTCCCTGAAAGAAGATTATTAAACGAACTTGATGGGAAAAGGAGGCGAAAATGGACACAGCTAACCCCTTACCGGCCCAGATAGTTGATATAAACCTGGCTACATTAGTGTTAATCTTAGGGATTTTCTTCGTCGTCGTGGGCATAATAGTAGCCGGTGTAGTCTATCGGGAGTCGCGTGAGTGGAGGAAAATGGTGTTGCCCATGTTTGACAGGAGTTTATCAGAGACGGCATCGGAATCCCCTAATGAATCCGCGGGCTTAACGCCCCGAACGGCGGCCTATGGCAAGGAGATATTTGGCCGCGTTTTTAGTCATATGGACGTCGCTGGCTTGCTGGGCGGTGCTGGCATGGTCATTTTCGGCATACTTGTTATCCTGATAGGGCTTAGTATCGGAAGCTAGATTAATGCTCGAATGGCGGCCTCTGGCAAGAAGATATTAAGTTGCGTTCTTGCTCATTTCGACGTGGGTGGTTTGCTGGACGGTGCCGTTACCGTCATGCTAAGCGTACTTGTAATCCTGATAGGACTTGCTCTCAGTATTTAGCCCTTTGTCTAATGTTCCCTTGACGCCTGTGATTGGCCACCAGGAGACGAACCAATAGATTACCGTACTGATGGGGCGGGCCATCAGTCTGAGCATGAAAACCCCGAACTCTACAACCCAGCGTATCGGGGGGTTGTACACCAGCCAGGCTATGACCCGGCCGACCAATCGAGTAATGAGAAGCAGGGCAACACCGATGCTCCTCAACGGGGGATTATACAGAAGCCACGCTGCTGCGGCTGCCAGACCCCTGAGGTAGAACAGGAGGGCTGCTATTAACCAGCGTAGAGGAGGGTGGTAGAGGAACCAGGCTATACCCAGAGGAATTCCCAGTAGTATTTTCCAGAACAGGGCAACAAGCCGAAAACCAATATCCCAGAAGGAATTCCTCGCCAGAGGCCAGCCACGACGCCATAATCTCACCAGCCATACCACAAGGCCTAGTAGGAGCAGGAACAGGAAAAGCAGTCCAAACACTAAGACTGTGGCTGGTACCTCCCATTCCACTAGTGGTATTGTGATAGTCGGAACATCTGGAATAACATAACCTATGCCTATACCTATGGCCGTCAATATAAACGCGAGGAAGACGAGGTTTCTGAGCTGAGCTGACCATCTCCCCATCCGCACCAGCCAGGGGTAGATAATGCGCCATATGAAGAGAAGAGCTAAAGGTATAAGTACCAAACATAATATGGCCAGCGGCACCATCCCGGCAGCCAGGAAAAAGGCTATCAAGGCACCGAAGTAAACGATGACCGCGGTCAGCACCATGATTGCTAGGCAACTCATATCGTCCTATTCTCCTTAGCACCCCGGTGGATTCGCACCCGGCCCTTCTTCGTTGCGCCCCGTATATACCTTAACATAGACTCATCCGAATATCCACATAAAGAAAGCTGTAAGATAAGCGAGCAAACCGCCCACATATATACCCAGGGCACCCATATACATGCCCATGAATGTGGCCAGCGCTGCCCAGTAAGCTGCCAAACCAGCCATGTACACGCCCAGGGCCGCAAAAACCGCTCCGCCTGCCATGGCAACGAGACCCGTCAGACAACCTATCATGTCATACCTGTCCCCGGGGAAAAACTCACCTTGCTCTTTTCGAAGGACTTCATTTGAGGTTATGGGGTTACCGGCTTAGCTTCCCCCGACCTTGACGATTCTCCTCTCTGCAAGTGTTGCAGCGTCAGGAAAAATCGGTGGCCGGAACCTATTCCGTCACCTTGAATTTCGTCTCTCGATAAGCCACTACCAGTAGCGCGACAAGTACAACCAGTCCCACCACTACCCATACCCAGGTCGGAATCGGGGATACCGTGAACATGACAGAGTCGGACCAGGCGCTTTCGTTGCCATAATCATCGACTATCTTAACTCGCCAGTAGTAAGTCCCCTTTGGTAATGCCTCTTCCTTGGTTAAGGTGTAGCTGTCTTCCACAACACCCGACCTGGACCACAGGGTTCCAGAACCGGCGGTTCTGCTTATCTCCACGGTGTAAGTGTACCCGGCCCCACCGTTTATGCCTTGCCAGTCCAAAGTCACCATCCCCGACCTAAGTGTGTTGTCCTGGGGTGAGACGGGCAACGGAGTTGTTGATAGAGTTTTCTCTGTTACTGTGAAGTCAACCGAGGCGCTGGCTCCACCTGCGTCGGTCACCACCAGCGTCCGCTGGCCCTCGGTGCTTCCCTTTGGCACCCGGAAGCTAATGACGACGTTGCCGTTGGACTGGGTGCGCAGATCCCCTGATGCAGTGACCCCGCCGACGGTGACCGTTAATTGCTGACTGCCGTGAAAGCCGTTGCCGGTGAGGCTAATGGAGTCGCCTGGCGCTCCTTCGGCGGGGCTGACGTCCAGTAATTCGGCCTTCGTAGAGAGGGAGGTTGTCACGGCAGGCTGGGTTGTCTCGCCGGAAGCCGTAACTGTATGGCTGCCGTAGGTGCTGGTGGGTAGCTCAAAAGAAGATTCCCAGTAGCCATCTGCGTTAGCAGTAATGATAGAGGAAGTGACAGCCACCCCCTCGAAATAGACTCGGATGCCACTTTCCCCGGGTGCAAAACCACCGCCCTTGATGATAATCGTATCACCTATATAGGCCGAAATCGGGTCGACCGATATCCCGGGGACCACGGTGAAGGTAACGTCAGGTACATTGCGGGCCCTGGTCGTTTCTCCCAAGGCGTCAATGACAAACCGGCCTGCTCGGACAGGGGGCACAGAGATGGTAGTGCTCCAGGAGCCATCTCCGACGGCATAGATGCCTGACTTCACCACCTCTCCATCAAATGTAACCTCAATGCCTTCCTCTTCACTGCCGAAGCCTGTACCATTTATTCCGATTTTCTGCCCCACCGTTCCGGAAATCGGTGCGACACTGATTTTCGGGGTTACCTCGAAATACTTGCTCACCCAATTTACCCATACCGTACCTTCTTTGGCTTCGACGTTAAGGGTATAGCCGCCAGCGGGCGTGCGCGGGATGGTATAAGTTGTCGTCCAGCTACCCACGCTATTGGTCGTACCCGTCTTGGCATCCCCCTTCTGCACAGCGCCCTGGAACAGAGTAACGCGTATATCTCGGGAAGCGGCAAAACCATAGACATTGAGAGTCACGGATGTGTCTGCGGGTCCCTGCACTGGGTTGATCTTTGCGGAGGGGAGGACTTCGTAGGTAGCGGTCGCTTTTGAGGCATAAGCATTGTCAGTCAGGTGGACCGTATGAAGGCCCTTGGCAGCCTCGGGCATAAAGAACGTAACGGTATGAATTCCAGCCGCAATTGTTGTGAATGTCGCCTTAACATTCGCAGCGGCGGCGGAATCCCAGCAGATGTGATAGGTGCCTGCCGCTGGCACGGCCGCGGTCGCTGCAATCACCTCGCCGCAGACTCCTACCTCGACTAAGTCGCCGCACACCCCGCAAGCAGGCTCAAGGGTGATGGAATATGTTGCTGGCGCGAGTGTTGTGAAAGAGTAGTATTCGCCGCCATTGTCGTCAGTGAAAGGTCCGGAGATATCGGTAGATTCGACTTCGAAGTAGTATTTTGTGCCCTGTGTCAAGCCCGTAAGGACCACGTTATGGGTGGTGCCTTCGCTGCTATTATACAGAGTCTGGCCCAATGATGTGGTGGTCCCGTAGTTGACCCGACTATCACTGGTGGTATTGGTAGTCCAGCTGATTTCAGCGCTTGTCTCAGCGATATCCGTTACAGAAACATTGGTTATCTCCGGTCCGGCGGCCACAACCAGCTGGGGCATTATCAGCACGAATAACAACAGGCAGGCTATGACGGGAGCCCATAATCTCTTCATGCCTACTCTCAAGTCTCGTAGCAAATCGATTTTCCCTGGGGAAGTCTTGTTGGACAAACCTATGTGACGCGGCGAACTCTGCGCCCGTCCTGCAAAAAAATCGAACCGCTATCTCCTCTCTTTTATTCTAGAAGAGGCTATTTAAGTCTTGTTCAGATTTGAGGATTTTGTAATTGCCAGACTTATCAAGTCACCTTGCGCAATAAATTCTTCTGCCGGGAACGGGTAAGCAAGAAGAAGCGGGCAACTACATCATTAAACAACCTCAACCAGAACATAATATCGTTATATTGATAAGTTTGTCAAGAGATGCCCACGGGAACCATTCTGTAACCTCTGCGCGATAATCTCTTGGGGGGCTTGACAAGCCGTTCCTCGTGCAATATACTTTATTAACAAGATCTTAACATTTGCTCGTTGTTTCATTTTACGTATCCTAGTTAAGCGCGGTCAAGTGCGATGGGCTAGGTGCCCGGAAAGGAGGTGTGCAGGGGTAGTCCAAGACAAATTATGTGTCATCCCGAGCCCGGGAACTTGGGATGGTGTTCCAGTGTCGAAATATCAAAAACAAAAGGAGGTTTAGGTGAAAAAATTAATCAGTATTGGCGTTGCTCTGGCGTTACTGGCCCTGGCGGTAGTGCCTGGCGCAGTGGCGGCATATGAGCTGCCGGACACGTATTCTAAGGTGCCCTTTGCAATCGTCCAGAGTATCTTTGACCTGGTAGGAACTCTTCTGGACGCTATGGGAGGGGAATTGGGTCTCCCCGAGTGGTTGGATTCGGCGCTCATGAGCGAAATCGGTGGCTGGGCAGGCGGACCCCTTTCTTGGACAGTTGACATGCTAGCTTGGGGTCTGTCCTTGACAGGAGATGTGATTGGGGCCCTTGACGCCATCATAGCTCCAATTGCAGAACTGCCGTTCCCACTCGCCGACGTATCAGCAATCTTCGACACGATAGCCTGTGGGCTCATGACCTGCTTCGCCGTGACGGAATGCACCGGCAACTTTACTCCTTGCGGGTAAAAAGTATAGCGACTTTAACAACTGTATAGAGTTCTCGTTTGGTTGCTGTGAGAGAGCAATCTCGATGAGGTTGCAGGCTGAATTCCCGGGTTCAGCAACAGTCCAAAAGTCGCCTCACGTGGCAATCAAGGGAGAAGATAGACAGTCAAAAGAGGGGGCAGTTCTAAGTTGCCCCCTCTTTTCCACAAAAAGGGGTCAACTCTATTTTTCTTGCTGCCATTGCAGGCGCCTGGGAACTGCTTCGGCTGACGGAGTCAGCCTCGCAAAGACAAAGGGGAGTGTCATTGCGAGCGAAGCGTGGCAATCCCCGCAGCCAAACTCAAAATCCCAAAGACAATACGCTCGAAATCCTGAATTCCTGGCAAATCCAAATTTCAAAACCCAAATGACGATTGACCCCCAAATGCTTAAATGCCAAAACTATTCCATTCTGTAATTTGTGCTTTGTCATTTGATATTGATCAGGGCTCGGGATTTAGAAATTGGGTGGCTGAATCAAGCTGCTATGCTGTATCTTCGCTCTGCAGCTGCTGGAAAAAACATGTCTGATTGCCGGTGTGACATACTGGGCCTGTGGGCTCAGCCTTTATGAGAAGGGTATCGTTATCGCAGTCCTTGGTCATAGACTTCAACCTGAGGAAGTTGCCCGATGTTTCTCCCTTGTGCCACAGTTTCTGCCGGTTGCGGCTGTAGAACCAGACATCTCCGCTGGCCAGTGTGCGCTTCAGCGACTCTTTGTTCATATAACCCAGCATCAGGACCTCGCCATTCCTGGCATCCTGAACAATAGCTGGAATCAAGCTTTTTTCATCGAACTTCAGCATGTTCCTCCTAAGTTCCGAAGCTGATTATAGCTTCCCCCAAATCGATATCCCCGGTATAGAGAGCTTTGCCTATAATTGCTCCTTCCACACCGAGCTCCTTAAGTCGCTGCAAATGCTCCAATTTGGAAATCCCTCCGGCCACAATGACGGGGATATTTGTTTCACCAAGCAATCTACCTATCATGTCGAAGTCAGGCTCGGTAAGGGTGCCATCCCTTCTTATATCAGTATAAATGAAGCGCCTCACCCCGGCATCAGCCATCTCCCGGCTTAGCCGGAGGGCCTCGACAACCGTGTTCTTTTGCCAGCCGTGGATGGCTATCTTGCCATCTCGGGCATCAA
>Ga0154672_118_pt1 | contig 16598 bp, 9 predicted proteins | sample Rifle2008BG13ft_FD_116101 | JGI IMG/M metagenome (GOLD analysis project Ga0154672, IMG submission 116101) | Chloroflexi bacterium RBG_13_51_36
CACAGCGTTGTTTTCGGTGGTTTCAGTGCCGAGGCATTGAGAAACAGAATATTGGACTGCGATTCGAAAATGCTCATCTGTGTCGACGGCTATTACCGCAGCGGCCGGATTATCCGGAGTAAAGACAATGCCGATGAGGCTCTGAAAGAATGCCCGGCGGTAAAAGACGCGATTGTAGTTCGGCGGGCCAGCATTCAAGTAAAGATGGAACAGGGTCGTGACTGGTGGTGGCACGAGGAAATGCAGGCTGGAGATATAAGCCCGGTCTGTGAGCCCGAGGTGATGGACGCGGAGGACCCGTTGTTCATCTTGTACACCAGTGGCAGCACCGGGAAACCCAAGGGAGTCCTCCACACCCAGGCCGGCTACCTGCTTTACGCTTACCAGACCTTCAAGTGGATATTCGATATTAAGGAAGAGGACACCTTCTGGTGTACCGCTGATATCGGCTGGGTCACAGGCCACACGTATATCGTTTACGGCCCGCTGGCGGCCGGCGCCACCTGCCTCATGTTTGAGGGTGTGCCCAACTATCCTCACCCTGACCGGTTCTGGGACATGATTGAAAAGTACCAGGTCAGTATTTTCTACACCGCCCCCACCGCCCTCCGTGCCATAATGACGGAAGGGGACGACTGGCCGAACAAACACGACCTCAGCTCGCTGCGCATCATGGGCTCGGTTGGCGAACCGATTAGCCCCGAGACATGGATGTGGTATTACAACACAATCGGCAAAGGCAAACGCCCGATAGTGGACACGTGGTGGCAGACGGAAACCGGCGCCGCACTGATCAGCTCGCTGCCTGGGGCCATTCCCATGAAACCGGGCTCGGCTACGGTGCCTTTCCCCGGGATTGAGTTGGCCGTGCTCAGAGATGACGGCTCGCCGGCCGACGTGAATGAAGGTGGCCAGCTGGTAATCAAGCGTCCCTGGCCCGGCCTGATGCGTCGGGTCTATGGCGACCCGGAAAGGTTCAAGAACACCTACTTCGTCCAGTTCCCCGGTGTTTATACGACGGGAGACGGAGCCAGAGTTGATGAGGACGGTTACTACTGGCTGATGGGCCGAATTGATGATGTCATCAACGTATCAGGACATCGCATAGGCACCGCTGAAGTGGAAAGCGCTCTGGTATCCCACCATAAGGTGGTTGAAGCGGCGGTGGTGGGTATTCCACACGAAATCAAGGGAACGGGCATATATGCCTTTGTTACCCTGATGGCTAATGTGGAAAAATCCGATGAGTTGAAAAAGGAGCTGGTGGCCCACGTCAGAAAAGAGATAGGGCCTATAGCCACTCCCGACAAGATACAGTTTGCCGATGCTCTACCCAAAACCAGGAGTGGCAAGATCATGAGGAGAATTCTGGCCAAGATTGGAGCGGGCGATGTCGATAACCTGGGCGACATAACTACCCTGGCTGACCCTTCCGTAGTGCATACACTCGTAAAAGACAGGCAAGGGTGATAAGGCACCCTGTCCGCCGTGTCCTCGGCTATAGACCGGGTCAGGAAGACGCGAACCGACATCTGAGGCGGCGTACGTTAGAAAGCCTGCATCGCCACTGATACTCCAGTGAACTCTGCCTTAGAAGACTGCGTGTATCGCGCTGACTCAAACCGCCCCCAATGATGAGAATCAGGGCAGACGATTATTTGCGATTACGATGTATACCCTGACGACCGAGTAGACCATCGGGTTGACATAGTAAGATTCGAAGCATTCCTGACATAGCCTGGCAATTGCCTGAAGCCCTGTAAGGCTGCATGAGGTTAAGCGGGCAAACTACCTGGTCGTTACTTCACAGCAAGATGAATTGTGACCTCTCAAGAAAGTGCGAGGGAGGCGGGTTCAGGTCCAACAAGGGGGTGGCGTGATGGACGATAAGTATAACTCTTGAATTGGCTTGGTAGTCATTACGAAAAAACTAGCAGGATCCTTCACACTTCTATTAATCAAGCAGCAGGTCGCTACAGAATGTCCTCTCTGCATAGGTAACCTGTCGTTGAGCCTTTTTCAACGAGGAAGTTCAATATGTCAATAACTTGATTCTTGAGACTCAACGTAGCCTTGATTTTCGGACGATTTACTAATATAAATCGTCTCATGATATTCTCGATGTAATAAACGGTATTGGTCTCTAGCTGGGTTGAAATGTATTGTGGGTTTTTCCGCAAGATGTTGCTGATCCAAACTACGCCATCATCAATAAAAGAGCTCCCAATCCCATTCAAGACCTTCGAGACTGAGTAGAGGACTGAAGGATGATCACCGATATCTGTCGAAATCCTTTCATAGAACTGCTTGTCTCTTTCTCTCAATGTGTGCCATTCTCTTATATCTCTCTTCCAGTAGGGCCAAGCCAAAAGATAATTACGTATGAGTTCGTCTGAATAGTGGACAGAAGCATGCTTTCTATAGGTCTTGACCAGGCAATCATAAAAGGCATTCCATACTATCCAGAACTTATCGTAATGATTCAATGCATTTTCCGCCAAAATGAACTCCTCAAAGAGTTGAGCCATATGTCGTGAACCACTGAAATTGTCAGTGAACGGTTGTATGTATGTACGTATCTCGTCGTCTGGTGAACAAAGAACAAAGTTTGCGAATTTGCCCATAAACGCCCTTTCGGCATAGCGGTCAACTCCATCTCGATCTCTGCCAATCTCCTCGGCACACCTACGAAGAAACATCTTCAAGAAAGATTTGTGATCCGCATTTTGTGTACTCGGTGGTATAAGTTCAAACGCGACCTCCAAAGTCGTAAAATCCAACCCGCTTAGGCTTTCTAAGTCACTAAAGGTAATCTTATTCGTAGCGATTTTCTCAAGTTCAGGTCCATGTTTCTTCGTAAAGAATTCCACAATCTCAGCTTCTTGAATATCGAATACGTGATTCTTGTGCTTTCTGCTTATGACCTCTTTTCTTAAATCATTGTATTTTGGTCTGAGCATAAGATATCCTAGGAAGACGGCCTGAGCATCATCAGAATCGATTTCCCAAAGCCAATTGAGAACGCCTCTAATAGCAAAAGCTGTTATCTCCCTCCATGGATTAAGAAGTAATAGTACGAGCAATGGCTTAATGTTTTTACTCTCTTCCGGGAAATGCCGTATAAGTATGGGTAATGTGGAAATTGAAGGCTCTGTCCCATCGTCAATCTGATATTGGTAATCTTGAATTACGAGTGACGTTTTCGCGAACTGCGTAATTATGTCCCTGCAGAATTCCTTGTCCTCAGCACTCAACTTGTCTACAAAATCCCGGATCAACACGGAACACGTATACGCAGCTATTGTTCGATTGAACTCGGGGAAAGGATCCTCCCCATTCTCCAGGTTTTCAAGGATTTCTCTGGTCTCTGAAATTACAGATTCAGGATTGTCTTCAAATGTTTTATATTGTTGATAGTCAGGATTCCTAATAAAGCGACAATTTGCCCACAGTTTTAGAGAGGTATGTTTCATTGCAGCTGCAGCGGCGCCGGTAGAGTCTTCACTAAATTTCCTCAAACTAGGGTCAATTTCTGGATTGAACGTTACTACAACACTCTCCTTGCCTTTTTCGACCTCTGTCTTCATTTTCCTTGTATCCATCCGTGCTAAATAAAGTCTCCAAGTTTTGTCTGCATCTGTTTCGATGGATTGTTCAGGAAGAGCTTCGTAATGTTCATCCAAGATTTTCCATATTACGTCTTGCTTTCGCCTAACCTCGTTTGCATTGTCCCCTTCAAATTGTTCTAGCTGATATCTGAGCGCCAAATGCTCCAATGTAAGTATCCTATGTGGATCGTCACAGGTCTTAATTCGTTCATTTAGATAAAAATCACTTTCATAATTCAACCCGTATCCGATAGAATAGGTGCCTTTGGCATGCTGGTCTCTAATCATTCTCCCCGTATCGTAGAGAAAAAATTCTTTTGTTTTAAATAAGATATTTGCGACATTGAATAATTTAGAAGGAAAAGCAAGGCAAATACTTGTTACTACTGCCGTTATGGAGGTGGATTTTGTCTCTCTCAGGAGATAAAGGCACCAATCTTCTATAGTCTCCTTTGCGGCAATCTTTGCATTCATTGACAGCCATTTTTCCAAAGCCATATGCATTGATTGAAGTAGATCGGTCGATACGTGAGTACCTCGATACATGTTCCACAATCTGTTGCTTACATATTGTTCTCTTGACTGATTGTCATCGAATATTACTTTCACCACAGACACTTCACGCCCGAGTTCGGACTTCCTGTAATACTCAATGGCTCTATTGGTAAATGATAATATAAATTTCGTCGTCTCATCCGGGGCAGCTTGAAGCAGTTGGAAAATTGGCGTCTGGAATGCACTTGAGGGAAAATAGTTCAGGTCATGTTTCTCAGATACACCAAAATGCGGTTCGATACCAAGAGAGTAATCGTAGTAATGCGTTTTAGGTGGCTGGTGCCAAAACAATTCTGCTAATTGGACTACGCAATTTGGGAGAACCCTAATAACTTCGGCACCGTCAGTGAGGGATCCTAGTATCACCACAATAATGTCGTAGTATTTATCTGTGTACTTAGTCAGTTTTTTGGAGATCACCTCATTGAATATTGACCTCAGTTCATCCGAAATCTCTGAAGCTCCATTCAATATTACTCTTATCAACTGACCCTTATTCTGGTCACGAGCGCTGTATTGATATTTACCATCTTTCGCAATTTCATCGTAATGATCGTAGTAAAACAACGCTATCTGGCTTGCCCTCTTGGTTGTCTCGCCATTCTTATTCTTGTTATTCCAATCATCGAGTAACGGAGTGATGATATTTGCGTTACTTAGTTCGATTTCCTCTTTATTGTCATATATGAAGTGAATTATCGAATCCCAACCATTGCCCTTTGGTTTAGTGAAGATAGTTCCTGATATATCTTGTTCTATTTTTATTATGCCCAACATCGCGAAGAATTCTTCATCAATTTCCTTGCAAGCTATCCTTAGTAGGAAGACGAGTCTCATTAAGAGTCTCGCATTATCCTCCATCAGTCTATCCTTAAATGATTGAAGAAATACCCCCGCGTAGTCAGATAGCAGCACTGATATGCAGACTTCGTCTTTCCAATAGCTTGCTACGTTTTTATCATTGATTATGCACTCAATTAGTCCCTTCACCTCATCAATGCTGTCATGCAACTTTTCTGAAAGCCAACTTCTCAGAGCCCTGCGAATTGGTAAAGACGTTCCAATGTCTTGGAGAAATTCATGATGGTCCTCTATCCGATAGAACGCTTTTTCGATGACTCTATCTAGTGCCCATTCTTCATAAATATCCTGTGTGATGAAGTAACCACCTGTCACACAGTCACGCTTGATGATTCCGTCGAATTGTAAGCTTTGTAAAGTTTCGCTGTCGCATTCGGTTGCATCCACAAACAACTGCCCCTTCTTAGCTCTGTCATGTGCCATCTCTAGGAAGCACTCTTCTCTCTTTATATGAGCGTTGTTCCTCTGCAATTCAATTCTCATTATGTGGTTCTTCCACAGAGTGTCTTTGAAATCATGGTAGTTAATAGTTTCGTCAAGTTTATTGCTTGTCCGCAAGTATTCGCTGAGATAGAATGGAGTCCTTAGTAGTTCGAGCAACTTCTTATTGTGTGGGAGACTGAAATCATACTTTTCTGCAAGCTTATGAAGGTCTTCAATTATGAGCTTTTCGATCATTACGGATTGGAATGCAACACGATGAATTTCAGTTAACTGGTATTTCAGAGTATCGACATATCCATATCTCGTAGCTATAACTACCTTCCAATTCGCGCTCAGCAATGCGGATAGAAATTCAGAAAAGACCTCTCTGTGCTCAATATCCGAGATCTTCTCCGCGGAATCTATGACAATGGTCTTCTCGCTATGAGCCTGGTGTTCTTCGATGAAATCTCGAAATGTGAAAGGCCCATAATTAGCGAAAAGCCCATTTATATTGACAATATCAAACTCTATGGCTCTGAAGACAAAGAATGGCTTTGTCTTTCTAACCATATCATGGTAGTCTTTTATAATTGCGGTCTTGCCTACACCCGCTTCGCCACTCAACACCACCAACGAGCACTCACTCAACTTGGATACAAGGCCTTCGAATGGCTGTGATCTATCAATCTTTATTTCGGTGCCTTTAAACTGCATACTCGAATGTATAGGAGCAAGAACTGATTCCGTATGCTTATTTAGCTCATTAATGAAGTCAACAATACTTTTTTCAAGACTAAAAAAATGTTTAGCTATGGCGGCATTCTTATTGCAGACAAAAGGAGATTCAAAAAAACTCCTACTTTTCCATTCAATTTCTATCCCAATGGCCGATGCATACTGTTCTATGTCGATTTTGTATTTTGGTCCCTTCTGTCCCTTTATTCTGCTCTCCGAGAATTCTTGATTCATGTAGAAAATAACCTTGTCGATTGTAGGATTTCGGTCTTTTGCCTTTCTGACTGAATCTTTTATCTTCGCTTTATTGCTACTGATATTGTCCTCAAAGTATTTTGCTTGGAAGCCAATTACTCTGCCATTACGCTCAATAGGCTCTGTTTCTATTCCAGCTTGGTTCTTATATCTAAGTATTCCTGTAGGTTCATTAAACTCGTCACAAAATAGAAGATAACAGAGCCACTCAAAAGAACTCTGCTCTTTCCCGTTGAATTTTGCTGCAAAGTTATTCCAGTTTATTTCCTGCATTTCTACTGCACTCTCATCGCTTCTTATTGCACTGAGCCACATGTCATAAATAGCTTATGAAGATGTCCTCTGATCATTTGAATCAGATTACATCCCACAGCAAAGTGAGTCAAGTAGACTACATCCCAGACCTAGGAACAAGTCGAATATTTCAAGGCGAAAGGGGCGATATTGGCGGACAGAAGTCCCTTTGGCCAGTCCAATTATTCACCTGTCTCAGAATTTCAACGGCTCGAGCTCATTTTGTAGAGCGTCTGATAGTAACAACGGGAACCCTTTCAGACCACACAATATGACGTTTTGTTACAGTCGCGATCAGAACCAGACTCCTTGTCAAAAGCTGCTCAACCGTCAGATGAGACTTCACCATAGAGCTCTGCAGATACGTCATGCTTCTTTTCGAATTTGCCGAACTCTAGGTCTATATCGCGCCTGACCCTTCCCAAATCCTGGTCGGACTTGCTCTATGGTTGTCCACGAGATGTGAGGCTCGAAATCCACAGTGAGTGAAACCGCGGCCGAGTCTGCTATTCGCGTAGCATGGTCCTGGTGGCTATGATATTCGCCCCTGTGTGAAGAACATCTCTGGCCACCACGTCCAGCATGTTGACCGGAGCCTGCAGCTTGATACGCCTCAATTGCTTCATCATGCGGGGGAATAATCGTTTGGGGACTGACTTATCGGTGCGTACGGGGATGACCGGCAGCCTCGACCCCTGGATTCGGACAGTCGTGGTCAATATGCGCATCGGCCCAATCAGTTCCTGGCGCACGAATTCTTCGGACTTTTCGCATTTATTGCCTTCCATGGAGATGATTTCGCTGCCATCGTAAACCACATCAATCTCACATCCGATAGGACAGACCACGCAGACAAAGTGTTTCTTCTCGGCAGCCATGCTACTTCTCCATTATGCTAACCTTGATGGGCTGCTTGGCCTCAGCCAGCTTCTCTTTCGGGACCTTCACTCTCAGCATCTCGTTGGGTCGAGCATATAGCCTGTTGATTTTTGAACCGGGCGGCGCCACCTCTATGGTCACAGGTTTTTCCACAGGCTCTGCAGCACGAATGAACAAAACCAGGTCATCCTGAAAACCGTAGCGCTGGGGAAACAGCAATCTCACGTTTTCACCCGCTACGATGTCCACAGGCCGTCTATCAGCGCTCAGACTCCCTGATGCATACCGCGCAGCAAAGGTGCCGGCAGCAGCGCCTGTCTGCGCCACATAGTCAACAAGGTCGAACACTGCGGAGACATTGCCGCAAGTGAATATGCCCGGCACAGAGGTCTCCATAGTCTCCGTGGTGATGGGGCCTTTGGTAGCGCCACTGAGCTCTATGCCAGCCTTCTTTGAAAGTTCATTCTCTGGAATCAATCCCACTGATAGCAGCAACGTGTCGCATTCAATTGACTTCTCGGTTCCTTGCACAGGATGCAGACTGCTATCAACCTTCGAGATGACAACTCCACCTACCCGTTCCTTGCCTCTTATTTCCGTGACTGTGTGGGAGAGATGGAGCGGTACGTCGAAATCGTTGAGGCACTGCACGATGTTTCTCTTCAAGCCACCCGGGTAGTTCATTATCTCATACACGCCGATGACCCTCGCCCCCTCCAGCGTCAACCTTCTGGCCATAATGAGACCGATGTCACCGGAGCCCAGGATGACTACCTTTTTGCCCGGAAGGTAGCCATCGATATTGACGAACCTCTGCGCTACCCCGGCCGTGAATATGCCAGCCGGGCGTGTACCGGGAATGCCGATGCTGGGCCCGGTGCGTTCGCGACACCCCATGGCCAGGACTATGCTTTTCGCCTTAATCTCAAGGGCACCATGCTCGGGACTGAGCGCCGTTATGACCCTCTCCGATGAGAGGTCGGTTACCAGTGTATTCAAAAAGCATTGGACACCGGTCTTCTCCAACTCTTTGATAAGGCGCTCGGCATACTCGGGGCCGGTGTAGTCCTGTTTGAACTGCTCCAGGCCAAAGCCATTATGGATGCACTGCTTGAGAATGCCTCCCAGCTCCTCCTCTCTTTCAAGGAGCAGGACTTTCCGGGCGCCGCTGTTATGAGCATGTATGGCGGCAGTAAGGCCAGCAGGGCCGCTTCCGATGACCGCTACATCAACTTCCCTTATCATATTGAAAACCAAAATGTGCTATCTCAACTTAGGATAGTTTGTTATCCCGGCAATCCTGTTGTGAAGTGGAGAGAGCGCAGGATACATCTTGACATATACTTCCCTGAACAACCGGTCGTAGATTCTGACATTCTCCTTTACTGGCTGGAACGTGCTCCTGACTCTGACCATCCGTTCCACGGCCCCAGGAAAGCCCTTGTGGATTCCCAATGCCACCGCCGCATCGATGGCGGCTCCTAGTGCCGCAAGGTTGCTGGTATGCATCCTCATGGCCGACAAGCCGAAGACATCGGCCGTAATCTGCATGATTTCATCGCTCTGAGAGCCTCCGCCACCGACTCTCAATTCAGTTATAGCATTGCCTGAGTGCTTGACCATCAGTTCACCCAGTCTGCGCAGCTCGTAGGCAATTCCCTCTATGATTGCCCTGTAAACATGCTTTCTGGTGTGTTCGCCGGAGAAGCCAATCATGGCCCCCTTCGATAGCGGGTCGTTTTCCCGCGGATGCCAGTAAGGCTGCACCAGCAGGCCCATGGAACCGGGCGGGATATCGGTCAACTGCTTGTCGAGCACAACTTCGGGCGGCACACCCAGTCTCGAAGCTTCATCCTCCTCGCGTTTCCCGAATTCGCCCTTAAACCACGAAACCATCCAGTATCCCCTGCCCACGAAGCCCTCCAGCGCCCAGTGTCCGGGAATGGCAGCCCCCCAGGTAAAGAAATCCATCCTGGGATGGGTCACATATTTGCTGGATAGCAATTCAATCACCGCCGCAGTCCCATAGCTGATTCCCCCGATACCACTGCTGGTCACCCCGGCTCCCAGCAATTCCGATTGCTTGTCGCCGGCACCTACGATTACGGGAAGACCCGGCGGGACGCCGAAACGGCGAGCGCCTTCCTCGGAGACCCTGCCGGCAATCTCCACAGGGGAAACCAGCACTGGCAACCTATCGCGCTCCACGCCGAAAATCTCATAGATGATCTTCCAGGGATGCCATTGGAGCCCCTTCAAGTCGATGGGGAACAGACCCACAATCATCGAGGAACAGTCCTTGAACTCACCGGTCAACGAGTGCAGGATGTGCGATGAGATGGTGAGGAACTTGAATGTCCGCGCATAGTTCTCAGGCTCGTGCCTTTTGAGCCAGTTGAATTTCGACCTCCTCTGATACTCCCTCAGCCTTTCTTCCATTCTAGCAGCTTTGAAAGCAAGCGACATAAACGGGCCGCCGGGCAACTTCAGCCCTTCGGTCTTGCGCTCGTCCAGCCAGGTGATGGCAGAGCGAACCGGAGTGCCATTCCGGTCAACCGGCACAATGGTGCTTCTATGCGTGGTGATGGCCACGCCGGCAATAGTATCTGGCGAGACTCGTGAATTCTGTACCGCTCTCGTGGTCACTTCTTGTGCTATTTGCAGATAGGCTGCCGCATCCTGTTCGGCAAAATCAGGCTGAAGTGCAAAGTAAGGGGCTACAGGCGACGACTCGCCATGGACTTCGTTTCCGTTTTCGTCAAAGATGAATGCCTTGACATTCTGTGTGCCGCCGTCGATGACAATGAAGTTCTTCACTGTATTGCTCATTTCGTCCTCCCGCTCAACACATAAGATTTCCCCTCGCTCTTAAGCAGGTGTTCCTTGCCGATGTTCATCTCCCTGCTGGCTATCTCCACAATCCTGGGCGTGCAGAACCCACCCTGGCACCTGCCCTGCCCGGCCCTGGTTCTCCTCTTTACCCCATCAAGGCTTCTGGCAGGGATATCGCCGTGCAGCGCCCGCACAACCTCCTCTTCACTCACATTTTCACAGCGGCAGACGATGTGTCCGAAGCGGGGATTGGCCCGAATGAATCGATCCTGTTCTTTAGGGCCCAGCTTCGAAAAACGCACCTGTCTGTTTCTTACGGGATTGAACTTATCATTGACGGATGGGTGCCGCTCTTCTCGAATGATTTCCCTGACCCTTTCCGCAATGGCCGGGGCCGATGCCAGGCCCGGCGACTGAATTCCGGCCACATGAACCAGACCGCGCACCTTTCCGGAGGGCTCGATAATGAAATCTTCCTTATAAGTGGCCGCCCGACAGCCGGCGAACCGGGCGATAATCTTGCTTCTGTCCGGCTTTTCATAGCCGGGCTTCAAGCGCTCCAGCACTGGCGCAAATTTATCGAACAAATAATCACATCCCTCCGCCGTGGTTGACACGTCCTCTCTATCGGACACTTCCATGGCGGTGGGACCGAACTGCAGATTGCCGTCCGTGGTAGGAATGATGCCGCCGCCTTTCGTATACCTGGTCTCCTGTGATTCCGCCGCGATGCTGACCGGAGCGAAAACAGTACGCACAGGTTGATAGGACTTGTCGAAAATGATGGTCTCGCCCTTCCTGGGGTGGATGGTGAAGAACCTGTCGCCGGCAAACTCCGCTATCCTGTCTGCATAGAGCCCGGCAGCATTTATCAGGAGCCCGGTCCTGACGGTGCCTCTGGTGGTGTCAACCGCCTTGATAGCGAAGCCCTCGGTCTGGACTCCGATTACGCTTGTGTCCAGAAAGATGCTGACGCCGTTCGACAGCGCATTCTCTGCATAGGCGATGAGCAATTCGAACACACCTATGATACCTGTGTTCCAGACAAGCACGCCTTTTCTAATATTGGGCGCAAGCCCTGGCTCGATTCGGTCCAGGCCCGCCCTGTCCAGCAGCTTCGGCTCAGGGTCGTTGTGCTTTATGGCGACGCTTACTGCATAGGGAAGCAGCGCCTCTTCCCCGGGGTTCTCGGCAACAATCAGCGTGCCGACTCGCTTGAAATCCACATCCAGCTGGCGAGCAGCCTCATTCCACATACGATTGCCCTTATAGTTCATTTCCCATCTGAGCGTGCCATACTTCGCCTGGATGGCAGGGTGTATCATGGCATTACTGTGAGTAGTCTGGTCCATTCCCACGTCGTTATGCCTTTCCAACAAGGCGATGCTCAGATTGAACTGTGACAGCTCCCTAGCTACCGCCAGCCCAATCACGCCGCCACCGACGATGACCGCATCGAATTCCCTTCCCGTGAGCTCCTCTGAAACTTTGCGGGCGGTTTTGAAGCGCATCTTGCCGGGGAAAACGATGTCGTTCACCACTTCCCGCACTTTGTCGGAGCTCCCGGCAAGGTGCCCAGCCTCCAGAGCAGCCTGATGCGATGGCAAATGTCCATGCAGCCCGGCAATGCCATCTCTCATCGAGACTGCAACCTGCTTGCCGGTTGCCTTCTCTATCTCACCCTGTATTTCGCGCGCCAGCGCTCTATCGCCCTGCAATAATCCTCCCCGCAACCAGTTCCGTTATGTATTTCATGTTTATTTCGGACAGCACCGATTTACATGTGGGGCAGGCGGTAACGTAGATGTCAGCAGCGGTATTCCTCAGCTCATTCAGTCTCATAGAGGTGACGGCATCCCTGAGGCGGTGGTCTCCAATCTTCGCCCCGTATGCCCCACCGCAGCAATGGGTATGCTCTTGCGAGTAAACCGGCTCTTTCAGATTGAAGCCCAGCCTTGTGATGACGTGTCTGGGTATGGTGAACATTGCCAGGTCATACGACAGGATGCAGGGGTCATGGAAAGTGACGACCCTGTTCTCTTTCTTAGAACTCAGCCTTCCCTGCTTGAGGAGGCCATCTATGAACTGCACGGTATGCGTGATCTCTACATCCAACTCCGTCCCGCTTTGTCGGTATACTTCCGTCATCATCTTCATACAGGTAGGACAGTCGACAACAATAGTGCGCACCTGCCTTCTCTCAATTTCGGCTTTCATTTTCAGCGAGGCTTTCCTGAACCCTTCCATGTCTCCCGCATAGTACAGAGGAGCGCCGCAACAAATATCACCACCTCCAAACCGCCTTACGGCAAGCCCTGATTTCGAGAGCATCTTTTCGGTAGCCCTCAACAGCTCCTGGTCCTTGTACGAAGAGCAGGAAATGAAATAGCCATACTCACCAGCCCCCTTGTCTATAAGCTCTCTCTCGCCGTCCGGGTTTCCAAATTTCTTGAACGTCTCTAGCCTTTTCTTTACATCCTCTGGAATGATTCCCCTCTCAAAAGCTTTGACCCTCGCCTGGTGAATGAACTTCCTCAGGTCGTAGTCATCATAGATGCAGTGTCTGCTGCATGCTCCGCACATGGCACTCTGGAACATCAGGTCGAGGAAACCCTTTTCGTCCTCCAGGAAGCCTTTCTCGTTGTACACGATGAGCCTGGCCATCTTCTGGGGGCTCAAGGTCTCTCTTCCCGTGGCCAGATATGTGGGACAACTGTACTTGCACATATCGGCGCACATGGCACATCTGCCAATTTTTTCGGCCTCTTTCTTATCTTCCGCCATCGATAAGTTTTCCTCGATTCAATATGCCTTCAGGGTCGATTGCGCTCTTTATGGATTTCAGAAGCCTAACTCCGCTGGCACCCAGTTCTTGCTCTAGATACTGCATTCTCCAGAAGCCGATGCCGTGGTGATGGCTTATCGACCCGTTGTTTTGCAGCGTGGCCTTCATGGCAGCGTCCCAGGTGTCCTGGTAGTAACGCAGCGGGTCCTTGGGGATGCCGGCAAAGGTGATGTACAGGCAGGCCCCTTCTCGATAGAAGTGCGAGTAATGTCCGGACACCTCCAGCGTACCTTCAACCGCCTTCATTGCAGCGACCATATCCCTGTACAGCCTGGCGGCATCCTTGAACAAGGCCGACACCTCGATAGTGTCAACAATCCCACCATACTGCATCAGGACGGGCCCGAGCCCGATATCGAATCTTTTCTGCAACCAGATGTCGACTGGTTCTTTCCCGCTGGATTCTCCTCCGTTTTCCCTGGAGATACGCCTGATGACCCTGGCATCGATGGTAGTGTACTCAGTTTCTCCTTCCGATATGAAGACTGTCACCACCTTTCCTCCTATTTTGGGAAAGTATCTCTGGCTCTCCGCTTCGTCAAAGATTCTTACTACCGCAGGTCTGGCCTCGGCCCTCAAAACTTGACGCACTACGTCAAGGGCCGCCTCAATCGAAGGAAAAATGAACGACTGCTTCATTGTCAGTCTTGGCAGCGGGTGAATCGAAATGGTCGCCCTGGTTACGATGCCGAGTGTGCCTTCGCCACCCAGGAAAAGGTCTTTCAGCGAGGGCCCAACCGACCTTCTGGGAACGGGTCTGATGTTCAGCAAATTGCCATCAGGCAGCACAACCTCTATGCCCAACACCATGTCCTCGATTTTCCCGTATTTCGTGGAGAACTGACCGGCCGCCCGCGTGGAAATCCAGCCGCCCAGGGTGGAGCAGTAAAGCGACTGCGGGATATTGCCTGCCGAATATCCCCGGCGGTTCAGTTCAAGTTCCAGGTTTGCACCTATTGTCCCTGCTTCGAACTCAGCCACAAGCGAGGCTTCGTCCAGATTGAGGAACTTGTTCATCCTCTGCAGGTTCAATATAACGCTTCCGTTCAGAGGGACTGCTCCGCCAAGCACGCCGGAGCCTCCACCAAAGGGTGTGATGGGCACCTTGTACTCTCCAGCACATCGGACAATCTTCTGTATCTCGTCGGTGGATGCCGGGGAGATGATGGCAGAAGGAAGCGCCGGCAAGTCCCCTTTCTGAGAAAGGAATACGCCATATAGCCAATAGTCCAGACTGTACGAGATGAGGTCGCATTCTTGCTGCGAGAAGTGCTCGTCCCCGACAATCCGCCTCACCTTATCGACGAAACCAGGAGGCAAGATGCCTTTCCGGGACATGTATGTCTTGACTTTCATCCGGTTGACCTCATGTCCGGTTCTCTGTGGTTATATCAACAAAGAAGTGTAGCACAAGTTTCAGGCAAATTGCTGAGTGTCGCTGAGGCCGTAATTTTCAACCGATGGTAGGCGGGAACCTTCGATGACTGTCAAGCCTGGCTTCCACGATTCGGCGACTTATCGGCCGGAACAGTCGATCTAAGAGGCGATTTCGACGCTTCCAAAAGACTTATGTGCCTGGTTTTGCGGCAAGGACCAAAGAGACTCAGGCCGGCAACCCGCTGATAAATTCCTCTATGGTTTTGTTGACCACATCCGGCTTCTCAGCAAGGACAAAGTGGCCAGCCTTGGGAACAATCACCACCCTCGAGTTAGCGATCTCAGCTCCTAGATAATTGGCATATTTTTCGGATGTCATTACGTCCAGTTCACCGCAGATGATAAGTGCCGGCAGCTTTATTTCGTGGACTCTATCCATGACGTCAAATTTATCGCAGCACAGGAAGTCATTGAGCATGACGGCAGGTCCGATGGCTTTCTGTTTTTCTATGACTTCCTTCTTATAATTCTCCGGGGTTTGGCGATACATCTCTTCGACCATCTGATGCCACCCTTCGGGATTGCCCTTGATGGCATCTTCGCAGGGCGCCAAAAACATAGGGTGGACTCTGAGTTTGGCTCCACTGCCTATGATGACAATCCCCTTCAATTCCCGGGGATATCTGAGGGCATACATCAAGGCTATAGCCCCACCGAAGGAGTGTCCGGCCAGGACCACATCCTTGAATCCCCTCCCCTTTATGTACTTCTTAAGCCACTCAACGCATTCCTCTACGCTCTTGAGGGTCTGCCCATGAGGGTGGCCGGGTAGATCGACGGCATGGCTACCGGGAAAGTAGTCGGTTTGATAGCGCCAAATACCTCCATAAGCGCCTGAACCATGGACAAAAATGATGCTCATGATGTTTATTTGCTAAGATATTATCAGTCGCATTCCCACCGTCAACTATAGTCTCGACGGAAGGAGGTGTCAATTCCGAAATGATGGAAGTCCGAGGTGTCTACTTTCCTGAGGCTGGTAGTGCCAACACTGAGAACACCCTGGAAGTAGCCAAGAAGAGAGCCGAACAGCTAGGGATAAAGACCATAGTGCTAGCCTCCACCAGCGGAGAGACTGGGTTGAAGGCACTGAAGCTGTTCACTGACTACAAGATCGTCGTGGTTACTCATGCTACCGGGTTTCCGGCCCCCGATGCTCAGGAATTAACCCCAAAAAACAGAGCCAAGATACTGGAGAAGGGCGGATCAATTCTGACTGCCACCCACGCCTTTGGCGGAGTAGGCAGGGCAGTTCGCCGCAGGTTCAATACCTATCAGGTAGATGAGATTATAGCTCAAACCTTAAGGGTCTTTGGACAGGGCACCAAGGTAGCTTGTGAGATAGTCCTGATGGCCGCCGATGCCGGTCTCATAAGGACAGACGAAGAGGTAATCTCTATCGGCGGCACCGGGAGTGGAGCAGATACGGCACTGGTTATCAAGCCGGCTCACACGCACGACTTCTTTGAGTTGAAAGTCAAGGAAGTCCTGTGCAAGCCAAGATGATGGGCCGTCCTATTTGCCTTAGTGAACTGGTCAACCCACAAACATGCTGGAGAAAAAACCAATAACGGGTTACAATAAAGGGCTGATTTTGAGTAATCACGCCGATGGAAGGAGATAAGCGATGGTAAAAAGCCAAAATCTGTTGACCGAGGTTGAATCCAAGGAGCTTCTTAAGAAAGCCGGGATACCCGTTGTCGAGGCAAAGCTAGCCCGAACCAAAAAGGAGGCTATTGCCATCAGCAAGGAACTGGGATTCCCCGTAGTGTTGAAAATAAGCTCCTCCGATGTGGTTCACAAAAGTGATTCCGGCGGCGTTAAATTAGGACTAACCAACGCTACTCAGGTAGGCAAGGCTTACAGCCAGA
>Ga0154672_119_pt1 | contig 16396 bp, 15 predicted proteins | sample Rifle2008BG13ft_FD_116101 | JGI IMG/M metagenome (GOLD analysis project Ga0154672, IMG submission 116101) | Chloroflexi bacterium RBG_13_51_36
CCGCATGTTCCATGACTTCTCCTGCGTAGATGGGGCCTGCACTGAGGTTGACAGCTACTACACCGACGACCAGTTCGTTACAGACTGCGATGACGGCAACCCCTGCACTATCGATACTTGCGAAAACGGCCAGTGTGCCCACATCGCACTACAGCCAGTGGCAGATGCTGGCAATGATGTGGCGATTAACTCAGGTCAATCTATTGAGTTGAATGGCTCTGCGTCCTATATAGATGAAGGCTGTGAGGATGTTGACGGCCATATAGAGTACCGATGGAGTGGTGGCGGCCTTACGCCGTCTTGGTCTACTGACCCAACGGTAACCGTCTCCCCCACAGTGACTACTACTTATACTCTGGAAGTCCGTTGCTCTGCATTGCCAGATTGCACCGACAGCGATGACGTGGTAGTAACGGTTCGAGTTCCAGTTACCCCTGTTGGTGGCGGCGGTGGCGCTAGTTGTCCTCGAACCACATACCTTACGGTGGACTGGGAAGGCAATAACACCACGAAGCCTCTTTACAGCAATGACAAGCTAGCGGTAGACTTGCTTGGGCCCAGCCCAGACCTGATCAACAGCTTGTTCCTGGAGCGGGCAACTCATGCGCCAGTTGTTGGTGCAAAAACATACTACCTGATAACCATCAGAGAGCTCGAGGAAATACCCGCTCTTCCCGAGAATGTCGAGGCGATTGTGGTCTTCAACGTGACTCCCGAAGCCGCTGTCTTCGACAGGGATATTTTCCTGACACTTGGCTTGACCGAATCGCAGTTGCCTGCAAATGCTCTAAACGTAACAATGAACTATTACGATGACGTCAATCACGTCTGGATACCTCTGAACTATGTGGCAGGCGGACCAGATGGTGTGGCAGAGTTGACTCTATCTGCGCCGATAAACCACTTCAGCATCTATGGCGTACTTGCTGAATTCACTTCGACGCCCCCACCGCCGGCCCACTTTGTATCCAGTGGTTTGAACATTATACCCAGTGTGGAAGAGACCACCTTCCTGAGCAAGACTGGAGAAAGCGTCACCATTACCGCCAACGTCGCCAACGATGGCTGGCAGGAAGGCACCTATACCGTTCAACTGAAGCTGAATGGACAGATAGTAGATACCAAGATGGTCACGGTGCCTGCCGGACAGAGCAAGCAGGTCAGTTTCACCCGGTCTGGATTGGACTATGGGAAGTATGATGTGGACGTAGCTGGGTTGACCGGTGAGTTCACAGCGTCACGGGCCGTCACCTGGTGGCTTATTATCGTCATAATAGCCGCGATTGGTTTGATCATCTGGGGAGTGGTTTGGGCGATGAGAAGAAAGAAGAAAGGAGCACAAGAAGAAGCATAACCGATCTTTAGACTGGGCTATCCTCTTGTATGTAAGCTCCCTCCTATCAAAGGAGGGAGCTTACATATTTGTTCCGAATTGTGAGAAAGTAGGCCTCTTCCCTGTCATTGCGGCCCCACAGTGCAGCGCCCCATCGGGGATCTCAAGTCCCCAATACGCTTACGTTCGGAAAACCCGCCCATAGCTTGCCACGCCGCCCGATAAATCGGCACCCGCAATGACCGGAGGGGCTGGCTCAATAGATTGCGCGACTACTCTTCTTCCTCTTGAACAGCCTCAAATAGTCTCTCCGAGCTCGCCAGATGGTCAATGTATAGAATCCCATCGAGATGCTCAATTTCCTGTTCCAGGGCCTGAGCCAGAAGCCCTTCTCCTTTGAGGCGAAATGGCTTACCGTATCGGTCCTGCGCTTTGACCTTTACTGTTACCGCCCTCTTTATTTCCCCAAAGTAGCCAGGCACGGATAGGCAGCCTTCCTGAACTATTCGCTCACCCTCTTTCTTTACTATTTCAGGGTTAATTAGAGTGATTAGTTCCTGTTCCAGCAACTCGATGACTGCTACGCGGAGCAATACGCCTACCTGCGGGGCAGCAAGGCCAGCTCTGTTGGGGTCAGCGCGCAACGTATCAATCATGTCATCGACTAACTTCTGAATGGAGCCATCGATCTTGGTTACTTTCCTAGCTTTTTGCCGCAACACGGGGTCGGGCAAAGTGCGAATCTGTAAGACTGCCATGCTTCCTCTGAAAATGTCCCTGTATCTCTGTTCCGTACTGATTATACCACTGCTTGTCGATGGGAATCACCCTGGACACCGGCATTGATTTAGTTTGGGATCCAAACACAGGCAATTGACCCTGGTCGCAGATGAGATGTAAAATCAGCCGAAAGTAATCTATAGAAGAGGACACAAATGGCAAATGAACACGCTGTTCGACTGGACATCGAGAGTGGCATCGCAACAGTTCTGCTGAACCGACCGAAAGCACTAAATGCCTTTAACCACGAGGTCTTACTTGGGCTTCAGCAAACAGCACAGGATATAAAGGAGAACCCTGCGGTCAAAGTTGTTATCATGACTGGTGCCGGTGACAAGGCATTTAGCGCCGGGCTGGATCTAAAGATGGTGGCCTCTGGCAGCGGCCCCATGGAGATTTTTCCTCGCTATCGGCAGGGCTACGATTCCCTGTACGGCTTGAAGATGATATTTACCATGTATGAAGAGCTAGCCGTACCGGTTATCGCTGCCATAAATGGGTACTGTTTGGGGGCAGCTTTCGAACTTATTCTCTGCTGCGATATACGCCTGGCTTGCGACACCGCTGTGTTCGGGCTTCCCGAGATTCAGCTGGGTGTCATCCCGGACCTGGGAAGCACACAACGGCTGCCTCGAATAGTGGGACCAGGCATCGCTAAGGAACTGATTATTACCGGACGGAGAATTGACGCTGCCGAAGCGCTCCGGGTTAGGCTGGTAGACCATGTATATCCCAAAGACCAGCTGATGCTTGAAGCCAAAAAGCTAGCCCAGGAAATAGCCAAAATCAATGCTCACCTTATTCAGGGTGCCAAAAGAGCGGTTAATATTGCCACCTCGGTGCCGCTGGACGCAGGGCTTCGCATGGAGACGGACATATGCCTCAGTTCAGGCAGTGGCGCTGAGATGGGCGAAGCCGCCCAACAGTTTGTCAAGAAAGAATAACCTAGATAAGCCTCGGGAATGGAGCTACGCTGACCGGATGCGAACGCTCAGCCAAGCTTCTCCACGAGTAAGCAATTCAACCATACTACTGAATGAGAAGGACTGAACATCAGTAAATAGCGGTGCTTCGCTGACCGCCAGAAGAAGAGCAGAAAGAAACTCACGACGATGTACGACAAAGTTGTGCTCGATAATGGCTTGAGGGTAATCACCAGCACTATGCCTAACAGCCGCTCGGTATGCCTTGTTATCCTGGTGGGTGCCGGCTCTTGCCACGAGACCAAAGAAGAAGCGGGCATCTCCCACTTCGTGGAGCATTTGCTTTTCAAAGGCACGGAGCGAAGACCCACAGCTAAAGAGATAAGTGAGGATATTGAGGGCGTGGGCGGCATAATCAATGGTGGCACAGATAAGGAGCTAACTGTCTACTGGTGCAAGGTTGCTAGCCCTCATTTCCCGATTGCCCTTGACGTGTTATCTGACCTCCTGCTCAATTCCCGCTTTGACAATAAGGATATTGAACAGGAGCGCCATGTCATCACGGAGGAAATCAATATGAACCTCGACACTCCCCAGCAAAGGGTAAGCACGCTCATAGATGAGCTGCTATGGCCCGAACAACCGCTAGGGCGCGAGGTCATCGGATACAAGGAAACTGTGTCTTCCATAAAGAGGGAGCAACTATTGAACTACGTAGCTCGTAGATACATGCCCAATGATACTGTACTCAGCATTGCTGGCAACGTCCAGCATGAAGAGGCGATCGCTCAAATCAAGCCTCTGTTCGACCAATGGTCTGCCAAGGAGTTGACGACTGGTTACATAACTGACGACAGGCAAACGGAAGCCAGGCTGCGTATCGACCCCAAGGATATCGAGCAAGCGCATCTGTGCCTCGGTGTTCACGGCTTCTCCCACTCGCATCCCCAACGTTTTGCTATTGACCTACTTAGCACGGTGCTGGGTGCTGGCATGAGCAGCCGTCTATTTACAGAAATACGAGAGAATCGGGGCTTGGCCTATGACATTCACAGCTATACCGAGCACTTTCTCAACTCAGGGGCACTTACCATTTATGCTGGCGTTGACCCCGACAAGGTGGAGATTGCTCTTAGCGCTATCCTTGAAGAAGTATCGAAGGTTAAACAGGCAATTTCAGTGAGTGAGCTTACCAGGGCCAAGGAGTTGTCAAAAGGAAGATCTTACTTGCGGTTTGAGGATAGCCAGAATGTTGCGATGTGGTACGGTGGGCAGGAAATATTGACTCGACAAATCCTGGACATAGACGATGTTATTTCTATCGTGGATGCCATCACAATAGATCAGCTAAAAGAGGTCGCCCACGAGATTCTAACTGATAGCGGACTGAATCTAGCTATAACGGGGCCGGTTGACCACGGTAGTCTCATCAAAGAAGAGCCTTTAAGACAATTGCTTAAGCTTTGATCATATTAAGAAAGAACCGCCCTCAGGCGGTTCTTTCCGTCGTTATCCGAGCAACCAGCGTCTGCCTAGTACTCTGGGTATCCTCCTCCCGGCGGCATCGCGGGTGCCTTTTCCTTCTCAGGGATGTCAGTTACCAACGACTCAGTGGTCAAAATCATCGTTGCAATGCTGGCAGCATTCTGGAGAGCACTTCTAGTCACCTTCAGTGGGTCGACAATGCCCCTCTCTATCATGTTCACACCCAGTTCATCTTTCAGGGCATCGTAGCCTATCCCCGGTTTGCTTTCCTTCACACTGTTTACTACGACCGATGCTTCTCTGCCGCTGTTTGTAGCGATACACCTCAGGGGTTCTTCCAGAGCTCGCCTCAAGAGATTCACCCCAGTAGCCTCATCCCCCTCCAACTTGACTTTCTTCAAGCCCGACAAGCCGTTCAGCAGAGCAACGCCTCCACCAGGCAGGATGCCTTCCTCCACAGCGGCTCGAGTAGCCGACAAGGCATCTTCTACACGGTGTTTCTTCTCTTTAAGCTCTGTTTCCGTGGCTCCACCGACTTTGATCACCGCCACGCCTCCTGCTAATTTAGCCAGTCTTTCCTGGAGTTTTTCTTTATCATAGTCTGACGTGCTTATGTCAATCTCGGACCTGATCTGTTTGATTCGAGCCTCAATGTCTTTTGTCTTGCCCTTACCCTCGACAATCGTGGTATTGTCCTTGTCGGCAATCACCTTCCTGGCTTGCCCCAAGTCCTGCACAGTCACCGAATCTAGTTTCCTGCCAATTTCCTCGGATATAACAGTGCCTCCGGTAAGAACGGCTATATCCTGAAGCATAGCCTTTCTCCTGTCACCAAAACCAGGTGCCTTTATTGCCAGTGGAGATAGAGTGCCCCTTAATTTATTAACCACCAGTGTAGCCAGAGATTCGCCCTCGATATCTTCAGCGATAATAACCAGGTTCTTGGATACTTGAACAATCTTTTCCAGGGCCGGCAATATATCATTTATCGCGGAAATCTTCTTGTCTGTGATGAGGATGTAAGGGTCTTCTAATTCTGCCCTCATCTGTTCGGCGTTAGTGATGAAATAAGCGCTGATATAACCGCGATCGAACTTCATGCCCTCAACAAACTCAGTCTCGAATTGCAGCCCTTTGCCCTCTTCGACGGTGATGACGCCATCCTTGCCCACTTTTTCCATAACGTCAGCGATCAAGTTGCCAATTTCCGGGTCAATAGCCGATATCGAGGCTACCTGAGCTACCTGCTCTCTGCCGGACACCGGTATAGACATCTTCTTGAGTTCGCCAACTATGGCCTCCACTCCTTTCTCAACCCCATGCTTCAGGGCCATCGCATCGGCACCAGCGGCAATGTTCTTGAACCCTTCGCTAATAATCGCTTGGGCTATAATAGTGGACGTACTCGTACCATCGCCGCACTGGTCATTGGTCTTCGTAGCTGCCTGCTTAACTAATTGCACACCCATATTCTCGAATGGGTCAGGCAGCTCTATTTCTTTGGCTATGGAAACACCATCGTTGAGAACCGAAGGAGCGCCCCATTTCTTGTCCAGTGCCACTGGCCGCCCTCGCGGCCCCAGAGTCACCCTGATAGCGTTAGTTAGAATGTCGACGCCACTCTTCAAGGCCCTCCTTGCTTCTTCACCGAAAATAATCTGTTTTGCCATTTGCTTACCTCCTTTTCTTAACTCGTCTTGGCCAGGATATCGCCTTCACGCATGATGATCACTTCTTCGCCGTCCAGCTTGAACTCACTGCCAGCATATTTGGAGTAGATAACCTTGTCCCCCTTCTTCACTTCCATTGCAATACGGTTGCCTTCTTCAGTCAACCTGCCTGGACCGACGGCAATGATCTTGCCCTCCTGGGGCTTTTCCTTGGCTGTATCCGGCAAGACTATCCCCCCTTTGCTCACTTCTTCCTTGGGTGTGGCTTTTATCACCACCCTGTCTCCCAAAGGTTCGATTTTAGCCATGTTCCCTCCTTTCCTAGATTTGTTTTAGCACTCTGGCCTCGAGATTGCTAAATCACAATTATAGCAAGAAAAACGAAAAAAGCAAGAGGTTTCTGCCAAAACCTGGCAACTCTTTCTTGAATTGTTACACTAAACCGTGTATAATCTTGAAACGATGGAGCAGAGAAGAAAAGCAAAGAGACAATGGAGTAAAGAAGATGTCCGGGCCTTGAGGCAACATCTGAACTTAACTCAAGCACAACTGGCCGAGCAATTGGGCACGCGGCAGCAGACCATCAGCGAATGGGAAAATGGGATGTATCGTCCTCGGGGAACATCGGCTACCTTGCTGAGCATTATTGCCGAGCGTAGCGGATTGACTTACACAGCCGAAGAAAAGCAGGACGAGTCAAAGAGATGACTAATTTCTTTCTGCCATGATTACACGTAATCGGATAAACCTACCGGAGAAGCAGGTGGCTTTGATATGGCAACAAATGGTGTGCAAGGAACTGCTCTCCACAGAAGACGTCCCAATCAGAATCATCTACCCTGGACGAACCAACGGTGATAACGGTCCCGACCTTCGGGACGCAGTCATAGTAAATAATTCCGATCTCACCAAAGGGGATATAGAGGTTCACGTTAAGTCCAGCGACTGGTACGGCCATGAGCATCATGCTGATGCCGAATACAATAGTGTCATCCTTCATGTCGTGATGTGGCATGACTGTAATTCGCCTACCCTGCTCCAGAACGGTAAACTGATCCCCGTGCTATCCCTGGCGAAGGCACTCCGACACCAGCCCTATTTGCTACCTTACGCACTTCCCTGCTTCCAGATATTAGACCACATGGATAGGCAAAGTCTCAAGAAGGCCTTGAATGCTGCCGGTGAAGAAAGGTTCAGGCAGAAAGCAATGAGTTTTCAAGTTCAGATTTCTCGCCCGGCACTCAGAGCGCTGACTTCTGGGGAAACGGCGGGACAGGTGCTTTTCCGAGGCATGATGAGGGCTCTGGGTTACGCCAGAAACACAAAACCCTTTGAAGACCTTGCTAACAGTATGCCCCTCAATTTCATCCAGTCCAAACGGGGCCTGAATCTGAAACAAGCTTTATTGTTAGGTACGGCCGGGCTATTGCCTTCTCAAAGAATGCGAGGGAAACTTGCCGAGAAATCTATCCCGAACCAGTCGGAGGAAAGAGAAGTCCGGGAATTGGAGCAAGCATGGCAGTCATCGGCCAAAAGGGTCAAAACCATGAGGGAAAATGACTGGAACCTCTCACACATATACCCCAACAATTCTCCAGTGCGCCGCATTGTTGCCCAGAGCTACCTTCTTGACCGTTACCGCGAAGTGGGACTTTTGCCAGGGGTGTTGCAGCTGGTGAAAGAAGTACCTTCGCCCAAGGGGCACCGTGTGCTAGAGGACGGTTTAATCGTGACTGGCGATGGCTACTGGCGGAACCACTTCGATTTTGATGCCACAAGCAAAACAAAGACATCGGCTCTTTTAGGAAATAGCAAGGCAGGCGAAATTGCAGTGAACGTGGTATTACCCTTTGTTTTCTCCTGGGGAAAAATGTTCAATGAGCCGGAACTAACGGAAAAGGCGATGGAACTTTACAATAGTTATCCTAAACTACCAGAGCATGAGATAACGCGACAGATGACGAAGCAATTCTCTCTTGATGGTCAGTCTAATTTGACTGCCTGTCAGCAACAAGGCTTAATTCACATCTTCAGAAATTATTGTCGTGAAGGAAGATGCAGACGGTGTCCTCTGGTCGGGTAGGCGGGTCCACGGGATAGTGACAGAGTTCTAGAAATGAGTTATCATATAGCCAGAGGGCAGTGCGGACTCAGGGGAAACTCGAGAGACACGCTAGTTCCTTGACACGAGACTCCATCGGAGGAGCACCCGTTTCAGGGTTGTACCTTTTCATATTAGGTATCTGGCACGAGTCAGCCTTCGCCACAGCGACGAAATTCATCCAAGCGGTCTCCGGACGTGGAGACTTTTTGTTTTCTGACATGCAGAAGGAGGTAATGAATGACTGATTTCGGAAAAACGCTCGTCGAGTATGTGGAATCCAGACAAGCGTTCGAGCGGATGGTCATCTTGAATGATGAGAGAACGGGACTTGAAGTTAGCGTTGTTGTTCACGACACTACACTGGGTCCGGGTCTGGGCGGCACCAGGTGGTATGCCTTTCCTACCCGGACTGAAGCCTTTGTTGATAACGTCCGACTGGCCAGAGATATGACCTATAAACTGGCCCTGGCCGTGGGCGAGGATACTGAATTGGCACAAGCCGGTCTTGGTTTCGGAGGTGGTAAAGCAGTGATTCGGGGCCACCCAACGCAAGACAAGGAGAAGAGAAAGGAACAGCTGCGAGCCTATGCGGCACTCATAAATAGCCTGGCAGGCGGATTCGTGACTTCGGTCGATGTAGGAACCTCCGTAGAAGATATGATAACAATGAAGGAGATGACCAAATGGGTAGCCGGACTGCCGAAGGAAATGGGAGGAAGCGGTGACCCTTCACCAGCCACGGCTCACGGAGTTGTCTGGGGAATTAAAGCTTGTCTGGAAGCAGTGTATGACAGCGACTCTTTCAAGGGCAAAACTGTGGCCATTCAAGGTATTGCTGGAAAAGTGGGTAGCATCCTGGCCAGAGACTTGGCCCGCCAGGGAGCCATACTTATTGGCTCGGGAGGCATAAACCAGGCAGCCGCTCAGAAGATCGCTAAAGAATTAGGTGCCAAGCTAGTTCCCCCGGATGAAATATATGAACAGAAATGTGATGTGTTCGCGGCCTGCGCTATGGGCGGGACACTCAATGATAACACCATCGCCAAACTAAGATGCCGCATCAGTGCTGGGGGAGCTAATAATCAACTGTGGGAACCTGTCCGACATGCGACAATGCTGCATGACAGAGGAATCCTGCATGCCCCCGCGTTCTGGATAAACGGAGGAGGGGTCATCAACGTTGCTCATGAGCTCCATCCAGCAGGCTATTCTGAGGAGAGAGCCTCCGCAGACGTGAAGAAGATCTATGACCGAGGCAAGACCATACTCGACATCTCGCGGAAGGAGAAGGTGCCGCCTTACACTGTCGCTATCAAGCTGGCCGAAGACAGGATTCAGAAGGCTAAGAGAGCAGGCCGTCCGGCAACATGTAAATGACCCAAGACAGTAACCATGAGCTGTCTGAACAGCAATCCGGTAGCCTGGTCGCAGGAGGCAACCGAATGTGGTTTCACTTGAGTAATACCCAGGCTGAAATATCCACCGTGGCTCTGCTTCACAACAGATTTGCAGCGGCATGCAAGTCGGAGACATCTCCAACGGCAACGCAGAGAACACTCACAAAGTGTCCGAGACACCCTATAATCCGACCCGGGGGTGATTCTCCGCTCGGCGGAACGCGGGAGCGACAACAGACGTTGGACATGCTTGCAGACCAAGCACACACATGCCAAAAGGAACCGTAGCAATTGATCAAGAGCGGTGCAAGGGCTGTGGACTGTGTATCGCTTTTTGTCCCGAGGACGTGCTGGCTTATTCTGCCGAGTACAACCGGAGCGGCTACAACGTTGTCTACATGAAAGAACCTGAACGTTGCATCGGATGTGCCTTCTGTGCCCAGACATGTCCCGACATAGCGATAGAAGTTTATCGAGAGAGGAAACCGCGACAGAGGTGAAGCCGTAGACAAGACCCTGATGACAGGAAATGAGGCGATGGCCGAGGCGGCTATTTGCGCAGGTTGTCGCGCTTACTTCGGCTATCCTATCACCCCTCAGAACGAGATACTTGAATACATGGCAGCCCGGATGCCCGCAGTGGGCGGGGCGTTCGTCCAGGCGGAGAGCGAAGTGGCGGCAATCAACATGTGTTATGGAGCATCCGCGGCCGGCGTGCGTACCATGACCTCATCCTCCAGTCCGGGCATAAGTCTTAAGATGGAGGGGATATCTTATCTCGCCGCTGCCGATTTGCCCTGCGTGATTATCAATGTGGCCCGCGGCGGCCCCGGTCTAGGCAACATAGCCCCAGCTCAGGGAGATTACTTCCAGGCCACCAAGGGAGGAGGGCACGGAGACTACCGCATGATCGTCCTGGGACCTGCCACCATTGCAGAGGCGATTGAAATCGTGATGCTGGCATTCGACCTGGCAGACAAATATCGCGTTCCGGTGATGGTCCTGTCCGATGGCATGCTCGGCCAGATGATGGAGCCCATTAAGCTCGCGGAACCAGTCGACCCAGGCTTACTGCCCGCCAAGCCCTGGGCTCTCACAGGGGCCAGCGGTCGCCGCCCCAATGCCGTTACTAGCTACGCCATGGACCCCAGGGATTTGAACCGGATCAATACCAAGCGCCAGACACGCTACCGCCAGATAGAAGAGAAGGAGGTGCGTTACCGGGAAACCGAGACCTCTGACGCCACTATTGTGGTAGTCGCCTACGGCACGGTGGCTCGCATCGCTAGAACGACGGTCAAGATGGCGAGGAGCCAGGGCATCAAGCTGGGACTGGTACAACCTATCACACTGTGGCCCTTTCCCTACGCGCCGCTTCGCGCGCTCTCCAACCAGGTCAATACCATCATCACCGTGGAGATGAGCGCAGGCCAGATGGTAGAAGATGTGCGCCTGGCAGTCTGCGACCGGGCCGAGACCCCATTCTACGGTGAACTCGGCGGACTGGTGCCCACGCCTAAAGACATCCTCAGAGAGGTACAGCGTAATGTCAGTTAACGCGGACAAAATGGTCAGGGTTTTCGAGCGACCTCGCAGCTTGACCGACGCCCAATTTAGTTACTGCCCGGGGTGCCACCACGGACTGGTGACGCGAATCGTGGCACAGACCATAGACGAACTCGGTATCCAGGACCGCACCGTAATCGTGGCGCCGGTCGGCTGTGCAGTCACCATGTACGAATGGTTTCGCTGCGACGGCATCCAGGCGGCCCATGGCCGTGCTTGCGCGGTGGCCACCGGGATCAAGCGAGTCAACCCCAACCTGATCGTTTTCACATATCAGGGTGATGGCGACCTGGCGGCCATCGGCACGGCAGAATCAATCCATGCCGCCAATCGCGGCGAGAACATCACCGTGGTCTTCATCAACAACCAGATCTATGGAATGACCGGAGGCCAGATGGCACCCACGACCCTCGTCGGGCAGCGAACAACCAGTTGTCCCGACGGGAGAAATGCTCAGCTCGCCGGCTATCCGATTCGCTTCGCCGAGATGATTGCGCAACTTGATGCCCCGGTCTATGTAACCCGCCAGGCTCTCTACGATCAGAAGCGAATCATGGCGGCAAGTCGGGCGATCAAGAAGGCCTTCCAGTGTCAGGTTGAAGGCAAGGGATACTCGCTGGTGGAGGTTCTCACCAATTGCCCTACTAACTGGCGGATGAGTCCGGCTCAGAGTAATAGCCACCTGATGGATGAAGTAGTCAGGGCATTCCCACTTGGCGACCTTGTTGACAGGGACTAGCATGGAGCAATCATTTGTACTTGCCGGCTTCGGTGGACAGGGAGTCATCCTGGCAGGAAAGATCCTCGCCCAGGCGGGTGCGGACCACGGATTGCAGGTGACCTGGCTTCCCTCTTACGGCCCGGAAATGAGAGGGGGCACTGCGAATTGCACTGTCGTTCTTTCTGATGAGCCGATCGGCTCACCTGTGGTGGATAATCCAACCGTGCTGGTCGCCATGAACCTGCCCTCTCTCGACAGATTTGAGAAGACTGTGGCTAAGGGAGGCACGATCCTGATCAACTCTTCCCTTATCGCCCGCACAGCAGAACGCAACGACCTGCAGGTGCTGAACGTGCCAGTGAATGATATCGCCGTGTCACTGGGCAACTCCCACGCAGCCAACATGGTGGCACTTGGTACTGTCATCAAGGCTACGGGGACAATCCCTCTGGAACTCATAAAGAGCGCAATGGTCAAGATGCTTAGTCACAAGGATAATGCCGAGCTCGTAGCGGTGAACCAACAAGCATTGGATGCAGGATACAACGCTGTTTAGAAACGCGTTCGGAAACAGCGCCCGGCCATCGAGAAGGGCTACCAGGGAGATGAGCTATCTGAAGTACGAACCGCTGAAGGAAGCTCTAGACAGTGTCCATCACCCAGTCGAGAGAACCTCGGATCTGGGTCTCAAAAATCCTCGATCCACCCGACAACCCCTGAACCGGATTTCACAAAAGTGAAAGGAAGGTCCTCATCAGCGACGAGGTTCGGTCCGGGGATATCATTGAGGCTGCCCATGGATTCTTGTCCCTTTATTATCGCCTCCTCGATTGCCATTCTAAGAGTCATCACTTCATCATAGAGGCTTTTTGCTTCTATCTCCGCTTTCTTACTCCCGCGACTTGTTGCCAGGTTCATTATCAAAAATGTTAGTAGAAGCTCCGCAGCCTGTCTATTACCCAAAAGTCCTGCACCCGGGCATCAAGGCTTCCGGCTATAGTCCAAAAGTACTACTGAGAGCGGCATTTCGTGACCAAAACGAACTTAGTTAAGAAAGGTTAACAATAGTCAATTAGGGCCAACGGAAATTCCAGACTTTGGTCTGACCAATTACCCTGAATTCATCGGTGGCATTGGCGTGTTCCGTAAGAATGGTCGAGATGTCAACCAAAACTGAGGCTAGGTACCACGTCCAAGTCATAGGCGCTTCTCTCGCCAGCCTGGAAATGATAATAGGCACAGGCAGCCACCATAGCAGCATTATCAGTACATAAATGGGGAGGCGGAATGAGGACCGGGACTGGCGCGCTGGCAAGGAAATGCTGAGTTAACATCTTGTTGGCTGCCACTCCACCGCTCAGTAAGATTTGCTTAACCTTCAATTGCCTGGCAGCCTCAATTGTTTTGACAACTAGCACATCCACTACGGCCAATTGGAAGCTGGCTGCAGCATCAGCGACTGAGACGTCTCCCTTGGAAACAAGATGCCACAAGGCCGTTTTTAAGCCACTGAAACTGAAATCATGGCTTCCCCTGAGCCAAGCTCGCGGGAGAGACAAGGAGGGGCTTCCAGACCGGGCTGCCTGCTCAACAGCTGGCCCCCCGGGGTAGCCCAAGCCAAGTATTCTCGCTGCTTTGTCAAAGGCTTCGCCGGCAGCGTCATCGCGAGTTTGCCCTAGCTTCTCAAATTGCTCATGCCCATTCATCAATACTAGGTCACTGTGTCCACCGGAGACAACAAGACAGAGACACGGGAACTCCACCCCCTCCTTTTCGCCACACAGGGAGGAATCCAGCCAGTTGGCATAGATATGCGCTTCAAGATGATTAACCCCGACAAGTGGTAATTTGCCGGCCACGGCCATTGCCTTGGCCAGGTTGACGCCGACCAGCAGCGACCCCACCAGACCCGGGCCGAAGGTCACGGCAATGCCATTGATATCCTGCCAGGAGACTCCGGTCATGGCCTGGCTGATAACGGGGATAATAGTCAGCAGGTGCTGCCTCGAGGCGACTTCGGGCACTATGCCGCCATAGCGAGCGTGAATATCTATCTGGGAAGAGACGACATTAGAGATAATCTTGCTGCCGTCCTGTACTATAGCAGCAGCAGTCTCATCGCAGGAGGTCTCAATACCCAGGATTTTCATTTTGTTAGTTTCAGGCTTACACTCATAACTCCCCTTGCCCATCTTACCTTAAGAGGGGAAACCTGCAGAAACCCAGCTATTATCGCGGTGGAGTTTCGTCCTCCATTTATGCTGGTATTCTAATGGAGAAGAGGAGCCTAGGCAAGCAATAACGAGTTGCCTGGCTTTATCCAGTATGCTAACGTAGGCTTGTATTTCAGGTGTTTTTGGGCATGACATCCATCATTCTCGCTGGTGGCAGAAGTACGAGGCTTGGTCGGAACAAGGCTGTACAGACTATCGGAGGTAAGAGCCTCATCCAGTGGGTGATTGACCGCCTTGCTATCTTCAGCACAGAGATTATCATAGCGACCGCCCATGGCGAGGCAATTCCCTATTCTTCTGTTGTAAGAATCAAGACGGTAGCCGATACCTATCACGGAAAAGGCCCGCTGGCGGGCATTTACTCGGGCCTATTAGCTTCATCGAGTTCGGAGGCCATCGTTGTGGGTTGTGATACGCCATTCTTGAGTGTAGGCCTGCTCCAATATATGATTCACAACTCTTCCGGACTTGATCTTGTTGTTCCTCGATTAAAAGAGAAAGTGGAACCCCTTTGTGCAGTTTATTCCAAGAACTGCGCGGCTCCCATCGAGGAACTGCTAAAGCAAGATGAATTGAAGATTATCGAACTGTTTCGCATGGTGAAGGTGGGATACATCGAAGAACACGAGATAGACAACTTTGACCCCGAGCATTTGAGCTTTTTCAATATAAACAATCAGGCCGATTTGGAGAGGGCAAGGAGACTGGCAGCCGAGAAAGGATGGCTGCTAAGTGGCAGATGAAATCACTTATGAACCTGGACGGCAGCGGCCTCAGCTCGGTCAGTCTCTCCGGTCGGCTTATAAGCATCCCCCTTCAGGAGACTCGGGCCGAGCTTTTTGATCTCTGAAATGAAATCGGTAACTACCTCGGCAAACCTCTGCCCCTCGGCAGCGGAGACCCACTCCAACCTTAGCCGCTCCGGCTCGACTCCCAACTGGGGCAAAAGCTTCTTGAGAAGCAAAATCCTCCTCAACGTTTTGTAATTCCCTTCCAGGTAGTGACAATCCCTGGGGTGACACCCCCCCTATGAAAACACCATCAGCCCCTTTTTGAAAAGCTTCCAGAACATAGACAGGAGCCACCGCTCCAGAACACATCAGCCTTATCATTCTTAAATTGGGAGGATATTGGCACCGGCTTATTCCGGCAAGGTCAGCACCCGCATAGGCACACCAGTTGCAGCAAAAGCCAACTATTCTGGGCTCAAAGTAATCCATCATCGCACTCCTGCTAAAGCAGCGTCAAGCATCGCTGAGATTTCTTTTCTCGTAAATCCCCGCTGCTGAACAGCGCCGGAGGGACAGGCCGCACAACAAGTGCCACAGCCTTTGCAGAGAGCTTCGTTCACAGCAGAAACTCCTTTTTCCCGATTCACGGCTATTGCCCCATACGGGCAGAGGACTTCGCATACGCCACAGCCACTGCATAGCGCTTCGTCCACTGAAGCGACGATTCCTTCGCCGATTATGGCGTCCTTAACCAATATCGTAGTAGCACGAGAGGCAGCAGCTTTGGCCTGGGCAATGCTCTCCTCAAGGGATTTTGGCGCGTGGGCCAGCCCGCACACAAAGACCCCGTCCGTGGCAAAGTCGACAGGACGCAGTTTGACGTGCGCTTCCAGGAAGAAGCCATCTTCGTTCACCGGAACCTTGTATAGCATGGCAAGCTCTCTTACATCCGGTGAAGAGACCATCGCTACACTCAGGGCAAGGATGTCAGCATCAATAGCTATGTCCTCGCCGAGCACCTTGTCCTTAACCTGGACTCTGAGTAGAAGCTGGCTACCTTTTCTCTCCTGTCTTACCCGAGGTTTATCTTCCAGCTCGTAATGCAAGAAGATAATCCCCTTCCGCCTTGCTTCTTCGTAGTACTCCTCGTAAAATCCGTATGTCCTTACGTCCCGGTAAAGGATATAAATATTCATCTCGGGTTTCATCTCTTTAAGTTTCAAGGCATTCTTAATCGCCTCGTTGCAGCATACCCTGGAGCAATAAGGCCGTTCGTCGTTTCGACAACCCACGCACTGGATAATTACCAGATTGTCACAGTTGACGATATCCGGGTTCTTCTTGACTATTTCTTCCTCGAGTTCAAGCTGAGTAAGCACCCTGGGGTCTCTTCCGTAGAGATATTCGTCCGGCTTATACTCCTCAGCTCCGGTGGCAATTATGGCGACACCA
>Ga0154672_120_pt1 | contig 15848 bp, 26 predicted proteins | sample Rifle2008BG13ft_FD_116101 | JGI IMG/M metagenome (GOLD analysis project Ga0154672, IMG submission 116101) | Chloroflexi bacterium RBG_13_51_36
TAGCGAAGTGAGAGCAGAGGGGTCTACCATTCGTCGGACTGGCGGCAAGGCAACAGGCCCACTGGCCCTCATGCAAATGCTGAATGAATGTGGGCGTGGAATCATGCAGGGCGGCAGTCGGCGGTCTGCCCTGTGGGCCGGGTTGCGGTGGTCACATCCAGACTGCTTGAAGTTCATCCATATGAAGGATTGGTCTGAGGCAATCAAAGAGTTAAAGAAAGCCGACTTCAACTTCCCGGCTGCATTAGACTGCACCAACATCTCGGTAGGTCTGGACGATGAATTCTTCCTGGCTTACCACGATTCCGATCACGCGCAGCACGTACTTGCTCAAACCATTTACTGGGAGACCGTTAAGCATATGCTATCCACCGGGGAACCTGGGTTCTCGGTGAACATCGGCAAGAACGCTGCGGAGATATACAAAAATGCTTGTACAGAAATTTGCTCTGCTACCCCCGATGACATTTGCAACTTAGGTTCGATCAACATCGCCCGTATTGAAACTATTGAAGAGTTTGAGCGAATCGTTGAACTGGGCACCGTGTACTTACTTGCTGGCAGCATATACAGTGATGTACCATACCGAGAAGTGGATCGCGTGCGAACGAAGAACAGACGCCTGGGCTTGGGGCTCATGGGTGTACATGAATGGCTACTGAAGCGGGGCAAACCCTATGCCCCAGACCATGAGCTGTGGCAGTGGCTCAAAGTGTACCAACAATCGACCAAAATAGCCCGTGACTGGGCAGACGAACTGGAGATTAGTCGGCCAGTAAAAACTAGGGCCATTGCGCCAACGGGAACGGTTTCCATTGTGGCCGAGACCACCGGAGGCATTGAGCCTATATTCTGCGTGGCCTACAAGCGTCGCTACCTTAAGCACAGTAGCTGGTATTACCAGTACGTGTTGGACCCGACGGCCATGCGACTCATCAAAAGCGGTGTACACCCAGACTCGATACAGGACGCATACAGCCTGAACGTCGAGCAGCGTGTAAACTTTCAGGCCTGGATGCAGGAAGCAGTAGACCACGCCATCAGTTCGACGGTGAATCTACCGCACTGGGGCTCGGAGTTGAATAACGCGGGGACCATGCGGCCGTTTGGCGATATGCTGATGCGCTACTTACCTCGACTTCGGGGGATTACTTGTTACCCGGACGGGGCTCGAAGCGGGCAGCCACTGGAACCAGTGCCATACAAGGAAGCGCTGGAGCACACAGGGGCAGAACTTAGCGAAGAGGTTGTCGATGTTTGTGACATAACGAAGGGGGGCTCTTGTGGAGACTAACATGATAGATTTCAGCGGATTACGTGTAAAGCTTCTGCACCCGAACGCCAAGCTTCCAACAAGGTCATTTGACTCTGCGGGATATGATTTGTATTGTCTGCATTCGCACCACATCAAGAGTTGGGCCACCATACCGCTTGGTATCGCCACCGAGATTCCGCATGGGTATTTCGGAAAGATCCTGGACCGTTCTGGCCTGGCGGCAAACTTCGGGCTCACCGTTCTTGGCGGAGTGATTGATAATGACTACCGTGGCGAATGGAAAGTCATTCTTCTTAACCCCGGTCCGCCAATAACCGTGGAGAAGGGTAGCCGGGTAGCACAAGTGGTTTTCATGCCATACGGAGACTTTTCGATCAACCAGGTATCCGAACTATCAGATACTTACCGGGGTAGCAGTGGTTTCGGGAGCACGGGCGTATGAAATTGGATCAAATTCACCTGGACAACGAGTTCAACTGCCGAGGGGCCTTCAGTGAAGATTCGATTCACGAGCTGGCGAATTCCATGAAAGCTCAGGGATTGATAAACGCGGTTTCGGTGATGGCAAACCCCGGGCCTCCATATCTGTGCATCGCTGGTCACCGGCGGGTGGCGGCCGCCAGATACCTGGGCTGGGAGGAGATCGACGCCGTCATACATGCCCCTATGTCGCTGGCGGATGCTCATAGGGTAAACCTTCAAGAAAACCTTGGTAGGCGCGACCTGCGGCCGTCCCACGAGATGCGAGCAATAATCGCTATCTACGGCGACTGCCCGGACAGGGACCAGGTCGCCAAAGAGCTCGGGCGTTCAAAACAATGGGTGACTGGACGCCTCAGGCTGCGTGAGATGGAGCAGCGAATTATTGAGAAGGTGGACGATGGAATGTTGGGCGCTCTCGATATCCAATATCTGTTAGCTGCCCTGCCCGGGGAGCGTTGGAATCTGGCCCAGATGCTAATGGAGAAGAAGGCCCAGGGGATAACGTCCAGACAAGTCGCTGCAAGCGTAAAGTTATGCAAAAACCCGCGCGGCATCAAGCAGATCGTAGAAGCCAGGGATCTATTGTTTGATTACGGCCGCACCCCTAGCTGGACCGAAGCGATGGGTTGGTGTGCTGGGGAGGTATCATCTGAAGCTCTCTTTGGCATGTCCCCGGAGAAGTTGGAACAGCTCGGAATAAACTATTGAAGGCCACTTGACAAACCGAAAGAGTATGGTATAATTGATAGTAGGGACCTTATGTGCTGGGCTGCATTGCTGCGAGATACATGAATAAACCGGGTTATACAACACCAGAATGTGGATATATCCCGCTCACGCAGGGTAAGTGGGCTATTGTTAGTTTGGAAGACTATGATTTCCTGGGCCAGTTCAATTGGCACTATGCCCATGGATACGCTAGACGGAATGTCGGCAAACACGGCTCCCAGTCAATTGTGCGTATGCACCGCATCGTTCTTGAGCGAATGGGATTCAAAGACTTCAAGGAAACTGATCACATAAACCGAGACCGAGCTGACAACCGCCGATCGAATCTCCGTCCAGCCACAACTACCGAGAATCAGCGGAACGTTGGCCCGCGCTGCGACAGCACATCGGGTTTCAGAGGCGTCTGCTGGAATAAGCAATATGATAAGTGGCAAGTCTATATCAATGTAAACGGCAAGCGTATCTTCCTGGGATACTTCGACGATAAACAGGACGCCATCAGCGCACGACTAAGTGCTGAGCAGACATACTTCGGGGAATTTGCAAGTGCGTAACGATTGTGTTTACCTTGATAGTGAAACAGTGGGCTTTGCCGGAATGGCTGTTCTCCTCCAGTATGCCTGGGAAGATGGTCCGGTGGAGCTGTTCGATGTCTGGCTGCGACCGGTACGAGACACCCTGAGTCTGATAGAAAGGCTCATGGATACCACGCTGGTCGGATTTAACCTGGCTTTTGACCACTTCCATCTTTGTAAGTTGTACACGACTTTCCGGCTCCTGGAGCCAGACGCAATTCCAGCCGAACTGGATATGCTAAAAGTGGCCCAGGCTGAAATGGAGGGCCGCGATGGCCCGTGCCTGAAGCCGCGCGGCGCGATGGATCTCATGCTTCACTCTCGAAAGGGGGAGCACCAGGCATTGATGAGCCGTCACGATATACGCATCCGCAAGGTACCAAAGGACTTATCACCCCTCCTTAAAGATGAGCTAGACGCCAGGATTATACTTGATCCAATCCTGAACTCTTACTGGACTGTACAAGACCGGAAAAACAGTAAGGGAGTTATCTCGACTGAGTTCGACGATGTCGTACTACGTTTCCGGCCGGATCGTGGTCTTAAGAGCCTGGCGAAATGTTGCCTGGGACTAGACCCAGAATTCCACAGCTTTCGGGAAATTTGGCCGACCCGAGATAAGCCCCTGGCTGAGCTAAAGTACGCGCCCTTTGCCATGTCCTGTAATGACCCAGAGTGGAAAGTACGCGACAAGAATGGCAAGCTTAAAGGCTATGCCTGGCCAGCCCACATTCATAATGACATACAGCATTGGAGTACGAATGATGAAGCCAGGCGATATGGCGAGTATGATGTCATCTACACGAGAATGCTTGACGCCTACTTCAAGTACCCACCAGCAAACGATGATGACTCGATCTTAGCCTGTATGGTCGGGGCGGTGCGCTGGCACGGTTTCAAAATCGACACTGAGAAAACTACCGAATTACTTCAAAAATCCCGTGAGATGCTTGCGGCATCCCCGATAAACGTCAACAAACCGACCGAGGTCAGAGACTATATCAAGGAAGTTATGGACCCCGCCGAAGGATTGATACTCGACAAGTCAACCAAGAAGGCCAATCTCGAAAAGATCAAAGATCGCTTCATTGTCCCGGCCGGCGAGGAGCCCGAGCCCTGCACCGCGTGCCTGGGCGCTGGCTGCCCACGATGCCGGGGCACCGGCCAGATAGGGCCGGGCCCGATGGAATGCTCGGTGCGGGCTAACCGGATTCTTGAGATCAAGGCCGCCGCTAAAGAAGCCGACCAACACGCCAAGCTCCTTCAAGCGGGGCGGCTACACGCCAGCTTCAAAGTAATTGGTACGCTCAGCTCCCGGATGGCGGGTGGCGACGATCTAAACGCCCAAGGAATCAAGAAGTCAAAAGATGTACGTCAAGCGTTCCCCCTGGCCTGGAATGGTATGATTTTGTGCGGCGGTGACTTTGACTCGTTTGAAGTGACCATTGCCGACGCGGTTTTCCAAGATCCACAGATGCGTAAAGACCTACTGGCTGGGCTATCGGTACATACTGTCATGGCACAGGGCATCTACCCGGATAAGACCTTCGATGAAATAGCAGCCAGCAAGGACCACGCCGACGGCGGCCTGGTGGACATGTACAAGAACGGCAAGCAGGCGGTCTTTGCCTTAATGTATGGCGGTGATGAGGGCACGATTAACAAGAAGCTTGCCATCAAGATGAAGACGGCTGAGGCGGCATTCGACAACTTTCAGAAGCGGTACCCTGGAGTGAAGCGGGCCCGGGACGCAAATCTGGATAGGTTTGGAGCCATGAAGCAAGATGGCGGGCTTGGAACTGCAATCACCTGGCACAATCCCGACGACTACTGCGAGACGTTCCTTGGGTTTAGGCGATACTTCACGTTGGAGAACCTAATCTGTAAAGAATTGTATGATTTGGCGCACAATGTGCCGAAGAATTGGCATCAGGGCGTTTATGACGAAACCTGCGGAGAGTTTGTTCAGCCAACCTGTACGCGGCGAGACCGGCAACAGACGCTGGCTGGGGCCACTTGCTCAGCCATCTACGGAGCGGCATTCCAGCTACAGGCGGCAAATACGCGGGCCGCCAACAATCATCTCATCCAGAGCCCTGGAGCCATGATTACAAAAGCCCTGCAAGTTGGGTTGTGGGAGCATCAGCCGCCTGGGGTGAACGAATGGCATGTGGCCCCGATGAACATTCACGACGAGGTGATGGTAGTAATCAAACCTGAACTGGCCGATGTTGTGGCCGAGACCGCCCGGAGGGTGGTGGAGTCGTTCCGAGACCGGGTTCCGCTGATTGCCCTGTCTTGGGAGAAATTTAAGCCAAACTGGGGCACTAAACTTGATGCTGGGGACCCACGGTGGGTCCACATTAGAGATGTCGTCTTTAATGACAATGTTGAAGTAGACAAACCCGCTCCCGGTGAATCCGTTGACGATTGGATGGAAAATGATGACTGAGCAAGAACGCCGCGTTTGGCTTTCCGCCCTTCTCACTTCGCAACTTCGAGCCTTGTGCCATGTGGCCGGGCTTTATAGCATCTCTTCAGACTGGGGTCGGGAGAAGATGATCGACAACCTGTGCCTTGTTGAAGGTATTGAGGTCCCGAATCGACTGGGTTCGGCTAACCAGTAAGCCCCGGCCCGGTAGGCCGGAAATGCGGGTGCAACTCCCGCACCCAGTCTTTTCGTACAGTTGGCTTGACAATTCCAAATTCTATGGTATACTAGTATAGGAACCAACGACACTTAGAAGGAGAAACCATGGCCGATGTAGTGAAGGTAGAAGAAGCAGTGACAATTATTGACCACATTGTCAAGTCAGTGTCGCTGAAGGACGAGGCGCTGCAATACTACCGCCTGAAGCTTCAAAGCGCCAAGGCCGTTATCGAGGCCCTGGAGAATGACCTGGCCGAGATGGAGGCCCGAGAAGTTGATACGTTTGACGCCCTGGCGGCAGACCGTTTAATCAAACCAGACGCATACGATGGGAGTGTTGAATGAGAACTCTGATTGTCTTGTTGCTGCTGGCGGCCCCGGCTTCTGCGGCCTGGGACCTGAACAACCTCACGCCCAACCAGCGGGCCTCTCTGATCACCATGCGAGATCGTTGGAATGCTGGATTCAGGGGAACCCCTCGTTGCAAGGATTGTTCTGGTGTACGGTCAACATGGTACAACGGTGGAGTGCGGCCGGTCCTACCAAAGAAAGTGAAGTGATGAAGCCATCAGACATCAAGGTAGGTAGCGTTTATTGCAACCGAGGCGCTGGTAAAACACTCAGACTGGTTCTGAGTATCGGTGAGGTTGAGCCACCTTACTGGCTTTCTGACCGCCCGAGACCAAACGAACCTGGGGTTCAATATAGAGACAGCGCGGGCAAGGAGGGGACATTGTATATGTCGTTCTTTGCCCAGTGGTGTGGAAAGCTTGTAGCCATTGAACAGGGCAATTGGTGGGTATTAGTAACAGCGGGCGTCGACTGGACACTGCTGGAGAAATTAAATGCTAACTATCATCAAGCCTAGTCACCACATTCTCACACCCTGTCAAGAGATTCTTGACATGCCGTCGATGTTGGAGCAGGCCGGTAGAACCTGCTACAAGAGCGAGGATTGCATCACCGATAAATCCGCCGAGAAATTCGTGCGTATGATTTGTCGGCGTAACCACGTGTCGGTCTTGGAGCACTGCTCTATCAGCGTACGAATCATATGTAGCCGGGCCTGCTCGCACCAACTTGTGAGACATAGAATTTTATCGATCAGTATGGAAAGCCAACGATACTGCAACTATGGAACCAAGGGATTCCAGTTCATCGTTCCACCGGTCTTGGGTCTGATTCCTGGTCACTATGCTTATGATGAGGTAGGAGACTGGCACCTATACCCGGCGGAAGGGGAACCTGTACCGACTAATGCCAGACAATCAGTATGGCTGGGTACCCTTGCACTAGACATGTGCTCGTATTACTATGATGAAGACTTGAAGCCGGAAGACGCCAGATACTTACTGCCAAATGCCATGAAGACTGAGTTGGTGGTTACGATGAACCTCAGAATGTGGCGGCACGTGTTCCAAGAGCGGGCGTTGAATCCGGCCGCTCAGTGGGAGATCCGAAGTGTCTTTCGAGGCATCTTTGACGACTTCAGAGAACTTTTGCCTTGTGTGTTCGACGACTTGAAAGAGGTGATTACATGATACTTTGCTATTGTCAGGACAACTGGGCGTATTTCACAGACAAGCCTCTGTCCGAGCAGTGTGGAGACGACTGGAACGACATCCCCTATGAGCACAACGCAGGTGCCCCATACGGAGAGGGTATTGTAAAGGTGGCCTGGGATGGGCCGTTTAAGTTGCCCGGTGAGCACTGTATCAATTCCTCCTACTCTGTGGATCGCATAAACCAAGGCGCAGTCCCGTGGCTTGTTACGGCCTCTTGGCATACGGAATTCGTCTCAATACCGGCTGGCACTAGCCTGGAAGATTTCTGTAAGCTCATTCAGAAGGGCGGCGGGACCGTTTATCATGGACCCAATACGAAAGTAATCCTAGGGTGACCATTTAATAAGGAATGCTTGTATGAACTTTGTAGAACAGTTACTTACGCGACGTGTGGAACAGCTAGAGGCAGACTCAAAGAAGCTGGACTTGGTACGAGAGTGGGCTAATGGCTTACGTCGGGGGCTTGACAACCTGGGTCCAGACCTAACTGCTAATGGTGACGAGTTCATAGATGTGGATAGGTTTAAGTACCTGGAGAGCTTGCTTGGACCCGATCAAGCTGCGAAGTAAGCACGGCCCTGAATGGAAAATCCAGCGGGACTTCATAAAGTTCCTGGTGGCTAGGCACTGGCATGTGGAGCGGATGATCGGGAACATGATGCAGTTTGGTATCCCCGACATCTGGATAACTCACAAGAACTATGGGCAGCGCTGGGTAGATTTGAAGAACCCTGACTCCTATGAGTTCACGATGCGGCAGATTCAGAAGTGGCCCGTGTGGGAAGCCCACGGTGCCGGCATCTGGATCATTACTGGGAATCATGACTACGAGAAACTATTTGGGCCACCAAACTGGCGCGACTACTGGAAGCCGAAGTACGACGAGATTCCGACCAGAGAGGATTTGTTAGATGATCTACGAAATAGTCCTTGACTTGGACGATGTGTGCAACACTTTCTGCACAGCAGCACTGGGAATCCAGGACTATGGAGTGTATCCACCGGCTTGTGGCTGGGATATCGTGCAAGCGGCGAACAGGATACACGGCACTGATATGGCTCGATGGGAGTTTTGGGACAGTCTTGACCGAGACTTCTGGGCCAATATCCCGCCTGTGCCATATCTTAGCGAGCTATTGACCTACCTGGCAAGGCGAGTCGGCAACGACAACATCACTATTGCCACAAGCCCGACCTTGTCACCTGAGTGCGTGGCCGGTAAGTTGGAATGGATTCATCGGCGGCTTCCGCTGTGGATACATCGGCAATATATGATTGGTACTAGGAAGGATCGACTCGCTAATCCCCATGCGCTACTTATCGACGACCGCCGTGGAAACTGCGATAAGTTTGTGGCTCGTGGCGGTCAGGCACTTCTCGTGCATCAACCATGGAATCACACTGATAGTGGGGACTGGAATCACATTACATTGCTGTCATTGCAGGCCGGCCTATACAAATACTTTGGGGAGCGTTTTGAATATTAACCCAAATAATTGGAGCTGCTTACCGACGGCCTTCGCCAACGTTATCGGAGTCCCCGTGGGGCTCATTATACAGCAGATCGGTCATGACGGGTCATCCAAACCCTTCCCGGAGCCGTATTCAGATACACCGGTAGGGTTTCATTCTCAAGAGTGCATTGAGGTATTGGACTCGTCGGGCTGGAAAGTTACCTGCATCGAACTGTACCCCAGATCCTATCCCATGCCAGGGTGCCCAAGTATCGAACGCATGGGCGACCCAAAAGACCGGCTAAAACGGCACATGTCGCTTGACAACGGGGTTTTATGTGGTATACTTAAAGAAGAGATAGGTCACGCGGTTAGTTGGATCAATGGAAAGATCCATGACCCCAGGGGATGTGGGTTGGTATGGACGCCAGAAAATTTCCTCTATAAACACTTCGACCCCCGGCTGTTCTTCAAGGTGCGGCGATGAATTTGATCCGACTTGGAAAGAACCAGCTACGCTCCAAGAAGTACGAGCACCCCGCTTTCGAGGGCGTGAGGATATTTAGCCAAGAGGAGCTGGCTGCCCTGGTCGAAAAGAGACTCATGACTGGGGACAAGGAGCCGCTTATCCTGGCTTTGAGATCCACGGCCCGGTTTCTCATAGGGTGCTATTTGTGGCACTACCCGGCCGCACGCAGGTTCCTGGACGAAATGGTCGGGGAAGCACTGCTGGCGATAACAAAACTAGTACATGTACTTAACCGCGACATGCTGGTTGACACAGGTATTCAGAAAATCGCGGCCTGGCGCATATGTGCGCGTATTGACACGGTACTGAATTTGCTTCAGAGTATCTCTGCACCATCCGTGTCTACCCAGCGGAAGTACATAAAAAGTCTTGGGTGGCCTATTTATATCGTATCTGTGCGTGAACCGTGCCACGATGACAAGCAATGCCCAGACGCTGAGGTGGGTAAGTTTGACATGCTAGATGCGCTAGATGTGTTACGCGACGACTGTGAGATGGCGGCACGAATCCTGGAGCCCGACAACTGGGGGCTGGACGATGCAGAACTAGCTGAAAGCCTTGGCTGTACGCGAGAATATGCTGGTAGGTGCCGTAGAAATTTGCTGTTACAATTTCTTAAACTTGTAGGGGAGTCGAAATGAAGACCGTAGTTTATTCCATCGTCGCTTTGTTGGTCGTGGCTAATTGTTGCGTTAGTCATTACACCTCGTACCAGTTCGTAGATAGTATTCGAGAAGATACCTTAATCCCCACGGTCAAGGCTATCGGGGATTTGGCCAGCAGCAACACGGCGTTGAACGTACGTATCGAGCGGGCTCGACAAGCTGTCAACACGCTGGCCGAGGAAAACACCCGCCTTAAGGCTTCTCTGAACGAGGGCGTAGAGATGCTCAAGGAAGAGATCGAAGAAAACAACAAACTGAATCAACAGATCGACAATCTGAACTTTCATATCAAGACCTTGAAAGAGACAATCAAAACCCTTAAGGAGGCCGGCAATGCAACGACGTGAATTTCTGATGCTTGCCAATAAGTATAAAAGAGAGAAGATCGCCGGATGGTGGGTCAGTGAGAAACTCGACGGCACACGGGCCTTCTGGGACGGTGGCGTAAGTCGCGGTGTGCCTACCAGCCAGGTACCGTGGGCAAACACCGTGAATCCCAAAACTGGAGAATCAAAGAAAGTAAAGACCCTGGCGACCGGGCTCTGGTCACGCTACGGGAACCCGATCATAGCCCCTGATTGGTGGCTGAATCAGCTTCCTACCTGTCTCCTGGACGGTGAGTTGTTCGCCGGTCGGGGCCGATTTCAAATTTGTCGGTCCATTGTGGCCGGGGACGTTCCAGGCCCCGACTGGGATCAGATCAGGTACTGCGTGTTCGGTAGCCCGGCTTTCGATCGTGTGTTTGGTTCCGGTGAGATAAAAAACGCGAACTTCACCAAGCTGATCTCAGAGTCCCTCATACGGAAGTGGTTTGCAGAACGAGCAGAGGCCGGATGTCTGGAGGACTTCAAAACTTTGGATAAGCCAGTGCCGTTTGAGTCAGAGCTTCAATTCGTTCTCCAGGCCGTTACCACTACCTGCGAGGTGATTGATGTTGTCCCGCAGGCGCAGCTCCCAGACGACGAAGAAGAGGCCGCTGCCACTCTTGATACGTTGCTGGACAAATTCCTGGCGCTTGGTGGTGAGGGGCTTGTGCTGCGGGATGGCTCGGCCACGTGGGAGCCCAAGCGTATCAAGGGCTTGCTAAAGATGAAGCCGGTAAATGATGATGAAGGTACCGTCACCGGATTCGTTTCGGGCCGGGAGACGGCCAAAGGATCTAAGCTGCTTGGGTTGATCGGGGCCTTGATCCTGGACTACAATGGCAAGCGGCTTGAGTTATCCGGGCTCACCAACGAAGAGCGGACGTTCGTTAATAACACTCAATACGCGATCGATAATCCAGGTAAGGACATGCCAGTGGGTACACAGGGAGCTTGCTTCAAAGTTGGCGACAAAATCACCTTCAAATTTCGGGAGCTATCAGACGAGGGTATTCCTAAAGAAGCCCGGTATTGGAGAAAGCGATGAAATGGATCGGCGCGGTGGTAGGACTGTCGTTGATTTCCACCGGGTTCGGGTGTCTATGGGCTTGTGTGTGGGTACTCACTCATCTAGTTAGTAATCCCGCAGGGCTGCCTGGTTACCTGATGCTAGGGGCCCTGGGAGCCTGGTTGTTTTTGATTACGCTTTGCTGTTGTTTGACAGGGGCCATAATCGCTATGGAGAGATTTATCAAATGAAACTATCGGCCAGGGATGTGAAAGATAAACGCATTGTAAAAGCTGGCCTGGCATATGTCGCTGAGGTTCACTTGTACGGTGGAGTCATTGGCGCTGGCAGACATCTTACATTGGTATCGGCACAGAGGGCCTTGGCGAAGTATCCCGCCGATATTTATGAGGGCAATGATGATCCAGCCAAGGCGCGACGAAGGGACAAGAAGCGGGGCCTGAACCTTAGGCCATTTCAAAGACCGAAGCGGCTTTACGATGACTATGTACGCCTCATCGATAGGTGGCGCTAATGAGGCTGCGACCAGGTTATACAACGTCAGAATGTGGGTACATCTCACTCACTCAGGGCGAGTGGGCAGTAGTCAGCCTGGAAGACTTCGACTTTCTAAGTCAGTTCAATTGGTTCTATGACAAGGGCTATGCTAGGCGGAACATCTGCGACGCTGGCTCCAAATCAATAGTGCGTATGCACCGCGTTGTTCTTGAGCGAATGGGCTTCAAAGATTTCAAAAATACCGACCACATCAACCGCAACAAGATTGACAACCGTCGATCGAATCTTCGCCCGGCTACTCATGCCGAAAATAATCGGAACGTTGGCCTACGCTGCGACAATACGTCGGGCTTCAGGGGCGTCTACTGGTATAGGTGGTATAGTAAATGGCTCGCTTATATCTCGGTAAACGGCAAGCGTATCCATCTGGGCTACTTCGATGATCTCCAGGACGCCATCAGCGCACGATTAAGTGCCGAGGAGAAATACTTTGGAGAGTTTGCATGCACTTGATTTTTAATGACATACGGGGCAACTTTGTCAATCGCGTTACTAATCTGACATGGACTCATGTGCTGGTATGGTTGAACGGCTACTATTATGAGGCAACGTTTCCAAAAGTCCGCAAGACCAAAGCATGGCAGCCATGCAAGAACTGGATCAAAATAACACCCCAAGTGACAAAAGGTCAAATCGAATTGATGACCAAATATGCGGACAAGATGCTTGGTACCCCGTATGAGCTGCGCGGATATATCTTTCCCTCGCTATATGGCAAGACTAGAGGCGTCTACTGCTCAGAATTCGCGTGCTACATTTTAATGGCGGGTGGTTTGCCACTAAAACCACGGGATGGATACACCCCTGATTCATTGCTCCGGGCTATTGCCGGGTGCGTTCTGCTAGAATCTTTGGAGAATTAACATATGATTAGCCATATCTCACCGACGGCGCTTTCAAAGTGGGAAAATGACCGCGAAGATTTCTATATCTCCTACCTAGCAAAAGTTAGGCCGCCAAGTGTCCCGCAGACCCAGGCCATGGCCGTGGGGTCCGCTTTCGATGCGTACGTCAAATCCTCACTCCATCGAGACCTGTTTGGTGACGACCCGAAATATAGCCTGGACGCTCTGCTTACTGCTCAGGTAGACAAGAGCGTACTAGACTGGGCGCATACGGCCGGTCGTCACGTGTTCAACTGTTACAAGTTCACGGGTGCCTACGATGAGCTATTGGTAGAGTTGGGACAGGCGGGTGAGCCGCCGCAATTTGAGTTTACTTTGACCGGCACGGTTGGCGGGGTTCCTCTTACCGGGAAGCCTGACTGCCGGTACATTCATCAATCGGGCGCTCACGTCATTCTAGACTGGAAAGTTAACGGATATTGCTCACAGCGCACTACAAGCCCGAAAAAGCTGTACGCGATAGTGCGGGACGGCCAGGATATGTTGCGACCCAGCCGCAATGACGGACGGCCGCACAAAGGCTATAAGCCGAAGTTCTTCAAGGGCCTGACGATCGGTTCACACTATCTGGAGGATGCGAACAAAGAATGGGCTGATCAGCTCGCTATTTATGGCTGGATGGCTGGTGAGGAGCCGGGCTCGGCCGACCTGGTCGCCAGGATCGATCAGATAACTGCCAAGCCAGCCTACCCACTTCCACTCTTGCGCGTAGCCAACCACAAGGCTCGTATCTCTATCGGCTGGCAGAATACATTGATCCGTAGGTTACAGGACTGCTGGGACGCCATCCAAACAGGATATATTTTCACCGATATGACCGAGGAGGAAAGCCGAGAAAGGTGCGAGGTTCTTGATATGGTGGCAGAGGATATGCTATGCTAATCGTCACAGCCACCGCGAAGGATCTCGACACACTGCGTGACTTAGACATGCGATGCTACTTCTACCCGGTGCCAGAGGTCGGTTGGTCTCATGCGCTCCTGGATTCAGCGTGCGTTGTCAACATGGTGAAGCTTAGCAACCGTCCGCTTGGCTACTCTATCGTAGAGCCACTAGGAAAGGGACTCAGGATACACCGACTTGGCGTACTGAAGAAGTTTCGTGGCATTGGGGTGGCCAAGAGGCTGCTGCATAAGGCCGAGGACATGCGTAGAGACACTGGCGCAGATGCGCTTACCATTATGGTACCGGAGATTCATTGTTTGCCAGGTGACCCTGACGATGTAAGCGGTTATCTAAAGTCTCAGGGATTCCTGGCTTACGCCACGCAGTTGGATGCCTTTAGAATGTATGGACGCAAGTATGATGGCATCATTTTCAAACGAGGACCGCAATGATAAGACCTGCTAAGCTACTGGCCCGGAAGTGTGAGTATCTGCAACGTGTGGAAGCCCGCAGTAAGCCAAAGCGAAAGGTGCCCGTGTGGGACTGGGAGTATAACGGTGAGGGAGGAGCCCTGGAAGCCTGGACCAGGAGCGAAGCGCGTGCTGTGTTGAAAGTGATTCTTGGTAAGAAACTGCCGAAGGAGGTGCAGCTTGCTTCACGAACCGAGTAAGAAACGTCTGGTACCGGACGACTGCGCTCAGCACCTTCTAAAGCACTTTGAGAATTTGGTGAATGACGCCATTGAGATGGATTGTCCATGTTTGGACCTGGTGGTCACGTACATCGACAAAGACGACAAGTTCGTGCAGGGTACATATGTGCCTGAGCTGCACCTGATCGTGCGGCGGGTAGACGACTATCCGAACATTGAAAGAGGCACTGAATGATCACACTATTAAACCTGGATTGCTTGCAAGCACTGAGCGAGATGCGGCCGGTACGCATGATCTTCGCTGATCCGCCAGACAATATCGGCCTCGGTTACAAGCAACACGGGGACAATATGTCACAAGTTTGTTATGAGGCATTTATCAATAATGTCTTGCACCGAGCCCTGCCAAAATGTGACGTGTTTTGGATGTCGTACAATGCCATCCACACATTCTGGGTTGGCGGCCTGGTAGATTCGTTCGTAAAGGCGGGCTGGGAAGCCAAGCCATGTGTACAAGTATTTCGATTTGGTCAACATAACCACCATGACCTGGGAAACAACCACCGGCCACTGGTTCGCATTATGCGAACTGGGACTAAGCTGTACCCGGACGCCGTGCGGGTGCCCTCCTGGCGGCAGCTTAACGGTGACAAGCGAGCGGACCCGCGCGGCCGGGTCCCAGGGGATGTCATGGATTTCCCCAGGGTAGTAGGAAACAGTAGGCAACGGCGATCCTGGCATCCGACTCAGTTAAACGAGGAGCTGTATGAGCGGTGCATACGGCTGTGCTGTGAGCCTGGTGACACAGTATGCGATTTATTTGCTGGGACCGGGACGTTGGCCAGAGTGGCCCCGAGATGTGAGGTGAACGCCTTGCTCATTGAGGTAGACCCATTTTATTGCGAGAAAATCGCAGAGGAGCACGGCCTTGAATATAAACCCGATTGATAGAAAGATGGCAGCAACGGTAACGGTGGATGATCTGTTGAGCTGGAAGCCGTGTCATTCTGAGGCCAAGATCCGCGATATCGCGGGTAACAAGCAGGAGTGGACGGCTATGGAGATTTTGGCATTGGAGCACGTGCTGCCAGAGGATCGGTTGTGGGTTGTACTGCGGCCGGAGCTGATTGATGAGCCGGTGTTGCACGAGCTAGCGTGTCGGTTTGCAGAGCGTATGCTACCGGCGTGGGCGGCAGAGCTCGCGCCAGGGTACGCGGCATTGTTCGCGGCAGAGCGTCAGTGGCAGGTGGAGTGCGTGCGAGAGTTGCTAATGGGATAGGCCCATTTTATTACGAGAAAATCGCAGAGGAGCACGGCCTTGAATATAGACCCGATTGATTACACGGGCCGAGTCATTAAAGTTGGTGACCTAGTAGCATACCCCGTGCGACGGGGTAGCGAGATGTGGTTATCTGCCGCCAGGGTGATTTCGATACGGCTGCGCAGCAAGAACAAGCATGGAGCCGAGCACACGATTGAAGCCCAGTCGATTCGTCAGCGTGTCGTACTGTTACATACAGCCAGACTCAT
>Ga0154672_123_pt1 | contig 15203 bp, 14 predicted proteins | sample Rifle2008BG13ft_FD_116101 | JGI IMG/M metagenome (GOLD analysis project Ga0154672, IMG submission 116101) | Chloroflexi bacterium RBG_13_51_36
CACAAAATACTTAATTGTTATCATGCCAATGTTGTCAATCAGCGAAAAGGAATACTTTTTGAATCGATCCGGTTCCAAGGTCTTTTCCGGTTTCCCGACGATTGCCCCCGGCACCAGAGGCTGTTTTAACCATGGCCACTACTTAACAAGTGGTATCACTATTGGGGGCAGGTAAACTTGAAGTACAATATTGCCTATAATTGCCTTAACTTCGGATCCAATTTGTCACGCAACCAGTCCCCGAAGAAATTACCGGACATTACCACCAGCCCGATAAGTATACCGGGAAAGGTGGAAATCCACCAAGCTTTAGACAGATCATTTCGCCCATCGGACACCATTGACCCCCATGAAGGAGTTGGAGGTGGAATTCCAATACCGAGAAAGCTCAAGGCGGCTTCGGCCAAAATCGTCGCCCCAATGGCCATTGTCATCACAATTATGAGCTGATTGATAATGTTTGGGAAAATATGTACACGCATTATCCTCAAAGAGGAAGCACCACTAATTCGTGCCTGTGCCACGAAGTCGGATTCTCGCAGTCTGAGTGTCTCTCCCCGTATCAAGCGCGCATAGGGGGCCCAGCCGAGTAACGATAGTGCCAGCACAACGGTTAAAAAACCCGGCCCAATGCCAACGGAAAGAAGCATGGCCAGTACCAGCCCGGGAAAAGCCATGCTGATATCGGTAACCCTCATCAAAAAGGCTTCGATACGTCCTCCCATGTAGCCCGCTGTTATTCCCAGCATTGTACCGAAAGCGGCGGTAATGCCGACAACCAGCAGTGCCACGCTCAGGGAAATCCTGGCGCCGTAAATGGCGCGGCTCAGAATGTCCCTGCCTAGGCTATCCGTTCCTAGGTAATATTCCGTGCTGCCACCTTCTATAAAGGATGGTGGAAGTCGCCTATCTATTAACGATACCTTGACAGGGTCATGGGGCGCCAGCAAAGGCGCGAATATCGCCGTTAGTATCAGCAGTGCCAATATAATCACCGGGACATAGAAGGTTAAACTCCTCATAATTCGCGCCCACCGCGAAAAACCTGGAAGCTTAGGCTTAGCCACTGTTTCTACGTTTGACATTGTGCTCATATTTATTTGTATGTCCTTATGACCTCTGGTATCTAATCTGCGGGTCGACGTATGCGTAGAGTATATCCACCAGCAGGTTCAACCCGAGAACGATAACGGCTATCAGCAAGGTAGTGGCTTGTACCACCGGAAAATCGCGGACAAACGTTGCTTCCATCATTAGCCTTCCCATCCCTGGCCAGTTGAAAACATTTTCGGTGACTACTGCGCCCATTACCATGGTAGCCATTATCATACCGGCCGCCGTTAGCGGTGCTATTAACGCGTTCCTGAAGGCATGCTTCCAGACGAGAACTCTTTCGGTAACTCCCTTGATTCTCGCCAGCTTGATGTATTCGTTATCGAGGACGTCCAGCATGCCGGAGCGCACCAGGCGCATCATGCCGGGCAATAGGAAGAATGACATAGTGCTCACCGGCAGAATATAATGAGACGGGCCACCCAGGCCGGCGGTTGGTAATACATGCCAGATCACAGAGAAAAGCAACACGGCCATGATAGCCAGCCAGAAACCCGGCAGCGCCTGACCCAGGATAGCGAGGAACTTTATACCGTTATCAAAAAAGGAGTCCCGTCGCACGGCCGCGAAAACCCCTAATATCACTGCGCCAACCATGCTGATAATGAATGAAGGAATTACCAATTTAAGAGTATTGGGCAGCGCATCGCCAATCATTGAGATTACCGACCGTTGTTTAACCAGCGAATAGCCGAGGTCGCCGTGGGCAAGGTCCTTTATGAAAACCCCGAACTGTACCCAGTATGACTTATCCAGTCCGAGCTCCCTCTGTAAATTCGCAATCTGCTCCGGGGTAGAAGTTGAGGATCTAAGCAAATCAATAGGATTCCCCGAAGCACGGACCAGGACAAAGATTAATACAGCGATTCCAACGAACGCTATAAATGATTGCAGAACCCTTAATAAAATAAAACGCGCCATTTAGCCTTTTCTTTATCCCGTATGATTAGAAAAAAGTGATTCCGACTTCTTACTTGTCATAAGTAAGCTCTGTACTTATTGATAGTGATACCACTCAAGTACTCGGGTTTATCCGGGCCAGAACACGTGATATCGTATTATCACAAAATGCACCATTAACTTTTTTCTGCCGGTATCCGGTCTGAGGCGAATTATTTTACTCAGGATTCCGGGGACGGGGAACTGGAGATGACCCCGGAATCCCATTGAGTAGATATTACTTCAAGTTATTATTTATTATTACGGGTGCTGAATACCGGAGGAGAAATAGTATATACCTTCAGATAGATTGGCGTCTATCTCTCCTACCCTTGGACCCATAAGGAAGAGATTCTCTATGGCACAAACGCCGATGTTGACATACATTTCCTTGACATAGACCTGGAAATCTGTCCAGTACTGCATGGCCTTGGCAGGATCAAGCTCAGTGGTGGCTTTCGTAAAGAGTCTGTCCGCCTCGGGGTCATTCCCGGCGCCGTGGTTACCACCGGTTACATACATGTTGCGGGAAGGGTAAACCCCAACGGCGAAACTGCCCCATATCCACGGGAAAATCACACCGGATTTAGCTGGAGCAGCCTCAATAGGCGTGAAGTACAAGCCTGCCCACTCGGCGCCATCGGTAGGCTGAACGTCAACCTGAAGGCCGACATCCGCCCAGTAGCCCTGGAGTATCTGCATCACTTCAACGTTGACGACTTCTGTTTTCAGCGATATTACCGGATTATCATACGCGGCCGGATAGCCGGCGTCTGCCAGCAATTGCCTGGCCATGGATGGGTCGTAGGGGTCAGTTTTAAAGGAATCAGACCATCCCCAGGATCCCGGACTAAAGAACCACATACATCTGGGATCGGCCTTGCCCCGGTAAAAGACATCGCAAAGTTCCTGGCGATTGATAGCGTAAGAAAGAGCCTTGCGTATCCTGATATCCTTCATTGGCCCGTCCGTAATCCATGTGCCGGGAATAGTCAAGGTAAGTATGTTGGGGAACCCGGAGGTCTCGGCTTTAAAACCCTCTGCCTGCAGATCAACGACTCTGTCAATGGAGATGCTGAGAGCGATATCAACTTCGCCGTTCTTGAGCATGGCGATACGCGTGGCTTCTTCAGGGACTTGAAGGTCTACAAAAAACTTGAAAGCCGGTACCTGTCTCCATGATTCGGTGAAGGCTTCCATTGTAAAACTGGTCTCTGGAACATACGAGACGAACTTCCATGATCCGGAACCGATCGGGTGCTTGCGGAACTCGTCCTGTCCAACTTGATTAAAATAGTTCTTGGGCAGGATGCGGACGGCTGCAAAGACAGAAGCAAGAGGCGGCTCGGATGTTTTTGTCTTGAATATGAAAGTATAGTCATCCGGGACACTCATTGAGTCGAAGTTATTGATTAGCATTGGACTCCATGAGTTGGTTGACTCCGGTGACATTAACCGCCCGATAGAAAACTCGATATCGTTTGCCGTCAGAGGGTCGCCGTTGTGGAATTTGATGCCGTGACGGACGTGAAATGTCCAGGTTAAGCCATCCGGGCTTAATTCCCAGGTTTCAGCGACTCTACCTATATAATTACCTTTCTCGTCGGTGGAAATTATCGTATCGTAAAGCGCGAATCCCCAGAAAGATTCAAAGAAAATCGGGTCAACAGACTCATAGACGAAATCCGCCGTGGCTACGGTTAGCGTGCCTGTCGGCTCGATCTTAACAGGCGTAGGAGCTGTCGTCGTGGTAGGTGTTGTTGCCGTTGGTTGCGTAGCCGCTGGCGTTGTTGTCGCTTCACCACAACTGGTCACAACCATGACAACGGCAAGAAGCAAAAATAAGGAAATTAAGAATAGTTTTTTCACTCTCTTCTCCTAGTAGTTATTATTAGGTTCATACTTGTTATTCTACTTCTGTTTACTATCAATACCCCCCTTTCATATAAGTACGTGACTTTAAGATAATTTTCGCATTTTTTAAGGACTCGTTTGATATTCCCTCATAAATATAGATACTATTTAACAATAGGAGTATTATGTAATACTATTTTTTCTAGATATCAAATGGTAACACCTAAAGAACAAAAAGTCAACAGGTATTTCTCATGAGCTTTCAGAGAAACGAAGAAAATAAACAAATATCAAAGAGACAAATCGAGGAGATTTGGAGAGTTAACAATCTGCATCAAGCAAAAAAACAAAATCAGTAAGCATTTATTAGCGATTTGGCTTCAATAAATGCCCATTTTCCCCTTTTAAAAAGCATAACAAAGGCGAATTCTTACAGGTTTTAGTGGTATAATAGCGTTACTTTAAATAGACAAATGAAGGAATTGAAGAAATGCTGTCAAAAATTGCTCTTTATGTCTTAGGTATCATCGCCGGGGGGCCTATTAATCCTTACGCTATATACAAATTAATCAACGTCAAACGACGTCAAACCAGGGGTGATATTCCGGCTCAAACCATTTATACCATCGTCAAAATGCTTAGGGATAAAAAGCTTATCTCCGGCAAAAGAATCGTAAAAGGTAACATGCCCTCCAGAACCGTCTATTCAATAAACAAAAAAGGGCAAGATGTTCTCAGAGAGAATTTGGGGGTGTATCTCAGCAAGCCGGAAGATACCCTGTCAGAATTACCGCTTGCTTTCTTCATGATGGGTCATTTGGATAAAGATGAGGTTTTAAACGCATTAAAGAAATACATCCATGATGTGAAGGGTGAAATTGCTTATAGAATAGAAATGAACGATGCACTAAGAGAAAAAGGTGTAGCGGCTACAGATATAATTGCCGTTGAATATATCTTGAATATATTGAAAGTGAATCTAAAAACTGTTAATGAAATCATTGAGATAGTTCAAGCTGATCCTAATTGGAATCCTGTCCCCATACCATTTTTCAGAGATGAAATTCTCTAAAAATAGAGAAGCCAGGAAGTTAAAAAACGCTGACCTGCCCCGATAGTTTGGTCCACCTTTTAACCATTCATCCCCCTTTTCACTGGTTCGTTTTCCCAACATTTTGCCTGGAAATATTGAGGGGGAGTTTAAATTTATTTTAGGCTTTCAGGCGCAAACATTGCTTTTTCAACAATGGTATTGTACCATACTACTACACAGATTTACTTTCATAATTGAAGTTTGGCAAAAACCATGATATTTTGTTTTTGTCCCTCTACGGCATGAATAGTCTATGAAAGGGAGTAAATAAGTGATTAAGATTCCAAAAACCTGTAAGGCGGCCAGGGCAAACGGAACTAAAGTGATGCTTTTCTTCCACGATCATTATTTCTGGTTTGAGATTTGCCGCAACATTATTAAAGAATTCAAAGGATAAAACTATGTATGAAATAGCGGGAGTCCATCATGTTGCCATCGGAGTTAATAACATGGAGGCTATGAAATCATATTATAAAGATATCCTGGAATTCAAAATCCAGGAATCTCCGGACGGCCCGAAAGACATTATATCCGATATCACGCGAGGGGTAATTCCGGTATTTTCGGCGAGCATGCTCTCCCAGGGTGCCGGTGGCATAGTCATCGAGTTAATCCGTATGAATACTCCTGCTCCGCGTGCCATACGCCGGGACTTCCGCTATGGCGATATCGGAGTTAATAAAATGACCATTGCTGTCTCCGATGTGAAAAAAGTATACGGGGAGTTGAAAAACAACGCCAATTTCTGTTCCAGCCCGAAATCGGTAGAGATTCCAGGCTGGGGAGCTTATAACTTTGTTTATGCTAAAGACCCCGAAGGCAACCTTATCGAATTTGCCTCCGGAGGGAAGTTACCGGTAAAGAATAAATTTGGTGGTGTGATGTGGATCGGCATCAGCGTGACTGATTTGAAGCGGTCAATAGATTTCTATCAAAAGTATGCCGGTTTTGATACCCTGTTTATAAAAAATCACGGGAAATTTACCGGCTCGGTCGATGAGATTTCCGGGAGTAAATTAACTAAAGTCCGCTCTTGCATTCTATCCAGTAGCAAAGGCAGCGGGATGGTAGAGCTTTTTGAAGTCCGCCAACCGCGGGGAAGGTCTATCCCGTCATATACTTTATGGGGTGACTTTGGTTACCTTCAAACCGCCCTGATGTGTAAAAACGTACCCGAAATAGCTGACTATTTCGAAAAAGAGGGGCTTGAGTTCGTTCTCCAGCTGCAACGCATACCCGGTGAAGACGCCGCTTTTACTTATGTTCGAGACCCAGACGGAATTGTCCTTGAATTTCTAAGTTTCGGTAAATAAAACAAAAAAACTCAATAGTAACAGGGAAGGAGAAGGACCGATGGTTAGTAAAAAGTATGCTAAAAATATTGTCTCTGAATCTATCGCACCACCAATGAATAAAGAGTCTATGAACGAGTACAAAAAAATGATGGAAGACCAGAAGAAGGCCGGTAATTCCGTCGAAGTTAACATGTTGTATACCATACAAGATTCGATCGTCAAGGGCTCTTTTCATATGGGAGCCAGCTGGGTGATGAATCTAAAGGGTACCAAACCGGTACAGATGGAGCTAGCCAATACCCATGATTGTGATGAAGTATTGGGATTCGCCGGATCCGACCCTGATAATCCTCGTGAACTAGGGGCAGAAGTCGAACTCTGGCTGGAAGATGAAAAATACATTATTAACAAAAGCTGTTTTGTCTTTATCCCCAAGGGAATGAAGCACTGCCCCATGTTAATCAGAAAAGTTGATAAGCCCTTTTTCGGTTTTGGTGCTATGCCAGTCAGTAATTACGGAAGGCCGTGGGAAGGAAAATATAAAGAAGCAAGCTATGAGGGGAAAAAAGGAAGCCCGGCATTAAAATACGCCAAATACATCGTCACGGAAAAACCTGCAATGCCGCAATTAAGCCCCGATGCTAAAAGGATGTTCGAAGACCAGAAGAAGGCAGGCAATTCTATCGAATTTATCCAGTTTGCAAAAATACAGGATTCGATCGTCAAGGGCTCTTTTGGAATGGGGGCTAGCTGGTTGATGAATCTGAAGGGCACCAGGTCGGTGCAGGTAGAGATGGCTCACACCCATGATTGTGATGAAATACTGGGATTCGCCGGGTCCGACCCTTATAATCCTCGTGAGCTGAATGGAGAAATCGAACTCTGGCTGGAGGACGAAAAACATACCATCAATAAAAGCTGCTTGGTATTTATCCCCAGGGGAATGAAGCACTGTCCTATGCTAATAAAGAAAATTGATAAGCCCATTTTAAATTTTGGTGCGACCATTGATAGCAATTACGAGAGGCCATGGGAAGAAAAATATAATCAATGATAATGTTCCTTAATCAGTTTAAGACGTCTCTTCTTGGCAAATAAATTGTATCAAAATTCACTAGCAGTAAAACGCATACAGTAAAAACGGGGTGGTGATTTTAGGTGGGGGAACGCGCCACCCCTCTCGCCCGGGAAAATCCCCTATCTTGCGGCAAAGGTAATGTTGTAAAAAGGGTGATAGTTCAGGAGGAAAAGAAATGGTAGAACGAAAACATGCTAATTTAATCATTACAGAGCCCGTAATATTAGAACCTCCTACTGGATTTGAGAATGAGTTGTTGGAGGAAAAGAAGAAGCAGGATGAGGAAAAGGAAAAAGGCAATTGGATAGAGTATGACACACTATTTGGCGTGGGAGGGAAAGTATCTAAGACTTCCTTATTTACGGTCTGCAACGTAGTAAAAGACAGACATGGCACCGGGGTGGGAGTCGATACTAAAGCTCATAGCCATGATTGGGACGAAAGCTTTATCTTCATAGGAACTAATAAGGACAACCTCCGTGATTTGGGGGGAGAAATTGAGCTCTGGATTGAAGATGAGCAAAACTTAATCACCAAGAGCTGTACAATATTTATCCCCAAAGGAATGATACATTGTCCCTGTCTTTTCCGGAGAGTCGACAGCCCCATTTTTTGGATTCTCATCGGACATGCTAATGCTTATTCAGCTAACCTGGATAAAGGCGGGCGGTATTACGATTACGTCACTAAAAAAGTTGAGGTCGGCAAGGGGCATTGAGAAGAGAATGTCTGATCCAAAATCAGGCGCTATAGAAGGATATCTTCGAAAATACTAATAAATTAGGAGATTATTCATGAATATTAAGGAACTTGAAGCAGAATTAAAGAATATGAAAAAGCAGCTTCAGATACTACAGGACATCGAGGAGATACAAAAAGTACAAAGGGCCTACGGCGTTTACATCGAACGCGGTATGGGTGAGGAGATAATCGATCTCTTTGCTGATGGACCCGGTGTCCGGTTGGATTTCGGCAGAATGCGGTATCTGGGTAAGCAAGGTGTGAGAAATTATTTCCATATCTCTGATGACGACGTGTTTAATAAAGAAAACCCGGAATTCTTCCATCAGGTGATGCAGCTTGCCCCTATTATTGAAGTCAACCCGGATGGTAAAAAAGCGACGGGAAGATTTAACGGTTTCGGGGTGCTGATTATTCCGGTCAAAAATGGCGTCACGCAAAATATCTTTAGCTGTATTTATCAAAACGATTATGTGAAAGAGAACGGAAAATGGAAAATCCAGGTGATGAGACTCGAAGCTAAATATTTCCACGCTATTAGTGATTGGGTAGTAGAGCCGGGTAGACTGGTGAAGCTGGATATGACTCCGCAATCAAACAAAAGTATGCCGTGGCCTAAACCTGATGAAGTCGTTAAAACACCCCCCAAGTTTAAGAGCGATTACCCAACTGATTACATCATGCCCTATTTCTTCAAGCACCCGGTCACCGGGAAAGAAACCAGAGAAAGAGCCAGGAATGTAACTATCTATGGTAAGGGAATAGAAGAATTATATAAATAAATTAAAATATAACTCAGGCAAAACTCTATAAGTAAAGATTGGAATAAGATTAGGTAATTTTAGTATAGGCAAAGATAGGTTATGCGTAGAAATTTGCTATCTTGAGGGAGGTGATAGATAAATATCAATAATGAAGTTATGATTCCGGAAATGTTTTCCTTATTTGATGGCTGGATAATCTTATCTTTAACTCTTAAGGAGTAAAATAATGCAAAGCGCAAGATCCAGGTTTATTGATACTACCTACGAACGTGTCCATGCCGGCGATCCGGATGTCTTCGCCGAGTGCTTTACACCGGATTTCACATATCACGGCCCCGAATCAAAAATGATGTCTCCGGACGGCGCTCTTCACGGCGAGAACGCTATCAGGGCTATGTACGCTTTCAACAACGGTGATAAAGGGTCATGGGGGAAGGTCGAGCGAGAAATCATCGTTGAAGTCGAGACGAAGGACCGTCTCTTCAGAGTGATGCGATGGACGGCGCAAAAACCTTATAAAGCCTATGCCGGGTTCGATAAACTGCCGCCGGATATGAAAGTAAAGACAGAAGTGTTCATCTTATACACGTTTAGAGACGGGAAAATTTGTGATGAGTTCTTCGCCTACGACACCCTGGGTTACTTCATCGACATGGCACAGGGGGATATGAAAAAGGCAGCGGCGGCACTCTCCAATTTTGCGCCGATGATGGAGAACCAAAAAGCCTCGGGTGCTGGAGGTGAAGTACAGTTTCCGGCTTTTCCAGCTAAAAAATAATAGGGATGGAGGAAATTAATGGTAAGTGAAAAGCCTATCAAGGAAAACTCAACTGTCGGAAAAACAATCGTGAAGGCGAAGAATATCGGATCGTTGACGCGCTTCGTTTTGGACGCATGGGACAATGCATACAACGGCACTCCCGGTGTTTTTCAGAAATATTTTACACCCGACTTTAAAATGACAGGCCCGGAAACGAAGATGGTCTCTCAAGAACCTGATGGCAGCCTTCGCGGCAAGCCGTCGATACAATCCTACCACGATATGAATCATGGCGATGCTCAAGCCTGGGGGAAAGTTGTATCCGAGTGTGTCTGGAGTTTAGAGGCCGACAACACTGTTGTACGCATAATGAGATGGACTTCAAGTAAACCCCGCGGGAGTTACGCCGGTCTAGAAAATATACCGAAAGACCGGGTAGTAACTATCAACGGTGTATTTATCGATAAGCTTAGAAACGGCAAGATATATGATATGTTCTGGGCCTATGATACTATGAGCTTCCTGGTGGACATTGCCGGAGGAGACATGAAGGCGGCAGGGAAGGCGCTAGGCAAAATGGGTGAGATGATGGAGGCAGTGAAGAAAGCACAAGCCGAAGGCAAAACTATGCCTATGCCATAAATAATCCATCGGATAGTTTAAGGCAAATCCATGACTGTGTTTCAGGAGTTTCAGGAGAGAATAAAATATCCAATAGAAATATCATAAGGAGTGTTAAATGAAAAGCGAAAAATCCAGGTTTCTCGATAAGTGTTATGACCGTTTGTACAGCGGTGACCTTACCGTTTTTGAGGAGTGTTTTACACCGGATTATACATTATGTATCCCGGAAACACAGCTGATGACTAACGCCGGCTATCTAAAAGGGGAATTTGCTGCGGAATTCCTCTCTCATATCATCCAGGGTGATGCCAAGAACTTTGACCGTACCATAGAAACGGTCAGAGAAGTAGAGCAAGGCGATACCGTGGTAAGAGAAATACTATATACGATGAAAATGAACCCCAATAAGCCGGGCGATATGCTGGATGCTAATTATCCTCCGGATATGAAAATAGTAATCAGGCTGATGACCCTTTATCAATTCAGAGACGGCAAGATCTGTGAAGAGTTCACCACCTATAATTTGCTGGCGACCGAGTTGGATTTTGCCCAGGGCGATTTAAAAAAGGCCGTCGCGAAAATACTGAAGATGGAACCCATGATGAAGGAAGCGAAAGCCAAGCTTGCCAAAGGTGAACTGCCGTTTCCTCCGAACCCGTCCTAAGGCCTGGGCCGGTATTTCCGGTTTTTAAAATAAAGTTAAAACCATCCTTACCCAATCACGAGATATTAATTGGAAAATGAAAGAGGTCTAACATGGGAGATGCTGATGTTGTCGTAATCGGCTCCGGCGCTTCAGGACTGTCTGCGGCGTTATTAGTGGCCGAAGCAGACGCTAAGGTCATCCTTTTTGAAAAACAGCGCGCTCTCGGGGGCACATCCAACTTCTTTAGCGGTACTTTTGCGGTGGAAAGTGATATGCAGAGGGAAAGATATATCACCTACACTCGAGATGAAGCCTTTAAAAACATCATGGAATTTAACCACTGGCGGTCTAATCCTCGCCTGGTGAGAGCCATAGTCGATGAATCTCCTGCCACTATTACCTGGCTGCAAAAACAGGGAGTCGTTTTCAGCGACGTTATCAATAATATGCCGGATTCCCCACGGACTTACCATCTCGTTAAAGGAAGGGGAGAGGCGGCTATAAAAGCTATTGCTACCCGGGCTAAAGAGAGGGGAGTTGATATCAGGCTTGCCACTCCAGCCAAGAGGCTAATCAAGCAGGGTGACCGGATTAGCGGGGTTATTGTAGAGGAAGACGGAGAGGAGAAAGAGGTAAGGGCAAAATCAGTCATTATTGCCAGCGGAGGATATGCCAATAACAAAGAATGGATCAGGAAATATTCCGGCTTCGATCTGGGAGTAAATATTATTCCCGTTGGCAATATTGATAAGATGGGAGACGGAATCCGCATGGCTTTTGAGGTAGGAGCGGCGGACGAAGGTCTTGGATCACTCGAACTGTTCAGAGTGGGTCCGATCGGTCCGGAATTCTCCATGGGAAGTCAAATCGAAATTGTAGCTTTGCAGCCTGACCTCTGGGTTGATTTTCAGGGAGAAAGGTTCTGTGATGAGAGTATCGGTTTTTATGATACTCTCGTTGGTAACGCCAGTGCAAGATATAAAGAGGGTTACACTTACAGCTTGTTTGATGATACGATCAAGCAGCGTCTGATCGAAAAAGGACCGGAGAAATTTCCAGAGATGCGACCTATGAACCTGGAAAAAGAAATGAGAGCCGTTTTGGACCGGGGGACGACCGAATTCTTTGAAGCTGAATCTGTAGAAGATTTAGCTCAAAAAATAGGGGTTAACCCGGTAGTATTGAAAGCCAGTGTAGATGAATATAACCAGTTTTGTGTCAAAGGCCATGATGGTCTATTTGCTAAAGACCCACGGTATCTCCGGCCATTAAAAGGCCCTAAATATTATGCGGTCAAAGCACGCACGATCTTCCTTGGTACCCTGGGAGGAATCAAGATTAATGAAAGGACCGAAGTTCTCGATAAAAAAGGAAAAGTGATCCTCGGTCTTTATGCCACCGGTTTTGATGCCGGCGGCATGTACGGCGATAGTTATCCTATAAAGCCGTCATCCGGACTATCTTCCGCCTTTTCTTTGAATTCTGGTATCATGGCTGGCAGAAATGCCTTAAAGTATCTGGGAAATCTAAAAAAATAATTTTTTGGGCTTCCGTTTATACGCGGTAAAAATTTTGAGAGGTTTATCATGGGGAAATTTAACAATTATCCACACGTCTTCACACCGCTGAAAGTCGGCAACATGACAGTGAAAAACCGTATCCAGTTTTCCCCGGTCGTCTCCGCCCACGCGCACACGTTAACCGGTGAAATCACCATCGATTTAATCGAGTTCGTCGGTGCCCAGGCGCGCAGCGGCGCTGGTATCGTGACCATCGGTGCCACTCCCGTGGACTACGACCGGGCCAGGGATTTTTACGGCTCTATGTCTGTAGTGCATGACTACGATGTGCAAGCCCTGAAGCTGATAGCGGACGAGGCACACCGATACGGCGCCAAGCTTTCCGTGGAACTCACCCACGCCGGGCGTGTCGCCCATCCGGCTTTATTGAACGGCAAGCCCGCGTTGGCGCCCTCGGTTATCCCCGGTCTGGATGACGGGCGTAATGTGGTCGAAATCCGTTATGAAGAAATGCAGGAGGTCATTTGCCACTTTGTAGACGCCGTTCGCAGGTGTAAAGAAGCAGGTTTCGATATGGTCATGATTCACGGCGCCCACGGCAATCTGCTTAGTTCATTCCTGTCCCCGGTTTTCAACAGGCGTACCGACCGCTACGGTGGTTCCCTGGAAAACAGGATGCGCTTCCCGCTGGAGCTTCTGAAAGCGGTCCGGGAATCAGTGGGTGATAAGTTGCGGATTGAATACCGTATAAGCGGCTATGAGTATATGGAGGGATGTCCGACGGTTCACGATGTAGTTGCCTTTTTTAAAGAAGCCCAGCATTTCATCGACTTGGCTAACATTTCTGGTGGATTACTTATTGACCACAAGTATGTCGTTTATACTATACCTGGTTACTGTATGCCCCATCTGCTGAATGTGGAGTATGCCGCGGAGATTAAAAAACATCTCGATATCCCGGTGGCGGTGGTGGGTGGGATTACCACTATTGACGAGGCAGAGGAAATACTGGCCGCCGGCAAGGCCGACATTGTCGCTATGGCAAAAAGCCTGATTGCGGACCAGGAATTAGTCACCAAGGCGCAACGCGGGAAAGCTGCAGAAATCCGGCCTTGCCTGCGCTGCCTGCACTGCCTGAATGGCCCGCATATCGGTTCCCCTACCCGCTGTGCTGTTAACCCGCAGGCGGGTAGAGAGGTCAAGTACCGCTTCATTCCAAAAGCAGGCGCGAAAAAGAAAGTTATGGTTATCGGCGGCGGCCCGGCCGGTATGATGGCCGCTCAAACCGCAGTTTCACGCGGGCATGAGGTCGTAATGTACGAGCAAAGCGACAAGCTGGGCGGCAGACTGTACGAATCCAGCGCCATGGAGTGCAAGGATGGTTTTCGCCGTTATTTACAGTGGGACATCAATACCACCCTCAATTCCGGCGCCAGAGTAATACTTAACCGCAAAGCAACGCCCGCCCTTATCGAAGCAGAGAAACCGGACATCGTCATTCTCGCCGTCGGCGCGAAACATATCCAACCTCCCATCGAAGAGATTGGCCTACCCCATGTGGTCAGCGTTAGTGACGCGGATTTAAAAAAAGTGCCCATCGGCCAGCGGGTTGTCGTATGCGGCGGTGGGTTAAGCGGCACAGAATGTGCGTTAGAACTAGCTAGAGAAGGAAGACAGGTGACACTAGTCGATATATTGCCCCAGGAGAAATTGTGCTTGGATACTTTTGAACTTAACCGATTCATCTTGATGAAGATGCTCGCGGAGTCGGATATCGGCACCTACTATATGAACAGAATCAAGAAAATCACTGCCCTGGGGGTTGAAATCGCTGGAAAAGATGGCAATACTCGGTTGCTGGAGGCCGATACGGTCATTACCGCATTTGGATTGGCACGTAATGTAGCGGTTGTTGAGGAGCTAGCCGAGGTCGTCCCGGAGACATACTTGGTGGGAGACTGCAACCGGGTGGGCAACATCGCCTCCGCCAACACCGACGCCTTCAACATTGCAGTGGAGATTTGAGCTTAAAAATACGATACGATAAATAGATTTGAAAAGTATCACTACTATTAACAATAGCTTTGTTTGTGATGTAAGAAATGGGCAATAAACGGACGATGAAATACTCACCCATTAAAGCAGAGGACCTGTGGATATGCGTAGAACTATTCACTTAGGTTTTCAGCAAGGCTCCGTGGAATGAACCCTGGTAAGATTACACTGGGGGAGTTTTTAGAGCGCTGGTTGAAAGAATACGCCTGGCCTAATTTAGCCCCCCGGACTACTGAAGGCTATGACTCTATCATACGTCAGCACCTTATTCCTAAACTTGGCAATATTTCCCTGACACAGCTTAAACCTGAGCATCTCCAAAAGTATTATTCTGAAATGTCACGTTGTGGTCGCTGTGATAGCTCGTGCGGATTGAGTGCCCAAACAGTAATACACCACCATACCACCTTGCACAAAGCCCTTCAAACTGCTTTAGAATGGGGTTATTATCACGAAATGCCGCTGATGCTGTTAGACCACCTCATGCTGAACATCCAGAAATGCATACCTGGAATGAAGAGGAAATAACCCACTTCCTTGAATTTGCCAAGGACACACCCTATTATGCGCTATTCTACACTGCCCTTTTCACCGGCATGAGACGGTCTGAATTCCTAGCTCTGAAGTGGTCTGATGTTGACCTGCTCTTATGCCAGGTATAAGTTAATCGTAGCCTTCACCAGCTCCGGGATGGAAGTATTGTCTACCGAGCGCCTAAGAC
>Ga0154672_156_pt1 | contig 14130 bp, 12 predicted proteins | sample Rifle2008BG13ft_FD_116101 | JGI IMG/M metagenome (GOLD analysis project Ga0154672, IMG submission 116101) | Chloroflexi bacterium RBG_13_51_36
AAAACACGCCCCATTTCTGGTCGACAACCCGCCGGCCAGTACCTTTATGCAAGTCGCCGGTCTGGGAAAACATGAATTCTTGGTCGAGATAGACGTAATTGGTGTTGTTTCTAGGGAGTAAACAGCATAAGCTGATACAGTTAACTTACGGCGTGGGCCATGACACTCCTGCATATTCAAGGTGAGATTGCTTGAGGCCTAGGGTCGAACTGGTGAGAACTAAGTAATTAGAATTTAAGGAGGTATATATTATGGGTAAAAAAGTATTTGTTTCTCTGTCGCATCCCTTCGGTGCGGAAATTCCCCGCTGGCCCTATTTTGACAAGCCGATAATCGATAATACGCACACTATGGCAAAAGGCGGCGTTCTGACGCAGAAGATCACCTGCACTATGCACACCGGTACGCATTGCGATGCTCCCCGTCACGTTATGGAAATCGAGTTCGATGGCAAAAGAGCTCGTTACACGCACGAATTGCCTATTGATGCCTACACTGGCGATGCCGTTTGCCTTCCCATCGAGATCGAGCGCTGGGGACTGATCCTCCCGAAGCATCTTGAGGCTGCCTGCGAAAAAGTAGGTATCAAGCCGAGCGAACTGGAAAACATGGTAGTTTGCCTGAATAGTGGCATGCATCTCAAGTTTGACGACTCCAAGGAGTATTATCATTATTCCTGCGGTACTGGTGTCGAGGCCGGCAGGTGGTTTTTAAAGCACAAGGTGAAGTGCGTTGCTCAGGATATGCAGGCGTCGGACCATCCTCTCCACACTGCTATGGGCAACAACGGCATGACCCGTATGAACCTCCTCGGTGCTTCTGGCAAGCCTATCACCGAAGAGTACATTGAGCAGTTCGGTGAAGAAGCATATGCCGAATTTGATAAGTTCACCTACATCAAGGTGCATGGCAAAGAAGCTTATGACAAGAAGTTCGGCGACCTGGAAGCCATCGGCTGCTGGGGCACTTGGGAGCCCTGCCATAAGATACTGCTGGGTCACGGCATAACCGGCATTGAAAACCTCGGTGGAGATCTGGAAAAGGTTTCCGGTAAACGCTTCAGGTTCTACTGCTTCCCGATCCGCTGGTACATGGGCGATGGCTCCATGGCTCACTGCGTTGCAGAAATTGACGAAGACGATCTGAATGATGTGCCCGATAGAACCTACACCTACTGCGGCGTCCTCGCTTAAGCATATGGCTGTTTGTTTGCCCCGATAATTCAAAACTAAATATGGAGGATATATGAAAAAGACTACTCTGGCTCAAGTCAAGCCCTATGAGGCTGCCGGTCATTTCAAGATGGTTGCGTTTAGGTTAAGCGGCAAAGAGGAGACCGGGGCTGAGAAATTCTGGGTAGGCATGTCCCACTTCCTTCCCGGCGGTGGGGCCGAATTCGGCGCTACGCCAGCGGAGAAATACTATTTCGTGCTGGACGGAGAAATCACCGTTAAGACCAAGAAGGAAGAGATTACCCTGGGGCCGTGGGACTCGGTATACATTGGTCCGAACGAAGGCAGGGAAATCATCAACAAGACCAATAAACCGGTGAGTATGCTGGTAGTCATTAACTATTAGTAATCTTTTCTATTCCGAGCAATTATCACAGTTCCTACCTGAGTAGGAAAGGGGGCGACTTATAAAAGCCGAAGGAATTAATCACGTTGCTTTGCTGGGGGCGGGCATGGTAGGGCACGGACTGGCACTGCATTTTGCCAAGGCCGGCTATCAGGTATCTTTATACTCCCGAACTCAGCAAACCCTGGACAAAGCCATTGAGAATATTGAGTCAAATCTGTCCGTTTTACTGCAAGGACAAACCGGCGTAGAGGATGAAATAAAGAAGATCATAGGCAGGATACGAACAACAAGAAACATAGACGAAGCAGTGGGGAAGGCCTCCATTATTATCGAATCAGTGGCCGAAGACCTGAAGGTAAAACAAGACCTATTCAGGCAATTGGATCAGATGTGCCCTAGGCATGTAATTCTGGCCACAAATACATCGGTAATCAGTATAACCGCAATAGCATCTAAAGCCAAGAACCGGGATAGAATTGTTGGGACACACTTCTGGTTTCCACCATACCTTATCCCTCTGGTTGAAGTAGTGAAGGGAAAGGATACCTCTGATGAGACGATGGAAATAACCTATCAATTCATGAAAAAGGCGGGCAAATATCCCATCAAATGCTTGAAGGATGTCCCGGGATTCGTCGCAAACCGTCTCCAGCACGCCCTTTGGCGAGAAGCTATCTCAATTGTAGAAAAGGGCATTGCTGATGCAGCTACAGTAGACGATGCTATCAAGCAAAGTTTCGGCATCCGGATCCCAGTTCTGGGGCCAATTGAGAATGCCGACATGGTGGGGCTAGATTTGACTCTGGCCATTCACAATACGGTTTTGCAGGATCTAGAGGCTTCTCCCAACCCCTCCTCACTCTTGAAGGATAAGGTGAGCAGAGGTGAGCTTGGGTTTAAATCTGGCAGAGGTTTTTATGACGAATGGACATCGGAAAGCATAAAGCGCACCAGAGCAAGGCTTATGAAACACCTCATTGATTACTCCCGAAGACAACAGATCTAAAACAGAACATATGATATTAATAATCAACAGTGTAAGGAGAAACGCATAGAATGGAGAAACTTATCATAACCGCAGCTTTAACAGGTAACATTACGCTACCGACGCAGACTCCTTATCTGCCTCTTACGCCACAACAAATCGCCGATGAGGCGGTGAGGTGTGCCGATGCAGGCGCAGCTTCGGTGCATGTCCATGGCAGAGACCCTCAGACCGGCAAACCCACTACTGACCCGGCCGTCTACCGGGAGATTGCCAGTCTCATTAAGTCAAAAAGCAGCGTTGTCGTCTGCGTAACCACGGGTGGCACCATGGAAATGACGGCGGCGGAAAGGATAAGGGTTGTCCCGGCTCTCAAACCGGAGCTGGCGACATTCAACATGGGCTCGATCAACTTCTCAATTCACCCGATTGCAGAGCGATATAAGGACTCGGACTACAAGTATCCCTGGGAGAAGGATTTTGCCGCCGGAACCATAAATTTCATATTCCGTAATACCTTTGGTGATATCGAGCACTTCTGTAAGACCATGATTGAGAATGACACCAGACCCGAACATGAGGCATACGACGTAGGGCACCTGTACAACATACAGTATTGTATCAAGAGAAAACTCGTGCAATTCCCGATCTGGGTGCAATTCGTCACTGGAATTCTGGGAGCGATCGGCGCTGATTTAGAAAACATTATGTTCATGAAACAGACAGCTGACCGGTTATTCGGGCCACAGAACTACAAGTGGTCGGTAATTGGCGCCGGCTATCCTGCCGAGTTCCATCTGGCGACGCTATCCATAATGATGGGTGGGCATGTCCGCGTGGGCTTTGAAGACAATATTTTTGTCCGCAAAGGAGTATTGGCCAAGAGCAACGCCGAACTAGTGGAGAAGGTGGTCAGAATCGCTCGGGAGCTCGACCGTGAGATAGCTACGCCTGACGAAGCAAGAGCGATCCTTGGCCTCAAAGGGAAGGACAAGGTCAACTACTAGAGGCACTGGACTTACACCCCGTAGAAAAGTCCCTGCCGCTCTGTTTTGATTTCTGAGCCCGGCAGCCTTTTGTGCGTGACTGCTAGGTGGTTACTTCACCGCTTCTGCAAACTGCGGTCGGACACGTTTGAAGGGGATTGCGTCAAATCAGCGACGACCACAAATTCATACTGAGGGAAATGCCTCCGAAGTGCTTCTTTTAGCGAACTCCTTACTACTAGTAGGAGATTCACTGCTGATGCTAAAGCTAATTCGACTGCGGGCATAAGCCCCTTGCCGCGGAGTTCCAATGGGCCGAACTCGTCGATAACCACCAGGTCACATCTGCTGTCAACCGCCCCTTTGATAGTACCGCAGGCAAACGATATCCCCTTTCTGCTGATGGTATAGTCACCAACCTTCTCTTCTCCCTTGAAAGACCTATAGCGTGGCAGCCGGGCAAAAGGAACCTCTTGGCCAGTAAGGAGATCAAGTGCGTTAGAGCCGATCCGTTGCCCCTGCTGCTCAATCGCCGGACAGAGGATTCCGCCGACAATGGAACCACACTTCCGCCGCTCGTCGATGTATTCCCTGCACCAACTGGTCTTGCCTGACCCTGGTTCACCTACAACGAGCAGTCTCACTAAAGCCCTGACGCGAAGGCAACCGCCGCGCCAATCCAGCAGAAGGCCGTGATGGCTATGGTGCTAGCATAGAAGGCCTTGGGCTTCACAGTCATGAATTGCCAGAAATTGGGTCGGAGCTTTGTACCCACCAGATGTCCCAGAAGCAGCAGGCATGTACCTGCAATAGCCAGAGCTGTGCCATCGGTGAGCGTCGAATTGAGGCTCTCAACAAATCCCCAGGATGCCCACTTACCCATACCCGCCGCTGATGCCAGGATGGCGTAGAGGATGATGCTCAGGTATCCCGCTACAATACCAGCGCCAATGCGTGTCTTGATACTGCTTTGAAAACGTTTAAATAGCAGGCTGACCACCAGGGTGAAAGCCAGCCCTTCCAGAAGGATTGCTGAGCCGGGATTGACCACGAAGGGAGAGAAGACGGGTTGACCATAAATCAGGGCACTCAGAGGCTTGACCAGGGCGGCGATGACTCCGATACAGAATACGAGTCTGGGCCTCCGATAGATGGCGACAAATGTCGCCATGAGTGCTATACCGACACCCCCTGTAATTGCCCCTTTGTAGGTGAAGTGGATAAGGTGTAAAGCCCCGCCCAGGGTAGCTTCCACAAGCCCCCAGACCGAACCAATGACCAGAATCCCAATGATCACACGTAAAATGGCCCCTGACTCCAACGGTGTCTTGAGCTTGTTTGGTATCTGCATACTTCACCTCCCCTTTCGTAAGCTTGCCTACGTTTGCACTTAAGTATATCACATAGATATTTCCAGTCAATACGGCGTTGACTGTTTTGAGTCCACCGTATTAGAATGAATAGACTAAGTCAGACGAAAAAAGAGGAGGACGAATATGGCCCGTTCTACGAAAGACGAACAAGTTTTCACGAATTGTACCGTCGGCGGCCCGCTTTTTGTGCACGTGAAAAACGGGAAAATAACACGCGTTGAACCCTTGGAGCTCAGTCCCGACGATGCTGAATCCTGGGTCATAAAAGCGCGGGGAAGGAAGTTTTCCCCTGCCAGAATGGCGATGGTAGCAAATTATGCCTTGGCTGAGAGATCGAGGATATATTCCCCCGATAGGCTTCTTTATCCCCTTAAGAGAGTTGATTTCAATCCGAAAGGAGATAGAAAAGCTGAGAACAGGGGTACGTCAGGTTATAAGCGAATCAGCTGGGACGAGGCCTTAGATATTCTGGCCAAAGAAATAGAGCGTGTCCACAAGACTTATGGGCCTGGTGCAGTTCTTACCACGCCTTCTTCACATCACAATTGGGGCAACATAGGTTACAGGCACAGCAGCCTCTTGAGATTCATGGGAATATTGAACGCTACGTATGTCGACCACAATCCGGATAGCTGGGAGGGGTGGCACTGGGGGGCAATGCATATGTGGGGGTTTGCCTGGAGACTAGGCATTTCGTCGCAATACGATCTCCTGGAAGATGCCTTGAAACACGCCGAGATGGTGATCTACTGGTCTTCCGACCCTGAAAGCACCTCCGGAATCTATGGAGGGCAGGAGTCAAATCAGTGGCGTTCCTGGCTGAAGGAGCTGGGGGTGAGAATGATTGTTGTAGACCAGCATTATAATTCCACGGCTGTGAATTTTGCTGACAAATGGTTTGCTCCCAGGCCGGGAACTGACACAGCGATGGCAGCGGCCATCGCCTATGTCTGGCTTACGGAAGGCACATACGACAAGGAATATATTAAGGAACATGCGCACGGATTTGAGAAGTGGAAAGACTATATACTTGGTGAAGAAGATGGTTTTGCCAAGACGAGTGAATGGGCTGAAAAAGAAACAGGAGTACCAGCTCGAGATATTAGGGCACTAGCGAGAGAGTGGGCCAGGCGTAAGACTATGCTGGCCTCTGGGAGCGCACTTGGAGGAGGAGCCTGCAGGACGGCCTATGGGACAGAATGGGCAAGGTATATGGTTATGCTGGCAGCCATGCAGGGGATGGGCAAGCCAGGGAGCAACATATGGACCACAAACTACGGTGCCCCCCAGAATTTTGACTTCTTCTTCCCGGGATATGCTGAAGGGGGAATATCAGCTGACGCACTGAACTCTGCCGCGGGCTTCCAAATGATCGCACGAGGAATAACAAAACATCCGATAAGGTCTGAAGTGAATGATCCTGGGGGACAGCATATCCCCAGGATTCTACTTCCTGAATGCATTCTGAATCCGCCTCAGGAGTGGCGAGGGAAGGGCTTTTGTGGCACTTCGCCTGAATATCAGCTCAAGAAATACAGGTATCCTGAAGATGGGTTCTCTGAGGTGAAGATGTTCTGGCGGTATGGCGGTTCCTATATCGGCACCATGAACAACACAAACAGGTGGGTCAGGATGTACCGGAGTCCTAAGCTTGAGTTTGTAGTTAACCAGTCAATCTGGATGGAAGGTGAAGCGCAACTTGCTGACTTGATACTTCCGGCTTGCACCAACTTTGAGAGGTGGGACATCGGCGAGTGGGCCAACTGCTCTGGCTACATTCCTCATTGCCACTATACAGTCAACCATCGGACAATAGTGCTACAGAAGAAATGTATTGAACCACTGGGAGAATCTAAGGCAGATTACGACATCTTCGCTGCGGTAGCTGAGAGGCTTGGCTTCTGCGAGAAATTCACCGAGGGAGGCTTGACAGAGCTGGACTGGGTCAAGAAGCTGTTCCAGGTAACTGACCTGCCAAAGTACATTTCGTGGGAGGAGTTTGAAAAGAAAGGCTACTTTGTTGTCCCACTGCCAAAACCTTATAAGTCGACACCAAGTTTGAGGTGGTTTGCCGAGGGACGAAAGAACGATACACCAGACTGGGGACCTGTGGGTGGAGGGGTAGCAAGCATACCGGATGCGGAAGGTAACCTGGCTACCCAGACGGGTAAAATAGAGTTTGAAGCGGAAAGCCTCAAACGATTCGACCCCGATGACTGGGAAAGGCCACCCGTGGCCAAGTATATACCTTCCTGGGAAGGGCATCACACAAAGGAGCTTTACTCCAAATACCCCCTTCAGCTCATTACGCCTCACCCGAGGTATAGTTTTCACACCATGTATGATGGTAAAGACAGCTGGATAAATGAAATACCGGAACACAGAGTCAAGAAGGAAGACGGACGGTACTACTGGGTGATTCGGATAAATTCCAGAGACGCCGAGAAAAGGGGCATAAGAGATGGTGATTTGGTCAACGTTTACAACGACAGAGCAGTTGTCATATGTGCAGCGCAGGTTACAGAGCGTGTTCCGTACGGTATGGTCCATTCGTATGAGTCCTGCGCTGTATATGATCCAATAGGAGAGCCTGGCGAATCGCCAGATAGAGGTGGATGTATCAACCTGCTGACACCTCATCGTTTCATATCTAAGAATGCCTGTGGCATGGCTCCGAATTCCTGTCTGGTTGAAATTGAGAAGAGGAGGGAATAAACATGGCTAAATGGGGTATGGTAATCGATATTACAAAGTGCAATGCTTGCTACAGCTGTTTCATAGCCTGCAAAGACGAGTACTGGGATAACGATTATCCTCCCTATTCCGCGGCCCAGCCCAGGCATGGACAATTCTGGATGGACGTCGTCAAGAAGGAGCGCGGAAAATATCCCTGGGTGAAGGTCGCATATATACCTGTACTTTGCATGCAGTGCGATAACGCGCCCTGTGTTAAGGCTGCCAAGAGTGGTGCGGTATATAAAAGACCCGATGGGATAGTGATAATAGACCCGAAGAAGGCAGTCGGACAAAGACAATTAGTGGACGCCTGCCCCTATCACGCAATATTCTGGAACGAAGAAAAGCAGCTCCCGCAAAAGTGCACGTTCTGCGTGCAAAGGCTTGAGGAGGGGAGGATCCCCAAGTGCGTGCAGGTATGTCCCAGTCAGGCTCTGATTTTTGGCGACCTGGAGGACCCTAAGAGTGACGTTTCTAAGATCGTGGCTTCCGGGAAAACTGAAGGCCTCAACCTTGAACGCAAAGCCAAGCTAAGAGTGCACTACCTGGGCGTGCCGAAGCTTTTCATTGCTGGCTCCGTTGTATATGGTGACCTGGATGAATGTGCTGAGGGAGTGTCGGTAACCCTGACAGAGCAGTCTACAGGCAAATCGACGGAAACCTCAACAAACAACTTCGGAGATTTCGAATTTGATGGCCTCGGCGCGGGAACGTACTCCGTCAAGCTTAAATGCAAGGGATATGCAGCGAAGACGATCCATGTTGACCTGAAAACCGACAAGTATCTGGGAGTTGTAAACCTAACCAAGAGACCGTGAGACTGCCGTTTGTTTTCGCTACGGGAGTGGCGACCCGAAGGCAAGACTGCAGACGGTATTCAGGTCCTGTTCCATAGAGCAACCGGTACGTATCGTCTTCCACAGGCCGGGTGGAACACGGACAGCGCGCTTTCGAGTCAAGATTTTCGAGCCTTCACTTTTCTGTAAAGCTTTATGTCCCCGACGTTCACGTCCTTTGCTGTGCGTATGTCGTGTATCTCCTGTGGATCGTATTCGTCCTTCTCTATCCTCAGGGAATAACTATGGTTAAGCTTCATATCTTCAAACCAGAAGTCCCCGTAGTTGTCAGTCTTGACGGTGAATTCCTCACCGGTGTCGGAGTCCGCCAACGTAGCAGCTGCGTCCTGTATACATTCGTCCTCTTCCGGGGAATAGACGGCTCCAGCTACGAAGCTCCTGGGTAGGCCGATGTAATATACACGCGGCTTGGCTTCGAACTCGGGGTGTAGTATCTCGGATTTGCTTATCTCGTCCTTGAGATCCTCTTCCTCACCGAACTTGAGTGCTCCCGTCGGACATGCGTCCACGCATCTGGGTTCTTTCCATCCCGCATCCATGAGGTGAGCACACATGGTGCATTTCTGAGCTATGTTAAGACCCCAGTTGAAATAAATCACTCCATAAGGACATGCATCGATGCAATTCCTGTGGCCGCTGCATTTTTCGGGGTCGATGATAACTATGCCATCGTCCCTCTTGTATATCGCATGTGCTGTACAGGCGGGGATGCAGGGCGCTTCATCACAGTGCTGACATAGGTCGTGGAGATATGTGACCCTGACCTTGGGGACAGTCCCTCTGACCATGTCAGTAACTTTCATCCAGAAGTGCCCCGTCAAGGGCTGAGGCTTGGCATAGGGAGTCCAGTCGTTGCCTACGTGCTCGTCCTTACAAGCAATCTGACAGTTGTAACAACCATTGCAGATGTCGTAGTTGATAATCAGAGCCTTACCCATTATTTACCTCCTTCAATCCAACCTTCTATATCGGGACCTGCACATGGGTGAAAGGGACGCTCAAAGGCTTCTGGATAATTCCGCTTGAGTGCTTCTATATCGGTTTTCTCGACCTGTGCCAGGAAGCCGCTGACTGCATGACCAACTGCATTCTTCGAAGTAGTGTTGCGGGGCACAATGGTGTTGATGGCACCACCGCGGTCGATCTCCCCAACGGCAATTGGGTCCCATTTCGCACCGTGATCTATATACACCACGCCAAGCATGATGCGCTCGGTTATATATGCACCCGCCAACACTGTCCCCCGGTCGTTATAGATTGAAATGACGTCCCCATGCTTAATGCCCCTCTTCTCTGCCTCCAAGGGGTGCAGCCAAGCTGGGTGATACTGGTAGCCATCAGGGCCCTTTAACTTGCAGGTCTCGATTTCACGTAGCCAAATCATATCCTTGTGCTCTGAGTGCACGCCCCAGCGCGGGTGGTTGGAGCACACAAGCAGCGGGTACTTCTTGGAGCGTTCGGTGCCGATAGTCTCCTCGTGGCTGATGCCTTTGGCAATCCACTTGGGCACCGGTGGCCGCTCCAGATCGTCAGGGAAGTGCTTGAGAAGGCCCGTAGCCTCGAATTCGAGCTTACCAGTCGGTGTCGAAAGCGGATGCTTCTCCGGGTCCTTATAGAATTCGTAGAAGCCGGCCGGCACATCCTCCCAATTATCGGCTGTAGGTACTACATAATATCCCTTCTTATTGATCTCCTCCCAGCTAATGAGGTCGGCACAGCGGGAAGTTTCCCAGCCGTATTTGATCCACTCGGGAACAGACCTGCCCTCGGTGTACTTTTCCAACAACCCCAGCCGCTCAGCAAGTTTACATACGATCTCGTAATCACTGTACGATTCACCGAGAGGGTCTATGCACTTATGTTCCGGAAATAGCAGATTGTACTGCCCGCTAAAGATATCGACGGCGATGTCGTCCTCTTCGAGCTTGGTATTCACGGGGAGGATGATATCGGCCAGCAAACACTCGTTCTCCAGACATATATGCTGGGCAAACATGAACTCGATATCGGGATGACGCATGGCCCGGATGTAGTCGTTGCCGCAGTTCCAGCTTGTGATCCACGACGGTGAGTCGGTCCAGACCATGTGGATCTTGGAGCAACCGTCGGCCGGGTACTTGTAGTGCACAAACTGGTCTTGGCGGGGGGCTGTCTCCGATTCGACGCCATACCAATCGCACTGACCTTCGAGAATAGCCTTCGGTATATAGGTCTTCGGGATAAATGAGGGGTGATTGGTCTCATCCGGATGGCCGCCCCTGTAAGCCTTGCGCAGGTTGGGTACACGTAGGGATTTGGGTTGTGCATACTGATCCGGCTTGTCAAAAAGTCCCCACTCTATCATCTTGGCCTGGTTAACGCCCGGCTTGCCAAGCCCTTGCATGGCCAGACAAATATTCTGCAGGCGGGCTGCCTCCGTAGCGTAGGGACCCCGAATGCCAGGGCCACCATTGCCGATGACCACGGTAGTGCGTTTGCTCGCCCACTCCTCGGCCAGTGCTTTGATTACGCGAGACGGCACACCGGTGATAGGCGCCGCCCACTCGGGCGTCTTGGGCACTCCGTCTTCTTCGCCCATGACATAGGCCTCGTACTTCTCGACGCCAACGGCGTGAGTCTTGAGATATTCTTTATCGTAAGTCCCGTTCTTGAACCAGTGATAAGTAATTGCCAGATACATCGCCGCATCGGTGTTTGGTAGGATCGGTATCCATCGGTCGGCGTGCACGGCGGCGGCATAGTTAAGGTCAGGGCACACGTAAATCTGCTTTATGCCGATTTCCGTCCACCAGTAGCTCAATCGGCTCGGCAATTGGCCCTGCCAGCCCCATGGCGTAGTCTCTTGGTCGCAGCCCCAGAAAAGGAGCAGTTCAGCGTTCTTGGCGATATCGTAGAGCAGGTTGCTCTGCTGTCCCTGGCCGACCGGCTCACAGCCCCAGAAGTGCTTACTCCCCCACCACCAGCCTTCCCAGCTGTCTGGCTGGCGGTTCTGTTGTGTGAAACCACCCCACAGGCGGAGCAGCCTGCGGCCGGCGCCATGGCAGGCCTGCACAACCTTATTCTCTCCGTGCTGGTCGCTCTCATAAAGAAGAGCAGTGGGCCCGTACTTCTCCTTGATGCGATTCATCTCGCTGACAATGATGTCAAGAGCCTTGTCCCAGGAAATGCGCTTATACTTGCTTGTGCCGCGGTTTTGCGGATTGCGGTTGCCGTTGGGATCGAAATCGACACGCATCATAGGGTAGAGGATACGTGCCGGCGAATAGACACGGTTCTTATAAGCAATCGAGTACGGCGGCAGCAGGGTCTTCATGCTGGGTTCAAAAATCTTGCCCCTCGATTCCATCTTCCAGGGGTTCATATCCTTGGGATCATACTTCCAATCGTAGTGCATCGGGCGGATACGTATGATTTTGCCATCCTTGACGTCCACCATCGAAGCGTTGGAACCATTCTCAGGTACGCCGCAAAAGCTGATATCCCTGATGAGCGTTTTGCCAGCAACATTCAGCACACTGCCTTTCTCTTTGGGTCGTCTTCTAGATTGCTTTCTTTCTACCATCTTTCCCTCCATCACTCGTCCTGAATTTCGGCCAATACAATGCAGAAGGTTGACACTCCAGGCGAACTGTATTGGACCGTCGATCGGCTCTCTGTAGTAGAGTGTAGTGGACTCGGGTCAAACTTGTCAATCACCTGCGCTCGCCTGATGTGATAGGTCCTAACAACTCTCCTTGACACTGGGCTGGCGACGACTATAATTTAGAAACTAACTGAGTTCATTCATAAACAGGAGGTGATGAAAGTGAACCGAGAAGTGAGACACTATCCGGAGTATTGGGGTGGCAAGAAGCTGGCCTATCCTCACGTAGCTCCCGAAGCACCCAAGTTCTCCAGGTCTGTCGTGGTCGGCAATCTGATCTTTGTATCTGGCTGTCAAGGCATGAACCCGGAGACTCTAAAGACAGAGACCGGCGTTTTTGAAGAGCAGATGGTGATAGCCCTAGACAAGGTCAGGATGGCTATGGAGGAGGCAGGAAGTTCCATGAATAACATTGTCAAGACACTCATGCTCCTTAAGAATCTAGAGGATTATCCTCGCAGGCGAAAGACAGAACTAGAGTATTATCAAGAATACGCCCCGTTTCTGGTCGATAGCCCGCCGGCCAGTACCTTCATGCAAGTCGCCAGTCTGGCAAGACCTGAATTCTTGGTCGAGATAGACGTAATTGGTGTTGTTTCTAGGGAGTAAACAGCATGGGCTGATACAGTTTGATAGCTTCGAGCTCACCAATGATTCCCGGCGTTGGGCACGACATTATTCCATGCTCTGGGCGAGATTACCTGAAGCTTAAGGTTGAACTACTGAGAACAGAAAAGGGGGTATTTATGAATTATGATGATTTCCTCGAACTTGCCAGAAAGAGGAGGAGCATTCGCAAATTCAAATCTGATCCTGTGTCCGATGAATATATCGACAGAATCATAGAAGTGGCTCGACTCGCTCCCTCGGGTGGTAACTCGCAACCCTGGGAATTCATTGTCGTTAGGAAAAAGGAACTAAAGGATCGGATCACGGAGTTGGTTAAAGGCCAGTATGCTATCACACACAAAATGGAACTTACTAGAGGGCCGGAGTTGAGATTTCCTAAATATGCCAAACCCATCACAGAAACACCTGGTTTTGGCAACGCTCCTGTTTTCATAATCCTGTGTGGTGATCTTAGGACGAAGGAGGCCTACCCGAAGGATGTCGTTCTGGTGCAGGGCGATTCAATCTTCACGTCAAGTTTGGCGAGTGCATTTGGCTATATGAATCTGGCAGCTACCAGCTTGGGACTAGGTGTGCAGTGGGTGTCTGCGGTTGCCTCGCCCTATGTTCAAACCCTTATCAAGATTCTTTTGCACATACCAAAAGAATTGGAGATATACCATATGATGGCAGTGGGCCATCCTGATATGGTGCCACCACCGAAATTGGTTAGAGCTAGGGACGAACTGATTCACTATGATTACTACGACGTGGCTAAGTTGCGTACGGAGCAGCAAATCGCAGAGTTTATTTCCGCCTGTCGTACCTAACCATTGACTACCATGCAGGAGAGTAAGAAGCTGGGTAGCTGCATGCGCAGGAACATCCCAAGATGGGCCGGGCCGGCAATAGGTATGTGCGACACCTTATCTGGATGCTCTCCATGGTAGCTGTTGGAACCGTGGCGCATTATCGTGCCCATTTCATACGCCGAAGTATGCCTTCTTAACCCCCTCGTCCTCCCGGAGTTCTCCCGCAGTGCCGCCCAGGGTAACACGCCCCGCTTCCAGAATATAGGCCCGGTCAGCTTCCTGCAGGCTTCGTTTCACATTCTGTTCCACAAAGAGTATGGTAATGCCCCTCTCTCTGATTTCCTGTAACGCTTTGTAGAGACTGGTAATAATAATAGGGGCAAGGCCGAGAGACATCTCATCCAGCAGCATAAGCTTAGGGTCCGCCATCAAGCCCCGCCCTATTACCAACATCTGCTGCTCTCCCCCACTGAGCGTTTTAGCCGTTTGTTTCTTCCTTGTTTCCAGTATCGGGAAGTGTTGATAAACGTTTTCCAGGTTTTCTCTTC
>Ga0154672_146_pt1 | contig 14125 bp, 12 predicted proteins | sample Rifle2008BG13ft_FD_116101 | JGI IMG/M metagenome (GOLD analysis project Ga0154672, IMG submission 116101) | Chloroflexi bacterium RBG_13_51_36
ACCTTTGTCTATCAAAGCCAGGAGCACTCTCTGAGAAAAAATGATCCCCTGGGTAAGTTCGATGTTACGGCGCATATTCTCCGGATAAACCTTGAGTCCTTTCATTACTAGGGTAAATACGGACAGCATATAATCCAGCGCCAGACAGGAGTCAGGCAAGATGATTCGCTCTGCGGAGGAGTGACTAATGTCACGTTCGTGCCACAAGGCGATGTTCTCCAGAGACGTCAAAGCATGGCCTCTTATCAGTCTAGCCAGACCGCAGATACGCTCACAAAGCTCTGGATTTCTTTTGTGGGGCATTGCCGAGGAGCCCGTTTGCCCTTCTTCAAAAGGCTCTTCAACTTCTCTGACCTCTGTTCGCTGGAGCCCCCTAATCTCGGTGGCGAATTTTTCCAGGGAGCTAGCGATGATAGCCAGAGTAGTAACAAACTGGGCATGGCGGTCACGCTGGATTATCTGGCTTGATATGGGAGCCGGCCTAAGCCCTAACCTGCCACAGGCCATTTTTTCAACCTGAGGAGGCACAGTGGCATAAGTGCCCACCGCTCCCGATATTTTGCCCACCGAGATATTTTCTCTGGCCGCAGCCAGTCGCTGAGCATTGCGCTTCATTTCTTCCGTCCACAAGGCCATCTTTAAACCTAAGGTAGTCGGCTCAGCGTGAACCCCATGAGTCCGCCCCATCATGATCGTATGTTTATGCTCTATGGCTTTGGTCTCCAGCACAGATATAAGCCCGGCTATATCGTTGGCCAGGATATCTACCGCTTGGGTCAATTGCAGAGCAAGGGCGGTATCGATGACATCCGAAGAGGTGAGACCAAGATGTATGAAGCGTGATTCTTTGCCCAGGCTTTCAGCCACCGCTTTGAGAAAGGCAGTCATGTCATGGTGGGTCACCTTCAGAAACTTGGCGATGTCGCTCAAGCTGTAGATAGCCTTCCTTATCTTAGCCATATCTTTTCGCGGAATTTCCCCCAGTTCAGCCCAGGCTTCACAAACGGCTATTTCTACCTTGAGCCACTGGTCGAACTTGTTCCCCTCAGACCAGATCTTCTTCATCTGAGGCCTGGAGTACCGCTCAATCATATTATCCCCTTGCTAATTCCTGTTTATACTGACGAAAAGCTTCTTTTATCCCCTTGTGCTCGCTGCTCAAGATTTGGGCAGCCAGTAAGGCAGCATTCTTTGCCCCACTCGCCCCGATACCCACGCACGCTACCGGCACTCCCGCAGGCATCTGGCTTATTGAAAGCAAGGCGTCCACCCCTTTGAGTTCGCCGGTAGGCAAAGGCACACCGATCACCGGCAAACTTGTCCAGCTAGCTAAAACACCAGGAAGGTGCGCAGCATAGCCAGCGGCGGCGATGATGACCTTGAGCCCCCTCTTCTCCGCCTCCAATCCATACTCCCTTGCTTTTTCGGGTTTCCTGTGGGCTGAGACGATAGAAAGCTCATAATCAATATCCAGTTGTCTGAGCACGTCCAGTGCCGGCTGTATCAGTTCGGTATCTGTCTTGCTGCCTATGACTACGCCTACTAATGCCATCGCAAAATAAATCCTCCGCAAATATCAGAAACAAAAGACAAAAAGCTAAAATCACAGTTCAAGGTGCAGAAAGGCTTTACTAAACTGATTTTCGAATCTCGCATTTTCACTTTTGCCTTTTCATTCCCTCCGAGGGTTTAGATTCTATCTCATCTATCTCCCTTAGAGCAATGTCTTTGCGATAGTAACAGTCTTCGAAACAAATATTAGGGATGTTGCGGTAGACCTTTTCCCGGGCTTCAGCCATGCCCTGGCCCATCCCTACTACCGTGAGCACTCGCCCGCCGTCGGTATAGACTACACCATCGCTTCCCAACCTAGTTCCGGCATGGAAAACTAAAACATCCTTATCGACACGACTTATCCCTTCTATTGGAAAGCCAGTCCTGTAACTACCAGGATAGCCACCCGAAGCCATGATTACTCCAACACAGGCCTGGGAACTCCAGTCTATTTTCAGCCGGTCGAGGTTGTCCTGGACTACCGCCATGAGTATATCCACCAAGTCGGTCTTAAGAAGAGGCAAAATGACCTGAGTCTCGGGATCGCCAAAACGAGCATTGAATTCCAGCACCATCGGTTCTCCATCGACAATCATTAGCCCCGCATAGAGCACCCCTTTATAAGGCAGGCCTTCTTTAGCCATTGCCCTCACAGTCGGCAACAGAATATCCTTGGTTACCTTCTGTGTCATCTGTGTGGAGAAGAAACCGGGCGGGCTGTAACTCCCCATGCCACCGGTATTGGGACCATGGTCACCATCCCCGACCTTCTTATAGTCGCAGGCCGGCACCATGGGTAAGACTCTTCTGCCATCGGTAAAAGCGATGAGGCTTACCTCCCGACCGCTAATATATTCATCAATCATTACCCTATCCCCAGCAGAGCCGAAAATCCTGGCTTCCATAATATCACTGAGAGCTCTCTCGGCCTCTGGCAGAGAACCGGCGATGATCACACCTTTGCCGGCAGCTAGCCCATCAGCCTTGATGACGACGGGTAGACATTGTTCACGGAGGTATTCCCGAGCCTTAGAATAAGATGAGAAAGTGGCGCCCTTAGGACAGGGGATACCGTATTTTTCCATCAGATTCCGGGCAAAAACCTTGCTTGATTCTATCTGGGTGGCTGACTTAGAGGGACCAAAAACAGGAATACCCAGCTTATCAAGGAAGTCCACTACGCCTGACGCTAGCGGAGCCTCAGGACCAACCACGACAAGATCAACGCTCTTTTCTGTAGCCGCCTTGCCCAAACCTTCCATATCGGTCGCGCGCAAATTCAGATTGTCCGCAATGGCGGCCGTGCCCGCATTACCCGGGGCAGCGAAGATTTTCCCCACCTTAGGACTCTGGGCAATTTTCCAGACTAAGGTGTGTTCCCTACCGCCACCGCCAACTACCAGTATCTTCAAATTTCACTCTCGCGCGTCAGCTTCAAGAAAGGGAGTTAATATCTCCTTGGCCCGCTCAGCCTGCGATGCCGACACATGAATTTGGCATGTCATGCTGTAAGTGAAATAATACATGGCTGCACGAAGATTCGCACCTTTCAATACGCAGCGAATGCCATGCTCCTCCAGAATACCTGACCACATACTTGCCACCGCCTCACTGGGTGCAGTAGCAACATAAACCACAGGGGCTCGTCCATCTCTTTGTCCCTGGGCTGAACAGGTAAGTGCTCTACGAGGGCAACCTTGCAGTCCGGGCAAACCTTCGCCCAGTCCTGAAACTCATCCCGACACTGAGGACAAAATGGCATCTCCCTCACTTACCCAGTATGAACTCCTAGCTATATCTTCCCGCCAACACCCGATATATTCAGGGCCCACTCTCGCACGTTAGCCTATCGGCAGTACCTATGCTGAATCCTTCGTTTTCAAGACCCTTCAATGCCAGTTTCTGGAATCATGGCACAGGGAATCATAGCGAAGATCCTTGTTAAGTATTCCCAGTCTTAACTTCAGAGACTGCGCGTCTCTTCTTCTTATGCTTGCCCCTGTTCTTCCTCACCCCTTTTAGCTTTACTCTGTGTGACATAGCGTTACAAAATCTCCTTGAATTTCTCGGCCTGAACGGGGTCGAGATTCTGAATCAGTCTCAGCAATTCTGCGACATGCTTCTTCTTTTCTTCGATAATATGCTCCAGTGTAGTCACAGCCTCTTCATCATCCAAGATTAATATATGGTCTTCATATTGGTTAATGGTCTGCAGCTCACCTGCCAAATCCTCGCGGAGCATCTCCAAATCGTCTATTGTGGCTAGCTGTTCATCGTCCATTTCTTCAGAAGAATGACTCATCTTTTCCTCTCCGTTGACACCTACTCCCATTCTATAGTTGCCGGCGGCTTACTGGTGATATCATAAACCACTCGGTTGACGCTGGGAATCTCATTGACTATGCGGTCAGATATTGTAGCGAGAAGGTCATGGGGCAGGCGAGCCCAATCAGCAGTCATGGCGTCTTCACTGGTCACCGCTCTGACTGCTAACAAGTAGCCATAGGTCCTGTAGTCGCCCATGACGCCGACACTCTTGACATCAGTAAGGACAGCAAAGCTTTGCCAAAGCTGGCGATAAAGGTTGGCCTTTTTGATTTCACTCATCAAAATCCAGTCGGCAGCCCGGAGTATTTCCAGCTTCTCTCTGGTCACATCACCGATGATACGAATGGCCAAACCCGGTCCGGGGAAAGGCTGCCGCCAGACTCTATCCTCGGGCAGGCCTAGAGCCAACCCGACCTGTCGAACTTCATCCTTAAACAAGTACCTCAGGGGCTCGACAAGAGTGAAATTCATCTTGGCCGGTAACCCGCCGACATTGTGATGGCTCTTTATCTTGGCAGCAGCTTTGGTATCTGTGGAGGTGCTTTCAATGACATCAGGGTAAAGAGTGCCCTGGGCCAGAAAGTCAATCTTACCCAATGTGGCGGCTTCTTCCTCAAAAATCTGGATAAACTCGTTTCCTATCAGCTGTCGCTTCTGTTCTGGATCGCTGACCCCTTTGAGCCGTTCCAGAAATCTGTCGGTAGCATCCACGTAAACCACATCCATTCTTAAGTGACGCTTGAAGGTACTAAGCACCCTTTCAGGTTCATCACGACGCAACAGGCCATTATTGATAAAGATGCAGGTTAGTTTATTGCCAATGGCGCGGTCGATAAGGGTGGCAGCTACCGCCGAATCAACACCTCCCGAAAGAGCACAGACCACTCTTCCGCCGCCGACTTGCTCTTTGATCTTATCTACGCTTTCAGATATGAAATTGGCTGGCGTCCAGTTGCCCTGACAGCCACATATTTGAAGCACAAAATTCTGGAATATGGTCTTACCGTGGGCTGTGTGGACTACTTCAGGGTGGAACTGCAGTCCATACACGCTATTATCCTTACCGATAACAGCGAACGGCGAGTTTTCAGTATGAGCCAGGGTTTTGAAGCCGGGAGGCAATTCCATTACTTGGTCACCATGGCTCATCCACACGGGGAAAGATGATGGAAGACCAGCAAAAAGAGGAGAGCCTTCCTCACTTACATGCAGGATTGTATGCCCGTATTCGCGCTTTGCTCCTCGAGTTACCTGGGCACCTAGGTGAGAAGCAATGGCAAACATCCCATAGCAAATTCCCATTACAGGCATATGGCTCTCGTAAATATATGGCAAGGGCAAGGGAGCCCCAGAATCGTAGACGCTAGCCGGACCCCCTGACAGGATTAATCCTCGCGGGTTCAGGGAAGCTATTTTCTCCCACGGCGTATCGTAAGACACAAGCTCACAGTAGACATGGCATTCCCGAACGCGCCGGGCAATGAGCATACTGTATTGAGACCCGAAATCGAGCACCACTATAGTATCACGATCACTTGGAGGCAGCTTGGGCTCAACTACAGGTTGCTCACCGCGCAACTCTTTGGCTAGCCCCAGATAAGTGGAGACTTCGATATCATCGCTGGCGGCAATTCTGTGGCTTTCTACCTTCTTCTTCATGGCAGATCTACGGTGATGGATGCATTTAGCTTATCACTATCCCGAACTATTATCAACAGAAATAGGCCAAGTCCTTTCCTCTCCCGGAAATGCCTGTCACCTGCGATTGAAATCTTATCAGCCCTTAGAACGCAGAAGACAGAGAACTTCTGACTGACGCGCGCGCCATGCTATACTAGCAGTGAGAAAGATGGGTGTTCCTCAACGAGAGATTGAGAAAGGGGTCAAAATCCTGCGAAGGGGTGGCGTGATTGCCTTCCCCACGGATACGGTCTACGGCCTGGGGGCTGATGCGTTCAATCCTCCAGCCGTGGAAAGGATTTACGAGATAAAGAACCGGCCCAGGCACCACCAATTCCCGTTGCTGATCGCCGACGCAAAGCAATTGACTGCTCTGGCCGAGCCGATACCGGGAATTGCCTGGTTTCTGGCAAGGCGGTTTTGGCCCGGCGGGTTGACTCTGGTCTTGTCGCGAAAAGACTCGGTGCCTGCCCATTTGACTTCAAGATCCAGCATAGCAGTACGTGTTCCAAATCACTCTGTTTGCCAGGCCCTGATTGAGAACCTGGGGAATCCCCTGATCGGGACCAGTGCCAATGTTAGCGGTCAGCCCGCTGCTTTGACTGCTGAGACAGTTGAACATCAGTTGGGGAGAAGAATCGACCTGATTATCAACGGAGGCCGATGTCCTGGTGGCCAGGAATCTACGATAGTGGACATTACCCTTGAACCGCCGGTGATCTTACGTCAGGGCATCATACCCTCGCATGATATTAACAAGGCTTACAGTGAGTACCTGGAGGCGAAATGAAACGCATAGCTATAGGTTGTGACCACCGCGGTATCACGTTGAAGAAGGCAATCGTGCCGCTCCTGCAAAACACGGGCTATACCTGTCAAGACTTTGGTTCCTACAGCACTGACCCCGTGGACTACCCTGACATTGCCCAGAAGGTCGGAGAGGCAATAGCATCGGGCGGTTTTGACCAAGGTATTCTAATATGTGATACGGGCATAGGCATGAGCATAGCTGCGAACAAAATAAAAGGGATAAGGGCGGCTTTATGCTGCAATGCGTTTTCAGCACAGCGAGCCCGCCAGCACAACGACGCCAACATCTTGTGCCTTAGAGCAGACGACATAGATACCGAGTCAGCTTTGGAAATCACCAGAACTTTTTTGGCAACGGATTTTGAAGGCGGTCGACACATACGAAGGGTGAATAAGATAAGGGCTTTGGAAGGACACTCTACGGAATAATAGACCGCGCCCTTAAGAAATCCAACCTGGTGACCGGCTATCTTGTTGGATTAACCTAGATGTCGGCTTCTCAATTCATTGGACAACTTAGCTGTCAGTTCCAGAGCCTGATTGGCTGCTTCCAGCGACAAGCTTGCCAGGGTACAACACGGGGTTATAAGCCCTTGAGCTATGATTTGCCTGAACCTAACGCCATCCCTGGTGAATGGCGCCATAGCCTCTTCCAGCCGGTCACGAAGACTGGACAAAGATTCTTTGACCAAAGCCTCTTCCTCGTTCGGAACTATCCCCCAGGCAATGCTACCACCACGTTCAAGAAATGATTTCACCTTGTCGTTGTGAGTGCTCAGGGAAGAGGCGTAGTTGTAGGCGTCAAAGCTGAGAACATCGATTGTTGTGTCTAGAATCACCGACCAGTTAGTATTTCCACAGCAGTGTAATCCCTTTATCCCTTTGATCCCGCCCAATACTTCTTCCAGCAGGACAGGCACTTTCCCCTCGGGAATAGGAGTGAACACCGAGCCCAAAGAAACTAAATAAGGCTCGTCAACAAAGATAATAGGATTAGGCGATATTTCCTTCAAGGCGTTTTCCTGCCATGAAGCCTTCAGCCGCAAAAACTTGGCTGCAGCTTCTGCCAAAGTGTCATCGTAGAGAATACCCAGACCATCCTGACTGGTAACCGCCAAACCCCAGGTGACGGGGCCTGTTACCTGCCCCTTGACTATCCGATTACCTGCGGCCTTGGAGAGGAAAGAATGAAGCCCGGCAGCGTATTCCCTCGAAACGCTATATTTCCGGGCGTCGTCTTGTTCACAATCGGCATAGATTTGCTCCAGCTCGTTCTCGAAATCAGCCGACGGTTCGATATAAATTCTGTCCCCCTTTACAACCACCCCCGGAAAACCATCGCTAAACTGGATGATCATGTTTTCTTTGGGCGAGCGCTTCGGCAATTGTGGCCAGAATGGTATGTCAGGAAGATATTTCATAATGATGGAACACGCCTCATCGGGACTTGTGTGAGGCATGCTGCCGATAGCAGTGGGCAAACACCCGAACTCAAGCTTGGCTGACATTTTCTTCCTTAGCTAGATACTTGCCAATGAATAGCCCTAGCTCTTTTCTCTTTTCTTCCGGGATGTACTTCGGGTCAGTGGCTATAGCATACTTAAGCGCGCTGGCGCAGGCACAATCCCGTTCCTTTGGTATGGAAGGTAGTAATAACTTCAAGGTTCGTTTGACAGTCTCAATACCCTTCCGCAAGTTGGTCAAAATCATGTCCGTGGTCACCCATTCGTAACTCGGGTGCCAGCAATCATAATCGGTGACAATAGCCAGCGTCGCATAGCATATTTCCGCCTCCCGGGCCAGCTTAGCTTCCGGCAACGCCGTCATGCCAATAACATCAGCACCCCAAGAGCGATAGAGTTGTGCCTCAGCCCTGGTGGAGAACTGTGGACCTTCCACCACCAGATAAGTACCACCCTTATGCACCTTGATCCCGACCTTAATGCTTGCCTCAAACGAGAGTTGCCTCAAAACAGGACAGAAGGGTTCCGCGAATGAGACATGCCCTACTATCCCGTCGGTGAAGAAAGTGCCGGCTCTTCCTTTGGTGGCATCGATTAACTGGTCGGGAACAACTATGTCTAGCGGCTCCATGTCTTCCTTGAGACTGCCCACGGCGCTTACAGAGACAATCCTTTCCACCCCCAGAGATTTCAAGGCGTAGATATTGGCTTTCGCCGGCAGTTCGCTGGGGCTTATTCGATGTCCTTCACCGTGTCTGGCAAGAAATGCAACTCTCGTTCCTTCCAGAGTGCCCAATGTGATAGCCTCGCTGGGCTCACCAAAGGGCGTGCTGACTTTCACCTTCTTAATCCCTGTCATCCCCTCCATTCTGTAAAGCCCACTCCCACCAATAACGCCAATTTTTGCCTCAGTCATTTGACAACCACCTATCATTTGGAGGATGCATATCGCTATCGCTCTCGTGAAACTCTTCTTAGAAACAAATTCTTAAGCTGTCACCCTAAACGGGGATGTGCTCAGGAGGTCTGATTTCAATGAGTTGAATGGCTTCTGATTCGCATCCCACGACACAAACTCCACAGCCAAAACACTTGTCTGAGTTCACCTGCGCCTTCAGCTTCTTTTCCCCCGGGATTTTCACCATTTCCAGCGCTTCAAAGGGACACCTTTCCACACAGGTCTGACACCCTGTGCAAGTTGCCTTGTCCACCTCTGCCTGAAATCTGCTTCTAGCCACTCCTTTGTCCAAGACACCACGCCTGGCAAGCGGATAGTAGAAGACACAGCAGTCAGCGCAGCAATTGCAGATCACATTGGGAACCCCGGAATTGTTATACACACTGTGTATAAGACCAGCCTCCTCGGCAACATCCATAATCTTCATCGCCTCATCCTTAGTCAATTCCTTACCGGTCCCTCTAGTTATGGCGTATTCCGCTCCCCGGTTGACCTGAAGACAAACCTCAGCCGGCGAGTCACACCTCTGGGCTATTCTCCGGCAAGAGCAGTTAGCTAGGGCAAGCTTGGCAGCCTTGTCGATGATAGCCTCCACATCCTCAGACGGAAGCAGTTGTGTTCCTTTGAGGATAGCTTTTCTGGCTGGGACCACCCGCCACACAGGCATTTTCCAGGTCTGAACGATCTTCGCCCAATCAGCGTACCATTCTGTCTGGAGAAAATCTTCCCAGAGGTCGAGGAGCCCACGCCCCCAGACCTTGTCCAACCTAACGTCACAGGCCGTGGCATCATGCAGTTGAAATATATCCCTGGCAAACTGGTAGCCCTTAGAAGTCATAAAAATGACGCCTTTCTCAAAAAGTCCCCTTTGTATTTCGTTCACCTTTTCTTCCTTCTTGCCCAGCTTCTGAGCAAGTTCGGCTACGGGACAAGGAAGAGATGCTACTATCTCCGCTTCTTCCTTATCCATGAGTCTTCTAAGCAACTTTTTAAGTCTCTCTGATTCAGGATAACCAAGCTTTCCGGCTAAGACTGCGTAGGCGTCTCCCATTTGTGTGCCTCCTTCTTAGTCTGCGTGACGAAGAACATAATTCCCTGCTTCTCCATCCCCCACCCCACTTCCCCTTCCTCTTCGAGATACTTCAAATGAGCCAGAGCTTCCCCAAAAGCAAACAGCTTCTGTGCTGGAGGAAATAAGCCCCAGGATTTATAGCCTATGTCCCAGGTCATCTGCGATGCGACCTGGAAGGCGTTTTGCTTACCCTTGTCCAGAATAGAGATGACCTCCGTGAGTCTTGCTTGATGATGTCGTTTCAACTCTCGAATTCTCTCTTTTTGATTCCTGAAGATTCTCCTGTGACCGGGCAGGACAAGTTCAACGTCCAAGTCATAGACCTTGTCCAAGCTCACAAGGTATTCCTTCAGCGGATTCCGGTCCTCGAAGGAGAGGGTGATATTCGGAGTTATATCATTAAGGATATGGTCACCACATATGAATGTTTTCTTACCGGGCTCGTAAAGACAAATGTGGCCCGGGGTGTGCCCCGGCGTTTCAACGCATTCGAATAGATACTCCCCGATGTCTATCGTATCACCATCTTCTGAGATACAAAAATTCAGGGAATTGTCTGGGCTATATCTACGACCGGGATGGCTTCCGACAGCCCTTTCCAGCTCCTCTCGAGGAAAGCCGCATTTACCGGCGAAATCAATCATTTTCTCCCAGTGTTCAGGCGTACTAGACCTGATAATCTCAGCATCTGCCTGCCCAAAGTAGATTCTCGCTCCGTCTCGGGCGAGAATGGACACTAAACCTGAGTGGTCTGCATGCATGTGCGTGATGAAGAAATCAGCTTGCCCTGGGTCAATGCCGCATTCGTCTAAGCCAGAGACCAGTGCCGCGAGGCAATCTTCCCGATTCCATCCAGTATCAATAATCAAAGACCTTTCCGTCCCCTTTATAGCGTAACAGTTGGTGGCTCTCAGAGGACTTCCGGGAAGAGGGACTTCAATTCTATAGAAACTCGGCAGTATTTCTTCCATAGATGCACCGATGAATCCTTGTAATGTTCTTGACACGAGTCCAATGCGACACTAACATTGGCCTTATTGTGCAGACGAAAACCTAACACATTCTCCCGGAATTGTCTACCAACGCACTTGTTGGCGCCGCGTGCTCCTAGAGACGAACATTCCCCACCACCGACTTACTATTGCCGCAATGGCCCGTGTTGGCAAGCAGGTACTTGGCAGTTCAAACTGGGGAAACGCCTTCCGACGGTCTGCGACTAGAGCTGCCACGGCGAGGTCCACATTCACCAATCAGCACTGAGGGTCAAGTCACCCAGCGTTCTACCGGAACGCAGAGTTTGACAAAGACTGAGAAAACAGATACGATTCTGGTGACGTTAATGGGTACCGAAACCACTCAACTGACCCGTGGAAGCGGGCCCTGGGAGGACAGGTGAGAGGGCAACTCACGAGTATTCTGACCAGCTCTTTGATGCCCGAAGACTTCCATATTCTCTTTACCAAACAAATCCCTGTTGCAGTATGCCGAGGACTGGCCACAGATAAACTTGTCGTATGAGCAAGAATCAAAACAGCAATGAGGTGTGGTAACAAATGAACAGAGTTAGAACAGCGACAACAGACGATATATTCCCCTGGCAACCTGATGAAATCTCGGGAGCCAAGCCAGCTCATCTTATGAATTTCATCGACGGGAAATGGGTAAAAGCTAACAAATACAGAGAGGTCGTAGACCCGGTATCAGGCGAAGCGTTCATCCAGATGCCGGACACCAGCGAAAAGGAATTGGCACCTTTCATTCAATCGCTGGCGAAATGCCCCAAATATGGTTTGCATAACCCGATCCTGAATGGCGAAAGATACCTGATGTATGGACAGATCAGCGAAAGGCTCGCCGATTTTCTCAGAAGCAGCGAAGGGGACAGCTACTTTACGAGGCTGATTCAGAGAGTTATGCCCAAGGACACTGCCCAATGTCGCGGTGAAGTCAGTGTGGCCGCCACATTCCTGGAGAACTTCTCAGGTGATCAGGTCAGGTTCCTTGCCAAGGGACAGACTACCCCAGGCGATCGCCTGGGGCACGAGGCCATCGATTATCGCTGGCCCCATGGTCCAGTCGCCGTGATTACACCTTTCAATTTCCCACTGGAGGTAATGACCCTACAGACGATGGGCGCCTTGTACATGGGAAACAAGCCAGTTCTCAAGCAAGCCACAACTACCTCAATTGTTGCCGAAGCTTTTGTGAGGCTGCTTCTCCATTGTGGAATGCCTGCGCAAGACCTGCTTCTGATTCACTGCGGCGGGCAGGTCATGGAGAAACTAGTTACCGACCCGGTCATTCAGTTCACCCAGTTCACCGGCAGTACTTCCGTTGCGGAGCGGCTATTGAAGCTGACCAGAGGGAGGTGCCGGATTGAGGATGCTGGCTTCGATTGGAAGATAGTCGGACCGAATGCAATCCCGTCTATGCTCGACTTTGTAGCTGCGCAGTGTGATATGGATGCCTATGCGGCTAGCGGTCAGAAGTGTTCGGCCCAGAGCCTACTGGCTGTCCACGAGAACTGGATGAAGCTTGGACTCTTGGCGAGAACAGCAGAACTTTCCGCCAGACGCACCATGAAAGATCTTACTATCGGTCCGGTGCTGACTTGGACCAACGAGATGATTGAGGAGCACATTAATAAGCTATTGCGCATCAAGGGCGCGAAGATACAGTTTGGCGGCAAACGCCTGAAGAGGCATTCGATACCCTCGTGCTACGGCAGCTTTGAACCCACTGCCGTGTTCGTACCATTAAAGAGTATTGCCTCACATGTTGCTTTGGTTACAACCGAGGTTTTTGGCCCCCTTCAGGTCATAACGACGTGGGAAACCAAAGACGACCTCAAGTTGCTGCTGAACATATGCAATTCCATGGAGCATCATCTTACAGCCGGAGTCGTCGATAACGATCCGGACTTTCTGAACAACGTATTAGGACAGACGGTGAACGGCACGACGTATGCCGGTATCAGAGCGCGAACCACAGGAGCGCCTCAGTGGCACTTCTTCGGTCCATGCGGGCATCCAGCCGCTGGTGGCATCGGAACGATAGAAGCCATCAGAAATATCTGGTCGCTCAACAGGACGATCATTAAGGACACCAACGTGCCCTCCTTGGGCGAGTAGCGTACTTTGCCTAAGATGGAGCGAAGACAAGAACTGACCTGGGCTCAGCCAGGCTTATGATGGATTGTCGTCGGTCACGCCTTGCGGCAGGGCTGGCTCTTGCGATCGAGATTGCTCAGCACGATGGGCTTGAGATATGTGGAGTTTCGGACTCATAGGACAACGCGACCAGCATGTGCAGGATAGATCTTGACGGCGCACCAGCTGCCGTCGTACGTTCTGCGAAGTTCGGACTGACAGTCTAAGACACTTCAAAAAATGCGATCCCTCATCAGGAATTACCTCGGTGGTACCTCTTCCCAGTGTCACGTAGCATTCGCGACACAAGATTACACAACTATCAAAGACATCGTGTCAATCAGAAAAGAGAGGGACCGGTTCTCGTTCATGCAGCTTGCATTGACAAGGACTCAGAAGCAGGATAATATCTTGGCGGCACTCATCTATCTGCAAACGATTGAACCAAAACACTTCTTCGACCAAAGACGCTGAAAAACACAGCACGCGCAAGCTGCCTTGCCCTGGGCAGAGTATACATTAACTGGCAAAAAACATTAGCAGGAGGCAAAAGAAATCAGAGGCAATATGAAAGTTCTAGTTATTGGTTCGGGTGAAGTGGGTGCTGCAAGTGCCTGGGATCTGGTCAGGGATAGTGAGGTGGAAATAGTAGGAATAGTAGGTAGACGGAAAAGCAACCTTGAGAGGGTACGAAAATGGATAAATAGCAGCAAGCTCAAACTGCACGTTCTTGATGTCAGTAATACCGCAGATATGAAAATACTAATGAAAGAATACGACGTCGGCATCATTTCACTACCTGACAGAAAAACAAGTTATACGACGCTCGAAACAGCGATTGAGGCCGGATTTAATATCGTTGACATACTCGAAGAGTATCACAGAAGACCAGACCCTTATGAGACCGAAGGTTTAGATGTTCCCAATCATATGACCCTGGAAGAGTACGGAGCATGGCTCCATGAGAGAGCCGTGGAGAATGACGTCATACTCATTGACGGATTAGGCTTTGCTCCCGGTTTAAGCAACATCACAATCGGTGAAGCTATTAGGAAAATGGACAAAGCCGAGTCGGCGATAGCGAGAGTGGGGGGCATCCCTACGAAGGAAG
>Ga0154672_127_pt1 | contig 13889 bp, 13 predicted proteins | sample Rifle2008BG13ft_FD_116101 | JGI IMG/M metagenome (GOLD analysis project Ga0154672, IMG submission 116101) | Chloroflexi bacterium RBG_13_51_36
GGTGCTAGCCGGGCTGAGAAGATAAACAAGATCAAGGCTGTGTTTCTTGACTGATTTCTCCAGTCCTTTTCCTTCCTCGGGTGGGAGGTCGGGTATAATCAAGCCATCAATCCCTACCTCGGCACACTTTGAGCAGAATTTCTCCAGCCCGAACTTAAGCACAGGGTTGTAGTAAGTCATAAATATCAGAGGGATTTGCACCTGCCGTCTTAACTCCTGAGCCACTTCAAAACAGACACTGGTGGTGACTCCTTGCCTGAGAGCTTCATAGCTTGCCTGCTGGATAGTAGCACCGTCGGCTAATGGGTCGGAAAACGGGATGCCGAGTTCGATGATGTCGCACCCGATGCCCGTGAAAAGAGGCACCACCTTTAAAGTCGTTTCAATAGTGGGATAACCTACCGTGATGTAGGGAATGAGGGCAGTATGCTTTGCCCGGATAAAGACCGAAGCGATGCGGCTCAAAGACTCACCCCCAATACTTCACTTACAATATCCATATCCTTATCGCCGTGTCCACTCAGGTTGACGATAATGATTCGCTTATCGTCCAGAGGACTTGCCATTCTAGCCGCGTAGGATATGGCGTGGGCCGGTTCGAGCGCGGGAATAATGCCCTCGGTCTGGCAGAGAAGCTGAAAGGCCTTCAGCGCCTCTTTATCATTTACGGCCACATAGGTGGCGCGTCCGATAGTCTTGTAGTAGCTGTGCTCGGGTCCTACTCCGGGGTAATCCAGGCCGGCGGCGATGCTGTGAGTTCCCAGAATCTGCCCAGCATCATCCTGAAGAACGTAAGATTTTGCCCCGTGCAAAACCCCGACCGTGCCGGCAGCCAGGGTGGCGGAATGTCTTCCTGTCCTGATTCCTTTTCCTGCTGCTTCTACCCCGATTAACTTGACCTTTTTATCGTTCACGAAGGGGTGGAAAATACCGATGGAGTTGCTGCCTCCGCCCACACAGGCGATGATGTAGTCGGGCAAACGACCGCGCTGGGCCAAAATCTGCTCTCTCGCTTCTTTGCCTATGACTGATTGAAAATCGCGCACCATCACGGGATACGGGTGAGGACCTACCACTGAGCCCAGAAGATAGTAGGTATCTCTTACGTTGGTTACCCAGTCTCTGATTGCCTCATTGATGGCGTCCTTCAATGTCTTCGTTCCCGAGGAAACAGGGCGCAGCTCGGCACCCAGGAGCTTCATACGGAAGACATTGAGAGCCTGGCGCTGAATATCCTCCTCACCCATATAGACGACGCAGTCCAGCCCCAATTTGGCACATATGGTAGCAGCGGCCACGCCGTGCTGCCCAGCGCCAGTCTCAGCGATAATCCTTTGTTTTTTCATCCTCCTGGCGAGGAGGCCTTGCCCCAGAGCATTGTTTATCTTATGGGCCCCGGTGTGAAGGAGGTCTTCCCTTTTGATGAAAATTTGTGCCCCGCCGCAGTGTCTGGTCAGGCGTTCAGCGTAGTAAAGTGGCGTTGGCCTGCCCGAATAGTCGTGAGACAAAGAATCGAATGCAGCCCAGAAGGATGGATCACGCTTTGCCTCTGCGTAGGCTGTTTCCAGTTCGTCCAAAGCCGGCATAAGAGTCTCGGGCACAAACCGGCCGCCGAACTGGCCGAAATAACCATGGGAATTGGGCAGCTGCTTATCTGCTCTCATCGGCTTTCCTCACTGCTTCAATGAATGCTCTTATTTTGGCCATATCCTTGACTCCTTGTGTTTCCACTCCGGAAGACACATCGACTCCCCAGGGTGCCACTTTCTCGATTAATTTGGCTACATTAGTCGCGTCGAGCCCGCCGGCAATAATAACCGGGAAACTTTTGGCTATCTCTTGAGCCAGGTTCCAATCGAAGCTTTCTCCTGTTCCACCATATTTGCCCTTAACCTGGGAATCGAGAAGGGTGACAAACCGTTGTCTAGAAAGTAATTTGGTTGCAGCGGATAGTTCGGCGTAGAGCTCGTCCGGAGATTGCTGGCCTATTCGAATGGCTTTGATGACCGGGCTCACAATCTTGCGGCAATACTCCCAGGATTCATTGCCGCTTAGCTGGACTACATCTAAAGCACAGAAATCGGCAATTTCGTTTACCTGAAAGATTGGTGCATTGACAAAGACACCGACCACTTTCGCGGTGTGGCTGCTTTCCTTGACTGCACCGGCTATTTCACGGGCCTGGGCAGGACTTACATGTCGCTGGCTGCGAGCGAAGACTAACCCGATAAAATCGGCACCAGCCTCAACCGCTGCCAGGGCGTGGGTCTTATCTCTAATCCCGCAAATCTTGATACGAGTCATGACAACAAATCCTTCATCCTGGCCCGGACGTCACCGGCGGTAACCAGAGCCTCGCCGATGAGTACAGCATCAACTCCCCATTCTGCGAGCTTTTGCATATCGCTCCGGCTTTTGATGCCGCTCTCGCTCACTACGATTTTTCCTTTTGGGACAAGGGGTCGTAAACGGCGGGTGGTGTTGATATCTACGGCAAATGTATTGAGGTCTCGATTGTTGATTCCGATGATTTCCGCTTCACTGAGAACTGCTCTTTCCACTTCTCCTTCGTTGTGCGCTTCAACGAGGCATCTCAAGCCAAGACTGTGACTCAACGACACGAGGTCGTTGAGCTGTTTCTCGCTTAGCACAGCCGCGATTAGCAGCAAGGCGTCAGCGCCATAGGCACGAGACTCATACATCTGGTAGGGGTCGAATATGAAATCCTTTCTTAATAATGGAAGTCCGACCAATTCTTTGATTGCTGCCAGGTGCTCATTACTGCCCATGAAGTAGTTTGCCTCGGTGAGCACTGAAATAGCGGCAGCACCGCCTTCGGCATAGGTGCGAGACAACTCGATGGGGTCGAAGTTGCGACTTAGCACTCCCCTTGAGGGAGAAGCTTGCTTCACTTCGGCAATCAATCGCATGCGGCCGCCCTTGAGAGCCAACGCGAGGTCGAGCACCGGCCTTTGCCGGGCAATGCGCTCTAGTAGATAAGTCATGGGCGCTGCTCTCTTTCTTCGTTCAACCTCTTCCCTCTTTTGGGCGACAATTTTGTCCAACATTTTTCTAGCTTCCGTCTGTCGGTTGTCAACCAGGTGCTGACTGCTCCTTATTCAATCTCTGACTGAGTTTTATTAGCTCGTCGAGTTTGGCCAGAGCCTTTCCACTGTCTAGCGTCTTCTCAGCGATACAAACACCCTCTTTGAGGTCCGATGCGTGGTTCCCAGCTACTAGTGCTGCACCAGCGTTCATGATGACTATGTTCCGCCTGACTCCTACTTCTCCGCTTAATATGCCGCGAAGTATCCTGGCGTTTTGGCGGGCTGTTCCTCCTCTAATTTGGGTTGCACTGGCCTTCATAAAACCCAAGTCCTCGGGAAGAACTTCGTAAGGTGGTGATACTCTATGTCGATTAATATCCCAGACCAGAGATTTTCCACTGATTGAGATTTCATCCATGCCGTCCATGCCGTGTACCACCAGAGAATGCTCCGTGCCCAGGCGGTGGAGAACAGAGGCAATCTTCTCTCCCAGTTCCTTGGACGGAACCCCGATGACCTGGAACCTGGCCCTGGCGGGATTAGTAAGGGGGCCGAGAATGTTGAACACGGTACGAATTCCGATTTCGCGTCGTGGGGTAGTGGCGTATTTCATCGCCGGGTGAAAGTTGGGAGCGAACATAAAGCCGATGCCTATTGTCTCCAGACATTGAGCGACAGCTTCAGCGCTGAGCTCAATCCTCACTCCCAGTGCTTCCAGGACATCGGCGCTGCCGCAGTGGCTGGACATTGCCCGGTTGCCGTGCTTGGCTACTTTGAGTCCTGCGCCGGCCACAATAAAGGCGGCGGTTGTGGAGATATTAAAGCTGGAAGAGCCATCGCCCCCTGTCCCGCAGGTATCTACAACCGGCGTGGTGACTTGGACCGGGGTTGCCTTGGCCTGCATGACGGTGGCTAAGCCGGCAATCTCGTCAACTGTCTCTCCTTTGATGCGAAGGGCGGTGACAAAAGCGGCAACCTGGGCTGGAGTAGCTTCGCCAATCATTATCTCCTCCATCACAGATGCCGCCTGCTCAAAGGTCAGCGAGCGACCATTGACCGCGGTCTCAATGGCTTCCTTGATCATTGCTGCGCTCCTTGCTTCAGAAAATTCTTCAACAGGTCCTTCCTAAATTTACTCTTGATTATTCATGGAGGAATCGAACGTGTAAAAGCATACTGGTCAACCCCTGCCTGGTCAATAGCCGCAAGCAATGCCTGAGCTTTGTTCAAGCTTTCCTGGTATTCCCGCTCGGGGACACTATCGGCGACGATGCCGGCGCCCGCCTGGATATAGGCGATGTTGTTCTTGACAACAATAGTGCGTATGGCAATAGCGGTGTCCAGATTGCCTGAGAAGTCGAAATAGCCCACGGCGCCAGCATAGGGGCCTCGTTGCTCTCTTTCGAGTTCGGCAATGATTTCCATAGCCCGAATTTTGGGAGCTCCGGAAACAGTGCCGGCGGGAAAGCAGGAGCGGAGGGCGTCGAACTGGGAAAGTCCGGCCCTGAGCCTACCCTGGACATGTGATACCAAATGCATAACGTGAGAATAGCGTTCCACATCCATAAGCTGAGTTACCTCGACTGTGCCTGGCTCGCTAATTCTCCCTATGTCATTACGCCCCAGGTCGACGAGCATGATATGCTCAGCGCGTTCCTTCTCATCGTTCTTGAGCTCCTCTTCAAGAGCCAGGTCCTCGGTGGCATTTTTGCCCCTGCGCCTGGTGCCGGCAATAGGGTGGGTGGATACCATGCCATCCTCAACGCGCACCAGAAGCTCCGGGGAGGCTCCGGCAATATAGAAATCCCCTAAGTGGAGGTAGTACATGTAAGGAGAAGGATTAATGGAGCGCAATGCCCGATATATAGCGAAGGGATCGGCGTTAGTACGTCTTGACAGCCGTTGTGATAAGACAGCCTGAATTACATCGCCGGCATAGATATACTCCTTGGCTTGGGATACTATGGCTTCGAATTCTGCGCGAGAGAAATTTGATGACACTTCAGATTTGTCCGGTGCTGCATTCTTGCGGGCTACAGAATGCATCGGCTGCTCCAGTCTGTTCACTAGGTCGTCAATCTTGCAGGTTGTCTCCCGGTACGCCGTGTCCACATCCCCGTCCAGATGAGCGTGGGAGACGACCTGGATTTTGTGGGAAATATGGTCGAAAACAAGCAAGGTATCTGCCAGCATTAGCACAGACTCGGGGAGTTCTTGAGGGTCCTGGACAGGACAGGGCAGTTCCTCGAAGTGGCGGGCAACTTCATAGCTCAAGTAGCCGACCATGCCGCCGTGGAATCTGGGAAGGCCGGCAATGGACACAGGATGAAGTCGAGCCAACTCCTTCTCCACCTGATTCAATGGGTCAACAACGTTCTCATTTCCTGTTTTCAGGACAAGAAGGGGGTCGGTGCCTATGAAGCTATAGCGGGCCAGTCGCTCACCGCCCTCAACGCTTTCCAGGAGAAATGAGTAACTGCCGCGGGCTATCTTGAGGTAAGCGGATACTGGCGTTTCCAGGTCGGCCTGAATGTCCCGGCAAACTGGTACTAGATTGCCGTCCTTCTTCAATTTGCGAACCTCTTCCAGTGTCGGATAATACATATCGCCTCGCAACAAAAAAACCTCTCGCCAAGGGGCGAGAGGTTTAACCTTCGCGGTGCCACCCTCTTTTGGCCTTTTCGGCCATCTCTTTTCAGGTACAGCCCAACCTGGCGATACCCTGGACTCTGATAACGCTGCCCCTGCGGCAAAGCCTACTCGGAATTGACCTTTCGGTTTGCGGCTCCCAGGTCCATTCCCGCCTTGCGCAAGTGTCGGCTCACACCTTCCCCGACTCTCTGAACTCCGCCTCAGGCTGTACTAGTCCTGTTCTCAGCCTTTCCCCGTATTTAGTTATTTAAAATATAAACCTCGTCCTGTAGTTTGTCAATAGAGTGGCTAAAATGGAGCCCAATTTGCCAAATTTGGCAAGTAAAAAGTGGGCCTTGGTGGACAGTTCCCGAACTACTTTTTGAGAAGAAGCAACTAATACCAGCATTGCAGCAGTTGCTTGTCTCTTATTCGAGCCCAATAGCGTAACTTTGATTCAAGGTTTTATGCGAGTGACCGAACTTCCCACATGGTAAACGTAGTCGATGTTACAATGGTCATCGAAACTAAGCATGTGGAAGGTATTTTTAATAACGTCTGGAGGAGCGGCAAGATGGTACAATAAATCCAATGTAATGAGAAACGTATCCGATATACTGCTAGATTTGGCTTTGTATAATTGCTCGTTTGCCTTTTGTACCAGAGCCTTGAATTTGTCAAACTGATTACCTTCTAGAACAACTGAAGGGGCATCTCCACCAGTCTGCAATTCTATAACTAAGCGAGATTCACCGCTTGGAATCCTTTGTAGTGAGGCCTCGAAATCATTGCTTACTACATCCGGTAGATATTCTCTTATCTTTTCTGACAGGTCAACCGCCTCCCTAACCCCAGTGTTCGCCGAATCCTCGACCACCTTCAGAAGTGTTTTTTTCAGTTTCTTTATCTTTTCCGATTTTTCCTTTTTATCACCATTCAAATCCAGTGGCTGGTCCCAGATGGTCAGCAATAGACGATACAAACCCGGAATTCTACCGGATAGCTGTTCTTCGAGACTGTCGCTAATCTGTCTAAGTACGTTCTCAGCTTCATGCTTATACTCATCCGTAAGACGCTTGACTTCTATTGCGCCTCTACTACCTGAGGTGGTACTACAGGCCCAGTCCCACCCTCCTTGCAATCCGGGGAAGAATTGTTCACACCTGCCTGCTATCGCAAAGTCGGTGTCGTATGACCTATTATGATAGTCCAATGCCTTTTTTATGTGTGGTATTTGCCAGTTTTCGTTATTCATGATTTATAACCGCTCATGCGCTCTGCGTCTTATGATTCGTTAATCCAAGATAACGCTGAATACGATTCACTATCGTATCTTCTATAAGCATCCGTGGTCGCCGTTCAATTTCCCGGAGTCGACTCTCAATACCCTCTTTGCCAATTCGGTCACAAAGAAACCGTAATACCTCGTCACTCTTTTCCCGTACACCAACCAACTCACAAAGTCCTATTGCCATAATAAGCCCATGCCAGTCCTCCGCTTGTCGGGCTCCATGAACAGTTGTATTTAGTAGACCACCAAAGAACTTTCCCTGCTCGGTCATGAGTTTCTCTTCTTTTGGGTTCGAAGTTAGCTTCAGGTATTCGCTCAATTGTAGCAATGGAAAGAGCCATCCCATCCAGCCAATAACCTCTCGAAAGTCATCATTGTGAAAGGCTTTCTGGATTCGCTCCATGATTTCTATGTCAGCAATAGCTATTTTACCTTCATATTTCAAAGAATCGAGTAATTTTTCTCGTCGGAATAAGCGGTCTTCTGGAGCTTGCTCTTTATCTGCTCTTCTTTGCATAACCTCAGGTAGAATCTTAAGGAAATGCCAGGTTTCAGGTGATAATGTCTCCTCTAATGTCTCTTGTAGCCAAGGATTCTTAGTCTCTGGCTTTCCTTCCCAGGGCGTCATGAGTTTCCATAGGGAAAAGCCAAGAGCAGAAGTACTAATATGAGGTTCAGACGAAATTGAATCCAATTTCCATGTCACTACTTTAGCTACAAGCACAGCATACTTACGCGAGTCGTCAGAGTCTACTGCATTTGTCTTCCAGATGGAACCTATCAGAAACACTACTATTATGGAGTCCAATATTACTTCTAATTGGGCTTTGCTAAATCCACTAAAACTGAGGTTTCTTTCCGTTGGTGGCGACTCTTCAATCAACTCAATATGCGAACTCTGATTGAATGCATTGAGAAACGTGAGAAACGAGGTAAACAGTTCTCCCAATTGTTGCGGTGTTATATCCTGTTCTACCTCCCTTAATTTGCTCCAGTACTTGTCTAGGAACTCTGCAAAATCCATAAACTCGGGGCTTTGCTTTGCGGTATTCTTTAATTGTTCGACAAGCGAGTCAAGTCTCTGTAAACGGCTCCTTAAGTCTACCCGCTCGTTCTTCAGTCGTAATGAAGAACCACTTAAAACAATATCCCTGGTTTTCGCAAAGCTAGTCGGTGATATTGTATCAGCAGCTAGACTATCTCTGTAAGAATCCAACAATGACAAGGCAGTAGACTCGGACATAGATTCTTTCTGCATGATTTCTTGGATTACTTTCCTCCACAGTTGTTCGCCTATTTTCGCATTCTTTGATATAGGGTAGTTCCTGTATGGTAGACTATGCCAAAAGTGAATAACTGCTGCAGCTCTAGACAGCAGAGACTCATGCTGAGCCGACTCTGCCTGCTCTGACATTTGGTTGGCTAAGTTCATCAATGCGTTGGATAAAAGAATGTAGGCATCGCCCATTCGCTCGTCACACTCTGTCGCTAGCTGACAACACCGGATGACTTCAACCAAAGAGTCGTCTGCACGCTTCTGTTTCCCCTCAAGTACATATTGCTTAGCCTCACGCCAGTATTCATTGGCTTGATTAAAATACCTGCCGGCATCATGAGCTCGTTTGAACCTCTTCAAGAACAATTTAACTGCTCCTCAAGTAATTATCATTCCTTCAGGTTTATACTGTCAAGGAGAGGACTTGAAATCCCGATGGATACTGCTGAGAAGTAATATAATTACAAACCTTGATGCCTAAAGTAGGGTGACTTCAGAGGCTGAAGTGATCAATTTGAAGCTAAATTAAGGTAATTATATTACCTATGGTGGGCCATTGTGGATTCGAACCACAGACCCGGTCTTGTTAGAACCGAGAAGAGCCTGTTGGTACTACAACGTTGGCAGTTCAGGAAGAGTGAAAAAGTTAGCTGGGGAATTCTGGCAATAGAGGAAACTAGTCCCTCATTGAAGCCCAAACACCCGCTTGGCATTGTCACAGAGGAACAGCTTCTTCACGTCGTCGCCGAGTTCGAGGGCATCAAGGTCTTTTAAGCACCTCACTGAATCTCAACATTTGATGGGCCCTATTGTTAGGTTTATACTATCACTGGAGTTCCAGATGACTGCAAAAATCCTGGTTGTTGAAGATGACCGCAACCTGTTGGATACGCTCAAATATAATCTTCGTAAAGAGGGATACAATGTGGTCGCTGCGGTTGATGGCGTAGAGGCGCTGGATGTCGCCCGCCGGGGAAAGCCCGACCTCATCATACTCGATATAATGTTGCCCAAGCTGAGCGGCTTTGAGGTCTGTCGCATCCTAAGGAAAGAGATGACCGTCCCTATCATGATGCTTACCGCCAAGCACGAAGAGGTTGACAAGATAGTCGGGCTTGAAATTGGAGCCGATGATTATATGACAAAGCCGTTCAGTATGAGAGAGCTGCTGGCTCGCCTGGGGGCTATGCTTCGCCGGGCTAAGATGACTGAAGCGCAGCCCGGATCAGGAGAAGCATTGCTAAAAGTCGGCGATATTGAGGTGGATATAGCCCGTCATAAAGCTTCAAGAGGAGTGACGGGGCTGGAGCTAACGCCAAAAGAGTTTGATTTGCTGGCGTTTCTAGCCAGAAATAAAGGCTTCGTATTCAGCCGAGACCAGCTTTTGGAGAGAGTATGGGGCTATGATTTCGCCGGTGATACTAGAACCGTCGATGTGCATATTAGATGGCTAAGACAAAAAATAGAGACCGACCCCAACAATCCTGAACATCTGATAACCGTCAGGGGAACAGGTTACAAACTGGAAGGATAGAATTGTTTCGTAGCGTTCAGTGGCGCATAACCGTTTCCTTTGTCTTAGTGGTACTCATCATTACGGGTATTCTCGGAGTTTACTTGGTTAATTCCACCCGTAGTTCCGAGCTTGATAACCTGCGCTCTCAACTGGAAAACGAGGCCAGAATTACTTCCGAAGCCAGCCTGCCCAATTTTCTGAGCATAGAGGGGCTGAGCAACCTCGATGCCCTGGCTAAGAAACTGGGGGCAGAAATTGAAACCAGGGTTACCATCGTCGCCCTCAATGGCACCGTGTTAGGCGATTCGGAAGAAGACCCTTCAGCTATGGAAAATCATGCCGACCGCCCCGAAATCGTGGACGCCCTGACAACAGGGGTTGGAGAGAGCACCCGCTACAGTACCACCCTGGGGCAAAAGATGATGTATGTGGCTGTGCGCATTTCGTACCAAGACGAAATTCTGGGCGTAGCCCGCGTCTCGCTGCCGCTGACAGCCGTGGAAAGCCTGGTGCACCGGATCACAGTGAGCATTATCACAGCCACGGCAGTTGCTGCGTTATTGGTCATTCTGGCGGCATGGGTTATTGCCCGCCTAACTACCCGGCCGATACGAAAACTTACTGTTGCTTCTAAGAGAATTGCCTCAGGGGAGCTGGGACAGAAGATAACTGTAGAAGCCAAGGATGAGGTGGGGGAGCTGACCCACGCTTTCAATGAAATGTCGGCGAAGACTAAAGAACTGGTGGATGCAATTTCAGAAGACAGGACCAGGCTGGCAACCATCCTCGATAACATGACTGACGGCGTCATCATGACCGATACCGAAGGTGACATATCACTGGGTAACAGAGCCGCGGAAAAGCTATTCAACATTAAGGAGGCCAGGAGTAAGCCGCTCATCGAGGCGGTGAGAGACCACGAAGTCGATGAGTTATTGAAACTGTGCTTGAGAACAGCTAAGGCGCAAGCTACCCAGTATGAATCCAGCATATCAAAACGTTATCTCCGGGCCATCGCCATCCCTATTGTTCATAGTGGCGTCTTGTTCCTGTTTCAGGACCTCACTGAACTGAGGAACCTACAAACAACGAGGCGCGAACTTATCGGCAATATTTCCCATGAATTCCGCACGCCCCTTGCCGGAATCAAAGCGATGGTAGAAACCCTGGCCGATGGTGCTATTGATGACAAAAATGCAGCCCGAGATTTCCTCACCAGGATTGATAGCGAGGTGGACCGTTTGGCCCAGCTGGTAGCGGAGTTGATCGAGCTTTCTCGCATTGAAACAGGCAAAGCCGAGCTGAAAAAAGAGCCGGCAAACCTCAATCAGTTAGTGGGGGAAGTTATCGCCCAACTCAGTCCTCAGGTGGAGAGACAAAACCTTTCTATTTCCCAAGATTGCGCCGCCGGTTTGCCCTCTGTTCCTGCTGACAAAGACAGAGTCCGGCAGGTAATCGCCAATCTGGTTCACAATGCCATCAAATTCACCCGTCCTGGCGGGAAAATAACGATTACTACCAAGACGCTTGAGGAATCAGTCGTTGTCGATATAGCTGATACCGGGCTAGGCATCCCCAGGGAAGACCTGGCTCGTGTCTTTGAGCGTTTCTACAAGGGAGACAAAGCCCGGGCCGGAGAAGGCACCGGCATGGGATTGGCTATTGCCAAGCATGTCGTTGAGGCTCACGGAGGCAGTATTTGGGTTCGGAGTGAAGAAGGTAAAGGCTCGACTTTCAGCTTCAGTCTTCCTCTCAAAGCAACCCTCAATGTAGGCAATCCGTAAAATTTAACAAGACTTTAACAAAACCTTAAACCGCCTTTAAAGTTCACCTACTATACTAATGCTGGATGAACAAGGGATCAGTTTAAGGCTTTTCGTTTATGTACACCGAGATTAAAAGAGTTTTGTTTGTGTGTGTGCACAATGCCGGTCGTAGCCAGATGGCTGAAGCTTTCTTTAATCAAATAGCCAAAGGTAAGGCGGTGGCTACTTCGGCAGGAACCCAGCCCAGCCAGCTAATGAAGTCGGTCCTGTGGTGGTTGAGGCAATGCGCGAAGTGGGTATAGATATTAGCCGTCAAAAGCCCAAGATGTTGACTTTTGAGATGCTGGAAAATGTTGACCGTGTGATAACCATGGGCTGCAGCGTTGAAAAAGCTTGCCCTGCTAGCCTTGTTCCGACCGAGGACTGGAAGCTTGATGACCCTGAGGGAAAACCGATAGAAAGGGTGAGACAGATAAGGGACAAGATTAAGACTAAAGTTGACGAGTTGGTTAGAACACTTCTGTGATTCAAAAATTTTACACAGTTTTAACAGCGCCTTAAACTGGCCTTAAAGTCTGTCCTGTATTCTATCAATACATGGACAGAAGCGCTTCGAAACCATTGAAATAAGATGTATAGGAGGAAAACAATTTGAAAATGTCTATCAAGAAATGGCTCATACCCATCGTAGCGGTGCTGATCTTGGTTCTTGTCCTCGTCCTAGTCTTTGCTGGCGATAACAGCCCCTCAGCTTCCTTCAAAATTATCGGCTCAAACACGGTAACTCCTCTGAGTTCGGTATGGGCGGAGGAATTCATGAAGGATAATCCACAGGTCAGCATAGCGGTCAGCGGTCCTGGCTCTGGAGCTGGTATCGCGGCGCTCATCGATAGCACCACTGATATCTGCCAGGCTTCAAGAGCGATAAAGCAAAGTGAAATTGACCAGGCGGAAGCCAGGGGTGTCCATCCCTATGAAATACAGGTCGCCAGCGATGGGCTCTCCGTTGTCGTACATCCGTCGAATCCGGTGTCCGAGTTGACAATAGCTCAGATCTCGGCAATTTACACCAACCAGATAACCAACTGGCAAGAAGTGGGGGGAAACGATGCTCCCATAGTAGTGTTGTCGCGAGATACGAACTCTGGAACCCATGTCTTCTTCAAGGAACATGTTGTGCAGATGCTGGGCTTACCAACTCAGGATACAACGCTGGAATATGGCTCATCGGTGCTGTTTCTGCCATCTACCGAGCAGGGAGTGTCGGAGGTAGCCGGGAATCCCAATGCCATCTTCTATCCTGGCCTGGGTTATGTTACCGATGCTGTAGAGCTCCTGGCGATAAAGAAGACAGCCAGTGACCCGGGTGTATTGCCCAGCGTGGCAACAGTCCTGGATGGTACTTACCCGATTTCCCGCCCGCTCCTTTTCTACACCAACGGTGCCCCCACTGGCATAATCAAGGATTTCATTGACTATTGCTTATCGCCAGAGGGACAGAGTAAGGTGACCGAGGCAGGTTACATACCGTTAGCAGAACAATAGTCGGGAGACGGCCATTTCTGAGGGAAGAATGAGGTCAAGGAAAAAATGTTGAAGCCAGGGTCTTCAACCGCAGTCGCCACCTCCAGTATCGGGAAAAGCCTGAAGCGGCGGCTACGGTTGGGTGAGAGAATTATCGAAGGCTGGGTTTTCCTGGCTGGGCTGTTTGCCATCATCGTTCTGTTAGGGATCATCGCCATTCTCATCAAAGAGGGGCTGCCGATATTTGCCTACTCTTCGCCGTGGCGGTTTCTGTTTGGCACCAAGTGGTATCCTGTTTCCGAGCCGCCGACCTTTGGTATTCTGCCTTTCTTCGTGTCCACTCTTATGGTTACTTTGATAGCTACGGCTGTTGCGGTGCCCATCGGGGTCGGCTGCGCTGCCTATTTGTCAGAGGTAGCGCCTCCCAGAATCAGGGAGACTGTAAAGCCTATTATTGAGCTACTGGCGGGAATCCCATCGGTGATGATGGGATTTATCGGGTTGATGCTCCTCTCGCCGCTTGTTCAGAGTGTCTTTAACCTGAATACAGGTCTATGTGGCCTTACGGCTGCCATAATGCTGTCTCTAATGAGCCTGCCCGTCATTGTCAGCGTCTCTGAAGACGCCCTACACGCTGTTCCCAAAGAGTTTAAGGAAGCATCCTACGCCCTGGGTGCTACTAAATGGGAAACAATACGGCATGTATGTGTTCCGGCAGCTCTCTCGGGGGTTGGCGCCGCCATTATGCTGGGAGTAGGACGCGCTATTGGCGAGACTATGACTGTACTCATGGTGGCTGGCGGAGCTTTGGCTGTTCCATTGTCACCAACCGACCCAA
>Ga0154672_148_pt1 | contig 13343 bp, 12 predicted proteins | sample Rifle2008BG13ft_FD_116101 | JGI IMG/M metagenome (GOLD analysis project Ga0154672, IMG submission 116101) | Chloroflexi bacterium RBG_13_51_36
TGAACTATTACGCATATCATACACCGATTACTACAGTTGTCAAGTCCCGCCATGGCCCTATCCCAGGTCTACGTCTGGCTCAGGTGTTATGGATCGCAGAATGAACATTCCGCCGTTTTGGGTAACGTGTGAACCAGGGTATCAATTCCAGCTTTAAGACGTCTCAATAATAAGCCGCAGCCTATTCCTTTGTGCTTCGTCTGGCAGAAGATCTGTCCCTCAACCGTTGCGTCTGTGTGAGCAGTTTCTTCCTCAGCCTGATATTCTCAGGAGTCACCTCAACCAGTTCGTCCTTATTGATGAAGTCAATGGCTTGCTCCAGGCTCATCTGCACAGGAGGCGTCAGCTTCACGCTAATGTCGGACGTGGATGAGCGCATATTGGTCTTCTTCTTTTCTTTGCACACGTTGATGGCTATATCTTGTGGCCGTGAATTCGACCCCACTATCATACCTTCATACACCAGTGTGCCAGGCTCGATGAAGGTGAGTCCACGCCCCTGGGCATTATTTAGGCCATAGCTGACAGCTATGCCTTGCTCCGATGCTACTAGCGCTCCACTACGAGTCGAAGCTATATCTCCATGCCAGGCTTCATAGCCAAGAAAAATGGTATTCATGATGCCTTCACCACGGGTGGCAGTAAGATAAGCACTGCGGAAACCGATGAGCCCTTTTGTAGGTATATGGAATTCCAGGCGTATGTTATCATGGCCATCGTTGCGCATATCAGTAAGCTGAGCTTGGCGCTCGCTCAGTATCTCGGTTAGAACTCCAACGTATTCCTCTCTGGTATCAAGAGTAAGAGCCTCCACGGGTTCCACAAGTTTGCCGTCAACTATTTTGGTAATAGCTTCTGGCCTGGAGACCTCAAATTCGTAGCCCTCGCGGCGCATGGTCTCAATCAAAATAGCCAGATGCAGTTCTCCCCTCCCTTTTACCAGGAAGGTGTCCGGACTATCTGTATCTTGTACCCTGAGGCTGAGATTAGTTTCCAGTTCCTTGTAGAGTCGTGCCCGTAACTGGCGCGTGGTGCTGAAGCGCCCCTCGCGGCCACCGAACGGCGACGTGTTCACTCCCAGGGTCATCTCCACCGTCGGTTCGCCAATTTCTATGCGTGGTAGAGCTTCGGGCCGCTCTGCGCTGGCAATGGTATCTCCGATGCCGACTTTTTCGAGGCCGGTCACAGCTACTATGTCACCCGCCTCGGCCTCAGCCACTTCGAGGCGTTTGAGACCGAGATATGTAAGTACTTCACTAATCTGATAATGACCTGGGCTCCCATCAGCGCTCAGGCAGACTACGGCGTCGTGGGCAGCAACCTTGCCTCTCCAGATTCTACCGATAGCTATTTTGCCCTTGTGGCTGTCGTAGTCCAGGTTAGAAACCAGCATCTGAAATGGCCCACTTTCAATCTGCGGTGGTGGTACTTTTTCTAAGATGCATTCGAAGAGAGGAGCGATGTCTTTGCCCTCAGCATCCGGTTCCCTTACGGCTGTACCTTCCGTGGCACTGGCATATACCACCGCAAAGTCAAGCTGATCAGCGTTGGTGGCTAATTCCAGGAACAGGTTCTCGGTAAGCTTGAGCACCTCTGCTATGCGCGAATTATGTCTATCTATTTTATTGATAACCACAATAGGCCTTAGACCCTTTTCTAGAGCCTGGCGAAGCACAAACTTGGTCTGGGGCATGGGACCTTCTATAGAATCCACCAGAAGCAGGCAACCGTCCGCCATATTCATGACGCGCTCTACTTCACCGCTGAAATCAGCATGTCCGGGGGTATCGATGATATTAATCTTGACTCCCCTGTAAATCACGGCTGTATTCTTAGCCATAATGGTAATGCCTTTTTCACGCTCTAAAACGTTCTGGTCCATTATTAACTCGCCTACTTTTTGGCTGTCCCGGAAGACCTTGCTTTGTTTTAGCATGGCATCCACCAGAGTAGTCTTACCATGGTCAACGTGGGCAATAATAGCTATATTTCTTATGTCGCTGCGATAATTCATATGCGTTAGCGAAATCCTGCCTCTATCCGGTCCTGCTTATAGTCCATACCTGTCACTGCGACCCTGTCGTCTTCAGTCTCCCGCAACGGGGTCAGCGTCTTTTGTCTCATCAGTCAGGCATCTATTATTGCAGGAAATTTGCTTGGAAGGGGTGAAGGTAAACGTAATTGCGAAGACACCATATTCTAAAAATATACACGGGCCAGGTATCCCCGGCCCGTGTATGTCCATGTCAAACCGGCATTATCTACTCACTCTGACTTTGCTGTAGCAATCGCTACAATAGACTGGCCTGCCATTGGTAGGCGCAAAAGGCACTTCGGTGTCTTTGCCGCACTCAGCGCATGTGGCAGGAAACATCTGGCGTGGGAGCCCATAACTGTTACCACCATTCCCATTCCCATTCCCGTTCCGCTCTGTCTTCCTTGTCTGTCGACATGAAGGACAGCGCTTGGGTTCATTAGTATAGCCCTTGGATTGATAGAACTCTTGTTCCCCAGCGGTGAAGCCGAAGTCAGTCCCACAATCGGCACACTGGATTGTTTTGTCCTGAAAACTCATTGGATGACCTCCTCTCTTTAGAATTTTAGTTAGAGCCTGGGTCATCCAATACTTGATATGAATCTAGAGGAATCCTAAGAAGCTTGTAACAACCTAAACTTGAACTATTAAATACATCATACACCAAAACAAGTTGTTTGGCAAATAGCCCCTTGAAATTGTCAAATCCCGCCGTGGCTCTATTCCGGGTCTACGTTTGCGCCAAGCGCTAAGGGATAAATTCAATTCCGCTCGGGCTTAAGACCTTTTCCCTCGTCAAGGCTTAAAAAGGCCGCGTTATATTCCCCAACCAGCCCGACATCGGGGAAGTGGCACTGGACGACAGACAGGACTTTGTGCTATTGTTCAGCCTCAGTGCATGGTCGAACCAAAATCACATGATTTGCCTACCCCAATTACATAGGTTATCCACAATCAAGAATGACCCAAGCCCATGGCATCTTGGCGCTGCTGATTTCACGAGATAGTGTCCAGAAAAGACAGCTCGCTGGAGGATAAACAATGAAGATAAATAGAAGAGAGGATCGATCGGCTTCGCCGGTTGAATCCCAAGCTGTGGGCCCAGTAAAGAGAACCCTTGCCCAGGACCTGTTCGATGGGGTTGCCCCCTCGTACGACACCTGGGCGCAAGTGCTGACTGTCTTTCAGTACCTTCGCTGGCGCGAGTTCTTAGTCTCGCGAATGGCTCTTCCGCCGGGAAACCTTGTGCTTGACGTATGTACCGGTACAGCCGGAGTCGCCATGGAGATTGCCGACCATCATGATGGCCGAATCGTGGGGCTCGACGTTAGCCACTCAATGCTGCAAGCCGGCCTCCGCGCCCTCGAGAAGAAAAACCTGGACGGCAGAGTCCAACTTGTCCAGGGCCGCGCTGAGCATTTACCATTTCCTGATGAGACCTTCGATGCGGTTGTCTTCACCTACCTGTTGCGTTATGTCCAGGACCCTGATGCCACAATACGGGAGCTGTCTCGGGTACTGAAACCAGGCGGGAAATTGCTCTCGCTTGAGTTCGACATTCCGGAAGCCCTCTGGATGAGAGCTCTATGGGAACTCCACAATAGAGTCGTCATGCCCATAATGACCATCCCCGTTTCACGAAGTTGGCATCGTATGGGCTGTTTCCTGGGTCCCAGCATCTCGGACTTCTGTAAGCGGTATCCTGTTGAGCGCCTCGCCGCAATATGGCGTGAAAATCGAATTCCGCTGGTGGAAACGAGACGCCTGTTGCAGGGTGCAGCCATTGTGATGTGGGGAACGAAAAGAAGATAGAGACCGATACCCGGCCGTAGCGATTACCTTATGTCGATTTCCCGAATTCCAGGCCCGCCCTGGCAACTAAGACTGCCACGAATCACAGCTATCACTTCCCCAAAACACTCGCACGATCTAGCACAAGTTCACGATTAATCTGCATCGGCTCTAGGAGCCGCTAGTGCGACGTAAACCACTGGTGGTTTTCTCGATGTATCTCGTTTAAGCGCAAATGTTTCTGGATATCTTCTGATGAGAGACTGTAATTTCTGATGACCGTAAGTACGGGGGTCAAATGCCGGGTCCAATTGCCGAAGAACGATGCCTAATGCCGCCAGATGAAGCCATTCCTCTTCTTTCGCAGCCAGATTGAATCCTTCGAGAAGAAGGTTCAACGGGTCAGATACATCAGACTTCTCTCTCTTTGCTGCTTTCTTACTTATTTCCTCCGGTCCAATTAGATTCTCACAGTAGATGAACTGATTGCAGGCGTTGGTGAAAGCTTCTGGAGTCTTTCTATCCCCCACTCCGATAACGAAAAGGCCCGCCTCTCTTATTCTTGTTGCCAGTCGTGTGTAGTCGCTGTCGCTGGCGACAAGACAGAAGCCGCCCACATTGTGACTGTGGAGCAGATCCATCGCGTCAATTATCATCGCGCTATCTGTGGCATTCTTGCCAACCGTATACCTGAACTGCTGCATGGGCTGAATTGCATGTTTATGAAGCGAAGGTTTCCAGCTATTCATGTTTGTGGTGGTCCAGTCTCCGTATATCCGCTTGACCGTTATCAGCCCGACTTTGCTGACCTCTGCCAGGATTTGAGGAAGAAGAGACGCCTGGGCATTGTCACCATCAATCAGTACTGCAAATCTCAGTTGTTCAGATTGCTCGTCCATTGTGCACCTCCCTGGTTATCGCGTGACGCCAAACCCATACAGACATAGCGTCCATGTCGTTTCCCAAGTCAATCGACCACGTATTTATGAAATTCTACCGCGTATGTACCTCAGATAGCAAGAGGCCAAAATATGACGTTTTGTGACTCCTTAACTCCACGTCATATCTTAGACACCGCAACCTATTGATAATTCCTTCAACGATGCCATAATATAGTTTATAGGATCGACTGTAATTTGCTCAGGGAACCACAAGAATCTGGAGGTGGAGTACGAAAACAACACATGGTTGGATGAGACACCCTTACGCAGCGAGAGTCGGCATCTTCTTGATTGCGATAGCTTCGATTGCGGCGGTGGTGGGTTGTGGTGGCGGCGAATCTTATACTCTCACCATCTCCAGCACTGCCGGAGGATCGGTAACCACCCCTGGAGTGGGGAGTTTTGCCTATGACGAAGGAACAGCGGTCAACCTGGTCGCTGCCGCTGAGGATGGCTATCACTTTGTCAGATGGATTGGCAATGCAGGCACCATCGCCAATGCCACCTTTGCCACAACTATCATTACCGTCAACGGCGACTACCAAATCACTGCCTGCTTTGGGGCGGACTTTATGGTCGCCACAGGCAGTCTTCACTCCGTCGGCCTTAGAATCGACCACACCGTAGTTTGCGCAGGCGATAACTCCAACGGGCAGTGCGATGTCGGCGACTGGACGGACATCATCCAGGCCGCCGCAGGCGCTGATCACACGGTGGGGCTTAAGGCTGACGGCACGGTAGTCGCCGTGGGCTACAACTACGACGGGCAGTGCGATGTCGGCGGCTGGACGGACATCATTAAGGTCGCCGCAGGTGTTACTCACACGGTGGGGCTTGACTCCGACGGTACCGTAGTCGCGGTAGGAGACAACTTGTATCACGAGTGCGATGTTGGCAACTGGACGGACATTATCCAGGTCGCAGCGGGCTGGGGTTACACGGTGGGACTTAAATCCGATGGCGCAGTAGTCGCCGTGGGAGTGGACAACTGCGGGCAGTGTGGTGTCGCCAACTGGACGGACATAGTTCAAATCGCCGCGGGCTGGTCACACACGGTAGGGCTTAGAACCGATGGCACGGTAGTCGCCGTGGGACTAAACGACTATGGGCAATGCGATGTGGGCGGCTGGGCGAACATCGTCCAGGTAACAGCAGGCGTGGCTCACACGGTGGGCCTTAAGGCTGACGGCACCGTGGTCGCCGTGGGGGAAAACTCTGTCGGCGAGTGCGATATCAACGACTGGACGGATATTGTCCAGGTGGCGGCAGGGCTCTATCACACCGTGGGGCTTAAAGCCGATGGCACGGTAGTCGCCGTGGGAGGGAACAACTACGGACAGTGCGATGTCAGCAGCTGGGATCTGACGTAAATGCGCCCCCATGCTTCCCTCCGTGAGAAGGGAGGCGCACCAAACAAATGAATATGTAGGCGAACGCCTCAATTGCGCCAGCCTCGCCGTGTTCGCGTCAGCGGATTCTTCCTTCTTTGAGGCTTGAGAAGTCCGAGTTATACTCCTCAATCAGCCCGGCATCGGCAAAGCTGAAGTAGCGATTTTCGCCTATTATGATGTGGTCCAGAACCTTAATCTGCATAATATTCCCGGCGAAGACCAGGTCCTGGGTTATTTGTTTATCGTTATCGCTGGGCTGAGGGTTCCCGGCCGGGTGGTTATGGACGAAGATTAGGGCGGCGGCATTATGCTTAACGGCGCCCTGGATAATTTCCCGGGGATAAATAGCACTGGCATTCAACGTCCCTTCAAAAAGGTCTTCAATCTCCACAACTCGATTCTGGGAATCAAGGAACATGACTTTGAACACTTCTTTTTTAAGATCTCGCATGGAATGGTACAGGTAATCGAAGACCTCCCGGGAGGACCGGCAATAGGGCTTATCCAGTACTTGCTCCCTAAGAAACTCCCTGGCTATCTCCTGCATGAACTTGATGACAAAGATGTGAGTTGGGCCTATTCCTTTGATCTTCAGCAATTCCTCAGGAGGAGCCTCCAGAACACCTCTCAGGGTCTTGAACCTCTTTATGGCTTCCTTGGCTTGCGGTTTGCAGTCACTGCGAGGCGTCCCCAGCGTCAGGAGCAGTTCCACCATTTCGTAGTCAAGGAACGCGGTCAGTCCCGATTGATTGAACCTTTCCCGCAACCTCTTTCTGTGTCCTTCCGAACTTCTTGCTTGCATGCTGAAAGACTCTCTTTCATAACTCCCCTTACCCCTCTTATCTTGAGAGGGGTAAGCTCAGAGAAACTCTCCTACTATCCTGAAATTATATATTTTGCCCGCGATTATGGGAACTAGGTCGCACGACGACAGCGTAAGTGCTGATATAATACTTACGCAATGAATTTGGCGAGGCAAATAGAGCAATATCTCCCTCAGCCGCTGCTGGCACTGGTCAAGGATATCAGCGGACAGGCGGCCAAGCAGAGAGAAAGAGTGTATCTCGTCGGCGGAGTGGTACGAGACCTGCTTTTGGGCTATCCCAATTTCGACCTGGACCTGGTGGTCGAGGGCGATGCGGTGAGACTGGCCCAACGAGTGGCGGAAACCGGTCAGGCCAGGCTGCTGGCCCATCACCGCTTTGGCACCGCCAAGCTCAGATATGAGAATTTCATCCTGGACCTCGCGACAGCACGAAAGGAGACCTATGCCAGACCGGGGGCTCTGCCCGCGGTGACGCCGGGCACCCTCAAGGATGACCTCATCCGCAGGGATTTCTCCATCAATGCCATGGCCATATCACTTGCCCCAAATGATTACGGGGAGCTAATCGACACCCATCAAGGCAGGACCGACCTCGAACACCGGCTCATTCGCATTCTCCACCCCGGAAGCTTCACCGACGATGCCACCAGGATTTTGCGGGCCGTGTGCTATGAACAGCGGTTTGGCTTCAAGTTCGAAACACAAACCGCCCGGCTGCTTAAGCGGGGTATTCCAATGCTGGATACCATAAGCGGCGACCGAATCAGGCACGAACTGGAGCACATTTTTGAGGAAAAGCGACCGGAACTCGTTATCAAGCGCCTTGGTGACCTGGGAGCACTGCACAGAATACACTCCTCCCTCGCAGGCGACGGCTGGATAGCCGAGAAATTCGACAAGGCCCGCCGTCACAAGAAGCCCGCCCAGTTGCCGCCGCTCTACTTCTGCTTTCTCGTTTATTCATTCAGTGAAAACGAACTCGGGCAATTTCTCACCCGTCTCAACCTACCGGCAAAATTGTCCCGAATCATGCGAGACACGCTTCACCTCAAGACCAGCCTCCGCCTCCTGGACAGGCCTTCCTTGAAGCACAGCGAGATTCATTGCCTGCTGCGGGAGTACCAGCCACTGGCGATACAGGCAAATGCCATGGCCACCGAGTCACCGACCGCACGCCGGTCTCTCCAACTATTCCTTACCAAACTGCGCTATGTTAGAACCTCTCTTGACGGAGAAGAGCTGAAAAAACTGGGTATCTCGGCCGGACCGGAGATGGGGAAGGTCCTCGAGAGATTGCATAAGGCAAAATTGGATGGAGAGGTCCGCACCAGGGCCGACGAAAAGAAACTGGCCCTCTCTTTATCACCGAAGTTATAGTGGTGGAAAGGGAAGAATATTCAAGACCGCTGGGCCAAGATAGCAGGCCACAAGATACTTGGGGAACTTGCCACCCCAGCAAGGTAGGAGAAACTTCCATAACGGCATTTTAGAGGCCCCGGCCAGAAGCCCGGCTATGTCAAATGGCAATATAGGTTGAAGTGAGAGAAGGAGAATGCCCCAGGGGCCATGTTTATTCATCCAGCCTACAAGCTTTTCATATCCCGGTGTGTTCTCAAGGCGTATGATTCTCTTTCCCAGGTAGCCGGCATAATAGCCGCTTGTTTCGCCCAGGGCACCGGCCACGCTGGCCACCAAAGCTACAAGAACAGGGTCAAGAAACTTTGCCGCTGCTATCATCAGGGAAATATAGATGAATACAGGGGTCAAGATGGATACGTTGGACACCAGGGTAATCGCGAAGACAACCAAATAAGCTGTCGACGCCAGTCCTTCCAAGGAAATATTGAAATGAGCGATCAAGATTTGAATCAGATAGGCAAAGCCAAGGCTGAGACAGGCGAGGACGACAAGGTAGAGCACCATCCTCAGCCATTTCTTTTGCTTCAGCCTTTCTATCACCATTTGACTATCTATCTACTTCGCAGAAGGAAATGCCAGGTAGCACTCCAATCCCTGCCTTTTCAGGCCTGAAAACAGCTCGGCTGCTTCTTTTCTACCCGAAAAGAAGGTAAAAAGACACGGCCCGGAGCCGGCCAGATGGACTCCGGGCGCCCCAGCTTTCTCCAGCATCTTTCGATACTTGCCCAACTCCCCGAAGAAATCAAAGGCCACTCTTTCGAAGGCATTGAACACAAGACTGTGGTCAATCGGTCTCCCTGCTCGCAAACACGAGAGGGCCGCCTCGACAAACTGGCCTCCCGTGAAATCAGCAACGCGCAGATTACTATACATTTGCTTCGTTTTGCCCGCGATTCTAGGCAATGACGGTATCAGCAACACGAAGCTGGTTGAAGGCAGTGGGGGCTGCGGGCGTATTTTCTCTCCCTTCCCCTCCACCAAGGCCGTGCCTCTATGGATGAAGAAGGGAACATCCGAGCCCAGCTCGAAGGCCAAACGGGCGAGTTTAGAAAGAGGAAGCCCCAATCCCCACAGCTCATTTAGAGCTAACAGGGCAGCAGCGGCATCGCTGCTGCCACCTCCCAATCCCATGCCCCAGGGTATATGCTTGCGAAGTTCAATTCGTGCCCCCAGATCACATTTCGTGCGTTCCTTTAGCAGGGCGGCTGCCCGCATTACGAGGTTATCCTGCTTCAAGCTAGGCTCAGCACATTCAAAACTTATCTCATCGTCCAATTGAAGATTTAGAACGTCGCATAAGTCTATGGACTGGATGATGCTGGAGATTCGGTGATAATCATTGTCCTTGCCCAGTACTTCAAGCACAAGGTTTATCTTAGCCGGCGCATAGACAGTCAACATTACGAGTTCCTTACGAAGGGAGCAAAGACCTTCCAGAGCTCCCTCCATTCCTCCAGGCTCAGAGTCTCCGCCCGCCGTTTAGGTTCTATTCCAGCCTTCTCCAGCAACGAAGCAACCTCGCTGGGCGGCATGTCCAAAGAATGAGCCAGGGAGTTACGAAGCTGCTTACGAGGAGCACTGAAGCCATGTATAACTATATCAAAAAAACCGGTCACATCGGACACCTCGATAGCCGGCCGGGGGAAAACATCCAGCCGCAGAATGACCGAATTCACCTTCGGGGCCGGGGAGAAACTTGCCGCCGGCACGTGTGCCACAATAGCAGGTCGGCTGTAAAACTGAGCCTTAACGCTGAGCAGCCTCATCTTGCCCGGCCCGGCAGCAATGGCTTCACCCACCTCTTTCTGCACCATTACCACCATTTTCGAGGGTCGAGGCTGCGCCTCAAGAAAATGGCTCAATACCGGTGATGTAATGTAATACGGGAGATTAGCGACGACTTTGTAGCCTCGGCCAAGTTCAGAGCCGGGAAAGTTCTCCTCCAATAGCTCCCGTGGGGTGACATGAAGTATATCGGCATGGACAATTCTGACATCAGGAAAGGCAGCCAGTCGCTTCTTCAGGAGGCCGACCAATCTGGCATCGAGCTCGACGGCAATGACTCTGGCTCCCTGTCTGGCTAACCCCTCGGTTAGTACGCCCAGGCCCGAACCTATTTCGATTACGATGTCCCCAGGGGCCAGTTCGGCGGCGGATAGAATGTGCTCTAATACAGCTTCATCTATCAGAAAGTGCTGTCCCAGTCTTTTCTTCGGTCTGAAGCCAGATTGGCGGATTAATTGCCGGTACAAGAGTCTCAGCCCTGTCCAAACAACTGATAGAAGCCCTTGCCCACTTTCCTTCCCGTGTAGCCAATTTCTACCATCCTCTTCAATAACGGAGCCGGCTTATATCTTTCCCATCCCGTCTGCTGGTAAACCCCTTCCAGGAGGTCAACCAGGACGTCTATGCCAACCATGTCGGCCAGCTCAAATGGGCCCATAGGCCAGTTGTGCGACAATTTCTCTATTTTATCTATATCCTCGATGCTGGCTAAATTCTCCTCCAATAGCTTGGCGGCTTCGTTCATGACCAGGGTTATTATTCTGTTCGTCACAAACCCGGGGGAATCCTTGACTACGACTGTTTCCTTACCCAGGGATTGGACGAAGTGGAGGCTTACCTGCAAAGTCTCCTCTGATGTAAGTAGGGTTCGTACTATCTCCACTCCCTTCATCAACGGCACTGGATTCATGAAGTGCGTGCCGATAACCTTGTCGGGACGCTTCGTCGCAGATGCCAGCAGACTTACCGGTATCCCCGATGTGTTGGAGGCCAGAATAGTCTCTTTGGGGCAGACTTCTTCAAGTTGTCCGAATATCGGCAGCTTGACCTCCGCCCGCTCAAATACCGCCTCTATGACGTAATCAGTATCTTTAGCAGCACTTCTCATGTCAACTGAGGTATGAAGTCTCGCCAGTGTCTTGTTCATGTCCTCTTGCTTAATTTTCTCTTTTTGCACAAATTTGCCCAGACTGGTCTTTATCATGTTCATGCCACGGTCAATGAACTCTCGCTTCACGTCGACCATGGTCGTCTCATAGCCTGCCTGTGCCGACACCTGGGCTATTCCGCATCCCATAGTCCCCGAACCGATAACACACACTTTCTTTATTGCCATGAGTATTGCCTCCTGCCTGATTGAATTTTCTATACCATTGTGTAACCGCCATCAACGCTGATGGTCTGTCCGGTTATGAAGTTAGCCCGATCTGAAGCCAGGAAGAGAACAGCGCTGGCTATATCATCCGGCGTTCCCAGCCGTCCCAGCGGGATACCCTTAGCTATCTTCTCCAGCGCCTCCGGGGTACCGAATGTCTTCATCATGTCGTCCGTCCACATGCTTTCCGAGGCTGTGACACCCCTGTTTGCAGGAACAACAACGCCCGGACAAACCACATTGACGTTTATCCCGTAACGGCCAAGCTCCCTGGCCAAAGACTTAGTCATGGAAATCACGGCACCTTTGCAGCCGCTGTAAACAGCTTCTCTCAGTTGGCCCACTCTGGCAGCATCAGAGCCGATGCTGATGATCTTTCCGTACTTCCGTCCAATCATGTGGTCCAGTACGGCTCTAGTGCAGTTTATATCACTCCAGAAATTGCGGGCTATCTCTTTTTCCCAGTCTTCTCTGGGTTTCCTTACAAAAAGGTCGTCCCTGACCCAACCGACAACGTTTACCAGTATATCTACCCGGCCAAACTTATCCAGTGTCTGCTTCACCGTCGCCTGTACCGAATCCCAATCGGTCACATCCGTCCTTATATTCTCAACCTTGCCCTTGCCCGGAGCATTGGCTTCCTCAGCCACTTTAGCTCCCTGAGCTTCGTCCAGTTCGGCTATGGTTACATTCGCTCCTTGCTCAGCAAAAGCCAGAACTATGCCCCGCCCGATATTGGAGCCACCCCCGGTAACAATTGCAGTCTTACCTTCAAGTCCCAGGAAGCTCATTTGCGGACTTCTTCCTATCTACTCTGAAATTCACGAGCCGTGCACCTGCTCTCGATTTCCGTACCGGGAAGCCGTCTTTGCCAGCTAGCTCCAGCCAGGCGCCTCCATATCACACTGGAGATGCTACTTACCGCTGCTTCCTTCCGGACCTGACGGGGTTCATAGTTTCCAGCTGCATGGAACCCGATTATCAACGCCGCTCAGCAAGGACAAATCTAGCCGGCCGTCAACCTCAAGCAGGAGTTCAGCCCCGCTATAGCGGTTTTCGGGTACAGGGCACCGCTAGTTCCCCGCCTAGCACGGCTCAGTTCATGATGTTACCAATAAGCGTTAACCCAGTCAACATTAGGGTGAATGGAAGATTCTGAATCCCAAGCACCGAATCCCAAACTAGGTTCAAGGGTCAAAAGCAAAATGATGAGTCAAAACGAAGGAACATAGCGCGAGGCTTTGGCGTCGTGCCAGAGTGAAATTGCACAACCTCAAAAGCCCGAACGACAATTGGGACTGTGGGGACACAATAACATAGAACTTCTACTGTTCAGCGTGTTTAACGTGGGTGGTCACAATACAGTAGTCCCGGGTTGTATAATGAAGTAACCAAACAGGCTTTGTTGTCTGACCTGCACAGAATAGATTCCTGTGCAGTCTGGTCCGTAAGGTACAAAGGTGCTAAACATATCCCACGGCATGTTGTGCCGCGTTGAGTGGTCGCCTCAAACCTCAATGGGCTGCCAGTGCCATCTCTCTGCTCTCGGCACAACATGACCCAAACCCGGGAATGGGAAGTGAAAAGCAAGCACTAGAGCGTTCTCGGTTGCAGCCCTGGTTAGGAGCTTGCGCCTAGTAGTCTCAACTTGCCTGGGATCCAAATCGACCACGGCACACCACTCCGGCCGCTCTAAGTGGATAGGATGGAGCACCGCATCGGACACACACAGTAGTTGCTCGCCTCCAGACGAAATGGCAAGGGCCATGTGTCCCGGTGT
>Ga0154672_131_pt1 | contig 13283 bp, 15 predicted proteins | sample Rifle2008BG13ft_FD_116101 | JGI IMG/M metagenome (GOLD analysis project Ga0154672, IMG submission 116101) | Chloroflexi bacterium RBG_13_51_36
TCCGGTGCCCAGTCAACCGGGATCTCGGTCTGGTTGCCCCGTTCATCAAGATGCTGTCGGAAATAGCCCTTACGATACAAAAGTGTCATGCCTATCGTGGGTACACTCAGGTCGGCGGCGGCTCGCAAAGTGTCTCCAGCCAGTATCCTGAACCACCATTGTAAGTAGGTATGTCTGGCTCAACAGCAACTTCCATGGAGAAGTGGGCAACGGTTAGTTTATCCATCGGCTAATTGCACCAATGTTACTCCATATATGTGAGGAATGCACTTATCACGTGAACAACTCATTTAAGGAAGTCAAAATACAGGTTCTCACATGATACCTACCGTACGATGAACCTGAATTACACATTTTAGATGTAAAGTTGCTGGAGCACCTGCCGTGCCTTCTGACTTGCGCGGGCACGGTGGCTGATTTTATTCTTCGTCGCCAATGGAAGTTCGGCCATGGTCTTACCTAACTCGGGAACAAAGAAAATCGGGTCATAGCCGAAACCATTCTCTCCCTTGGCCTCAAGGGCAATCACACCATGACACTCGCCGTAGCATATCTCAGATTGGCCCTGCGGAGTGGCTATAGCAATGACGCACTTAAAATGAGCTGTTCGTTGCTCCCAGGGAACACCATCAAGTCTAGCCAGAAGCAGGCTCACCCTGTCTGCATCAGTGGCAGTTTCGCCGGCGAAGCGAGCTGATTTAACACCCGGGTGTCCATCGAGCGCATCCACCTCCATCCCCGAGTCATCGGCAAGAGCGATAAGCTGGCTCAATTTGGCATAGGCGGCGGCTTTTGACCGAGCATTTAGCTCGTAGCTATTACCTGATTCGGTGACTGCCTTTGTTATCCCCTCTTCGGCCAGCGTGGTTATTCGATAACCGAGACCGCTTAAGAGAGAGCGATATTCCCTGACCTTCCCAGGATTAGAGGTAGCTAAGAGAAGCTTCGGCATTTGGTGGTTAGATGTCTTCAAACCTTGGTGCCAGCTTCTTCGCCACTTCGGGCATAGTGGTGTATTCCATTTCCTCGAGCGGCAAGCGATGTGGCTCAAAGGGACCCATTCGGCGCAGGAAATCTGCCATGATGTTTGCTTGATGACGTGCCTCATCGAAGGCAGGGTCATCGAAGAGGTCACGGGGCCCGACAAGCTTTCCATTAGCAATTTGGAAACCAATAGCAACCACTCGTGGTGGACCGTCAAAGCGGCAAGGGTTAGCTTCCCGGACAGCTACCGGCATCAGGGGGCCGTGATGGGAGCCTCTCATCCAGCCTTCTACTATGTGCGGGGAAGCGAAGGGTTCCAGTATTTCACCCACGGCGGGGAACTTGCCCTGGGCGCGGACGATGCAGACAGGGTCATCCTTGCCCACGTATCTGCCTGCCATCAGAGACAGTCTCTGAGTAGAGGAAACGGCAGCAATTTCACTGCTCTCTTTGTGGTATACCGCCTTAACGGCATAGCGGCTTGGTGCGCCGAGATAAACCAGCATGTCGTAAATTTCCTCAGGAGCGTTGAAATTGATTTTCTTGTGCTTTTTGACATCGTGGACTTCAAATGTGAAGCCGGAGTGCATATTGGAGGCGATGACCAGCCCGATGGTGTTAAAGGGGTCAGCAAATATCTTGTATAACGGCAAGTTCCATGCGCCGGACGCTGTCTTATCTGCCATAAATATGACTATTGTTTCAGCCGTGCGCTCGGTAAACTGCATTTCAGCCGTGCCAGGTCCCATTCCCTTGACATTGCCTGAAAAAGCATCAGACAGAAGGTCCTGTCCGGCACCATGTAGCTTCAGACATTTAGCTACATCGGTGCATTCCACAAATGTGTCCCAGGCTAATTTGTGGATCTTCTCGCTATCCTCGCCATGTTGATGAGTCATTATCAATTGGAGGTCATCCCCACAAACTGTGACGTGCTGGTCTATGAGCAGCCCCTTGTCTTGGGCATGTTCCAGTTTTTCCTTCGCCTTTTGTATTACATCGGGATGGCTGGAAGAATGCCCGACATAGCCGCCGATGTCTGCTTTGATAACGCTCAAAGTTAATTCCATTTCGCCTCCCTTGCTGTAGTTTAGCAACGGAAAGGTGCGAACGTCAATCTGGGACGAAAATTATCCCCTCTTCACTGCTACCTAAAGCCTCCACTTTATTCTGGTAATAGAGTAAGGCGGTGTAAGCTGCCACCGCAGCATCGCACAGGTCGTGGTCGAACATGTCCAAATATGGCTTAAGATCAGGTAGAATGTCTCCTAGCTTGTCCCTGAGGAAGCTCATCCCTTGTTTGGTAGTTTTCCGGGGCATTGTTTTGCCAAAGAGGCGGACTTTGCTGGCGAAGGGATAGACCTCAATGACTTGACCAGCTTGTTTCGCCTCGCGGCCGATGCTGGTTTTGAGCTCGATACCGCGGTAGATCAAGTCCTTGATGAAGGTCCTCTTGCTGGTAGGGTAACAAGGAATTCCTTGTTGCCGTAGTTCCCGGTCACATTGCCTGTATTTTCTCGAGTCTTTCGGCTGGCAGGGACAACTTTCCTCAAGACAGCACAACCCCGTTGGCAAGCTCAAGGGGGCATCGATGGCTGTTATTTGAGGTGAATAGAGATTTACCAGAGCGACGATATCTGTATTTTTTGTTAAGAAGCCCAGGTAAACAAGTTGTGATTTACTATCCAATCCTAGACAGGCGCTCGGTTTGGCTTCTGTTGAGGTTAAATCAATGCCTAGAAAGGTAGGATACTTCACGTTGTTTGAGAAGACCCTTTCCCTGACCGTTTTAATATCTCTCTAGCTGCCACTATACCTGAGGCTGAAGCTTGGACTAAACCTCGGCTGACACCGGCGCCATCGCCAGCTGCAAATACGTTAACGAGCTCGGTTTCCAGACAAGGGGTTAACTTCAGCCGGCTAGAGTAGAATTTGACCTCTATCCCGTAGAGTAAAGTCTGAGGGGAGGCGACGCCCGGAGTCAGTCTGTCAATGGCCTGAAGCATTTCCACTAAACTCTTGAGATAGCGATAGGGGAGGGCGAAGCTCAGATCTCCGGGAGTTGCCGACTTCAGGCTTGGTTCGATGGGATTATTCTGCAGGCGAGCTTGCGTAGAGCGGCGACCATCCATTAGATCCCCAAGTCTCTGCACCAGCACGCCGCCACTAAGGATATTAGCTAGCCTTGCCAGATACTTGCCGTAGGCGATAGGTTCATGGAAAGGCTCAGTGAAGGTAGTACTTACTAAGATGGCGAAGTTGGTATTCTCTGTCCGCGGTCGGGCATAACCAATGCCATTGACTGTAATCACGGGATCGGAGCCGCCCGTGGACTCCATAATCACCTCACCTCCAGGACACATGCAGAATGTCCTAACCCGGTCATTGAAACTGCGGGAATAGAATTCGAGTTTTGATTCATACAATGTCGAAGTTAACTTCTGCATGGTGGTCATTGATACTTCGACTCGGCAGCCCACATCTACGGGGTTGGAATCGAGGCCTAGGTTAAGCCTCGCCGCTTCGTTGCACAGCCATTCTGCCCCCTCTCTGCCTGGAGCTAGGATCAAGTAGCGACAGCCTAAGCGTTCGCCATCGCTGGTTTCAACAGCTTTGAGTGCACCGTCGTCAACCATAATGTTGTTGATTGTTGTTCTTAGTCTTATGTCCAATTTTGCCGATAGATAATCCTGCATGGCCTTCAATGTCTCGTGACAAAGCTCTGTTCCCAGGTGACGCAATTTAACAGGGGTTAATGTGAGCCCGGCCGAAGCGGCCTCTCGTTCCAGCTTGGCCACATTTCCCCCGATTCCGTAGACTTTGCGAGGGGCCCCAAATTTGAGATAGATGGAGTCAACATGATCTATGAGTGCCTGGGCTTGTTCAGAACCGACCAATTCCTTGAGTCGGCCTCCTACCTGGGTAGACAGAGTTAGCTTGCCATCGCTGAAAGCCCCGGCACCCCCGAAACCGCTGACTAAATGGCATGGAGAGCAAAGGGCGCAGCATCCACTTCGGTTCTGAACAGGACAAACACGAGCATCAATTTCTCGTCCCTTGTCCAGAAGCAAAACATCGAGGCCGGCATCACACAACTCCAAGCTAGCGAAGATACCTGCAGGACCAGCACCGACTATGACGACATCATAATTCTTGGCCATCGCGATTCATCCTGAGAATTACTGGCGTAACCAATCGGCCAGAATACTCACAGATTTGAGGATTTCATCGGCCGCAGAGTATGGGTCGAGTTCTCCCCTTTCCACCTTCTCCATGTAGCTGTTCATTTGCCCATCTTGCTCGATCAACCTGAGCAACTTGTCTGTGAGTTTTCGTTCTAGAGTTCCAATGAAGTCCTGCTTTCGTTGAAGTCGGCGACGTTGCGAAAGTCGCCCGTCCTTGCAGAGAGCCTGGTAGTGCAGTTGAATTTGTCTGTAAAGGTCCTCAATGCCTACATCGTTGACTGCTTCTGTGGCTACCACAGGTGTGTTCCACCAGCTGGGCTCACGAAGCTGCAACATAGCTTGTATATCACGGACAAAGTTGTCGGCACCTGGATTGTCAGCTTTGTTGACTACAAATATGTCAGCGATCTCGAATAGTCCTGCTTTCATCGTCTGGATAGCATCCCCAGATTCAGGACATAATATGACAAGCACAGTATCAGTCTTCTCCATGACATCTACTTCACTTTGCCCCACTCCTACAGTCTCTACCAAAATAACATCTTTGCCAGCGGCGTCAAGCAATTTGATCACAGAGCCGGCGGTTTGTGGTAGCCCGCCCATACTGCCACGAGTTGCCATGCTGCGAATGAAAACTCCATTGTCAAGATAATGCTGCTGCATTCTTATCCGGTCACCTAATACTGCCCCTCCTGTGAAAGGACTTGAAGGATCCACGGCAATTATCCCAACTTTTGAGGACTGTTTCCGCATCAACGCGGTTAGCTTGTCCACCAGGGTACTCTTTCCTACTCCAGGAGGGCCCGTAATCCCTATGCAGTGTGCCTTCCCTACGTGAGGAGCGATGAACTGCATTATTTCGGGTACCTGGCTACTATCGTTTTCTATCAAGCTGATGACGCGTGATAGGGAGATGGTTTCTCCCTCGAGCATCTGTTCCACTAGCCTCGTAATCTCAGGAGTCATTTGTCACGGGCTTGAGTTATTCTATAGCTTTCCAGAGTAGTGGTCAAACACATTTACCGATATGGCGGTATGGCAAGAAGGGCGGAAGACCAATTCAATCGTGAGCCAAGAACGTTCACAAACACACGCAGAAGAGTCTGACAATCTTGGCCTTTCTTCACACTGGTTTGCCCACAGGCATTATATACAGTGGCTTGATTTGTTCATCCACCCCGAGGACTTTCCTCACTTCTTCATCACGGAACGCACCGACTTCCACTGTGGCTAGCCCTAAAGCTACAGCTTGAAGATGGATGTTCTCGCCCACATGTCCCACTTCAATGTGAACATATCTTTCTCCACGTGTGCCATATGTGTCGGACGTCCTGTCATAAAGGGCGCAGATGACAATATCCGCCGGGGCATCAATGATGAATTCCTGGTCCAAGGCTGCTCTGGCCAAATCTGGTCTTAAATCGGCGGGTTTGTGCAGGCTCAGGGAATGAGAGTCTGCTTCATAGTGATAGATGCCCGCCTGTAATTCCTGGTGAGCTTGCTTTGCCTCGCCGCCGGTGACTGTTTGTTCTCCCACAACCACGAAAATCTCTAGAGGATAGGTAGCTCCAGCACTGGGCGCTGCTCTGAGCCCTCTAGATCCGGTGATGCCCTGGGCCGACCATAGTATTTGACTCAGTTGAAGTAGATCTAGTGGCTCCCTACCGTATCTGCGAACTGCCCTGCGCCTTAGTATCGTTTCCTCTAATGAGACCTTGCCCTGCAATCTGGGAGGGGGAAGGTTAATCCTGGGCTGGAGATTGCCTCGCTTCGCTGGCGATGACATGGTCGCTCTAGCCCTTGATAACGCCCATGGGTACAGCCATAGCCACTTTTCTGGAGATGCCCGCTTGATGAACCACGTCTATGACTTGAGCAACATCTTTGTAAGCTTGAGAGGCCTCCTCGGCTAGTGCAGAAACGCTTTGTGCTTTGACAATGATGCCCCTAGTCTCTAATTCCCGTATGATATCTGCCCCTCTGATACTTCGTTTGGCCGCACCACGGCTCAGCACCCTACCAGCGCCGTGACACGTGGAGCCAAAGGTTTCCTGCATGGCCTTCTCGGTGCCCACGGCGACAAAAGAACAACGTCCCATGTCTCCGGGCACCAGCACAGGTTGCCCTATCTCCTTGTAGCATTTGGGAACATCCTTATGCCCTGCCGGAAGGGCTCTCGTAGCTCCTTTGCGGTGAACGCACACCCTAACCTTACGACCGTCTATCGTGTGTTCCTCAATTTTGGCTATGTTATGGGCGACATCATAAATCTGCTTCATGCCTAGTTTCTGAGGGCTTCGGCCGAAGATTCCAGAGAAACTCTCTCTGACCCAGTGGGCGATGCATTGACGGTTAGCCCAAGCGTAATTAGCAGCACATGCCATGGCAGCTAGATAGTCTTGCCCCTCTTTGGATTCTATAGGAGCACAGGCAAGTTGACGATCCGGGAGCTTTATCCCATACTTTGATACTGCTTGCTCCATAACCCGCAGATGGTCAGTGCATATTTGATGACCAAAGCCGCGAGAGCCTGTGTGAATCAGGACTAATACCTGACCTATCTCGGTGATGCCCATAATACTAGCCGTGCGGGAATCGAATATGTCCTTGACCACTTGAATCTCAAGAAAATGATTTCCCGAGCCCAGTGTACCGGCTTGAGGCATACCTCTCTTTACCGCCCTGTCGCTAACCTTGCTGGGATCAGCACCAGCAAGACATCCACCTTCTTCAGTAGCATCCAGATCTTCCTCGAAACCCAGACTACGCTTCACTGCCCAACGAGCTCCTTCGACCATTAACTGGCTCATCTCTTTTTGACTGACCTTCATCTTTCCTTCGGAACCAAGACCGGATGGTATGTTATGGAAAAGTTCGTTAATCAGCTCGTTAATTCTGGGCCGCACTTCAGCCTGGTCGAGGTTGGTGCACAATAACCTCACACCACAATTAATGTCATAACCCACTCCTCCCGGGGAGACTACACCGTCCCTAATGTCCATTGCAGCCACTCCCCCTATGGGGAAACCATAACCCCAGTGGATGTCCGGCATGGCCAGAGAGTAGCCTACTATACCGGGCAGAAACGCAACATTGGCGACTTGCTCTGGTGTCTGTTCTTCACGCATGGAGTCCAGCATCTCTTTACTGGCATAGATTAGGCCGGCAACTCTCATGCCAGCTTTGTAATCCGCTGGAATCTTCCAGCGATAATCGTCCACCCTAATAAACTGTCCTTGCCATCGAGCCATGTCCCTAGCTCCTAAATATCGAAGATTACCTGCGCTGTGTAGCCCTCTCTATCCTTCTCCAGCTTCAACATATGATATGTGGCTGCTTTCACTCCTCTCGTTATCTTGTGTCTCATGGGGTCAAAACCTTCCCCGTGACAGGTCGCATTGAGTTCATTATCAGTCAGCCTTTCGATATCACAGCGATTGAACAGAAGGTGTTTGGCATCAAAAAAGTAAATTAGCTCATTGAGCCATTCAACGAGCAAGCCATCTGCGTCCTCGCTGCGTACTTTCAGGTTGAACTGCAATTTATCTTCGATACTTTCGGGCTCAGTGATCAAACTGAACAGACCCAGAGCAGCGTTGGAAAAAAGCTCTTTGACATCTGCCCCGTAGACGATGATGCCTATGTCGGCAGTGTGGTCAATCGTTTCGAAAGCCTTTTTCATTCCTCTAACGTCCATTATACAAAAACACCGATAACATCTCCATTTATGCCCGCTCGTTTTGCACTTGGCTCAATCTGCTGTTACAATCAATGCTGCGGACAGCAAAGGGCCTTCTTGCCCGTGAGACATTCGATTTGGCAAATTGTCAATTACCTTGTATTATTAAAGTGGCAGTAGGCAAGTGCCTGTGTCAGACTTGGCTTCTTCTTGTGGAAAACTATATCGTTCTAACGATGCAAAGAAGAGATACCGGAAGCGAAGTGGGCCCACAGCTAGCAGGCAGTTATAAAAGATTTGTCCGTGAGAGGTAGATAATAATGCCTTCCCAGCGCTATATGGAATGTGCTCTATCTCTGGCTAAGTTAGCTATGGGATATACCAGTCCTAATCCGGCGGTGGGGGCAGTAATTATCAAGGACGGACTTGCTGTCGGTATGGGGTATACTCATCCTGCCGGCTCGGAGCACGCGGAGATTATGGCACTCCGTCAGGCTGGCGACAGGGCGCAGGGCGCGACCATGTATGTCACCTTGGAGCCCTGCCCTCATTATGGGCGCACTCCACCTTGCACTGAAGCCATAATTGATGCCGGCATTTCGGAAGTGCACGTAGCCTTGCTTGACCCCAACCCTGTGGTTTCCGGATGTGGGCTAGGCAGACTAAATGAGAGAGGCATCAAGACCCATGTAGGTATGTGTCAGCGGGAAGCTTATGAAATAAATGAAGCTTATATTAAGCATATTACTACAGGCTTACCGTTTGTCGTGGCCAAATTTGCCATGAGCCTTGACGGCAAGATTGCTACTAAGACCGGCGATTCCAAATGGATAACCAAAGAGGAGGCGAGAAACTATGCGCATGCCCTGCGCCATACTGTCGACGCTATAATGGTGGGGGTAAACACAGTTGTTGCTGATAATCCTCGCCTCACCGCCAAGGGTTGTGGCGGCAAAGGCGGTATAGGAAAGATGCAGCCTCTACGTTTGGTTGTTGACAGCAAAGGAAAAGTACCGTTGAATGCTCGTATTTTTGAGCCACCAGGTGAAGTTCTGCTGGCTGTGGCGACACCTTTCGACTCTGCAAAGAAGGAAACGTTTGTAAGAGCGGGTGCCGAGGTACTGGAACTACCAGCCAGAGCAGGCTCAGTGGATATCAGGGAATTATTGAAGTTGCTGGGGAAGCGAGAAGTCGTCACTGTCCTGGTGGAGGGAGGTGGCAAGCTTCTTGGCTCACTTTTCGATCATCGCTTGGTGGACAAAGTATTAGCCTTCATTTCACCGATAATTATTGGAGGGCGTGAGGCTGTAAGTGTGGGAGGAAATGGCGTTGATAATATGGCCAAGGCTCTGCGCCTTGGTCGGGTTGATATCAAGAGTTTCGGTGATGATATATTGGTTAGCGGATACGTGGAGAAATGATTACGGCAGGAGACGCAGTCTTCAGGTGCAGAGGATGTTCACAGGTATAGTTGAAGAGATTGGCACAGTGATAGAAACAGGCCGGGAGCGCTTGGCCTTCGAAGCCCACGATGTGCTTGAAGGAATGAAGATAGGCGACAGCATAGCTGTTAATGGTGTTTGCCTGACTGTTGTCACGCTGGAAAACCATAGGTTCAGCGTTAATGTTATGCCCGAGACATTGCGTTGCACTAATCTCGGTGGCCTTTATCACGGCGACCAGGTAAATTTGGAGAGGGCGTTGGTGCTGGGTGGACGCCTCGGCGGTCATCTAGTGTTGGGGCATGTCGACGATACGGGGGAAGTACTAGATGTGAGTAGCGAAGAGACCGCACGGATTGTGAGGATTTCAGCACCAGATAAACTAACGCCTTACATTGTAGATAAGGGCTTTGCAGCCGTCGATGGTGTTAGTCTCACCATTGCCGACCTCGATGGTTTTTCTTTTGTCGTATCTCTGGTAGCATACACTAGGGAAAATACCACGTTAGGAAGGAAAAGATCCGGGGATATGGTCAATCTGGAAGTGGACATCTTGGCCAAATATGTAGAGAATCTTAAGGAACGCAAAGGACAAGGGCTGAACTCTGCGTTCCTTAGGGAATATGGATTCTTTGGGGGAATAGATGCTGGCTAGCATTTCAGAGGCGATTGAAGATATAAGAGCGGGCAAGTTCGTTACCATCGTTGATGACGAGTCGCGCGAAAATGAAGGGGACTTGGCCATGGCTGCCGAGAAAATCACCCCGGAGGCGATAAATTTCATGGCCAAGTATGGGCGCGGACTGATTTGTTTCCCCATCAATGGCCAGAGGCTGGACGAGTTAGGAATACCGCTGATGGTTGCCAATAACACCTCGCGCCACTGCACTGCCTTTACAGTCTCTATTGAGGCCAAGGACAAGGTTACCACAGGCATCTCAGCCTCCGATCGAGCACAAACCATAAGAACAGTGCTTGATCCTAATACAAAGCCGAGTGACATAGCTCAGCCAGGGCATATATTTCCCATTAGAGCCAAAGACGGTGGGGTATTAGTGCGTGCAGGACACAGCGAGGCTATTGTTGACCTGGCTAAATTAGCCGGGCTTTATCCTGCTGGCGTCATATGTGAGATTATGGATGAGGATGGCAGCATGAAGCGTCTGCCTCAACTTGAGGCTATGGCTTCTAAGTTTGACTTGAAGGTAATAACCATCGTTGATTTGATTGCCTACCGACTTCGCCATGAAAAGCTGGTGCAAAGGGTGACTGAGGCTAAGCTGCCCACAAAGTGGGGTGAATTTAGAGCCGTGGCTTACAGAAGTGTTGTTGATGCGGCTGAACATGTTGCCCTGGTTAGAGGCGACATATCGAATAATGAGCCGCTCCTGGTGCGTGTCCACAGTGAGTGTCTCACGGGAGACGTCTTTGGCAGTTTGAGGTGCGATTGTGGAGTTCAGATTGAAATGGCTCTGCAAAGAATAACCAAAGAAGATCGAGGTGTTTTCCTTTATATGAGACAGGAAGGAAGGGGAATCGGGTTTCACAACAAGCTTTGCGCCTATGCTCTTCAGGACCAAGGAATGGACACTGTGGAAGCTAATATAGCTTTGGGCTTTGCGCCGGACCTGAGAGATTATGGAGTGGGTGCCCAGATTCTGGCCGACTTGGGTTTACATAATATTCGCTTGCTCACCAATAATCCTAAGAAAGTGGTCGGCCTGGAGAGTTATGGAATCAAGATCGTTGAGACTGTTCCTCTAATAGCTCCGGCTACCCCTTATAATATCCATTATTTGGAGACCAAACAGAAGAAATTGGGGCATATCCTGAATCTGGAGGAATGATAAAGCCCAAATATCAAAAAAGGGTAGTCCGGTGTTTGGGAATTCGAGCTTGATTTAAGACTTGAATTTTGGCATTGGGAATTTGTTTATAGGAGGGTAAGTAATGGCTAAGCATCAGTATGAAGGCATCCTGATAGGAAAAGGTCTCAAATTCGCTCTGGTCGTTTCCCGGTTCAATGAGTTGATAACGACGAAGTTGCTTGAGGGAGCAAAGGACGCTTTGCTGCGACACGGCGTTGCCGAAGGTGACATTGACGTTGCCTGGACTCCGGGTTGTCTGGAGATCCCGCTTGTAAGCAAAAAACTGGCACAGACCAATAAGTATGACGCCGTAGTATGCCTTGGCGCAGTAATTCGTGGCGGCACCCCCCATTCTGAATATGTTGCCTCCGAGGTGAACAGGGGAATCAGCAGGGTCAGTTTGGATGCTGGCCTACCCGTGATACAAGGAATCATTACAGCTGATACTCTGGAGCAGGCTATTCAGAGGGCGGGGGCCAAAGAGGGTAATAGAGGTTTTGCTGCCGCAGTGAGCGCTATTGAAATGGCAAATCTAGTTAAGGCTATTCAGTGACCTTGTAGACTTTGTCACCTCGCCTGACTCGATCAAGGACTTTTATGCCCACGAGGTCACCCGGCTTGCCCTCGGTGATGTCGATGCGGTCAATCTGCATGGATTCCACAGCCATCTCTATATCTGTAGTGCTGCCCTTGATGTGGATCCTATCACCTATTTTGAGCGTGCCGCTTAGCTCTATACCAGCTACAACAGGCTTGGCGAAAAAATCTGTTACCTTGCCAATCTCTACGTCTGGCATTTCCGGAGCCTCCCTTCTTAGAGATAATGTACACCCTACGGGGTCAAAAATCAACATGCGGGGAGGCGTGTAGTGCTCAGTTGACGGTAACCCGGCCAGCATAAAGGCCAATTGACAGTGAAGATAGGAAGTATTAAACTACTGACTCAAAACATCAGCCAAGCTCAGCACCGTACAGATTTGGAAATTGAGAGTACGAAAAAGGGGGGTGAGAGAATAATCGTTCTGCACTTCTATTCATTCTTGAAAAAGTTAAGCTAGCGTGAGCCAGAAAATATTCAGAAAGGAGATAATTTCATGCCGCAGTCAATAGAGTATCAAAAGATGATGACAGAGATAGTGTATATCAATCTGCCTGGTCCGAGCCACCCCATCGATGGGATGACAGGTGGTGAGCTATTACACGGTTTTCTAGCTGACTTATATACTGCGCCAAGCGCCGATATTAAGAGCTTTGTCATGGGTTTGTGCAACAAGTGGAATGTGCGTTATGTGGAGGGAGGGGCTGTCGCTTCTCATGACATTGGCAAAAAGAAGTAGCGGACCGCTAAGGCAAATAGCGGCTAGGCTCAGGGTGCTACGGATTTAGGGAAGAGAACGTTAAGCCAATGTGAGCCCTAAATGTAGAGAAGGTAGGTGATTTCATGCCACAGTCGATAGAGTATCACAAACTGATGACAGAGATAGTGTACATTAATTTGCCTGGTCCGAGCCAGCCCACTGACAGAATGACAGGTGGTGAGTTGCTACATGGTTTCCTGGCGGATTTGTATACTGCGTCCAGCCCGGATACTAAGAGCTTTGTCATGGCTTTGTGCAACAAGTGGAACGTGCGTTACCGCCAGCCGTAGGGCACAACTCGTTAGCTGAGCAGAGTGTTGGTAGCGGCTGAGGTCGGGTTCGAGACAGGGGCTGTCCACTGATCGGCGGTATCGTGGTTGGGAATTTCACCCGAGAGAAGATAGTCGAGCCAATGGACAGAGCCTTTAGACTTGAAGGGTGATCAGATATCGTCAGCCGGAACGGAACATGATTGGGCAAATCAATGGGCATTTGAAGGCCTGTTTCTGCTTCCTGGAAGAAGCAGATAAGCGTAGTACATGGTCATCGGAAGTGGGACAACGGGACCCTTGAGGATATTGGATATTCCAGGGATCACTGCTAGTGTTCTGGTATTTCTGCCATAATTCCTTCCTGCTACCGAAGTGCCACTTTCACACCTTTGGCTCTACTATTCCCCGTGGGTAGATCGAAGAAGGAATTGGATGAATTTATGACCAGGTTTTGCCTATGTGGTTAGCCAGCACAATACCTTGACAAGTTCCGCT
>Ga0154672_153_pt1 | contig 12854 bp, 11 predicted proteins | sample Rifle2008BG13ft_FD_116101 | JGI IMG/M metagenome (GOLD analysis project Ga0154672, IMG submission 116101) | Chloroflexi bacterium RBG_13_51_36
CAAGTATGCGCCGGCCAGAAAGCTCATTGAGGCCGGAGTTCCCATCGCTCTGGCTACCGATTTCAACCCCGGAAGCTGTCCCACGCTTTCGATGCAGATGATAATCGCCCTGGCCTGTCGCCAATTGAAGATGACGCCTGCCGAAGCAATCAATGCTGCTACCATCAATGCTGCGTATGCTCTGGACAGAGGTGATAAAATCGGAAGCATCGAGGTCGGGAAAAGAGCCGACATAATCGTTCTCGACATCCCGAATCATCGGCAGCTGCCTTACTGGTTCGGTGTCAACCTGGTTACGAATGTGGTCAAGAACGGGGTGATCATAGAATAGAGATGGCGAGAACTTTTCGCGCGTTACCCTCAACTCATGCCGTCCGCTGGCTGTCCACATGATTGACACAGGGCACCTGTATTCTACAGTTGTCCCGTCGACTGGCGCCATGCAGCGAAGACAGCGAGGGGATCGAAGGGGCCAACGGAATCCTACCCGGTAGACCGCAGAGGACAGACTCCATATTGAGGCCACCATAAGCTGCCCGCCACAAAGCAGGTTTTCGCTACCCAAGCTGCACATTGCGGACCAATGTTGGCTCGCCTGCACATCTCGCTACGAAGTGCGGTGAGGCTACAAGGCTACTGCTTGTCATCTCCGGGGTGATGAGACCAGTTGATGTTTCTCAGACGAGACAGAATGCAGAATTGTCACACGTGTCATTATCACTACACAAACAGGGGACTGTACGTATCGTTGCCTGTACGACTGGCCGAACGGTTAGGAGGCGGTTAGTATTGTGCCGACCGCATACAAGCACAGGGTATGTCAGATTGACTACATCACGACGCCACAGGCACGAGACAGCATTTGCCTGATTTGCTCACCTGGACTTAGCTATTGATCGGCATGAGAAGCCTTTCGAAACAGATACATGGCCCAACTAAGCGTATCACGACCCCATTGCAGGTAGTTCTTTCGTCCGCGTGCAACGCGAACTAGTATCTCCGACAAATCAGGGTCGTCCGGGTTATCTCTGGCATACTTCTCGGCCGCGTACCACTGAAGCGTCTCGTAGCGGTCCCAATCATCCTGATTGCTGACAATTGTGTACAGCGGGAGCAAGCCCTCATCTTGGCCCACAAGTACATTCTCGTAGTGCGTACCAAACATATCACGCGCGTAGTTTTCAGCAGCCAAGAAGGCGTCATCCGGCCCCTTTAGCCAGAAGGGTTCGCCGACGAGAATGAGGCCGTCTGGTTTCGTCATAGCCTTCAGAGCACGTAGGGTTCCTCGATATCCCTTATATATCCACGAAGCACCGATACACATGGCAAGGTCGAAGAATTGATCGGCGCTGTAGTCTGCTCCGTCCATCTTGAGGATTTCGATTTGAGCGACTGGTACCCGGTCCCGCAATTTTCGTTCTGTATCCGCCACGAAGTATGGTGAAATGTCGACCCCGACTCCGGACACCTCGTATCGCTCTGCCAACCTTGTTAACATCTCCCCTTTGCCACAGGCAATGTCGAGTACGGCAGACCCTGGACTCAGCCTCAGGAGCCCAATTAGCTCGTCAACCTTCGCAATACTCGTCGGATTGCAGACTACGTGGTACCCGTGCGTCACGCTGTAGAATTTCCATATGTCGATCTTCCGTTCCATGGATGATTACCTCCTCTGCTGGACATGATTACTGCTGTTATCGATGAAGAGTCATTGAACGAACATCGGCATCATTGTCTCACTGCAAGTGCAGTTATACTGCTGGCAAAGGCTATGCCTTGTCAAGGGCGCATCCATGTGTCTGGACGGGTAGATTGAACAGATTCGAGCTCTTCGCGAAACACGTCTGACTTGTTCTGCAGCAATCCCGAGGATTGTTTACTGGCATAACATTGCACAATTGCCAGAAATGTTCGACACAGATTCGGGGCATCACATCGACTGCGCGATCTATACTAAGTGAATTGTCATTCGTATTCTCTCGGAACGGCACAGATGATAAGCAGGTTCTGTTTATCGGAAGAGTTTTTGAATTGATGTTTCTCCCCAGCCAAGATCAGGGCGAAATCTCCTTGTTTTAGGTCATGTTCCCGATCTTCAGCTACCAGAGTACCTTCGCCATTTATCACATAGTTCATGTGTTCAAATTTATGCTGGTGAAATGGGGTATGTCCCCCTGGCTCAATGGTAAACACACGAAATGAAAATGTCGGGGCTCCATCTTTTTTGGATAAGGGAATCTGTTTATAGATACCTTTAGCGCCTTCCATCGCAGGAGTAGTTTTCTCGACTTCATGCAACCCGATTACATGCATAGAACCTCCTTAAGTGGTTAGAAGATCCGTCTGAAGATGATTATACTAGCGATTGACTCAATCAACAACGCACATCGGTATGATGGGTAACAACGTGGTTTCTTGTTGCGTCAGAGGTAACAAAACAGGCTTTTGTGCAAGCTCACAGTCAACTGCACCATAGCTTTGCCGGAGATGCCCAGGTTCCAGTCGCATTAGGCAGCGGGTTGCCAGCTTAGGAAGGGATAGGTCACGTCTTAACTACAATTGGAAAGGAATAAGCTCCGTACTCTGAATATTTTCCATCACCACGAATGGCAAAATTGACCTTCATCCTATAATAGGCTTCGTCACCTACAATTGCGCATATTGTATATGCAGACCAGGGAGAATTCATGGTCATTCGCCGCTGCCTGAGAATAGCGTCATGAGAATCAAACAGGACTACATCAACCGAGTTTATATCAACAATTGTATTTATTAAGCAATATATATAGCAACGAATCTTAATCTGTTCACCTGCGGCAACACAAACCTGAGCGGGCGAAACCGTAAGCTGAAGGTATCCTAATGGCGTAGTCTCGGTTGTGGTTTGAGTGGGTGAAGTATGCCCCTCATGACAGCCTAGAAACCAACTTAGGAAAGGATAGGTCGCGGTGTCGACGATATTCCAGATGCAGGAATAATCAGGGTGATTCGGAGTGACTGGGGTTATGTTCCACGCCGTCCCCGGAAAGGTGGTGATGGCCTGCATTTCCGCGGTGGTCTTGCCTGTCCCGCCAGCCGAAGCAGCTTGTCCGCTGGTTTCGGTGTCCCAGAAGGACTCGGTTACAGCGCCCCCCTCATTCTCTCCAACCAGACCGCCAACAAACGAATTGCCAGTCACACTGCCAGCAGAATAGGAGTTGCTCACAGAGCCATCATTCAGTCCAACCAGGCCGCCAACAAACGAATTGCCAGAGACACCGCCAGTAGAATAGGAGTCGCTCACAGAACCATTATTTAGTCCAACCAGGCCGCCAGAGCTGATGTTCTTGCCAAACACGCCGCCGGTGGCATAGCATCTGCTCACCGAGCCGTTATTCACTGCCACCAAACCGCCGCCGACGTTCCCCCCATGCACACTGCCGGTGGAATAGGAGCACATCACAGTGCCGCCAATATTCCTCCCCACCAGGCCACCGCCAGTACCGCCGGTGCTGAATTCCACATAACTGGTAGAATAACAGTTGCTTACAAGGCCGCCGTTGTCCCCCACCAGACCACCGATACTCCCTGTCCCCCTCACTTGACCACTGGAAAAGGAGTTCTTCACAGCGCCATAATTCCGTCCCACCAGGCAGCCAGCTGACGACTTCTCACCCACGCCGCCATCGAAATAGCAGTTATCTACAGTCCCATAGTTCTCTCCCACCAGGCCGCCGGCACACCTGTAGGCGCTAGTCGGGCCGGTTTCCGTCACGCCGAAATTCACGTAGGTATGCGCCACGCCGAGATTCTTGATAATCCCTCCCAGCCCGACCTCACTGAAGAGCCCGACAACGGGCTCGTCAGGGCGGTTGATAAGCGCGTCACGTATCTCATATCCTTGCCCGTCGCAAGTGCCATTGAAGGCTGTAGGAGCGGACTCAGTCCGCGGAAGAAAAGTCCCAATCGGCTGCCAGCCCTTTCCCCCGTTGGCTGTCGGCCCCGCCAGCTGCTCATAACCGGGAGTATTGGAATCGAGGTCGTTCATAAGAATGTAGTTGCCGTCCAGGTTGTTCCTGATGGCATCCAAGTCATACCAGGTCCGTATTTCTAGGTTTTGGGAAGGAGAAACATAGCCTACCAACCCGGCAATTAAGGCTGCCACAATCAAAAAGATGCCAACACCTCTCATATATGAACCTTGTGGAACTATTATATTGCTAGTGGAGGAATTGTCAATAGATTGCGGCGTCCAAGACATGTTACTTATAGAATTAAGGAGTTACAAAACGGCATATTGCCAGGCTAGAAGTAACAAGACAGGCAATTGTTCAGTGGCGGAGCAAAATGTGCAATCATAAAGGGAAGATGCACTTGCCCGATTGCGTCTGGCGCCAATTATGCAGGAGCGGAGACAAAATATTTAACCGGTCAGGAAGAAAGGACAGGATCTTTGGTATCTCAGTTTCCTTTAACAGAGCCCATCAAACCTCTTTCCTCATCTGCTGAATTTCTCATTTCGGCATTCTCCATCCAGCACCGCGCCGCGTTACCCCTTACAGATTTGGTTACCTTTCCTGTAGCTCTCATTTCCTGCAGATCAGCTGAGCTGCTCCTTCGATTTCTGAGTTGCCGAGATATACATCTCGGCAGCATGAAAGGAGCTACGTACCAGCGGGCCAGACATAACAGAGAGAAACCCCAAGTTCTTTCCCACAATTTGATAGTGTTCAAACTCTTCAGGGCGAATGTACCGGACCAACCTGTGGTGCTCCAGCGAAGGCTGCAAATACTGACCTATGGTTAGAAGGTCGCAGCCAGCCTGCCTGAGATCAGCCATTGCTTCAATGACCTCCCCCCGCGATTCACCCAATCCTAACATGAACCCGGATTTGGTCAAGAGACGGTTGTCGAGCAGTTTGGCTTGTTTTAAGAGGTCGAGTGACTGCCGATATTTCGCTTGCGGACGAACCTCGGAGTAAAGCCGTGGCACTGTTTCTATGTTGTGGTTGAGGACAGCAGGGGAGGCATCTACTACCGTTTGCAGGGCAGAGGCTGACCCTTGAAAGTCAGGGATAAGGACTTCGACTGGGATATTCGAATCATACTTATGGATTGCTCTGATGGCGTGGGCGAACCGAGAGGAACCGCCATCGGGAAGGTCATCTCTGGTGACAGACGTGATAACTACATACCGCAGACCAAGTCTGTCGACTGCTTGCACGATATGGTCTGACTCTTGCGGGTCGGGAGCTTGCGGCTTGCCAGACCTCACCGCACAGAAGGTGCAATTGCGTGTGCAAATATCACCCAGTATTATGAACGTGGCTGTAGCTTCGGCAAAGCATTTTGTCCGGTTGGGACAGCGAGCACTTTCACAAACGGTGTGCAGCTTCAAATCACGGGTGAGTCTCGTCGCCTTGTTGAGTATCGCAGGCTCAAGAGCGTCTAACTTCAGCCATTCGGGGCGTCTAGTATAGCCAGCCATCTATCACTCTCCTGCAAACAGCTTAGGCCGAATACCTCCGAGAAGGAAGGAAGTAGTCTTTCTATGATTTTCTCCATCGGCACCCAGTGCCCCAACAACTCTGAAACTGAGGTCATCACTTCGCCTGGCAAGCTGCAAGGTCTTACATATTCAAAATACCGCAGGTCGTTGGTTACGTTGAGAGCAAACCCATGCGTAGTAATGTAATGGCTGACATGTATACCTAAGGAGCAAACCTTCTTTTCACTCGCCCAGACGCCCGGGTACCCTGCCAGCCGGTAACCTTCGATACCCATGGCCAGCAGTAACTTGATGATAGCTGATTCTAGTTTCTGGATATATTCACGCACACCCAGATCGTTTTCCTTAAGGTTAAGGATGGGATAGCCTACAAGTTGTCCTGGACCATGGTAGGTAATACCTCCCCCCCGATTGGTATGAAAGACAGTTATGCCATCTCGAGGCAGTGTCTCGGGAGGAACAATTATGTCCTCTCCGCCCCTGAACCGCCCTATGGTGAAAACCGGTGGGTGCTGTAGGAGCAGTAATACGTCACCAATTTTGCCCTCCGCCCTTGCCCGCATTAGTCTTTGCTGCAACTTCAGGGCAACCTCATATGGCACTATCCCCAGGTAAGGGGCAACACAGGCCTTGTTGAACGTAGAAACACTCATCAGTGAAGCTCTAGACCCTCAGGAAGTGGATGGCACCGTCGAGCTGGCCCATGGCCGTTTCGCGCACTGCCTCAGGTAGAGTGGGGTGGGCATGAATGGTGTGGACAATGTCCTCTGCTGTTGCTCCCAGTCCTATGGCAAGGGCGCCCTCGGCGATTAGGTCGCTGGCATGGGGACCCATAACGTGCATTCCCAGGACTCTGCCATCGTCAGCATGACAAATCATCTTGACCATGCCACTCGTCTCGCCCATGGCTACCGCACGACCACAGGCGACGAAGGGGAATCTGCTCACTTTGTAAGGAATCCCGCCATCGCTGGCTTCCTTCTCGGTAATGCCAACACCGGCTATTTCGGGTTGGGCAAAGATACAATTAGGGACAGCGTGATAATCGGCTTGACGGGGATGACCAAGGGCATTCTCAACGGCTACCTCTCCTTCATAAGAGGCAACATGAGCCAGCATGTTCTTGCCCACAACATCCCCGATGGCGTAGACATCTTCGATATTTGTCTCAAGGTATTCATTCACCTTGATAGCTCCCCGTTCCGTCTGTATGCCGAGCTCTGATAAGTTCAGGCCCTTCGCGTAAGGCGCACGCCCGGTAGCCATAAGAACCATCTGCCCATCAACTCCCTGCTCGCCCTCCGGGGTATCCCAAACCACTCTGAGGACCGCTCCTTTCCTCTCAATAGCCTTAACCGCAGCTCCAATTTTGACTTCAATACCCTGCCTGGGTAAGGTCTGGGCGAAACGTCGACCAATCTCTTCATCAATAGGCTCCAGGCGGAGAGGACGTCTCTTGACAATGGTTACCTTTGTCCCTAACGCATTGAAGATGCTGGCAAACTCAACACCCACGTGGCTACCCCCAATGACCACAAGGCTTTCCGGCAGTTCTGTTAGCTCAAGGATCTCATCAGTGGTCAGCACCCCAGGCAAATCTCTACCAGGGACGGGGAGTGGGGTAGACTCAGAACCAGTGGCGATGATGACTTTCCTGGTTGCTATCTCTTCGTCATTCACTTTAACCAGGTGTGGAGACAGAATGCGACCGGCTCCCCTGTAGACACGTATCTTGTTTCCCTTCATTAACTGTTCAACACCGAACACCAACTGGCTAACTGCTTTGCTTTTGTGAGCCATAATCTTGGGAAAGTCTATCCTGATGTTGTTAACCTCTATACCGAAATCGTTTGCCGTTCTTGCTTCAAGGAGCACCTCCACACTTCTGGCCAGCGCCTTGGTGGGAATACAGCCTCGGTTCAGGCAAGTGCCACCTAGCTTGTCCTTCTCAACCACAGCCACTTTAGCCCCCAAATGAGAAGCATGAATTGCTGCAACATAGCCAGCAGGACCGCCTCCAACTATCACTATGTCCTTTTCATCCAAAGCGTTAACTCCTCATGTGCCAGCGCAGGTCCGGATTTCTGGCAGCTCTGACATCGTCCAGCCGTCTAACGGGTGTGCTGTGGGGGGCAGTATGCAAAACCTCGGGGTTTTCCTCGACATCTCTGGCTATTTCCTTCATAGCCTCTACAAAAGCGTCAAGGGTCTGTTTGCTCTCCGTCTCAGTAGGTTCGATCATCAGGGCCTCATCAACTACCAAGGGGAAATAGACGGTGGGCGGGTGAAGACCGTAATCAAGCAAACGCTTGGCGATATCTACAGTATGAACCCCCTTTGCCTTTTGCCGTCTCCCGGAAAACACTACTTCATGCATGCAAATACGGTCATAGGACAGGTAGTAATATGGTTTTAGCTTTTCCTTCAGGTAGTTAGCATTTAGCACCGCGTTCTCACTGACCTCCTTCAGCCCTTCGGCACCCAGAGAACGAATATAAGCATAAGCCTTACACATTACGCCGAAGTTTCCCCAGAAATTTGCTACCCTCCCTATAGACTTAGTTGGCGACACGAACTTATACATCCCCTTGTTCTTAGTCACCAAAGGCGAGGGCAGAAAGTCGGCAAGATTTTCCTTAACGCAGACGGGACCTGAGCCTGGTCCACCACCGCCATGGGGAGTGCTGAACGTTTTGTGGAGATTTAGCTGGACATAATCATAGCCCAACTCCCCAAATTTCACCTGCCCCAACAGGGCATTTAGGTTTGCCCCGTCGGCACCGAGGAGGCCTCCCCTTTCATGGACCAATTGGCCAATTTCCAGTATTTTTGGGTCAAATAGACCTAAAGTGGTGGGCATGGTTAATGTTAAAGCAGCCACCTCCTCATTCATCGCCGATTCCAGGTCCTTCATATCTACGTTACCTTCACCATCGGACGCCACCACGCCTATCTCAAATCCGCACATAACGGCACTAGCCGGGTTGGTTCCATGGGAAGAATCGGTCAATAGTATCTTCTTCCGGGCTTTATCCCCGCGGTCTTGATGGTATGCTTTTACCAATAGCAAGCCGGTAAACTCACCGTGCGCTCCAGCTATAGGAACCAGGCTGGTGGCATGCGTGCCGGTAATTTCAGTCAGATATTCTTCCAGCTCAAACATAAGCTGCAAAGCTCCCTGAACTGATTCCTCTGGCTGGAGGGGATGAATTGAAGCAAAACCAGCAAGCCTGGCAATATCCTCGTGCCATTTTGGGTTGTATTTCATGGTGCAGCTGCCCAGCGGGTAAAATCCCGTGTCTACTCCGTAATTGAGCTTGCTCAGGGCGGTGAAGTACCTCATTAGCTCAACCTCACTTACCTCGGGTAGCTCAAGCTCTTGCCGGAGTAGCTGCTTGGGGGGCAATTCGGTCGGAGGTACGTCCAGAGCCGGCAGACTGCACCCAATCTTGCCCGACTCGCTAATCTCAGGGAGTACGTAATGATAACTCATGTCTCGCCCCTAAAGTGCTCCTAGAATTTCCGCTAATTTGTCTATCTCGTGTTTGGTGTTCATCTCAGTAACACAGAGTAGTATGGTATTGTCTATTATGTGGCTTATATCCAAACCACCGACTATTCCTTCCTTGAGAAGGGCATGGTTAATCTGGGAGGGCGCTACTGGGCAACGAATGGCAAACTCCTTGAAGAAAGGCTCTGGAAAAACGAGCGAATATCGCTTGAGTTCGGCTATTTTCTCAGTAGCATAGTGGGCCTTGTGATAACATAGCTCGGCCACCTGCCTGAGCCCTCTTTTGCCCAGGGTGGCTAGATAAACAGCTGCCGCTAGGGCCATCAAAGCTTCACTGGTGCAGATATTAGATGTGGCTCGCTCCCTTCGGATATATTGCTCGCGGGTCACCAGCGTCATAACATATCCTGGTTTACCCTCGACATCCACCGTCTTACCCACAATTCTGCCTGGCATCTGGCGCAGGTATTCCTGGCGACAGGTAAAGACGCCCAAACCTGGTCCCCCAAAACTTGTCGGGTTGCCCAATGCCTGACCATCAGCGACAGCAATATCGGCCCCGTAATGCCCTGGCGGCTTAAACATCCCTAGAGAAATAGGGTCGACTATGGCAATGAATAGGGCACCAATATCATGGGCTTTCTGAGCATGGGCTTCCATCTCTTCAAGATGGCCAAAGAAATTGGGCTGTTGAGCTACCAAACAGGCACAGTCCGAAGATAAACTTGAGTTTGACTCTACCGTCTCTACAGAAAGATTTCGACCTTCGACATAAGTACTTATCACCCCACGGTAGATTGGATTTACCGTGGTTGCCACAGCGACCTTGCCTCTTTTGGTTATCATGCACGCCATTATGGCTGCTTCCGCAGCCGCTGTGCTGCCATCGTACATCCCGGCATTGCTCACTTCCATCCCAGCGAGCTGACAGACCAGCGATTGATACTCATAGGCGCCCTGCAATGTACCCTGGCTTACCTCAGCTTGATATGGAGTGTAGGCAGTATAGAACTCGCTCCGGCTGATAACATGTTCAACAGTACTAGGAATGAAATGGCGGTAGCTGCCGCCGCCCAGAAAACAAGCATAATTATCCAAACTGATATTGCGGCTCGCCAATTGACTGAGCTCTTTTCTGAGTTCCAGCTCAGAGAGGGGGGAGGGTAGTTTGAACTGCGCGTGACGCAATTTCTCGGGTATATCCTGAAATAGCTCCTCGATCAAACCGACGCCGATTTCGCGCATCATGGCCCTGCGGTCAGCGTCGGTATTAGGTAAATAGGATGAAGGCATGATACTCGTCATCTGCTTCTCTATTCTGATTCTTTTTCCGACAATGCGGCGACGAATTTATCGTACTCGTCGCTATCCATCAGGGCATCAAGCTCTGAGGGCTTGCTCAACTCCAGCCTGACCAGCCAGCCGGCTCCGTAGGGATCCTTATTCACCAGCCCAGGCTCATCAATGACAGTTTGGTTGATTTCCACTACTTGCCCGCTAGCTGGTGCGAAGATATCGGAAACCGCCTTAACGGATTCTACCTCGCCCATCTTTTTGCCCTGTTTCACCTGAGTTCCCGGTGCCGGCAAATCCAAGAACACTATGTCTCCCAGCTGCGATTGAGCATAATCTGCAAGCCCTACCTTCCCTTTATTCCCGGACTCCGGACAAATCCACTCATGCTCCACCGTGTACTTATATTCCTTGCGGTTCATTTTGTGCTCCTCTCTTATAGAATTGTCTGTTGACTACCCGGGCAGTCATCGGTTTGTTGCGGATCATTATCTCTATCTCAGTGCCGATGGTGGCTAGCTCAATAGGGATGTAGCCGAACCCAACGTTAACATTTAGCGTCGGTGCATAGCCACCGCTGGTCACTTTACCTACCTCCTGACCGCATTTAACAATTTTGTAACCTGAACGAGCTATGCCCGGCCCCGTCATCTGAAAACCGATATGCTTGCGGTTTACACCTCGACGCCTGATCTCAAGGAGAGCACTTTTACCGATGAAGTCGCCGTCTTCCATCTCTACTAACCACGCCAACCCAGCCTCGAAAGGATTCGTGCTCTTGTCCATGTCCTGCCCATATAACAACATACCCGCTTCCAGGCGCAAGCTGTCACGTGCACCCAGGCCACAAGGTTTCACCCCCTGCTTCATAAACGATTCCCATAATTGTAGGGCATTTGTCGCGTCGGCAATTATCTCAAATCCATCTTCTCCCGTATATCCTGTTCTGGCGACAAGCACCTCTACATCCTCTATCCTTGTCCTGGCCTGACCAAAGCGAGGTAAATGGCGGACGCCCTTCAGATTCTGCAGTTGGCAAACGGCCGGGCCCTGGACAGCTACCATAACCGTACCGGCAGATTTATCTTGAATGACGATATCAGGGTCCGCGCCGGCCCAACGCTGTAGCCAGCCCAGCTTTTGCTCAATACCCCCCGCATTCCAAACTATTAGGTACTGGTCAGTTCCCACCCGATATGCCAATAAATCATCTAAGATTCCCCCATCCTCCAGACACAAGAGGCAGAGCTGTGAGTAACCTATCTCCAGCCTGCTCGCCCGCTTGGTTAATAGCCTATCAAGAAAGGCTCCTGCCTTCCTTCCTGTTATCCAGACTCTACCCATGTCAGAGACATCGAACATGCCCGCTCCCGAGCGAACAGCCCTGTGCTCCTCCAAAATAGAAGTGTACCAGACAGGTAACTGCCAGCCAGCAAAGTCTATCATCCTGGCTCCCAATTCATGATGTACTTTGTTAAGAGGCGTTTTCTTTAACAGTTCTATCATTTATCTCCCTATACAAAAACAAAAGGGAAGACCTATTTACAATAGGCCTTCCCTGTCTCTTTACCTGAGAGATCGCCCGCCGCCAATTTGCGGGCTTACCCCTTCGGTGCCCTAATATGGAAGTCTCTCCAGGGACTTTTGTTGCGGTAGTCCTTTTGCCTGAAAGTTTCGGGATCTGCTCCCTTTCCTCTTCGGCTCCCTATATAGGGTATCTCCTACCGTAACCTACCAACCTTACCTGATATTATAACACAACACTATAGCGCACTTCGCCCTTGGTCGCAAATTAGCCGATAGTCAGTTTTGTTCAATGAGCAAATAGCTCGATAGCCAAATACAGTATCTTCAAGCGCATTCTTTCTCTGATTGACACCTCCCGCCACGTATTCTTTGATGTGTCTGGCTTCAAGTGCTACGATTGTCCTAAAGAAAAGTCCGAATGTGAACGAGGCGCTGAACACAATGACAAATCATGAAATTGAGGACCTGAATGTGACGTTGTGACGCATGATGTACCAGGCCCACACCCGGTTCAAGAATGGTATGGACCAAGTGCTCAGGAAACAAGGGCTTACCATGGAGCAGTACTTAGTCCTTGTGACTATAGAATACCATGATGCGCCTATAAGAATCACTGATATAGCCCGCTAGTTGGAACGTAGCACGAACAGCGTCACTATAATAGTCGACCGAATGGTCAAAGCTGGTCTGCTCAGAAGGGTAAGAGACAGGGGTGACCGCAGGACGGTAAATGTGTTTCTCACCAGCAAGGGAGAGAAGGTCCTTGAACCAGCAAATCCGGCGGCCTGGGAGTTTATGCAGCAGGGCATATCGCCGCTGTCATCTGAGGACAAGAATGTTTTTGCCAGTCTGCTCGAGATGATAAATCACAGACTACTTGCGTATTTCAATCCCGGAGCGGATGTAGAGGGAATGCTAAAAGGCGACTACAAGCAGCAGGAGTATCTGATGAGACAGTGGCGCAAGCAGCCATGGCTTGCCACTCCCAGAGCCAAACGACGGGGTACTCGGAAGGGATAGTCCGGCTGACGAGAC
>Ga0154672_134_pt1 | contig 11497 bp, 14 predicted proteins | sample Rifle2008BG13ft_FD_116101 | JGI IMG/M metagenome (GOLD analysis project Ga0154672, IMG submission 116101) | Chloroflexi bacterium RBG_13_51_36
CTTCCTGCCTGGTTGGCCAGTGCGCCTTGCGTAGCTCAGTCACTACGTCAACAAAGAAACTGAACCTTGACTTCTTGGCCGGAGCGGACTTGGTATTCCCTTTCTTCGCGTTAGTCGTCATGAGTTACTTTGTTTCTTTGTGCATAGTATAGCCACGACAATGAGGGCAATACTTGTTCAATTCCAGCCGCTGCGAGTCATTCTTCTTGTTCTTTGTCGTGGTATATGTTCTCCGCTGACATTGACTGCAAGCTAGATGGATAATTACACGTAAATCGCCCTTCTTTTTAGCCACGTCTATTCAAAAGTCTGCAAAACGCGAAGTAGTCGATATCTAGGCAATAATCTTGCTGATTACGCCGGCCCCGACTGTCCTGCCCCCTTCCCTGATGGCAAAGCGTAACCCTTCCTCCATCGCTACAGGGTAGATGGTCTTAATCTTCATGTGGGCCAGACTATCACCGGGCATAGCCATTTCCACGCCCTCGGGAAGATTTATTTCACCTGTAACGTCCAGAGTTCTGATATAAAACTGGGGCTTATAGCCATTGAAGAAAGGTGTATGTCTGCCGCCTTCCTCCTTGGTCAAGATATACACTTCGACTTCGGCCTCGGTATGAGGTTTGACTGAACCTGGCGCCGCCAGAACCTGACCGCGTTCTATTTCATCCCGTTCTACGCCCCGTAATAGGAGCCCGATGGCATCACCCGGCTCTGCCCCGTTCATGGTCTTATGGAACATCTCCAGGCTAGTCACTACCGTCTTCTTCGTCTCCTTTAATCCTATTATCTCCACTTCATCACCACCTTTCACCACCCCGCGTTCCACTCGGCCTGTAGGCACGGTCCCTCGTCCTTTGATGCTGAACACATCTTCTACCGGCATCAAGAAGGGTTTGTCTTTTTCCCTCTTGGGCATGGGAATATAGGTGTCTATGGCATCCAGCAACTTCCATATTGGGCCACACCATTGGCAGTCCCTTTTTCCACAGCCGCATTCCAGCGACTTAAGAGCACTCACCCGCACGACGGGAACATCATCTCCAGGGAACTGGTACTTTTTCAATAGGTCCCGAACCTCCATCTCCACCAGATCCAACAACTCCGGGTCATCTACCAGGTCCACCTTATTCAGAGCTACCATTATGCGAGGAACCTGCACCTGCCGGGCCAGAAGGATGTGCTCTCTGGTCTGTGGCATAGGCCCGTCATCGGCGGCAACCACCAGAACAGCTCCATCCATCTGAGCAGCTCCAGTTATCATATTCTTGATATAGTCGGCATGCCCCGGACAGTCAACGTGGCAATAATGGCGCTTGTCAGTCTCGTACTCGATATGGGAAATAGCAATTGTCAGCCCACGGGCTTTCTCTTCAGGAGCATTATCGATTGAATCATATGCCCGGAATTCTGCAAGGCCTGATTTAGATAATACCTGGGTCATGGCTGCAGTCAGTGTGGTTTTCCCATGGTCGACATGCCCTATAGTGCCTACATTGAGATGTGGCTTAACACGCTCATAAACTTTCTTAGCCATTTTCTAACCTCCTTCTACTTTAAAGCCCACAACCAGATTCGAACTGGTGACCCCGTTCTTACCAAGAACGTGCTCTACCTACTGAGCTATGTGGGCAAGTATGCATGAAATTATATTTTAAGTCAACTTGGGTGAAGAGTCAACCAAATATAGCTTTTCTACTTTAGAACCTGATGTACATGTTCAACTGGCAGATTAGCGGAGAGATTTTAAGGAATGCTTTTGAGAAAGTCAAGCAGGAGGCCTGAAAGGTGCCGAGCATAGCTGAAGTTGATGTGGTTGATGCTGCTCGGTACATCGGAAAGTATCTGCATACGCAGTCGTTCCGTGTGCGCAAGTACATTATGAGCGGTGGTTGGGTGTTCCCCGGCTGGATAGAATTCTCCCAGTGATTTAGAGGTGAGTTTGGTGATTATCCGCCAAGGGACATGTTGATTGAGTTAGGCAAGATGAGTAAGGCGGAGCGTGAAGACAATACGCTGTTTGGGCTCTATTTGTGGGAGAAAAACAGGAATAGGTCTTGAGATAAAAGTGAATTGGCGGACAGTCTATTACCAACAATAGCTTGGATTGTTACCTCTGGTGTAACAATCTAGCGTTTTGTTGCTCCGTAACTCTATAGTATGTCGTGGACACCCCACGGCAACGTCTTGACACTCTTGGGAAGGCTGGTATAATGTGAATAGGGTCAATATCTTTTGAATCTAAAAAAGGAGGCAGCATGTTTGGTTTGAGCAAAATAGTTTTAGGTATTATAGCCATTGTTGCCGGTATACTTATACTCATATTTCCTCATTTACTGGCATGGATAATCGGAATTTTCCTCATAGTCTGGGGCATACTCACAATGTTGGGCAAGAAATAGTAGGGTTAACACTCTTCATTTTAGAAAGGAGGTAAAACTCTAATGCCAGCAATTACGTTTCCAGCTTTAGGTCTATGGGTGGGGATAGCAAGCCTTATTTTCGGCGTTATTGTTATGATTTTCCCCAAGATACTGAATTATTTGATTGGTATCTACCTTATCATCATCGGCATAATGGCTATTGTAGCGTACCTCAGGTAAAGAGGACTCTGGTGGTACTGAGTTAGCCACCGATAAATAGTGTTTTGCTTGTGCCTTGCATAGCACAGAGCGTCATTATCAGGGAGGCTTGTATAATACCAAACAGGCCCACCTTGCTGGGCAGCTAGGTGAGTAGTGCCGATAAGCAAAAGGAGGTCAATATGTTAAGGTTGCTCGTGATTATTGGTGTTATCCTAGTGATTGTGTGGTTGCTGGGTCTACTTCTTCACTTCATAGCAGGTCCGCTCCTCTGGATTTTACTTGTGATTGGAGTCATCTTGCTGATTGTCTGGCTGGTGCCGCGAGTAAGAAGATAGAGATTAGCCTTAACACCTGAATATAACGGAAAAGATATCTGGACCACAGACGGGTAACGGATTTCCGGTGGTGGCAATGAAATACGTGAAAACTGAAGTGATTGACGTGCTCGATTCATAGGTGTTATGCTCACTCAAGAAGAAGGCAAGCGGTCGCTGCCTTTTCTACTAGCTATATGGGGTTCAGGTGGTCGGAGGTTCAAAGTGTCGAATCCTATATATGATTATAATGAATATATGATGCTGCGTCTGATAGTGGTTATGCCACGTTCTTATCAGGAACGAGGTTATTGACAAGTATTTGTGAAACGATGTGATAGGCCGGGGTAAGCGACTGCAATGAGAAAAGCAGCAGGTATTGTGTTGACGATTTATGGTGCGGCATCGCTGTTCTTTGGTGTCGGTGGCCTACTTTCGGAGTTTCGTCATATTAGCGAGCCCGTTCTTATTATATTGTTTCTGGTTGTTTTTAATGCATTTATTATTACTGGTGGGGTCTTTTGCCTTAAGAGGAAATATTGGAAGCTATGCTTCGCTTCGGCTTTGCTCGCCGTTTTAATGATGATTTATTGGATTTATGGGTTCACGCGTTTCCGTTTCCCCCCTCCTTTATTCCCTCCTTACTTAGCTTCGTATCTTTTGGTTCTAATCATTACGGGGACTCTCCCAATAATATTCGTTTGTCTCAGGAGAAGCGAGTGGCAAGACATTTCGGGTTGACTGGGCCTTTATCAAGGCTACCCCGTTCCTATCCGGAACGAGGCTATTGTGACAGGTACCTGTGTCCAGATATAATGAGGTTTGGGAGGTCATATCAGGCATGGAAAATCTAAAGATAGGACTTCTTGGGATAGGTGCGTTGGGGTTTATCGCAGGAGTGGCCTTGCAGGACATGATAACTGTGATTGGGTCTGTCCTTTTTACCTGTGTTGCTGCCATTGTGGTCTTTGGGGCTGGCGACTGAGGTCATGATAGTTGGCCTGATGGTAACTAGGTCACGCTCTTAGCAAGAAGAAGGGGGGCGATGAAGAGGAAGATTGTACTCATTGTAGTAGCTGTTCTTGTGGTTGTAGGTGGGGTTGTTGTAGGCGTACGTGCGTCGCCGTATAGGATATACCGGTCTTACATCAAGGATGTGGAGGTTTTTGCGGACCAATACTCACCGCCAGGGTATCATCTGCGAGTTGTAGCCGGGGGACCTAATACCTGCTGGAAACCTTGGAAGTATTCTGTGGTGCGTTTTGGCAATATAGTTGTTGTGGATGCTATCGCCCTGTTTCATCGGGATAGGGACTGCGGTCAGGCGTTCACCTGGGAAGTGAAGGTCTTCCATCTTGGCAGGTGTTTCGTCCCTGGCATGAAATATGTGCTGGTAGTCAACGGTGAGGTGGAGAGTTTCATAGCTGGAGAGTGTGAGGTCAAGCCGATGAGGTAGTTCGTTGTTTAGATATGGTCGTGTTGAGGCTACGATAATATGTCTGATGGTGGTCATGCGACGTTCTTATCAAGAACGTGCTCTATCTACCGAGCTATGCGGGCCTCTTTGCACTTTGGAAAGTGGAGGGGGTAGGATTCGAACCCACGCAGCCCGAACGGGCGGCAGATTTACAGTCTGCTCCGATTAACCACTCCGGCACCCCTCCGTGATGTAACTCTATCACAAAATGTTTGAAAAACCTAGCCCGAGAGGGGAGTCGAACCCACCAACCTACCGATTACAAATCGGTTGCTCTACCATTGAGCTACTCGGGCGAGCTCTAGCTACAATTTCGGCTCAATAGTATAGCTAAGGGCAGGTCCCCTGTCAACCCGGAGACAGTCAGTGGCGACCTCTTGTTGCATTGTCCAAACGAATCATGCTACATTATGCTGGTTTTCCTAGTTAATATCGTATAGAATTGTATCCATGATAGAGAATGCTTTGTTAAAACAATTGCTGGAAGCGGGCGCTCATTTTGGCCACCACACCAGTTACTGGCACCCCAAAGCGAAGAAATATATCTTCACCCAGCGCAATAGTATCCACATCATAGATTTGGAGCAGACAGTCACCATGCTGGAAAGAGCCTCTACGTTCGTGCAAGATTTAGCCGCTCGAGGGCAGAGTATTCTTTTTGTCGGCACCAAAAAACAGGCGCAGCAGACTATAGAGGAAGAGGCTGTGCGGTGTGGTATGAGCTATGTCAATCAAAGATGGCTGGGCGGTATGTTAACGAACTTTGCCGTCATACAAGCTCGGATTGACCATTTGGTTCGCCTGGAGAATAAAAAGGACAAAGGAGAGCTCGACCGCTTGCCTAAGAAAGAGCGGGTGAAGATAGAAAAGGAAATCTCTCACCTGAATACTCAAATGGGAGGGTTCAAGGAAATGACTACCCTTCCCGGAGCCCTATTTATCGCTGATCCCATCAAGGACAAAATTGCCTTTGCTGAGGCCAAAAGATTGGCCATACCCGTAATCGCCATTTCGGATACCAACTGCAATCCCGACGGCATCGACTATCCCATTCCAGCCAATGATGACGCAGTCAAGGCGATCAAATTGATTTGCAGCAAGATAGCTGATGCCATAGTTAGAGGAAAAACTGAAGCGTTTTCCGGAGAGGCAGGAGCTACCAAATCAGCTGCCAAAGCAGAGCATGAAGAATCTCTTGAAATCCTGGGTTCCTATACCTTTGAGCCGGGGAAGCCAGGTGGATCAGAGGAGCCAAAGGGGCCAGAAGGAGAAATTGCATCTCCATGAAGATATCAGTTGAAGCAGTAAAAGAGTTGAGAAAGAGAACCAATGTAGGCATAGCCGACTGTAACAAGGCTCTATCGGAGATGGGCGGCGATATGGAGAAGGCAATCGAGTTCTTGAAACAGCGCGGGATAACAATTGCCGAGAAAAAGAAGGACGAGGCTGTATGCGAAGGTGTAATAGAAACTTACGTTCACCATACCAGACGCATTGGAACATTAGTGGAACTGAACTGCGAAACCGATTTTGTGGCTCGCACTGCTGAATTCAAAGAACTTGCGCACGACCTGGCCATGCAGGTAGCGGCAACAGCGCCACAATTCCTCACCGCTGACAAGATGCCACCAGAAGTAGAGGAGGACCCGCAAGCCGTTTGTCTTCTCAGCCAGCCTTTCATCAAAGACCCCACCAAGACGGTACAAGAAGTTATTGCCGAGACAATCGCTAAAGTAGGCGAAAACATAAAAGTACGTAGGTTTGCCAGGTTTGAGCTTGGTGTTGATCACTAAGCCATGTTAGATGAGTTATTCGCTGAACTAAACTCCAGAATGCAGAAGGCCGTGGATGGCCTAGCTAAAGAGTTCGCTACCATTCGTGCCGGCCGTGCCACTCCGGCGTTGCTTGACAACATCGTGGTCGACTACCAGGGCACAACCATGCCACTGTATCAACTTGCCACCCTGTCTGTACCTGAAGCTAACTTAATCATCATTCAACCCTGGGACCGCACGTCGCTGCGTGACATTGAAAGAGCCATTCTCACAGCCAACATCGGCCTTAACCCCGCTAACGATGGTAATATAATTCGGGTGATCATCCCCCCTCTCAGTGAGGAGCGGCGCAAGGAGCTGGTCAAGTTCGTGTCCAAGAAGGTGGAAGAGCGGCGGATCGCCATACGCAACATACGGAGAGATGGCATTGAGAAACTGAGGGAGATGGCGAAGAATAAAGAAATATCGGAAGACGAACTCAAAAACAATACTAAGAAGATCGACCAGCTTACAGAGGTTTGCGTGGAGAAAGTGACTGAACTGGGACAGCGCAAGGAAGATGAAATACGGGAGATATAGCTTAGCCCCAAGAGGCTTCGGGCTTTCTTGAGACCCTGCTGAATTTGTTCCAATCGCAGCCCTCTGACACTCCGTCCGAGAGTCTTTCGCCACTGATTAGAGCGACACGTCAGACGTGACGCTTTCTGAAGAAATCCGCTGACGAGACTGGATACTAGCCAGCCTATTACCTCGCAAAAGCTGCTAAAATAGACTTATGCTCAGGCACAGGGTGATTACCGCCGCTGTGGGCATTCCCGTCATCATCTTTGCCATCTGGTTTGGTGACCCCTGGTTCACTGTCCTCATAGCCGCAGCGGCATTAGCCGGCGCCTATGAGTTCTACCATATGGCCAATTTTGACAGGAGAGAGCCCCTGCTTTATTTAGGTTTGCTATGGACGCTGGCACTCGTCTTAAGTTCTCAGTATAAGAGCCCCGATGTCTTGCCCATAGTTGTCACTGCCGTTATGTTGATTTCCCTAATCTCTCTCTTATATCGCCGATCGGGAGAAGAAGCGTTCCGTAACTGGGCATGGACAATTGTGGGTGCCCTCTATGTAGGCTGGATGCTCAGCTATTGGCTGCGTTTGCGCGGTCTGGAGTATGGTCAGAACTGGGTTTACCTTGCTATGCTCACTACGTTCGCCAACGATACAGGCGCCTATTTCATTGGAAGGGCAACGGGCAAACATAAGCTGGCACCAAAGATTAGCCCGGCCAAAACCCGGGAAGGAGCGGCAGGAGGCTTGATATGTGCCATTGTGGCCGCTGTCGTCATAGGGACTGTTCTTAAGATGATTTCCCCTAAGCTGGGATCTCCTTTTGTTTTTCAATACTGGCAAATCATACTCCTGGCAGTTCTGGTCAGCCTATTCGCCCAGATCGGCGACCTCGTGGAATCCTTGCTTAAGCGCAACACGGGGGCAAAAGAATCAGGTAATCTGCTGCCGGGCCACGGTGGTATCCTTGACCGCTTCGATAGCCTCATCTTCGTCGGTGCGGTGATATACTATTACGTACTATGGGTGATGTAAAAAGGGTAGCCGTCCTGGGCTCGACAGGCTCCATAGGGCGACAGGCTCTAGATGTAATCCATACCCTGCCTCACGAATTAAGAGTAGTAGCTCTGACCGGCAACAAGAATCTCGAGCTTCTGGAAAGGCAAATCCGGGAATTCAAGCCCACAATGTTTTGTTCCTCAATCAAACTTGACGTTAGCTACGGCGGGGAGTTCTTGCCGGCGGAAGAAATAGCCAGTCATCCCGAGGTCGACCTCGTTATCGTGGCCACTGCCGGCAAAGCCGGACTGCGCCCCACTCTGGCGGCTTTACGGGCCGGCAAGACAGTTACGCTGGCCAGCAAAGAAGTATTGGTGATGGCCGGCGAAGTTGTCGTTCGTGAAGCCAGCCTCCATAAGGGTCAAATTCTGCCAATTGATAGCGAGCATAGCGCCATCTGGCAATGCTTGCAGGGGGAGGAAAGTAAACCCCAAAGGCTTTTTCTCACTGCCTCGGGCGGGCCTTTCTATCACTATTCTCAGTCACAATTGGCCGAGGTAACTCCAGAGCAAGCTCTTCAACATCCTGTATGGCAGATGGGGAAAAAGGTAACCATAGACTCGGCCACGCTTATGAACAAAGGACTGGAGGTCATCGAAGCTCATTGGCTTTTCTCCTTCCCCTTTGATAGTATTGAAATACTAATTCATCGCCAGTCTATCGTTCATTCCATGGTGGAATTTGTGGATGGTTCCCTGAAAGCTCAGCTTAGCTGGCCTGATATGAGGCTGCCCATTCAATATGCTCTTTCTTACCCGCAGAGATGGTCCAATTCAGAACTTCCCCGCCTTGATTGGAATAGAATCCAGTCTCTGAGCTTTGAGCCCGTAGACTACGATAGATTTCCCTGCCTCAAACTGGCCGTGGAGGCCGGGAAATCAGGCGGGACTTACCCGGCAGTGCTTTGCGCTGCCGATGAAATAGCTGTAGACCTTTTTCTCAGCCGAAGGATAAGTTTCACCGATATAGGCAAAATAGTACAGGAGACTCTGGAGCGACATCAGAACATCACCCAGCCATCCCTGGAAGAGATATTGGCTGCTGACAACTGGGCAAGGGAATGCGTTATGCACCTTTGCCAGGGTCAGAACAGAAAACATGAGGGAAGAGACAATCCCAAGGCGAAGACATAAAAGATGAGCGTCGCGATAATCATTATCCTTTTCCTCGTAACTCTATTCGTAGCGATTTATCTCCACGAATTGGGACACTTCATTGCTTCTAAACGTGCCGGAGTGAAGGTGGAGGAGTTCGGCATAGGCCTGCCTCCACGAATTTTCGGCATTAAACGAGGCGAGACGATATATTCACTTAATGCCATACCCATAGGAGCTTTTGTTAGGGCTGCCGGAGAAAATGACCCCACAGTACCCCGAAGTCTGGCTGGCAAGGGACCGTGGACCAGGCTAGGTATCTATGCTGCCGGTCCGCTGGTCAACGTATTTCTGGCTTTTGTTCTCCTCAGTGCTTTTCTTGCACTCCCCTATTCGTTCATTACCGGCAATGGGCTCATGGTGCATTCTGTCGCAGTGAACTCCTCCGCGGAGGAAGCGGGCATTGAGCCGGGGGATATAATTCTCAGCGTAGACGGACAACCTGTCCATAGGTGGGGAGATATGCAGGACATGGTAAATTCAGCTGAAGAGGGGGCCCAAGTGACTCTGCTTCTGTCAAGGAACGGACACGAAGTGCAAGCCACGGTTAAGCCGAAACTCGACCCAGAATTGCAGCGACGAATAATTGGTGTCTTGCTTTGCTGGAATATGTTGACTCAAGTGGACGAAAGTTCGCCGGCCTATGAAGCTGGCATTAGAACTGGCGATACCATTCTGAGCATCGATGGGCAGCCTGTGTACAATGATGAGAGTATGTCCAGCGCCCTGCGTTCCGTTGCAGAAGGTGAAGAAATAAAGCTGGTCTTGCTCCCGAGTGGAGAGACTCAGGAGACAAAGGAAATCTCTCTGATGCAGAGCGGTTCCGGAACATTGCCCGGTGTGGAGCTACGATGGGTGGACGGGGCCCATACTGAACAAGAGCGGCAGCCTGTGTCCAGGGCAGTTTATTCGGGGGCAAGGTATATCATCTACATGCCTGTGCTCATTGTAGAGGCTATCCCGACAATCATAAGACGCCCCGACTTGGCCCTGATAGGGCCGATAGGCGCTGGTCAACTAACGGTGGAGGTAGTGCGCTCGTCTGGCTTCAGCAACATACTATTTATGGGCGGCATCATCAGCCTGGGTCTTGGGATATTCAATCTCTTCCCCGTCCCTCCTCTGGACGGAGGAGGCATGCTGGTCGCGCTCATCGAAGGCTTCAGACACGGGAGACGCCTCTCCCCGAGGAAGGTGCGTTTAGCCCACTATATTGGCACTGCTTTTCTGATCACACTTATGGTCCTGGTAATGTTCAGTGACCTCTATCGTCTAATCAGCGGCGGGGGTTTTGGACTGTGACACGTCGAACCTCTAAACCATTGAGAATTGGCAAGGTAACTGTCGGTGGCAATGCCCCCATCGCGGTGCAGTCTATGACCAAGACCGATACCCGTGATATTCGAGCCACTGTAAACCAGGTCAAGGAGTTAGAGGACTGCGGTTGTGAAATTGTGCGAGTGGCAGTTCCCGACAAGGAAGCGGCCGAAAGCCTGGCAGCGATAAAAAAGAGTGTTTCACTACCTCTTATTGCTGATATACATTTTGACTATCGCCTGGCTCTGGCTGCGCTAGGGGCTGGTGTTGACGGGCTTCGCCTCAACCCCGGCAACATAGGAGACAAAGAGCAGATTGCCAAGGTAGTAGCTGCTGCCAAAGAAAGGAGCGTGCCTATCCGCATCGGGATAAATGCCGGCAGCTTGCCGGCCGATTTTCAGCCTAAGGCTCCAATGGCTAAGCGTATGGTCAAAATGGCATTAGAGCAGATAAGGCTTATGGAAAGTCTGGACTTCGATCTAATCAAGGTGTCGCTCAAGGCCTTCGATGTTCCCACCACCATTCGAGCTTATCAAATGATTGCCGATAAAATACCCTATCCTCTGCATTTGGGTATTACTGAGGCCGGGCTTCCGCGCACGGGAGCCGTACGTAGTGCTACAGGCATTGGCATACTTCTCTATCAGGGAATCGGCGATACCGTACGCGTTTCGCTAAGTGCTCATCCCTGTGAGGAAGTATTCGTCGCTTACGAAATTCTGAAAAGCCTGGGACTGCGTCAGCGAGGTCCGACTCTGGTGAGCTGCCCTTCCTGCGGCCGGGCTGAAGTTGATATCATTGCCCTGGCCGAGGCAGTGAGCAAGCGCCTGGGAAAAATAACCGCACCCATCAGGGTGGCAGTCATGGGCTGTGTGGTCAACGGCCCTGGTGAAGCCAGGGATGCCGACGTCGGTATTGCCTGTGGCAAGGGCAAAGGTGCTATATTTAGGAAAGGAAGTATCATCAATACCGTGAATGAGAAGGACTTGTTGGAAGCCCTGATTGCAGAGGCAGAACGGATTGAGCAAGCTCTCGGCTGTGGCATAGGATAACGCGGAGCCACCGTGAACTTCAGTCAAGAGATTTATGAAGGAGGAAATGAGAGATGGAAGAGTATCCGATAACCGTAGGGGTTAAATACGCAGAGAGGCTTTCGAGATTGACCACCTTCTTCCGATTCTTCATGGCCATACCTCATTACGTTGTCCTATACTTCCTCGGTATAGCGGCAGGAGTTGTAGTATTCATTTCGTGGTG
>Ga0154672_137_pt1 | contig 11254 bp, 11 predicted proteins | sample Rifle2008BG13ft_FD_116101 | JGI IMG/M metagenome (GOLD analysis project Ga0154672, IMG submission 116101) | Chloroflexi bacterium RBG_13_51_36
AGACCATCACCCGCAGTTTAGGCATAGACGGTGAGAGAAACTTGGTCAGCTTATATCTATAATGCTTCCTGGTCCAAATGATTATCACTTCTTCATCCTCGTTCACCCTTCTTTCCTTGAAAGCCGCCCACAAATGCTGGAAGTCCATCTTGTGGGTTATGTATCCTGTTATGTTCCTCCCGAGCTTTTCGCACTCCAGGGTAAGCGATGCATACGGCATAGTTCTGCTCATAGTGTGGACCTTGCCAGTTGCGTCTATGATTGAGCCTAAAGTGCTAAAAGCACTCACGCGGCACAGCTCTCCGTCAATCTGGTTCCACTCACTATCTTTCCAAAGCACAATCTCAGATTTGTTGTGGCTCATGCTCATTTTGCCGCGCAGTAATATTCCTATTTATGGTACCGGTTTGTCAATGATTCTCCCGGGGTCCGCTTACAGACTGAAGCTAGAATCTTGGCATTATTTTGGCGTCAAAGTGTCTGGAACGGGCCGGGATATGATGGGACTTCAAGAAGAAAACGGGGTCCTGAAGATTAACGCAAAAGCTCTATTTGGTACGTGCGGCGACCTTTTGGGACATCTGAACCTAGAATCCGAAGACTGGTGTCTCTGAGTTGAACAACACTGACTCTTGTGCAACTTAGCCTTGACAGTTTTGGGAACTGTATCTTGGAAAGGGGTGCGCACGCCAAACTAGCACAGAGCTAACAGAGTTTCTACGATTTCTCTGCGCTATTATCCAGCAAGTCCAGAAACCCGGCTTCGCTGAGGGTCTTTGTACCCAACTTCTCTGCTTTAGCCAGCTTGGAGCCAGGATCAATGCCCACCACCACATAAGACGTCTTCTTTGTGACGTCCGAGCCGGCTTTGCCACCGAGAGCCTTTATTTTCGCCTCTGCTTCTGAGCGAGAGAATGATGCTCAAAGATAAGCGCCGGTTTCAGTAGGCTGGCAGTACCGTAGTGTGGCTAATTGAATCAGGGCATTCGGCGACTTGCGGCTGAGCGGACTATATTAGCCACTATCTGGACTTAACGATCCAGAATATTTTATTTTTGAAAGGCTGCGTAAACTGCGCTAACTTGAATTTCCCCCCGAAGATGAGAATTAAAGCGGAGAATCTTTGCCGTGTTCTTGAGAGAGGCGTTCACGCTCACGGTTTTTGCGCATATATCTGCTTAGTCGATGCATACCATATCCGCCAGCAGCACCGCCTAAGGACTCAGCAAATTTCTGCCACAAAGGCATATCGCTCAAGACGAAAGCCGCAATCACCAATGACAACGCTGCCGCCAATCCTGCGGACATCATGCCATTCGCTACCTTCCTTCGCTTTTCTGATAATTTCCAAACACGTGTCAAAGTACCACCCCATAAAATAAGGACAAGTGCTATGAACATCAAAGAGGTCACCAATCCGATCGTCTCAACTTCCCATATGGCAAAGAAGATGTAAAACGGAGTTACGACAATCGCAACAAATAGGTAGAATTTCTGACGAGGGCTTTTCTTAGCCACATTGTCCTTTGCAGTTTTGGCGTATCCAGACAACCGTCCGGCTGTTAGCCCGAAGAACATCAGCACAGTTACTGCGGTGCCAACTATTAGTAGTATATCTCTCCACATCTGCTCGCTAATTATAGCATTTGGGAATATCATTAATGGCGAGCTATTCTCGGACTCCACTAATCTAGCGAGTGGTATAATTAGGATTACGATGACTGGAATACTTAATGAGTAGTCCAGCCACCAGATTTGGAGGAATAAAAGATGATTGAGATCAAAGAATTGCTGGCCCCATGTGCCACAATATTCGGCTTATTGTTTGCCATATTTGCATTTCTACTACCCCAGGCGTTAAACCGCTATAGCCAGACAAGAACCATGTTGTCGAAAGTGGAAGTGCCAGATAGCATTAGGAAAGACCGGAAATTCAAGATAGGGGTTTTGGGTCATACTTTGTTGTTAAGCTTTGTAAGCCTCTATTCGCTTACAGTCGGTGCGATATACTGTCCTATTTTGTTGAATAGAGTCGTGCGATACTACTTAGGTTCACAAGCTCATTCCGTGAATGAAATACTAAGTAACTTCAGCGAGCTCACGTGGCTTCTGATAATCCTCGGTGGCATCACTTTAACGACAGCACCAGTGATGCTGGTGCATGACTTTTTTATTAGTGAGAAGTATCCTACGCTGGTTAAGGTATACACTAAGGATGTCCTTAGCATAAGAGCAACAGATAAAGAAGTGAGTAGCTTGCTGCCGGAAGCCCACACGCTATTCGATCAAGGGAAATACCTTGAATCCATCCTTTACAGCACAGCAGCTTTAGAATACGCAATCAGAAATAGGCTGGGTGTGTCACCACAGCATGGCTGGAGCAATCTCATGGATATAATACCCCAAAAGATGGGGACACTAAATGCTGAGAAACTACGCAGGATTAGACAAATAAGAAACATTGCAGTGCATCCGACACCTAACACGTCTATCACGGAGAAGGAATCCAAGGAGGTATTGGAGGCCTCAACTGACTTGATAATACAGCTAGAACAAGCGTAACTCACAGGATGAATAGTCTCTAATATTTCAACTGCGAGCTAATACACCACAGCTCAAATCTTTGTGTCTGATGAAGTAGTAAAGTCTAGCTTTTTCAAGGAACTAGCTTGTTCTTGAGCAACTTGCACTGATGAGTAACTAGCATGAAAGTCATCGTAGCTTCTTCTTCATTCGAAATGACTTCGGGATGAGCTATCGCATTTCTTCTTTCCTTTAGATTGTATAGGGGGGATATTTCCTTTGGTCTAGTTGGCTCGGGGAATTCTTTATCGAGCATATTGAGGACTTGGCCAAACGTTACATCGCCGATCGACTTATTAGTATGCTTTTCATACCATCTCCTTAATACACTCTCTATCGTTCTTAGAGCCATGAATTCGGCTGAAGTAAAGTTATTCGACAATAAACATTGTGTAGCTTCATTCAGTCCTTCTTGCTCTAGAGGAATTAGCATATTCCATTCCTCCTCTGCTAGGAACGACCTAGCGCCTGTAATTAGCTTGTCAATATCCAAGTGTGCTTGAGGGCGGCAGAGAATCCATTTTTTTAGAACCATTTCTATTTGCCCACGCCATTTAGCAACTGCTGGCTGCAGTATGTGATAATGTTCTTCCTTGATGGGCTCCTCTTGCTTCTTATATTCGTTATCGTAAGCTGTATGGTAATAACTAGCTCCATCTCCAATAAACTGTAGGTCTCCTTTACTTTTGTAGTCGGACAGTACTTCCAAACAGATGCGGGGAATACCCCAAGGGACGGAAGACTGCAACGAGCAATCCAGCCGTCCGAGCCAAAATCCCAGTTCGTATAGGTCAGTAGCGTCCAGATTCACCTTTTGCGTCATTTTGATTGCCTTCCCATCAAAGTGTTCCAGACAAATTATATGCCCAAATAACTTTAGATTCCATGCTTAGGAACTTCCGTCTTGGACTTAACAAACTCAAAGCCAAGTTAGAGCGTTGCAGCCCAATAAGGCTAGCAAATGCAATTCCGATAAACTCAGAATTAACAGAGTTTCTATAATTTGCCTGTGGCCTTATTCAGCATCTCCAGAAACTCGGCTTCGTTGAGCGTCTTTATTCCCAACTTCTCCGCTTTGGCCGACTTGGAGCCAGGGTCGGCACCCACCACTACGTAAGAAGTCTTCCTGGTAACATCCGAGCCGGCTTTGCCACCGAGAGCCTTTATTCTGGCTTCTGCTTCGGGACGGGAGAGGGATTCCAGCTTCCCGGTCAAGACAAATTCCAGTCCGGCTAAGGGGAGGGAGGAGACAAGCTCCTCCCCTACAGTCCTGGGTTTTTCGAGCTTTACTCCGGCCTTCCGCAGCTTCTCGATAATCTGCCTGTTTCTTTCCTGTCTGAAAAAGGCAATGATGCTTTGGGCTATCCTGGGGCCGATGGATGGGATGGACAACAGGTCTTCTTCGCTGGCTTTGGCTAGAGCGTCTATGCTGTCGAAATGCTGCGCCAGCAGTTCGGCATACTGGTCACCGACGTGGGTGATTCCCAGAGCAAACAGAACACGGGCAACGGGCCTGTTCTTACTCTTTTCGATGGATTTGAGCACATTGGAGGCGCTCTTATCTGCCATTCTTTCCAGACTGAGAAGTTGCTCTTTGGTGAGGTAGTACAAATCGGCAGCATCCTTGATTAAGCCGGCCTCGAACAAAGCCTGGCATAGCTTGTCACCCACGCCGTCTATATCCATGGCCCCGCGGCTGACGAAGTGCTTGATTCTCTCCAGGGCTTGAGAGGGGCAGGCGGCATTCGTGCAGCGGTGCATAGCCTCGCCTTCGGGCTTTATGACCTCGCTGCCACACACAGGGCAGCGGGCGGGCATGTGGAAGATTTTCTCCTTGCCGGTGCGGCGGCTGACTATAGGCTCGACAATCTCGGGGATGACTTCACCAGCCCGCTGCACCACGACCCAGTCTCCAATCCTGAGGTCCTTACGATGAATGTCTTCCTCGTTATGCAGCGCCGCTGAACTGATGGTCACACCGCCCACTCGGACCGGCTCTAGAATAGCATAGGGGTTAAGGCTTCCCGTCCTGCCCACATTTATGCCAATATCAATAAGCTTCGTGGTGCCCTGGACGGCGGGAAACTTATAAGCAATAGCCCATCTGGGCTCGTGAGCGACAGTGCCCAGCTCTTGCTGGAAGGCAATAGAATCGATCTTGGCTACTATGCCATCAGCCTCATAAGGGATTTTCTCCCGGCTTTGTCCCCAGTCCCGATGATATTTCTCCACTTCATCGAGTGAATGAACTAGTGCGATATTGGGGTTTATCTTGAAGCCCAATGACTTGAGATATTGCATAATTTCCCAGTGAGTGTCGGGCACGGTCTTACCTTCAGCCCAACCTAGCCCATAAACGAATATGTCGAGAGGACGCCGGGCGGTAATGCCGGAATCGAGCTGCCTTACCGAGCCGGCAGCGGCATTCCTGGGATTGGCAAAAAGGGGCAGCCCCTCCTTCGCCCTCTCTTCGTTGAGTCTTTTGAAACCAGCCTTGGGAAGGTAAACTTCGCCTCGAACCTCAAATCTGGGGGGTGCCTCTTTGGGTACAGAAAGGGGAATGCTCCTGATGGTTTTCAGGTTCTGCGTGATGTTCTCGCCCCGGTAGCCGTCTCCCCTGGTTGCCCCGGTGACGAGAAGGCCGTCAACGTAGGTCAAAGCCACCGCCAACCCGTCGATTTTGGGCTCGCAGACAATGTCGAACTCACGCCTGCCCAACACGTTGCTCACTCTCTTATGCCAGGCGGTCAGTTCCTCGTAGGAGAAAGCATTGGCCAGGCTCAACAAGGGGTCACGGTGTTCGACAACCCCAAATGCCTCTACAGGAGGCGCTCCGATCCTTTGCGTCGGCGAGTCGGGAGTGACAAGCTCGGGATGCTCAGCCTCAAGCCCCCTGAGCTCCTTCATCAGGTCGTCGTACTCAGCATCGCTGATTTCGGGGCTGTCCAGCACGTAGTAGCGGCGATTATGGTAGTTGATCGTCTTCCGCAGCTCTTCTACCGTTTGCTTTGGCTTAGCTATGTCCCCCATAGGATTGGCCCTACTTACAGTATAACATAGCTACGGTGAACGACCGGGTGACGGATTAGGTCATCTGAATGATTCCACACGGGAGATCAGTAACATAGCTGCAAATCCAGGGTGTCAATAGACGGAACGGTCAAGGACTTCAACTTGACCTTCAGTCTGAACATTTAGCTAGAAATCATAGAGGACCATAGTCAACTGAGCTACCGGTCTCGCTTATTTCCTGATTCAGCCGACTTGACACAAACATGTCCAGGTGTTACAGTATTATAGAAGTTTCTAAAGTCTTATATTGCTAAATAACTAGGTTCAGATGCAAGACCAGATTTACGAATACCACGCAGAGATGTGCCAGGTCTTTTCACACGCTAAACGACTCGAGGTAATAGATGTTTTGCGAGACGGAGAAATGTCTGTGACTGAACTGGCGCATAAACTGGGATTGACCGTGGGAAACTTATCGCAGCATCTGTCAATGATGAAAGAGCGTCATATCCTCCTGTCGCGGAAGGAAGGGAATATGGTCTACTATCGAGTAGCTAATCCTAAGCTTATTCGATGCTTCGATATGCTGCGGGAAGTGCTATTTGAACAAATCAGGCAAGATGCAGCGCTTATTGAAGCCAGGACCAGATGATCCTAATTAATCAACGGGGTGGCTGAGTCGGACAGATCAGGCACCTTCAGATTATAGACATCGAATAGCGGCCGACATACTGAGTAGCGCAAAGGAGATAGGAGAATGAAACTAGGAATAATCCTTAATAGCAATGACCCTGAAACGGCATGGAACGCCTTGCGGCTTGGTAATACGGCTCTAGGCGCCGGGCATGAGGTAAGTCTATTCCTTATGGGAAGCGGTGTGGAGATCGAAGAAATCAGAAGCGAGAAATTCAATGTGGCTCAGGTTCTGGGCAATTTCGCTAAGAGTAAAGGAAACCTCCATGCTTGCGGGAGCTGTCTGAAAGTCAGGCAGCAGGAGGCCGGGGTATGCCCCGTATCTACCATGTTGCGGCTAGTAGAGATTATTGCCGATTCAGACAAGGTAGTCACTTTTGGGTAGCCGAAGGAGCAAAGGACAGCCGACATTAGTTAGCTGCAAAGGGATAGATAGTCAATGCCAAAAACGATAGCCTTGATAGATTACAGTAGGTGCGGCCCTGAGTATTGCGACAGTGGAATGTGCAATGCAGTATCGGCCTGTCCCTATGAACTTCTTGTGCAGGAGACAGCCTATGAAGCACCGATGCCTCGCCCATCCCTGCCATCCCTGTGCCAGGGTTGTGCAAAATGTGTGGTGGCCTGTCCATCAAAAGCGGTACAGCTAAATTGAACTAACGGAGTGGTTGGGCTCCGCTGTGATTTTGATTATGGAGGAAAAGGTCAAACTATGAAGCTATTGATGTTCCACGCAGAAGAATTTTGGTACAGGCCGTTTTGGCCTGACAAACCAGAAGCGGCCAAGACAACATTATCTGTCTGCTTGGTGGTGTTCATTCATGTCGAAGAGGCAGATAAAGAAAAAGTGGAAGTTGTCGATAAGGCTGTCGGTAATATCAGGTGGCTTTCAAACAAGAATAAGGTCGAGAACGTTGTTCTGCACTCGTTTGCCCACTTATCCAGCAGCAAGTCTGACCCGGAGACAGCCAGCGAAATAACTCAAAAAATAGCGGAGAAGCTTAAGAAGGGATTGAACGTCCACACCGTGCCATCAGGCCAGTTCTACGAGTTTTCTATTCACGTACTGGGTCCATCGCTGGCAAAGGTGTTCAAGGAGGTGTGATTGCCGTATTGTATTTTGCCATTGGCGACTCCGCGTTGGGGTAATAGATATTAAAGCTGAAAGGCAAACTGCGGAGGCTACCCAGGGGAGCTGCTGCCTACTTGTTTCTCCCGTACGGGCAGATATAAACGCATATACCGCAAGCCTTGTGCCGGGTCTGCTCTCGTTTCTGTAGATAATCGTGACATGCCTCAGCATCGAATATTTCGCTCCGCGGTCCGGGCTTATCGAAAGCCTGCCCCGTGAAGGCATGGGCCGGACAGCCTGTCACACATGTGTCGCAGTCGCGACACATCTCATCCAGAGACGTTCCCGCCTCTAATGGAGCATCCGTGAGCACCGTGCCCCACCTCACGCGGGGACCGTGTTCCGGCGTAATGAGCAAGGCGCTCTTGCCAATCCATCCCAGCCCGGCCAGATGCGCTGCCAGTTTGTGGGAGAGCACACCTGTAAGCCTGGTCCTGTCCACTGTTTGGGATGCCGGGACAACGAAAGCTCGAAAGCCGGCTTCATCCAGGGATTGGGCCAGCATTAGAGAGATTGAGTCTATGCGAGGATTTATGATTCGATACACATAGTGCCAGTAGGTATTGAGGGCGGCAATATTCTTATGATAGGCCAGCGTATCTACAATGCCGTCTGCTAGAATGAAGCCGTGAGAGAGAGCTCGGGGAAACTGCGCCAGAAATTCTCCTCCCTGGTCGGAGATATATTGTCTGGCTGGAGCAAGGTCGGCTATGCCGAAGTAGGTTGTCCCCATATCCTTAGCCAGAGATTCTAGCTTCCCTCTGAGAGTTGCTTTGCCCTTGTCTTTCATAGCTAATTCCTGTGTCGAAGTATAGCATAGCCAAGGCAAGAGCGAGCGGGTAGGCCCGCCTGTGCAATGACAAATTGCAGAGCCCAAATGCCAAATCAAGCCCAAAGCACAAATGAGCAAGGCTTAATAACTCCCCTAGCCCCTCTTACCTTAAGAGGGGGATTCAGAGGTTGCCACGTCCTTCTGCTGAAGGACTCGCAATGACGCGAGGTCCAGGTCCGTGATATTTGCTATAATCAACGGAGATTTACGGAAATGGGATAGAGCACAAGTCAGAAGGAGGAGGACAAGACATGGCTACGAAACCAGTTGTAATCAGGTTCTTTGCCCCGGTGATTGATGCCACAGTAAATACTCTGATGAGCGCGGTCGACCAGAAGATGAAGCAAGGGATAAAGGATTTCATTCTTCTTATCTCTTCGCCGGGCGGATCCGTTATTCATGGTCTAAGCGCATATAACTATTTGAAGGGATTGCCCGCTTCCATAACTACGCACAATTTCGGCAGCGTGGATTCCATAGGCATCGTCCTGTACTGTGCGGGTTCGCAGAGGCTGTCGGTGCCGCAGGCGAGATTCCTGTTTCATGGCGTTAATGTCCAGTTCAGGGGGGAACAGAATCTGGATGAGAAGCTGCTGGAGGAAAGGTTAAAGGGGTTGAGGATTGACATGGAGAACATCGCCAAGGTAATCTCGGCCAATACCGGGAAAAGCGCGAAGGATGTTACCGACGCCATGATTGAGAGGATAACTTTGAATCCGGAAGAGGCGCAGTCGTGGGGCCTGGTACATGAAATCAAGTCGAAGCTATTCGAAGAGGGCAGTGAAGTGATTGCCATACAATTCCAGCAGCAACCGCAGCAGCTGCCGAAGGTGTCGCATTAGCCGGAACGCGTGTTCCCCGACTTGGCGGGGCGCGGCAAGCCCCGCCCGTGAATGCATGGGTCTCGACTCCTCAGGTCCAAATAAATCCAAATATCAAAATCCAAATGACAATTCAAATCCAAATGCCTAAATGTCAAAAGTAATTGTTTCCGTCATTGGGATTTTGAGCTTGATTTGACATTCGAGCCTTGTCATTTGTCATTGTTCAGCATTCGGGATTCCCTTTCGGAGATTGCGGAGCCCGTTCCGAGCGTAAGCGAGGAATCCCGCTCCTCGCAATGACAAAAAAGAAGTGTCACTAAGGTACTGAATGAGGACAAGGGCTTTACGATATACCTCTTATTGCGATATACTTTTCGCCAGATTTTCCGGAGGCAGAGATGAATATTAAGCAAGCCCTGGAGGAGACTGCCGGCCAAATACCACACAAAGAAGCCCTTGTTCTTGATACTCAAAGGATTACCTACGGGGAACTGAACGAGAATTCTAACAGAGTAGCCAATGCCCTCCTGGAACTGGGGATGAAAAAGGGTACCCATGTGGCCATCTTGATGTCCCATAGCCCAGAGTGGGTAGTCAATTATTTCGGGGTGATTAAGGGTGGTGGCATAGCCGTGCTGCTTAACACTGCGCTTAAAGCACCCGAACTTGATTCTTTGCTGCGGGACTCCGACTCGGAAATCCTGATAACGGAGAAGAGATTCTCCCGGATGCTTGCCGCAGTTTTGCCTCACATTCCTTTGCTGGAACGCGTACTTGAGGTTGATGCAGCTTCCTACGCCAGTATGATAGCCAGAAGTTCTCCCTTACCGCCGGCCATAGATATAAAAGGCGATAATGAAGCAACTATATTCTACACCTCCGGCGTACTGGGGAAACAGAAGGGCGTAGTACATACGCATGCCTCCATTATGGGGACTCCCCCAATAGTCTCCGCAGGCATACAACGGAAAAGAGAAGATGTCATCATAGACCTTGTTCCTTTTACGTATCTTTATGGCTTATTCGAGGTTCTTTTTGGCTCGATTATCGTAGGCTCCACCGTCGTGCTTATCCCTAATTTCACTGCCAGAGCTGTCCTGGAGACTGCGGAGAAAGAGAAAGGGACAATCATCTTTGGCGTTCCTGCCATGTACAATGCCCTGGCTATGGTGCGCGATGAAGTACTGGCAAGATATGACCTGAGTTCACTGCGATTGGTTGTCAGCGCGGGAGCAAAATCCTTTCCCAGGCTAATGGAGACTTTGGAGGACAAGTTCGGACTATCCCTTTATGAAGTGTACGGTCTCACGGAAGCTTCGGCTGTTTCCATAAGCACCTCGAAGAGCCGTAAACTGGGGACTGTCGGCAAGCCAATCTGCCGCCTCAAGATACTGGATGACAGCGGCCAGGAAGTTCCCCGTGGTGAGATCGGGGAAGCTGTGTTCAATGCCCCCTGGGTGATGAAAGGATACTACAAAGCTCCTGAACTCACGGCTCAAGTCCTTAGGGATGGGTGGTTTTACACCGGTGATTTAGTGAGAATGGATGAGGAGGGCTACGTGGAGTATGTAGAAAAGAAGTCGTTCATAATAGTCACATCTTCCGGACTTAAGATTGGTCCGTCGGAAGTCGAATTCGTGCTGCTGAGCCATCCCAGTGTAGCTGAGGCAGCCTATGTAGGCATTAACGATGGTTACGGGGGACAGATCCCCACGGCGTTCGTAGTGCTTAAAGAGGGACAACGCGCCACGGCAAAAGAGCTGTCTGACCTCTGCTGCAAAAACTTTGCTGATTTCAAGCTCCCCAAGAGAATTGAATTTGTAGATAGCATACCAAAAACTAGCTCGGGGAAAGTATCGAGAGGAAAGCTCAAAGAGAGAGGGTTGCCCCGGAACTGACTCGAAGAGTCTTGCATTTCTTGTGATTTCGAGCCCCCACTCATCGGGGCGCGGCAATCTTGTGGTTGGATCCCAATTCCGATTGTCGCGCACTGCACGGATCAGCGTATTGTGTGGTCGCTGTCTTGTGGTCTTCATTTAGTGATATACTCAATGTAGTTTGACGCCGACTGGGGGGGAGGACAGCTACGAACAATCAAACACATCGGTTCAAGGTAGGGAGTTTTCATTGCATAGCCGTCAGCGACGGTGCATTCAGGTACGCCCCTCCCATTTTCCC
>Ga0154672_138_pt1 | contig 10893 bp, 9 predicted proteins | sample Rifle2008BG13ft_FD_116101 | JGI IMG/M metagenome (GOLD analysis project Ga0154672, IMG submission 116101) | Chloroflexi bacterium RBG_13_51_36
AATACCCTTGCCGCCCTCTCCTAGCTTCTTTGTGACCTTGTACCTGCCGCCCTGGAATGATTCAAACACCACTCGTCTCCTGACACCGTTAGCGAGTCCAGCCGCTCGAACTTATGAGCAATTGCTGCATGATCGATACAATCATACTCGTGGGTGAATATGGAGTCAATAATGGCTGACCCGGCATGCTGACAACTTCATTAGAAGATAGACTAACGCAAGAAGTGCCCCCAAGGGGATTCGGACCCCTGATCTTCAGCTTGAAAGGCTGATGTCCTAGGCCTCTAGACGATGGGGGCAGCGTCAAGCATTTTACGGATAAATGGCTAAATGTGCAAGGTCTGACTGAAATATAGTCAGCTTCGGCTTGCCAACAACTCGGGTATGAGGTATGATGTGGCGGTTGTTATGCGCACAAACGGGTAGTCTTAAACTGAAAGGAATTGCCAGAAAGCACCAAGAACATGGACTGTCGCGTTTGCTCTATACGATAGCGGCGCTTTAACTACTTAGTTCTGGAAAGGATGACTCTCGCGGTCAATGTATGTGACTCAAAAGGAGGGTTGACAAGCATGGCGAAAGAGATAGACAAAGCTGCCTCGCGAATTGAAGAAGTGATTGATGAAGCCAGTGGTAAGGCGTATTTGCCTCCTTGTCAGGTCCGCTGTCCTCTTAAGATAGATATTCAACGCAATCACGTTATGATTTCATGCCTTCCCCTGGATGAGCGGGAGGCCTCCAGCCAGATATTGAAGATAGGGGACGAAGTCTATGACCAAAACCCGCTATTTCCCATAGTCTGCGGCTACATTTGCGGGCTTTGCGAAAAAGAGTGCAACTATAAAGACCAAACCGGAGCAGTGAGAAGAATACAGCTTTTGCGATTTATCGCCGAGCATTATCTGCCCTATCTGAAAACAAAACCATCTTATCCTCCTCCCACCAGGGAAAAGGTGGCGATGGTCGGAGGAGGACCGGCAAGCCTGATGTGTGCTTATACATTGAGCAAGAAGGGTTACCATGTCGCTATGGTGGAGGGGCGTTCGGATTTAGGGGGTGCTCTGAGATTAATTCCTCGATATCGGCTTCCCAAAAATATATTGGATGATACTGTGGATAATTTGGTAAGGATTGCTCGTATAGATGTCAAAGATGTTAGGTTCGAGCCCACAATGGGAGATTGGGCGAAAACGATGGACGATCTCAGAAAAGAAGGTTACCGGGCCATATTCATTGCTACCGGCACCCCGTTTCCAAGACGCCTTAGATTCGAGGGAAAACTTGTGGGGGGAGCAGACCTGGAAGGAGTCATGTTTGGTTTGAATCTCCTCTCTGACGTCAACCAAGGGAAGGTGCATCCTCGGCTCTTTGAGGACAGAAGGGTGATAGTAATTGGAGGCGGCAACGTAGCTTTTGATACAGCAAGAACCGCCCGACGGCTCGGCGGAAAAGTCACCCTCGTGTGCCTGGAGAATGGGGACAAGTCTTCTAAAGATGGGATACCGGCTGATGTCGAAGAAATTGAGGGCGCTACTGAAGAAGGGGTGAAAATTGTCTACTCCCGGGGTGTGGAAGAGATAATCGGTGAGGACGGCAAATTCCGGAAGATAAAGTGCCCACGGTGCACATCGGTCTACAACGACGTGGGATACAGAGGATTCAATCCCAGGTTTGATAAGAGTGACGTGATATATCTTGAGGGCGATGTGCTACTCGTCACCATCGGGCAAACTTGGCCGAGAACACCCTTCCGGCAAGTGGGTCTACTGGATGAGAGAGACAGGATTGACGTCGACCCCATTACTTTGATGAGCAATCGCCAAGAGGGGATTTTCATTGGAGGCGATGTCAGGCGGGTTGGCTTTGCCGCAGAGGCAATGAAAGAAGGGGTCATAGCTGCCGAATCTATCGACCGCTACCTGAAAGGTGAGGACCTTAAGAAAGGCAGAGAGAAGGAGTATGAGAAAGCAGGTATTCCCAGGGCCAAAGAGTACAAGCCTCAACCCGAGCTCAAATGGTCGTCAGCCAGAGAGAGGATAAACTTCGAACCTTTTGAGAAGGGATTTACCCTGGAGGAGGCGGTGGAAGAATCCAGCAGATGCCTATACTGTGGCCCGTGTAAGAGTTGTAAAGCGTGCGTGATGCTAGACCTTCAGATTGAGATACCAGATATTGAGGTCAATCGAGACATATGCAGTGGATGTGGGGTTTGTGTTCTTGTATGTAGCTATGATGCCATCAAATTAGAAAAATCTGAAGATCGAGCTGTGGCAGTTATAGATGACCGCAGGTGCAAGCGATGCGGAGTGTGTGTTGCCGCCTGCCCCAGTGCGGCAATTACCCTTGAACACAGCGTTGACGAGGAAGTCATGGCTGAAATCGAGAGTGTGTTGGCGTAGATTTAACTGGATATTGCATTCCTCAGGAATCGTCTTATAAACTGACCCCAGGCGGATTCTGATATTAGATTGTGCGGGGTTTGTATGTCAAAGGCAGCAAAGCAGTCCCTCAAGTCAGCTTCCATTAGTGTCAGGGGCATTGTCCAGGGCGTCGGTTTCCGGCCTTTTGTCTATGGACTGGCCGTCAAACACAACCTGAAAGGCTGGGTCTATAACACGTCGGAGGATGTCAGGATTGAGGTAGAAGGTTCAGCAGAGGCCATTAAGCAGTTTGAGCGAGAACTCAAGACAAAACCTCCACCGCTGGCTCACATCGAAGATACAACTGTTGAGTATCATAGCCCTGTCGGTTACAAGAACTTTGAAATTCGAAAGAGTCAGGCTCAGACAGGAAAATACCAGCTCGTTTCTCCGGATGTTGCTACCTGCCAGGCTTGCCTTGACGAGTTACTGAATCCTGAAGACCGCCGCTACCGCTATCCCTTTACCAACTGCACGAACTGTGGGCCACGCTTCACCATAATTGAAAGCATGCCCTATGACCGGCCCCGGACCACCATGCGTCATTTTCAGATGTGCCCTCAGTGTCAGGCGGAATATGATAATCCCTTGGACCGCCGCTTCCATGCCCAACCAAATGCCTGCCCGAAATGTGGTCCTCAGATCCAACTAGTTGATGACAGAGGCAATGTGGTAACCAAATCGAATCCTATAACGGAGGCCAGTGAGTTCCTTAAGGAAGGGAAAATTGTGGCCGTTAAGGGCTTGGGAGGTTTTCTCCTAGCTTGCGATGCCACGAACGGTACCGCAGTTAAAACGCTACGGCAGAGGAAGAATCGCCCCTCAAAGCCCCTTGCCATTATGGTTGCTACTGTCGACGAAGCTCGAAGGCATTGCTATGTCTCGCCAGAGGAAGAAAGATTGCTTACCTCACCTCAAAGCCCTATCGTGCTCATGAAATGGAAAAAGAATTCGTCTGTATCTCGGGAGGTAGCGCCAAACTTGAGGTTTCTGGGAATTATGCTGCCATATACGCCGCTTCACCACACATTGCTCAGGGATACGGGTTTGCCTCTGGTGATGACAAGCGGCAATCTCAGTGAAGAACCTATTGCAAGGGACAATGATGAAGCCTTAAGGAGGCTTTCAGGGATTGCCGATTACTTCTTGGTCCATAACCGGGATATCTACTCCCGTTATGACGACAGCGTAACCATGATAGAAAGAGGCATGCCTCAGCTCGTAAGGCGGGCGCGCAGCTATGCTCCCTATCCCATCCGCCTCCCGTTTGAAACCAGGCAGGTGCTTGGTTGCGGCGCTGAGGAGAAGAATACTTTCTGCCTGACCAAAGACAATTATGCCTTCGTATCGCAACACATAGGAGATATGGAGAATATGGAAACCCTGGAACATTTTGACAATACCATATCCCTCTATAAAAGACTCTTCCATGTAGAGCCTGAAATAGTTGCCCACGACCTACACCCTGATTATCTGGCCACCAAGTATGCCCGGGACTTGGGCGAGTCCGGTATAAGGCTTATTCCTGTGCAACATCACCATGCCCATATCGCCAGTTGTCTGGCTGATAACGGGCTGGAGTCCCCCGTTATCGGCGTAGCTTTCGACGGCACAGGGATGGGTGCCGATGGCAGTATCTGGGGAGGGGAATTCTTGGTTGCCGATTATCGCGGTTTTCGCAGGGCGGGACATCTGGAATACCTGCGTTTGCCCGGTGGAACTGCAGCTATAAGAAGACCCTATCGCATTGCCATCGGCTATATTATCACCTTATTGGGAGAAAATGCCCTCAATGCTGTCATTGCGAGCGAGGCGAAGCAACCTCGACTGGCTTCTAGTGGTCAAATTACTGAAGTTGAGGTGGAGATTATCAAGCGTCAGATAGAAAGAAAGATAAATTCACCGCTCAACTCAAGTATGGGGCGCCTTTTTGATGCTATGTCGGCCCTGCTGGGTATAAAGGGCGAAATAGACTACGAAGGACAGGCGGCGGTGGAGTTGGAGATGGCTGCGCACGAAGAAGATTATGTCCACATTCAAGAAAACTACCCCTACCGTATAGCAAAAGAAGAAGGGGTAGGAGTCGTGCGCCTTGGGGATATGCTGTCAGCCGTGATTGAGGACTCTCATCAAGGTGTCTTGAAAGGAATGATATCGGTCAAATTCCACAATACTGTAGCTCGGATGACAAACGAGATGTGTCGCTTGATAGCTGATGCGACTGGTATCGAGCAAGTAGCCTTAAGTGGTGGCGTATTTCAGAATCGCTTGCTTCTGAGAAAGACAGTCAGTTTGCTGGAGAGCAACGGCTTTCGGGTCTTCACCCACAGGCAGGTGCCCTGCAATGATGGCGGGATATCCTTGGGTCAAGCAGTGATTGCCAATTTCGCCGTCTGAACAGTCGCAACTGCTAGTTTTTCTGCTATTCAGTCTCGGGCTCGGTAGCTTGGCATAGGTGGTAGTGGCGTAGTTCAAGGTCGATCATCAAAGTGTGCTGACCGGCCGGACCGGCTCTAATGTCATCGGTCTCATTTCGTTCCCGTGTCTCCGGGTCGAATCTATTGACCGAAGCTGGCTATGATGTAATAGTTGTTGTTAATCGTGATGGTGGTTACGGCTGCCACGACATTGGCGATGGTATCCACATTGCCTGTCCAGGTAAGAAACCGGTAACCCGGATCTGGAGTTGCCACCAGGTTGACCACGGTTCCTTCGACATAGTTGAAAAGCCCTTCGCCGGGGGTGGTCACCGTGCCGCCTATAGTGGCGGAGATGCGAATGCTGTACTGGACAACACGACCAGGGATACAACCTACCACCCCGGCAATTAAGGCTAGCGCAATCAAAAAGATGCTGAACCTAGCTACGTAATACCTCATTATCACAAGATGGCGAGCTTGTAGTAGTCATTATATCACATCCTGCACAGCGTCAGAGGATCACTTTGGCATGTGTGTCAGTTTCGCCCACTGGAGCGCTATTTCCCGTTGACATTGCGAGTCCTGATTTATTGGGACGAAGCGATTGCGGCTGAAAACAGAACTGTCCCTGTCTTAGGCAAACTCCCAGCTCAGGAAGGGATAAGTCTGTCCGGTGACGATATTCCAGGTGTAGGCGGAATTGAGTTCGCTGGGACTGCCTACTGCGACTATGTTCCACTCCGCCCCTGTAAATGTGGCGATGTTCATCATTTCGGCTGTGGTCTTGCCCGTGCCGCCGGCTGAGGTAGCTTGTCCGCTGGTTAAAGTATCCCAGAAAGAGTTGCTCACGGTTCCGGTATTCCGCCCCACCAGACCGCCAACCAGCGAATCGCCAGTCACACTGCCTGTGGAATAAGAGTTGCTTACGGTGTTGACATTTTCTCCCACCAGGCCTCCAACATTTGTACTACCAGTGACACTGCCAGTGGAATAGGAGTTGCTCACAGTGCCAGAAGTTGCCCCCACCAGACCGCCAACACTATAGCGCCCAGTGACGCTGCCAGTGGAATAGGAGTCGCTGACAGGGCTGGCCTCATTCCATCCCACTAGTCCACCGACACGCTCATCGCCAGTGACGCTGGCTGTGGAATAGGACTTGCTCACAGTGCCTGTGCCTAAGTTCACTCCCAGCAGACCGCCAACCCAACCGATACCGTTCACACTGCCTGTGGAATAAGAGTTACTCACAGTGCCCTCATTATCTCCCACCAGAGCACCAACAGCGCCATATCCGTCCAAGGTGGCGTTCACCACGCCGATATTCTGGATAGCCCCTTTCTCATTAACAACGCCAAAAAGCCCCACATACATTTCGTCAGGGCGGTCGCTGAACAGGCCGTGTATCTCATATCCCTGTCCGTCGAACGTCCCGGTAAATAGATCATCCTCGGATCCAAGCGGCTGCCAGCCCTTTCCATCGTTGGCTGTCGCGCTCGCCAATTCCTCATAACCGGCAGTGGTGGAATCAAGGTCATTCATCAAAACATACCTGCCGCCCAGTTTGTCTCTGACGGCATCCAAATCATTCCAGGTTCGTATTTCCAGGTTTCCGGAAGGAAAAAGAGAACAGCCTGCCATCCCGGCAGTTAAGGCCGCGATCATCAGAAAGGTAATGAGTCTTTTCACGTAGCGGTTTGGTCTTTCTATCACCTCTACATTAAAGTACTATATGGTGATTTTGTCAAAATATCGTTAGGCATATTCCGCAGTTTTTGAGGGGTCATGTTCCGCTGCCACCTCGCCGAAGGTGACGATTGGGCGTATGCGCCAATCAGGATATCGCCTCACAGACGACGTCACCCACCTTGCCGCATAAACAAGAACATGAGCAGGGCAGCGATGCTTTTGGCATCGCAGATTTCGCCCGAGGCAATAAGTTGGGGTATCTCGTCCCGAGTAACTCGGACCAGCTCGATATCATCGGTATCCTCAGCCACGAGACGAGCGGGCACAAGATCGGTAGCCACAAAGCAATGAAGGTACTCCGTGCCATAGCCCGGAGTCGCATAGAAGCCCCCCAATTTGTCTATCTTCCGGGGGAAATAGCCAATTTCCTCCTGCAATTCGCGGCGCACAGCGTCAATGGGCTCTTCACCGGGGTCAATGGCACCGGCCGGTATTTCCAGAAGAAACCTGTCCACGGCATGGCGGAACTGGCGCACCAGGAGGACATTGTGTTGTTCATCGAGGGCCACCACAGCTATACAATCGCTGTGCTCGACCACCTCTCTGGTGGTCTTTGTGCCGCTGGCTTTCTGCACGGTGTCCACCCGAATATTCACCGCGCGCCCCTGATATATCTGCTGGGTAGATACCTTCTTTTCTGGCTTCAACATAGTCCTGCTATTTCGTTAAAATGGCGTTGCTTTAATTGACGCGCTCTAAAGTTGGCGCACAAGAGCCACCTCATCGCAGTCCGGAAACTTGGGACAGCGATAGCATTCTGCCCATACCTTCTGAGGCAGCTGTTTCTTATCGATTAGCTGGAAGCCGTGTTTTTCAAAGAAAGCCGGCTTGCGAACGAGGCAAAAAACCCTGGGTATCCCCAGTTGCTTGGCCTCTTCCAGACAAGCCTGAACCAGCTTTGAGCCAATCTCTTGGCTCTGTGCCTGTTCATCAACAGCCAGAGACCTGATTTCCGCTAAATCAACCCAGGTGACCTGTAGGGCCGCGCACGCGATAACCCGACCTCCTTGTCTGACCACGAAGTAATCTCTAATGCCTTCATATATCTCGGATAATGCGCGGGGCAGCACCTCGCTCTTATCAGCAAAATGACTGATCAGCCGGTGCACGGAGTTAGCATCACCCACCTTCGCCCTATCAACCTTCATGTCAGCTTTCATTTCGTCTGCCTCCCAGTTTTTGCCACAGCGAACTATAGAAATAGCTTTGGTCGTGAATTCTTAAGAAGCGAGCTGTGTGAGGGCCGAGCTTCACCCTGACATTCTGTCCATTTGATAGTGGCAAGTCAACTTGTCCGTCAATGCTAAGTATTACCTTCTCTCTGCGGGCGATCTTCAGATCGACGATGCTCTGCGGAGGCAGTACCAGCGCGTGGCTCAATCCCAGGTGGCAGGATATCGGCTGGAGAACGATTTCCTTGGATTGAGGATGAAGAATTGGTCCGCCCGCCGCCAGGGCATAGCTGGTGCTCCCGGTGGCGGTGGCTGCAATTACGCCATCAGCCCGGTAAGTGGTTAGTACTGCTCCGTCAATCTCCGCTTTTATGTTAACAAGGCGAACCGCCACACTTCGCAGCACAACATCATTCATGGCGTGAAAGGTTTTGTCTGCAACTTGAGCCTCGAGCATAGCTCTTTCCTCAATCCGGCCTTCGCCCTTGAGCAAACCGGGCAAACGAGACATGACACCGTCGCCATCAATCTCGGTTATAAATCCCAGCCTGCCCAAGTTTATACCTAAGATGGGAATTGACAGGGGAGCTGCGATTCGAGTGGAATGGAGGATGGTGCCATCCCCGCCAATACTGAGGATTAACTCCGTGCCCGTCAGTTGAGGTCTAGCTTTGTCCTCGTCCCAGGCTGAACATCTCCACGAAGAGACTCCTCGAGAGGACAGAAACTGTTCCAGTTTCTGGCTTAGGTCTCGGGCTTTCTCACGAAGAGGGTGATAGAGAATACCAATGCGTTTCACAAGTGAGCGAAGTCTAGCACTGGCGAATTTGGGCTGTCAAACTATCTAGCATATCCGGGGCAATAGTTCCCCGGTTAGCATATCCACGATTCGGGAGGGACCGAGCTTGGTTTTCATTGCCACCTTCCCCCGGTGCTCTTTGGTTATCTTGCCGATGATGGCGGCCTCTCTGCCATAGGTGTTTCTTCTCATTCGGGCCAGAATCTTATCGGCATCGGCAGGGTCAACTATGGCTACCAGTTTGCCTTCATTGGCTACATAGAGGGGGTCCAGTCCCAATAGCTCGCAGGCAGCTCTGACCTCTTCCTTCACCGGTATCCTGGTCTCTTCTATCGCAATACCCACGTTTGACTGCCGGGCCAATTCGTTGAGCGTGGTGGCCAGTCCACCTCTGGTAGGGTCGCGGAGGCAATGGATCCTGGATGAGACCTCGAGCATCTGAGACACCAATTTGTTCAATGGAGCACAGTCGCTTTCCAGAGTCATGGAGAACTTCAACCCTTCCCGCTGGCTCATTATGGCCATCCCGTGGTCGCCGATGGTGCCGCTCAAAAGGACCTTATCCCCGGCTCTTGCGTTAGCTCCAGATATATCAACTCCGGTAGGGATTGTCCCCACTCCTGAAGTCGTGATAAACAACTTGTCAGCTTGTCCTCGATTTACCACCTTGGTGTCCCCGGCGATGATGCTCACCTCCGCTTCCTCAGCAGCTTTCTTGATTGACTGCATTATCCGTTCAAGGTCGCTTAGGAGGAACCCCTCTTCTATGATAGCCGAGAGGCTCAAATATAGAGGGCTGGCTCCATTCATAGCCAGGTCATTCACCGTGCCGCATACGGCTAACTTGCCGATATCGCCACCAGGGAAAAAGATGGGATTCACTACGTATCCGTCGGTGGTGAAAGCCATGCGACCGCTGGCTTCGAAGACGGCTGAATCATCCAATCTATTTAATGCCGGATTAGCCAGGAAGGGCAGGAATTTCTTCTCCACCAGTTCGTGGCTCAATTTGCCGCCGCTGCCATGGGCCAAGAGAATGCTGTCGTCCATATGCTCGCCCTCACTCTATCTAGGAAGATGCTACAAATCTTCAGCAGTCCCGTATTGATAATAGGCAGCGCAGGCGCCTTCGCTGGAGACCATACAGGGACCGATAGGCCTTTCTGGGGTGCAGACCTTTCTAAAGAGTTTACACTCTAGCGGTGTCACTGTGCCACGAATTACATCCCCGCATCGACACCCCTCAGGCTCCTTCGAAGGTTTCAGGCTCACTGAAAAAGCCTTGTCGGCGTCAAACCGCTCGTACCTTTTTCTAATTCTCAAGCCACTTTGGGGGACAACTCCAATACCCCGCCAGTTAGCTTCGCCGACCTCAAAAACATCCTCCATGAGTTGACGGGCCTTTCTATTTCCTTCGGGTTTCACTCCTCGAGGGTAGGCTATTTCCACTTTGGGCTCGCCTTTCTCCATTTGCTCAACCAGTTTATCTATGCACAACAGGATATCCAGTGGTTCAAATCCCGCGATGACGCAGGCCACTCGATAATCCCGTGGGATAAATTCATAGGGATGCGAACCAATTATAACACTGACATGCCCGGGACAAACGATGCCATCTAGCTTTAGCTCGCCTGAATCGAGCAGAGCCTTCATCACCGGTGGGGTCAGCTTACTAAGGGACAGGACGTAGAAGTTCTCTATCTTCTCCTGTTGCGCATTGAGTATAGAAGCTGCTATGGTGGGCGCTGTGGTCTCAAAGCCGATGCCGATGAAGATGACTGGTTTTTCGGGATTGGCTCTGGCTATCTCTACAGCATCTATGGTGGAATATACTATTCGCACATCTGCCCCCTCAGCCTTTGCCTTCTGCAGGCTCGAATAGCTACCCGGAACTCTAATCATGTCCCCAAAAGTGGTGATGATAACGTCGGGCAGGTGTGCCAGGGCGATGGCTTTGTCCAGGTCAATGGTGGCAGTAACACAAACGGGGCAGCCTGGCCCTGACCTCATCTCCACCGTTTTTGGCACTAACTGGCGAATTCCATAGCGTAGTATGGCATGCGTGTGCCCACCGCAGAATTCCATCAGTCTTATGGTTTTGGTAGAGCACCGGGCAATCTTGCGTGCCAGCCCCCTGGCCAGCTTGCTGTCCTGATACTCGTCAATGAACTTCACTTAGACTAGCTATCTCTTCCAAAAGCCTCAGGGTCTCCTCAGCTTCGGCTTCATCCACAACGCCTATTGCGTACCCCGTGTGAAGCAACACGTAGTCTCCCACCTTGGCCTCGGGGGTGAAGACAATGCTAACTCGACGCCTCACTCCGCCGATTTCCGTT
>Ga0154672_142_pt1 | contig 9799 bp, 8 predicted proteins | sample Rifle2008BG13ft_FD_116101 | JGI IMG/M metagenome (GOLD analysis project Ga0154672, IMG submission 116101) | Chloroflexi bacterium RBG_13_51_36
TAGGACTAACCAACGCTACTCAGGTAGGCAAGGCTTACAGCCAGATTATATCCTCCGTTAAACAGGCGTATCCGGAAGCCCGAATTGATGGTGTATCGGTACAAACAATGGCTCCACCAGGAGTGGAAGTGATTGTAGGAATGAGCAAGGACGCTCAATTCGGCCCTGTGCTCATGTTTGGTCTCGGCGGCATACTGGTGGAGGTGTTGAAGGATGTCTCGTTCAGAATAGTCCCGGTTACCGAAAGGGATTCCCGGGAGATGATCAAGGAAATAAAGGGATATCCCCTGCTGCAAGGTTACAGGGGCCAGAAGCCAGCGAGCATCCCGGCACTGGAACGGCTGATAGTCAAGGTATCTCAGTTTGTCGAGAATAACCCCCAAATAAAAGAGCTCGACCTTAATCCCATATTCGCCTATCCCGATAAAGCCGTGGCGGTTGATGCCCGAATAATCCTGGAATGACAACCGAGAGGACGCTGTCCTAATAACCAGAGGCTACTAGATTTGGGTTTCACCAGCCGCCTTGAGATTTCTGAGGCTTAACTTTGTTTGAAGAGAAGCTTAGGGAATTCGAGCCTATCTTTTACCCCCAATCTATTGCAGTAATCGGTGCATCAGCCACCTCCATAAAAGCCGGCTCTCTATGGGTGATGGACTTGCGTTCCGCCGGTTTCCCGGGAGTCATTTATCCCGTCGGTTCCAGCGGCGGGCGACTTGGCGACCTTGAGATTCTCCCCAACCTCCGGCTGGTTCCGGGAGAAGTGGATTACGTCATTGTAGCCATTCCTCGACAATCCGTGTTGGAACTCCTAGATGACTGCGCGGCCAAGAAAGTCAAAGCCGTCCAATTCTTCACCGCTGGATTCAGTGAGACGGATACACAACAGGGACGCAACCTGGAAGAACAAATGCTTGAGAAAGCACGACGGGCAAATATGCGCATCATTGGCCCAAACTGCATAGGCGTATATTGCCCGGAGCACAGAATCCCGTTCCTCATGGGGATACTAGGCGAAAGCGGTTCCGTTGGCTTCGTATCTCAGAGCGGCGGCATTGCCACCAAATTGGTGACAATCGGGATAGCCCGCCATATCAACTACAGCAAAGGCGTCAGCTTTGGCAACGGCATTGATCTGGATGCCAGCGATTTTCTGCAGTACCTGGCTGCCGACCCGAAGACCAAAGCCATTGGTGCGTACCTGGAAGGGACAAGAGACGGAACTCGTCTTTTCAATACCATGAAAGAAGTAGCCAGGGTCAAGCCTTTAGTTGTTTGGAAAGGAGGCAGAACAGAAGCTGGCGCTCAGGCCGCCATGTCCCATACCGGCTCTCTGGCCAGTTCAGCTGCTATCTGGTCAGCAATGTTGAAGCAAGCTGGCGCCATAGAAGTGCACAGCTTAGAGGAATTGACGGATACGCTGCTTATCTTCCAACAGCTTGGGCGCGGACGAGGTACCCGCACAGCCATTATTGGCGGCCTGGCTGATGGAGGCGGCGGCAACTCGGTGGCTGCCGGCGATGCCTGCATGGAGAACGGTCTCAAGGTCCCGCCTCTTTCTTCTGAGACGAAGCAAGAACTGAGCAGGCTCCTGGGAGAAGTAGGTAGTATCTTCGATAATCCGGTAGATGTGAGCCAGGCGCAATTTCGAGGCCTGCCAGCTCTATACAAGGCCGTAGATCTGGTGGCAAGAGATACTACTAGCGACATTGTGCTGGTCCAAGAGGACACAGAAATCCTCCTGCCGATCTACTCATGGAAAGGGCTGGAGGAAATAAACGACTTCCTCATAGAGCTGCGAGGCAGGCAAAACAAGCCGCTAATAGTAGTTTTGCCACCTGGATCCGCTGAAGAAAAGAGAGCGCAGATAGAGCAAAAGCTTCTCGCTGCCTCCATCCCGGTCTTTTGTTCCATGGAACGCGCCGCTAAAGCCATTTACAGACTCAATCAATATTCTTGCTGGCAGGAGGCTGGATGAAGCACCAAAGCTGTGGTCTTCTTTGGACTTGGTAAAGCCGGGGCAAGAATCTCGACTGTAAACCATGATACAACATCACAATACAAAAGAAATCGACCTGGAATGGAATGACGACGATGTGGTGCCCGACATTGTTTACCCCAACCTGGATTTCTTGTTCCAGCAGATGCTGTACCTGACCCTACAAGAGGTAGGCGCCAGCCAGGGTGAGCTAATACTGGACGTCGGCTGCGGCAGGGCTATCGATGGGGCACGACTATGGGAAAAAGGAGCAAAGGTTATCGGGTTGGAACCCTCCCATGTAATGATAGCTCGAGCCAAAGAGTATCTCGGCGAAAGCAATGCCCAGGTAGCTTTGGCCCAGGGAGTAGGGGAAACTCTACCTTTCAAGCCACACTCTTTCGACAAAGTCATGTGCAAGGGAGCGTTGGATCATTTCTTCTCCCCCAGCAAAACCATGGAGGAGATTGCCCTGGTACTTAAACCTGGCGGGGAGATGATAGTGTCCATAGCTAATTTCGACAGTCTGGGGTTTCGTCTCGCGAAGAAACTATATCCGGTGACGAAGTTTCTTTCCCCTTCTCTGGCCAAGGAGAGGAAACCCTGGCAGTTACCACCAGATCACAAGTATAGATTTGACTATCCATCACTCAGAAGCCTGGTGAAGCAGCATTTCGAAATCAGGAAAACAGAGGGAATATCCCTCTTTTTTGGACTCCCTCTGTGGGGTAGTTTTCTTTCCAAACTTCCACGTTCCGTCGCTTATGCTCTTCTGAAGACACTAGATAGACTCGCCCGGCTTTTTCCCTCCCTGGCTGATGTTATCTTGATGAAATGTACTCCAATTCGTAAGTCAGAATGACACTGTTTCAGGAGAGTCGTCAGATCTTTACAATTACTGGCGTCCAAACTATAATGCCCTGTCATGTCCTCTACAAGAAGCAGCGGATTGCCTGCTCTCCTGGTTAAGATATCCCGCTTGCTAGCCACCCAGAAAAAGCAGGGCTACATCGTTGGGGGCTTCGTCCGCGATTTACTTCTGAAAAGAAAGACCAATGATGTAGACATTGCTGTCAGCGGCGACGCCACCACCATAGCTCGCAAAGTAGCCAAGGAAATAGGAGGCAAATTTGTGCTCCTTGACGATGTCAACAACGTAGCTAGAGTAGTGGTCGTTGAAGATGAGCAGTCGGGGAAGACTTCACAAGACCGGGAATTGCGTGGTGCAGAGTGGCACTTTGATTTCTCTTCTTTTGGCGGAGATATTAGATCTGACCTTGCTCGCCGCGATTTCACCATAAATGCCATGGCCGTGGAACTCAGCCAATTCATCACGGCCGGCGCAGCCACCAAAGTGGGTTCTCGAAAATCAGCGACCCATACGGCTGAAAAACGATTCGTCCTTAAGCTTATCGACCCCTTTTCCGGTAGGGAAGACCTTAGGAACAAAACAGTGCGAGGGGTAAGCGAGCAAATATTTGAGGACGATGCCGCAAGGCTCTTACGGGCGGTAAGGTTGGCTGCCGAACTTGACTTCATCATAGAGCCAGACACCGAATCCTTGGTCCGCCGACACTCGCAAGCTATCACTGAAGTCCCCGGGGAGAGGGTCAGGGAAGAGTTGCTTCGTCTGCTTACGCTGCCCCGTGCCACTCATTATCTGAGATACTTGGATAAACTTGGCCTGCTGCTCGCCTTGATCCCCGAGTTAGCGCAGAGCAAGGGAGTAGAGCAGCCAACGGTCCACTTCTGGGATGTCTTCGAACACTCCTTGCAGACCGTGGCTGCGGTGGAATTCCTCCTCAGGGAAACCGATTGGGAGTACAGCAATGAAGACATGTTAACTACTGCTCCCTGGTCCGAAGCAATAAGAGAGCACGTGTCTCAAGAAGTTTCCGCCGGAAGCGACCATAAGATTCTGCTCAAGCTAGGTGGTTTATTTCATGATATTGCCAAACCGATGACGAAGTCTATCGACGATACAGGTAGAGCCAGGTTCTTGGGGCATACCAAAGAAGGGGCAGCTATAACTGCCGGCATTCTGGAACGGCTGCGATTTAGCAAGCGGGAAATAGGCTTGGTGGAGAACCTTGTCTACCATCACCTCCGGCCAGTTCAGATGGCAGACGGTGAATTGCCTACTCAACGGGCAATTTATCGCTACTTTCGGGATACTGGCGAGGCCGGCATCGACATTCTGCTGCTGGCTTTGGCCGATTATCTGGCCAGCCGCGGACCGCTGGTATCTATGGAGGAATGGAAAGGGCATTGCCAATTGACAGACTACATACTGACAGAGCATGACAAGCAGCAAACCAAAATCCTTCCGGTGAAACTCATTGACGGCAATGATATAATGGATACATTTGACCTGGCACCAGGCCCGTTGGTCGGCAAACTGCTGGCCATGGTCAACGAGGCGCATGCCAGCGGTGAGTTAAGTACCAGTGAAGAAGCGTTAGCCCTGGTGCAGAATGAGCTGTCAACTATGAGCAAGCAGCAACCGAGAGCTTCCCGAAGATCCCGGAGTTCCGGGGCAAAGCAATCTCTGGCACAAAGGTAGACTGAATTGAAACGGAGAACCGTTTACTTATTGATTTTCATCCTGGTCCTGTTCGGCTTCGCGCTGTGGTCCATAGTCCCGCTGGACAAGAATGTTTCCGGCAGACAGGGACTAAGGCTGGGACTTGACCTCGCCGGTGGCAGCTACCTGGTCTACCAGGCTGATCTCACCGGTGTCGGGAATGGCACGGAGAATGAAATCATGGAGGGTGTGCAGGGGGTTATAGAAAGGCGTATCAATGCTCTGGGCATCACTGAACCCGTCGTTGAAATACAGAAATACGGAGGCGAATATAACATTGTCATCCAGCTGCCCGGCATTGCTGACATCGAGAAGGCCAAGGAGCTGGTCGGGCTGTTCACAGTGCTAGAGTTCCGGGAGCAGGACGCCGCCGGAAATTTCACCATTCCTGCCACAGGAGTGGTGGGCAACCAAACCTTGATCCTCAGCAGCAGGTATTTCAAGGCAAACACAGAGGTCGTTATAGATAACCTGGGCAAACCATTACTGATATTCGAGATGGACGAAACGGGAGCGCAGCTTTTCAAACAAATAAGCACCCGCCTTCTGAACAAACCACTGGCTATCTTCCTTGGCGATGAGGCACTGCGGGGTGCAGACGGTCATATCATCGCCCCGACAGTTCAGGCGGTGATAGAAGATAAGGGACAAATCGAAGGACTGAGCCTTGCTGATGCTCAAGAGCTATCGCGGGTGCTCAACGCTGGACGTATCGACGTACCGCTGGGGAGATGGAATGATGGGCAATTTGAAGCTAGTATTCCTCTCTACGAACGGACTGTGGATGCCACCCTGGGGCAGGATTCAATCAGGAAGAGCATACTGGCAGCCGGGATTGGAATAGCGCTATTGCTGCTATTCATGCTTGTTTATTATCGTCTGCCCGGCCTGGTGGCTTGCCTCAGTTTGGGGGTCTACGGTGTGGTGCTTCTGGCCATCTTCAAGCTTGTCCCTATAACCATCACTCTGCCCGGCCTCGCTGGCTTCATTGTTTCTCTGGGCATGGCCGTAGACGCCAATGTCCTTATCTTTGAGCGCATGAAAGAGGAATTGCGAGGAGGACGCAGCTTAGCGGCTGCCGTTGAGGCCGGATTCAATCGCGCCTGGACAGCCATCAGAGACGCCAACATCACTACCTTTATTGCCTGTATCGTCCTTTTCTGGCTTGGCGGTACTCTTGGTGCATTTATGGTCAGAGGCTTCGCCTTGATCCTGTTTATCGGTGTGGCGCTGTCCATGTTCACTGCCATTACCGTCACTAGGACCTTTTTGCGCCTCATCGTAGGCGGCCAGGTAGTCACCAATCTGTCAGCCTACGGAGTAACGTCGCCTCAAACAGTGAGGAACCCGAAATGATAGATTTTGTTGGCAAGAAGCAGTGGTTCTTTTTGATTTCCTGGATACTTCTCATCACCGGAATTGCTTCCTTGATTATCTCTCAGATACAACTGGGCACTCCCCTGCGACTGGGCACCGATTTCGCCGGTGGCACATCGATGACTCTGCAATTTAGCCCGGCCGTGGAGCAAAGCCGGTTACGAGAAGAGATGACCAAGCTGGGATATGATAAGGCAACGATCCAAAACGCTGGTGAGGGAACCTTCATCATCCACGTTACGGAACTAACCTCCGAACAGGCGCATGAGCTGGCTGGGGAACTTGGAGCAGCCTTAGATTCAGAGGTCAAAATAGGCGACTACTATTTGGCATCGCCCACGGTAGGAGCGAAAGCAGCACAGAGTGCCGTCATTGCTGTAATAGTAGCATCTATAGCCATGTTGTTCTATATCATCTGGGCCTTTCGCCGCATGCCTAAGTCTTTTCGCTGGGGTAGTTGCGCCGTCATTGCCCTTGTCCACGACGTGCTCATAACAGTGGGCCTTTTCTCCCTCCTTGGTCTGATTGCAGGAGTGGAGATTGATGCCTTGTTTATCACCGCGCTGCTTACGATTGTGGGCTACAGCATCAACAATATTGTGGTTGTCTTCGACCGCATCCGAGAAAACAAGGCTAGAGGTCTTAGCTCTGACTTTGCCTTGACAGTAAACTCCAGTATTGTGGAAACGGTGGGGCGCTGCTTAAATACCAGCCTGACCACCATCTTCGTTATCCTGGCATTATTCCTCTTCGGTGGAGCTACCATACACTATTTTGTCCTGGTATTGCTCGTCGGTGTCGTTGTCGGCACCTACGATTCTATCTGTGTCGCCGGTCCGCTCCTGGTGGTATGGGAAAAAGGAGAATGGAGTTCGCTGCTGCCCTGGACCAAGAGACCAGCGTCGTCATCGTAGGCTCAGAGCTGTCAGTCGATATGGTGCAGTCTCTTTATTGCCTCGATACGCTCATCAAATCCCTCGGGTTTTCTTGCGATTGATGCTTTCCCCAGAGGGTCATCTATCTCCGGGTTACCCAGAAGTACATCAAATGTAGCTTTTATCGAAGAGGCAACAACTCGAAGATTATAGCCACCTTCAAGAGTGAAAACCAGGCGCCCCTGGCACAATTCGGCAGCCAGTTCTTTCAGTATCATCGCCATCTGAGCAAAACCTGTAACAGTCACCTTCATCATAGCTAGCTGATCAGCCCAATGAGCATCAAAGCCAGCAGAAACCAGGATGAGTTGCGGCTGAAATCTCCGGGCCACCGGAACCACGACCTCGTCAAAGACTCTCAAATATTCCTCGTCGCCCCAACCAGCAGTCATGGGAAAGTTAACTGTAGTGCCTTCTCCTTGACCCGTTCCGGTTTCGTCCATCCATCCTGTCCCGGGATAAAAGGGATACTGATGCGTGGAAAAGTAAAGAACTTCAGGATCGGCATAGAAAGCATCTTGAGTCCCGTTGCCGTGATGGACATCGAAATCAGCGATAAGAATACGGTGGAGATTGAAATTGTTGAGGGCAAATTTGGCGGCGACCGCCACGTTATTGAAAATGCAGAAGCCCATTGCGCGATCTTGAATGGCATGGTGGCCTGGCGGCCTGACTAGAGCAAAGGCATTATCCACCTCCCCCGTCATCACCGCGTCCACAGCTGCCAGAACTCCGCCGGCCGCATATAAGGCTGCTTCGTAGGATTTCAGAGATATTACGGTATCAGGGTCAAGCCAACCACCACCTTTTTCCGCTTTGCTCTTAACGTAAGAAGTGTACTCAGGCGCATGTACCGTCTGCAGTTCTTCTAGCGAAGCGCGGCGTGCAGGCACACCGGTCAGTTTCGCCTTGATTCCAGTTTCGTTCAAACAAGACATCGCGTCCACCAGCCTGCGGGAATTCTCCACGTGGTCGCCGGTATCATGCTCCAAATAGATTGGGTCATAAACCAATCCTGCCTTCATACTGGCATCATATCAAAAGCGCTCAAGCAAAAACAATCATGGGCGATGCCCCGAAACAGGCAGTGCTTTCTATGCTGGAAAGCATCCATGCCGGAGAAAGTGTATACTTCTTGGAAACGACGGGCTCCGTAGCATGACCAGAGAAGAAACAAAAGCGCTGCTCGGCGAGGCAGAGAAGACGTTTGCCTCGGAATCAAAGTTGATACAGCTGGAGTCCGGCCGAGCCATTTTCGTTGGCGATACCCATGGTGACCTTGAAGCCACGGAGAAAGTCATTCGCAAGTATCTCAAGCCAAAGAATAACCTGGTTTTCCTGGGGGATTATGTTGACCGGGGACCAGCTTCTCTGGAAAACATTAACTTTCTGCTCGGACAAAAACTTGAGCACCTCGATTCCCTCTACCTTCTTATGGGAAATCACGAAGGTCACACTGTATTCACCTTCCACCCTGCCGATTTTTGGGAAGGACTGGATGCCGACCTTCGTCGGCGATATAGTGATGTTCTTGCCAGGTTGCCACTTGCCGTTTCCACGCCAAATGGAATCATCGCTCTGCACGGAGCGCTCCCCGATGTATCACGGTTGGAAGATATCAATAAGATAGAGCCAGGCAGCAATGAGTGGCACCAAATAACCTGGGGAGACTGGCAAGAAAGAGCAGGGAAGTTCCTGGGAATCGACCCCTATAGCGGGAGACCTCAATTCGGGCGTGGTTGGTTTCAAGAAATCATGACCCGCCTGGGCAAAGATGTGTTGATAAGGTCTCACCAGCCGGACGCACCATCCATCATGTATGGCAGACAGTGCCTCACCATATTCACTTCCTCAGCTTACGGCCATCACGTTTCTGAGCGCACCATTGCCCTGGTTGATCTGAAAAGACCGGTGAAGAGCGCGGATGATATAGAGATAGAGATTGTCTAGAGTTCTGCAACAACCTTGACATAAGTTCGTTGGACGTCTACACTGATTAAGATCAACTGATGAGGTTCGAGAACGATGATATGCCCTGTCTGTAGGTCCGATATGATAGTGGTTGAGTATCGTAGTATTGAGCTTGATCACTGCAATGGCTGCAAGGGGGTGTGGTTTGACTCTGGAGAGCTTGAGCTTCTGCTCAAGTCGCAGGGTCTGGAAGAGACAAAAGCATTCTTTGATGGCATCCTCAACTCCCAAGAGTCCCTTTCATCAGAGAAGAAACGGAAGTGCCCCGTTTGCGGCCATAAGATGAAGAAGGGAAAGACGGGCGGACAGCCTGAAACCCTCATCGACATATGCCGTGACCAACATGGATTGTGGTTTGACGGGGGTGAGGTCGCTCAACTGGTAAAATATCTAGCTGCCAAACATCCGTCAAAACATGATTCCAAGGCACAGGTCATGGATTTCTTAGAGGAAGTATTCGGAGCTTCCGGATAGAGCAGCAATGGCGATTAGGCAACACCCAGAGAATATTAGATAAAGGAGGTTTAATATGATTCCAGGTATCATCATCGGTGTTGTTGTTGTGGTCATCGGGCTATTCCTATGGGCTAGCTACAATGGCCTGGTCAGACTGCGTAACCAAGTCAAGAACGCCTGGGCACAGATTGACGTTCAGCTGAAACGCCGCTATGACCTCATCCCCAATTTGGTGGAGACGGTCAAGGGCTATATGAAGCACGAGCGGGAAACTTTGGAAGCAGTCACCAAAGCCCGCAATCTCGCCCAGCAAGCGTCGTCTGCCGGCGCTGGCGAGCGGGCCAAGGCCGAAGGCGAGCTGAGTTCAGCGCTATCCCGTTTGCTGGCTGTAGTGGAACGTTATCCCGACCTCAAGGCCAATCAGAACTTCCTGGCGCTTCAGGAGGAACTTACCTCAACTGAGAATAAGATAAGCTTTTCCCGCCAGTTCTACAACGA
>Ga0154672_149_pt1 | contig 9365 bp, 8 predicted proteins | sample Rifle2008BG13ft_FD_116101 | JGI IMG/M metagenome (GOLD analysis project Ga0154672, IMG submission 116101) | Chloroflexi bacterium RBG_13_51_36
TCCGATTCTTCATGGCCATACCTCATTACGTTGTCCTATACTTCCTCGGTATAGCGGCAGGAGTTGTAGTATTCATTTCGTGGTGGGCGATCCTGTTCATTGGTAGATACCCCCGGTGGGCTTTCGATTTCGTCTCAGGCTATTTTCGTTGGAATGTAAGGGTAAACGGTTATTCTGTTCTTCTGACCGACAAATATCCGCCGTTTAGCTTCGATTAATTGTTTAGGATTGGGCTCCTTCTGAAATAAAATGCGTTATTCAAAGCTTTTTGGCAAGACACTACGGCAAGCGCCCGCGGAAGCCGAGAGCATAAGCCATCAGCTGTTGCTCAGGACAGGCATGATTGCTCAGGAGGCAGCCGGAATCTATTCTTACCTGCCTTTGGGGTGGCGGGCGCTGAGGAAGATAGAAAACATAATCAGAGATGAAATGGATAAGGCCGGCGGGCAGGAATTGATGCTGCCTGTGTTGCAGCCCCTCGAACTATGGCAACAGTCAGGCAGGGATGTATCGTTCGGCAAATCTCTATTCACTCTGACCGACCGCAAGGAACACAAGCTGGCTCTGGGACCCACCCACGAGGAAGTCACCGCTGACCTTGTCCACCGTTATGTGCAAAGCTACCGGGAGCTTCCTGTGCTCCTTTATCAGATACAGACCAAGCTTCGCGATGAGCCTCGACCTCGCGGCGGCCTGTTGAGAGTCCGTGAGTTCATCATGAAGGACCTGTACAGCTTCGATGCTGACGAAGCCGGCCTTGCCGAGAGCTACCAAAAGATGTGTCAGGCTTACAAGAACATCTATGCCCGCCTGGGTTTGCCCGCATTGATGGTGGAGGCTGATAGCGGCGCCATAGGGGGCAAGGATTCCCATGAATTCATGGTTATCACGGAGACCGGCGAGGACGAGGTCATTTACTGCACCGATTGTGGCTACGCAGCCAACATCGAGAAAGCCAAGTTCGTCAAAACCGACAAAGCCACTGTCCCGGGCAAAGCCAGGAACCCTCTTCCCCTGGAGGAGATAGCCACACCGGAATCAAAGACCATAGAGGAGGTTGCTAAATTTGTTGGCGTGCCGGCAAGTCAGACTCTCAAGGCAGTGTTCTATTTCACTGATGGAGAATTTGTCTTCGCTATCATCCGGGGCGATCTGGAGGTCAATGAAACGAAGTTGAGAAATGCCCTGAAATGCTCCGAGCTCCGCCTGGCTACAGAAAGCGAGGTGAATGCAGCCGGACTTGTAGCTGGTTTTGCGTCACCAATAGGTATAAAAGGAGTCAAGGTTATTGCTGATGATTCGGTAACTTCGGGCTCCAACTTCGTTGTTGGCGCCAACAAACCGGGGTATCACTTCATGAATGCCAATTATCCCCGCGACTTTCAGGTTGACCTCATAACTGATATCGCCATAGCCCGACCTGGAGATAGCTGCCCCATCTGTGGGGGCAAACTGTCGTCGGCTCGAGCCATCGAAGTTGGGCATGTGTTCAAGTTGGGCACCTTCATCAGTGAGAAATTCGGAGCATCCTTTTTGGACAGTGATGGCAAGTCCCGCCCTATTGTTATGGGCAGTTATGGCATTGGACTGGGGCGGTTGCTGGCCGCAATAGCTGAACAGAGCCATGATGACAAAGGCATTATCTGGCCGCTCCCAGTTGCTCCATATCAGGTCTACTTTTGTCCTCTGTCGCTGGACAAGCCGGAGGTCCTCCCTACGGCAGAGAAGATCTACCAGGAACTGCAAAAGGAGGGTATCGAAGTGCTTTTCGACGACCGTGACGAGTCTCCCGGGGTCAAGTTCAACGATGCCGACCTTCTGGGAATCCCGTTGCGACTGACCTTGTCTCCGCGCACCTTACAGAGCCAGAGCGTAGAGGCCAAATGGCGCACGGAGAAGAAACCTCAGCTTTTGCCCCTGGAGAACCTGGCGCCGCAAGTGAAGAGACTCTTGGAAGAGAAGGCTGTAAGAGCTCAGCCTTGATTCCAATAACTCGCTAACTCAACTTCTCAGAGTAGCGCCCAGTTCCTTTTGCAATCTGGCAAGCATCTGTTCTTGAGTTCGGTCGACTCCCTCATCAGTCAGGGTGTGGCTGGGCGACTGGTAGATGATCCTTATGGCGAAAGATTTCTTGCCCTCAGGTATCTGCTCGCCACGATAGAGGTCAAAGAGAGTCACCTTTGCTACCAGTGAAAAGCTCTGGATTGCCTGTTCCACTGCTCTATAGCTCACTTGCTCATCTATTACCAAGGCGATATCCCGAATTACGCTGGGAAACCGGGGAATAGACTGGTATCCTCTTGCCCCGGCGATCCTGGTTAATAGCTTCTCCAGGTCAATTTCTATTAGGTAAACGGTGTTGGAGAGTTCAAAGGCCTGTGCTACTCTGGGATGCAGTTCACCAAGGACACCCACCTTATCATCAGTAGCGATTATATTAGCCCGTCTTGCCGGGAACAGACCTTCGTCATCGCTATTCTCGAAACTCGCCTTCAGACCCAACTGGCCCAGGAAGTTCTCAACTACTCCCTTGGCATCAAAGAAATCGAGCAGCTCTTTATCAGGTTGCCAGGATAATTCTGCCCTTGCACCACTGAGCACAGCGCAGAGCATTTTTTTCTCCTGGGGCAGCTCCTTTCCTTTTTCAGATTGCTTCGCTTCGCTCGCAATGACATGTGGGTGCTGAGGCAAGAATATTTTGCCAATTTCAAAGAGCCTCACACCGGCTTGCTCAAATTTCTGGTTGTATGCCAGCGTAGCCAGAAGACCAGCGCGCAAGCTGGTGCGCAGGTACTCCTGTTCCCTCGTCATGGGGTTAGCTACTTTTAACGGCGGGATTGTCAGCTCAAGCTTCGGGGAGAGTTTCTGCAATTTCTCCAGACTGACCAAAGAATAAGTCAGTATCTCTTGAAAGCCAAGGCCGGTCAGAATATTGCCCAGTCTCTCCCTGAGATTGCTTTGCCGGGCCGTTGGCGACAATCTTGATTTCTGCGCAGGCAAGGGAGAGCCAAGCCTGGTCATAGGGATTTTCTCATAACCAATGATGCGAACCAATTCCTCTACGAGGTCGGCGGCACATCTAATATCGCTACGCCAATAAGGCACGGATACTGAAATCTGCGACCGTGAATCGCTCTCCTGACACTCAAAGCCCAGGGCAGTTAACACCTCAGTGATCTCATCAATATTGATTTTCAAGCCTGAAAGGCGCTTCACCTCCCGCGTACTAAGTGATACCAGCTTTGGTTCGGACTTCCCGGGATAAATATCAATGATGCCCTTGGCTGCTTTGCCACCGGCGAGCTGCAGCAGCAATTGAGTAGCCCGTTTCAACGGCAGCACCGGCAGGCCGGCATTGAGCCCTTTATCAAAGCGAATCGAGGCCTCGCTTTGAAATTGAAGACGGCCACAGCCTCGACGAATTGCAGCCTGATTGAAATTAGCCGACTCCAGAAGGATAGTATCAGTCTTGTCCGTTACTTCGGAATCCAGACCACCCATGATTCCGGCAACGGCAACAGCTCGTTCCTTATCGGCAATAACCAATGTCTCTGAGTAGAGAGCGCGCTGCGAACCGTCGAGCGTAGTCATAGTTTCACCATCTACTGCTCTGCGAACGATAATCTGTCGGCCCCTGAGCTTGTGATAATCAAAGGCGTGAAGCGGCTGACCATATTCCAGCATCACATAATTTGTAACATCAACCACGTTGTTAATCGGACGCATCCCATAGCTATTCAGGCGCTGCCGCAGCCAGATTGGAGAGGGGCCTATCTTGATGCCGGTCACCAGACTGGCGCAGTATCTGGGACATAGATCGGGGTCGGCTATGTCAACGGAAGCGAAGGAGTCTATCGATTTCTCCGCTTCTTCGTAGTGGATTTCTGGCAAATGGAGCGTCTCACCAGTCAAGGCAGCGATCTCCCGGGCAATGCCAGTCACAGATAAGCAATCCGGGCGATTGGGTGTTATCTCTAAATCCAAAACCACATCGCCCAGATAGGCAGCAAGGGGTACACCTATGGGCGCATCTGGAGGCAATACCAAAATGCCCTCGTGACTCTCAGAAATCCCCAGTTCCTTCTCTGAGCAGACCATGCCTTCGGAAGCCACGCCGCGAATCTCGGCCGGCTTCAGTACCACAACCGCTCCGGTATGAGAGTCGACAAGCCGGGCTCCTATATGAGCAAAGGCCACCCTTTGACCGACATTGATATTGGGGGCACCGCACACCGTGCTGACCTGCTCGGTCCCTACGTTGACAGTGGCGAGCTTAAGGCGGTCAGCGTTGGGATGGGGACCCAGGCCTACTACTTCCCCTATTATCACACTATCCCAGGTGCCGCCCACTGGCTCGATACCTCTGACCTCCAGGCCGGCCATGGTTAGCCTTTCCGCCAGTTCTCCGACAGTGAGCCTTATGTCAACATAATCCTTGAGCCACTTGAGGGAAACCTTCATATCGCCACCTAAAAACTCAGAATTGTCTCAGAAACCTGAGATCATTGCCATAAAAGAGGCGGATGTCATCAATACCATAGCGCAGCATAGGTATGCGCTCAACTCCCATGCCGAAGGCAAAACCACTGTAAATCCCGGGGTCGATATCGACGCGTGCCAGGACGTCAGGATGCACCATACCCGCTCCCAGTATTTCAATCCAGCCGCTGTTGCCACACAGCCGACAGCCAGTCCCGCTGCAGGCCAAACAGCTAATGGCTACCTCCACCCCCGGCTCCACGAAAGGAAAGTAATCGCAGCGGAAACGCACTTTTCTCTCCTCACCAAAAATACAGCGGCAAAAGTCAAACAAGGTGCCTTTCAAATCAGCCAGAGTGATGCCCTTATCCACAGCCAGACCTTCAACTTGGTAGAACATAGATTCGTGAGTAGCATCGGTGGCCTCATATCGGTAAACTCGCCCGGGAACTATCGCTCTTATCGGCGGTCTTTCCTTCTCCATCAACCTGATTTGCATCGGAGACGTATGAGTACGCAAAAGTCTCGCTTTTCCGCTCACGCCCGTATCGACCCAGAAGGTGGCCATCATGTCCCGCGCCGGATGATGTTGAGGCATGTTCAAGGCCTCAAAGTTGTAGTAATCCCACTCCACGTCAGGTCCCTCAATTACCTGAAAGCCCATGCTTTTGAAGGCGTCACAGATTTCCTCGAGGATCTGAGTGGTAGGGTGAGTTCGCCCTGTCGGAAGAGGTCGTCCGGGCAGGGTGACATCTAATGTTCCGGATTCCCGAGAAGAAGACAAGAAGGTTTCCTGAAGTAGTCTTTGCTTCTCCGCCAAGATTGACTCTAAAGCTGTCTTGATCTCGTTAGCTTGGGCCCCAACTTCGCGTCGTTCTTCCAGAGGCAAGGCGGCCAGGGAGCGCAGACTCTGAGTTAAACTGCTTTTCTTGCCCAGGTACTGAACGCGCCACAACTCTAGTTCTCGAGGATTGTCAATCCTATTTAGCTCCTCGAGAGCTTGCGCATGAAGATCTTTGAGATGTTCCAGCATTGCTGCTACGCAATGTTATCCTTGTCCAAAATCCTGGAATCTCCAGGTGTAACGTAATTACGCGCGAGGTGAATTGGTCTCAGTTATCGAAGCTACTAGCGCGGCAAAATCTTCAGGATCTTTGACTGCCATCTCAGCTAATATCTTACGGTTGAGTCCTATATTCGACTTCTGTAACCTGGCCATAAACTGACTGTAAGTAAGACCTTCAGCCCGTGCCGCAGCACTAATGCGCGCGATCCATAGCCTCCTGAAGTCGCCCTTTCGCTCACGACGATGCCGATACGAATAATCTAAAGCATGAAGCATGGACTGATGAGCTATGATATAAAGCTTGTGTCTGGCGGCCCGATGCCCCTTCGTCAGCTCAAGCACTTTCTTATGTCGTCTGTGAGTAGTTTTCCCGCTCCTGGCTCGTGGCAAGTTCTTCCTCCTTTAATACTTGGGTGTTATTCCTTTCTCTTTGGTAATAAAATACTACTTTCCCCCACTACACTATTTGTAGGGCAAAAGCCTCCTTATTCTCTTCTCATCCGCCGAAGAAACCGGTATCGTTTCATCATAGAGGCGCTTAGTTCTAGGAGCCTTTTTCCGCCTGAAATGACTCTTGCCACATTTAGTGCGCATAAGCTTGCCAGTACCCGTTATGTGAAAGCGGCTCTTTGCCCCTTTGTGGGTCTTAAGTTTTGGCATCTGTCTCTTTCTCCTTAGGTTTCTTCTGGGCAACCGGGGATAAGACCAAGGCTATATTATTCCCCTCACTAACAGAGTTGCTTATTACCGCTATTTCATGGGAGGCTTCAGCTACTTTGCGCAGCACCTTCCAGCCCAGTTCAGGATAAATAATTTCACGTCCTCTGAACCTTAGCATTAACTTTACTTTGTTGCCCTCCTCCAATAATTTCTTCGTGGTCTTAATCTTCGCCTGCAAATCATGCTCTTCTATCTTGGGTCTTAATCGGATCTCCTTTAGTAAGCCAACTCTCTGACCTCTCTTCGCCTTGCGTTCCTTTTTGGTTTGTTCATACTTATATTTCCCATAATCAAGAAGTCGGCATACTGGTGGAGCCATTGTTGATGCTACTTGCACCAAATCGAGGCCGCGTTCATAAGCAATTTGTAGTGCTCTCGGCAGAGGCACCACACCCAACTGTTCTCCATCTTCCCCTATGAGGCGCACATCTTTGGCCCTGATTCTCCGATTAGTTAGTAATTCCTTGACTATGCTCTTTCTACCCCCTGGAACAGTATTCAGGACTTGGCCTCAATCGATGCCTTTATCCTATTCTTGACCTGTGCTACAGCTTCTAGACCCGGATTCTCACCACTCCTCAGGCGAAGCGACACACTGGACGAAGCCATCTCTTTATCACCAACCACAAGCATATATGGGATCTTCTCCAGCTGGGCTTCTCTTATTTTCAAATTCATCCTCTCAGAGCGGTCGTCAACCTGAGCCCGAATACCATCATTCTTGAACTCATTCTGTATCTTGTGCGCATAGCTGGCATGGCGATCTGCTATGGGAATTACCATTGCCTGAACCGGCGATAACCATACCGGGAAAGCGCCGCCATAATGTTCTGTGAGACACGCCACAAAACGCTCCATCGCGCCAAGTACTACGCGATGTATCATCACTACATTGTGCTCCAGTCCATCTTCACCAATATAACAGACATTGAAGCGTTGTGGCAAATTGAAATCGACCTGGATGGTGGGACCTTGCCAGACGTGCCCCACAGCATCCTTGAGCTTAACATCGATCTTAGGCCCGTAAAAAACACCCTCGCCAGGATCCACTTCATAATGCAGGTCAAGTTTCTCCAGAACGCGTTTCAATGTTCCTGTGGCCTCTTCCCACATTGAGACTGTTCCAGCATATTTCTCCGGACGTGTCGAGAGAAACATCTCATATTCTTCGAACCCAAAGCTAGACATCATGAATTGCACGAAGCTCAGAACATCCGTTACTTCTTCTTCAACCTGATCAGGTCGGCAAAAAATGTGGGCATCGTCCTGAGTGAATCCTCTAACTCTGGCAAGACCATATAATACACCGGTCCGCTCATACCTATATACTGTGCCCAGTTCAGCATATCTCAAAGGCAAATTCCGGTAACTGCGGAGCCGGCTTTTGTAGATCAAAATGTGCCCCAAGCAATTCATGGGCTTGAGCATATACTGCTGCCCCTCAATTTCCATTGGTGGGAACAGATAATCCCGATAGAACTCCCAATGCCCGCTAGTCTTCCACAAATCCAGCTTGGCAATGTGGGGAGTGTAAACAACGTCATAACCTCGCTTCATGTGCTCTGTTCGCCAGAAGTCCTCGATGATCTGCCGAATCAAAGCACCTTTGGGGTGCCAGCAGACCAAGCCAGGACCAATCTCCTCGTGCGTACTGAAGAGGTCAAGCTCCTTGCCCAGCTTTCTGTGGTCCCGTCTGGCAGCTTCAGCCTGCAATGATAAATAATCGTCAAGCTCTTGTTGGCTGTGAAAAGCCACACCGTAAATTCTTTGTAGCATAGGTCGCTTTTCATCACCACGCCAGTATGCTCCGGCCAGATGAGTCAGTTTGAATGCTTTCACCTCACCTGTGGAGGACGCATGAGGGCCCCGACACAAATCGGTGAAAGAACCCTGTTTATAGATAGTCACATTGCTATCAGCGATTTCATCGATAAGCTCGAGCTTATAGGGCTGGCCGGCAAAGAGCTTACGCGCCTTGTCCTTGCTCATTTCCTTGCCAACAAATGGCACATCCTGACCGACAATCTCCCTCATTTTGTTCTCAATGACAGGCAAATCCTCCGGTGTTAACGGGCGCGGCAGCTCAAAGTCATAGTAGAACCCGTTCTCAATGATCGGGCCGATGCCGAATTTAGCCCCGGGGAATAGATACTGAACCGCCTCAGCCATGATATGAGATGCGGAGTGGCGCATTCGTTCCAGTTGTTCGTCAGTCTTTCTTGATTTCATCTCGAGCTTCCTATCATGAACCTAGAAATCAAACACGATTTCATCAAAAAATGGGCGGTACTGGACTTGAACCAGTGACCTCTGCGATGTCAACGCAGCGCTCTAACCTCTGAGCTAACCGCCCATCCTACGATTTTACCAAACATAGCTAAACAGGGCAAACCTTCAATAATATGGCACAAGGATAAGATTACTTGCCATGGGGGCTTAGAAATGATACATCGACAAAAACACGATGGGTGCTCCGGTTACTCTTTACCTCGCAGCCTCACACCACTGGTGACATTCATCTGCACGGTTTGGCCACAATTGGGACAGGTCACTTCTATGACAAGAGGTCTTCCCATGACTCTTTCTATGAGAGATGTTACTATAGAATCTATATTATCCAACCTCTCATCTAACATATCGAGGCGCTTCATTAGCTGCCCTATATCCCGGTCCTGGCCGACCTGTTTACCTAGCCTGGCTCTGTCTTGCACCAATTTAAAGACTCTTCTCCACGACGCCTAGTGACTCTAGCTCAGTTTTATCGTCCTTCATCAACCTCTCTATCTGCTCAGAGACGGTACGTTCCAAATACTTACGGAAAGCTTCGCGCGCTGCCGGTGATGACCTTACCGCGTCCTTTACTCTCTGCCATTCACTCGCGATTACTTCATTCACCTGCTCAACACTTATAGGCTGTTTCGCCTGCCACAATTCTTCTATCCTATCCAGAACCCTACTTGTCATAGCCCTTCTAATGCGATCGAAAGAAAGTATCTCCTCCGGACTATATGGTTGCCCCCCTTTTCTTTCAGGCTTCTCGGTCATGGTACACTACCTCCCGTTGGATTTATTTGAGCCACTATCATAAGCTTAGCAGCGG
>Ga0154672_150_pt1 | contig 8569 bp, 7 predicted proteins | sample Rifle2008BG13ft_FD_116101 | JGI IMG/M metagenome (GOLD analysis project Ga0154672, IMG submission 116101) | Chloroflexi bacterium RBG_13_51_36
TCATGAGGCAGAGATGCTCTGTGACATCGCCGGCGGCGTGGCAGCAACTTTCCCTCACGAGAATGATTTCCTGAACCCAGAGACCCGTGACTTTCTCTTGAAATACACAAAGCGTAATCCAGATATGCCGGTGGAAGACCAGGCACAGCTATGGCGTTATCTGGGCGATGTGCTCTGCTCAGCGAGCGGAGGCATACATAATATCGGCAGTTACCATGGTGGTGGCTCACCTATCATGGAGCAAATTGCCATCACTACGCAGTATGACGTCGAGTCCAGGAAGAAGTTGGTTAGACATATCGCCGGTATGAGCGGTGGCGATCGTGATGCCCTGAGCAAAAAGAAGACCTCGCCAGGCAAGACGCCAGCCAAGGCAGCCAAGCGGCAGAAGACAACTCTTACCCCAGAAGCTGAAGAAGCTTCCGGCTCGTCAACCTGCTATAGCTAGGTTCTCAATCGGCCGGCGACATGATCCTTCTTAAGGCTGGCGTTAGCATCTTGTTCCTCACTAATGCATACATTATGTCAACTAGACCGGAACTGTAAGTCTCCTATGGTTTGACTCTGTCTGCGACTTCGCAAGATTAGACCGTCCTGACGGGGTCGGCATCTATGGCCCAGCGCCGCCGCAAGGTGAGATGGGATAACATCAAGGTCAAGTCACGGCCTAAGAGAAACCAGCGATACCCGGCCTAGCTCTGTGCCCTCGAACTCCTGCGTCCTGCGCTACGATCTAAAGCCTCAATTCCTACCACGAGTTCCGTGATGTGAAGCGCTTCATGTACTCAAGTCCCATCCAGTCGGTGGGAAACCCTTTCCTCAGTTATCCCCAGTATGTCAGCAATTTCTTTCTTAGTCAGCCCTCTTTTCTTCAATCTCAACACCTCCTCTGTCTGCTTAGCCTTCTCCTTTTTTCTACCAGCTATTTCCCTCGCGTCAACAACGTCTCCTATCTCTTTCGTTTGTATAAGCCCCTCCTCCATCATGCCCTCAAAGACCTTTTCGCCCTGTTCAGTCCTGATTATCACTGTTGACCATCCCTCGGCGGAGCGACCGCTGCCGATAGCGATATCGGCCAACTCGGCAGCAAAGTCCTGGCAAATCAAGCAATGCCTGGGTACACATCTCTTGGCCTCGGTTATGGGGAAAGACAGCTTGTTACCGGCCGCATACATATTGAACTCATGGGAGACATCCAATTTATCTACCTGGCTGATGTCCACGCCCTTCGCTCCGATTTTCTCTGCTATGCAGTCGTATTCGTAGTTCTCGCGGCAGAACAGTCCCACTGTCAGCTTCACGGATGATGCGAGAGGTAGGCCTTTGTACTTCAAGTATCTCAGCGACTGTATGTGGCAGGGAGAACCCACAACGCAGATTCTACTCAGTCCATGGTCAACAACGGCAGCTCGGAGCTCCTTCAGCACCGGCACCACGCCATATTTGGTGCCGGATGCGCGGATAACCTCGTCCCGGGTCTTGGCAATACAGGCCACGGGTGCCCAGTTGTCTCTGCCAACTACCAGTGCCCCGTCTATGACGCCGCTGTCCAAAGCATAGAGAAGTGACGTGGTCACAATTCCTCCATCTTGGCAACCCTTCATAATTTCTGGATTCCGCGCCCTTGCCATCACGATGCGCCTGTACAACCCCAGGCTTTCCTTTCTCCCCCAACCCATAATGTTGCTCTCTATATCCTTTACGAGGTCGTGCCTCAGCATATAACAGGCATCGTAGCAGGTGTGGCAACTCACGCAATCCACGGTACGCTTGGGCCGCTTTGGCCTGTGTTCAATAAGCTTGATGTGAGAGTCGGGGCAAGCTGTGATACATGCCCCGCATACCGTGCATCCACCCGTGTTTATTATCCTGGCCTCTAAGTCCTCATAGCTCGGCATATGTTCATACCCCGCTCCGGGAGTAGCAAACAGGCTATTTTACCAGACATAGTCTCGGGATGTCAGATTCACCCTGGCTCAGATGTGCGCCGCGCAAGCTTAATGGGCACTAACTACATTTTTGGCAAGCACACACGAATCTTGAAGGCCTACCACGGACTGAGGCTATACAGGCAGACCTCGCATACTGGGCACCAAGAAGCTGTTCGCTCTACTGCAGCTCCCCGCTGGCCTTCATCTTAGCTATCTCTTCTTCCCTCAATTGCCTCTTGAATAGCTTCAGGGTGACGGTGAGAGGTAGCTCTTCCCTGAATTCAATGAATTTGGGCACAGCATAAGCTGGTAGCTTCTCCCTGCAGTGGGTGATTATATCTTCCGTTGTCGCTTTGCCTCGGAACTCCTCTTTCAACCTGATGAAAGCTTTTATCCTCTCGCTGCCCGGCCGCTCGGGGTCAGGAATCCCAATTGTCACCGCATCGCCGACCGCGGGGTGCTCGTACAAAGCATCATCAACCAACCTGGTATAGACCTTGAGCCCAGAGATATTGGCCATATCCTTAATGCGGTCTGTGATATAGAAATAGCCATCCTCCTCCATTTTGACCACATCACCGGTGGGCAACCAGCCGTCAACAAGCCCTTTGCCCACCTCAGGCCAGTAGCCAATCATTATCTGCGGGCCACGAACCCATAGTTCGCCCTCTTGTCCCGGGGCAGACTCCTCTCCAGTGTCCAGGTTCACGATCTTCACGTCCGTATCCGGCACCGGTATTCCTATCGACCCGAACTTCTCGAAAGGCATGAAGCCGGTGATTTTGGAGAAGGATGAAAGATTCAGGTGGGTGCCACCACCGGTTTCGGTGAGACCATAGGCCTCAGTTATGGGCACGCCGGTTTCTTTCCTGAACTTCTGGGCAATCTCGGGAGCCAGAGCCGCCGTTGTGGACACAAACATCGTGTTGACCCTGCCCAGCCCAGCAGCCACAAGGCGTGAGTATTGCGTGGGCACACAGGCACAGAAAAAGGGACGATACTTCGTCAGCATCCGAACCAGAGTATCAATATCCCTGGGATCTGGAAGCAGGTATCCTTTGAGCCCCCAGTAAACGCCGAACTGCATTATCAGGTGTCCGTAGGCATGAAACAGGGGAATGGGGATCATGGCCGAAACCTTTCCTCTGATGCCAACCTTCAAGGGCTCATACGCCCATGCCATCTGCATCACTGCCACAACACGATTATAGTGCGTCAGCATCACTCCCTTGGGGATTCCTGTGGCGCCGCCGGTGAAAGACAATACAGCCAGGTCTTTCATTGGGTCAATGTCAACATCGGAAGGCTTGGGCTCATGGCTTGCTATTAGTTCGCGAAACTGGTAGGCACCTTGTGACCGTTGCACTGCTGGTTCTTCAGATGAATAGTCCATCATGGACGTGACTATTATGTTCTTGATTCTGGTCTTGTCCTTTATTGAATTCACCGTCTCTAGGGACATCTCGGTGCAGATAATTGTCTCAGCCCCCGATTCGCCGATCTCGTATGTCAAATCATCGGCCTTGTGCATAATGCTACAGGGGACATGGGCTGCTCCCGTTTTCATAATTCCGAAGTCACTTATCATAAACTGCGGGCAATTTGGCAGAACGGTGGCCACTTTGTCGCCTTTCTCGACGCCCAGGTCAGCCAGCGCCGCAGCCAACCTGTCGCTAAGGAGCTTCATCTCGCCGTAAGGGATTTCCTTACCCAAATAGAAGCAGGCAGCTTTGTCAGGAAACTCATCCGCCGTGGCATCAAGAAGACTGTGGACAGTCATTCTTGGATAGGGCTCCTTCGTGTGCGGTAGCTTGTAAGGCCCCATCCTGTATTGTTTCAGCCAGGGTTTTTCAGCCATAGTGGCCACGATCTCACCCCCTATATCTTGCCGACTACATAATCCAGATTCAGATCCTTGAGCTTTTCCGCCGTCGGCTTTCCCGTCTTTTTGTCCCAGCCGCGCAACTCATAATAGACATCCAGCGACTGATCAAGTTTTTTGACCGTATGCCCCTCGGCGGCACCCTCGGGCAATGGTTCCTCAAGCAATCGTTTCGGCAGAGTGTCATCTGCCCTGGTCAGGCCATCCCTGACGTTGAAAGCCCTGGCCAGGTTATAGACTCTCTCTCCAAGCTTTCTGAAATCGCTGACACTGAGTTCCCAGCCAACGCAGTTGGCTATCATATCAACCCAGTCTTCCGCAGCCAGCGCCATGCCCATGAACTTGCATGTCCCCATACAATCAAAGACCGTAAGCGCATCCTCGAGGTCCTTGACCACTTTGGCTTCGGCAGGATTTTCTACTATCCAATCTTCGATTTTGCTATCCTCAACGCACAGGAAAGGCGTGTCCACAAACGCTGGTCCTTCAACGTAAGCCGTGATATGGTCGCCGCCGCGGTTAGCGGTGACAAATGCCAGACCGCATATCTTGGCTGCCCTGGGGTCATAGGCTGGCAACTCCAGGCCTTTGACGTTCATGGCAAACCTTTCAGCACCCTTGTCCAGCTTCGCCGCTACTCTTTTGGTCCCTTCAGCCAACAGGTCGCCTATACCTTCCCTTTTGGCTATCTTGTGTATGAGCTTAATGACAACATCCGCGTCGCCGAACTTCAGCTCCAGTCCATCAGTGTCAGCCTTGGTCAATATCCCCTTTTCGTAGCACTCTATGGCAAAGGCTATGGTGCTACCGGTTGAGACTACGTCCAGCCCGTACTCGTCGCACAAGTTATGTGCCATCGTCACTGCCTCTAGGTTGTCCAGCGCGCACATGGCACCAAAGGCGCCGATTGACTCGAATTCCGGCCCTTCTCCCTTACAGGCATACGGGCCACTCTTCACCACGCTTACCCGGCCGCAGCTAATAGGGCAGGCATAGCAGTGCTTTCTGTCCACCAATAGCGTGCTTTCCAGCGTGACTCCACTTATCTTGTCTATATCCGGAACGACTCCGGTCTGCCAGTTTCTGGTAGGAAACCCTCCCCTGACATTTACCAAGTCCGTAACCATTGCCGTCCCATAGGTTTCAAGTGTAATCTTCAGCAGACTTTCATTAACCAGGTCATAGTTCCTCTTCGAGATTTCGCTGAAGGCATCCTTGTTAGCGATTTTGACCTCCTGTGTCCCCCTCGCGGCCACTGCCTTGAGACGCTTCGACCCCATCACCGCCCCCACACCACATCTCCCGGCAGGCCGATGACCATCGTTGAATATACCGGCGTATCTAACCAAGTTCTCGCCGGCTGTGCCAACGCAGGCGACATTGAAGTCCTCTCCCAATTCTTCTTTGATTAGTCTGGTGGTTTCACTTACGCTCTTGCCCCACAGATGTTTAGCGTCTTTCAGTTCGGCTTTGCCGTCATCTATCACCAAGTACACCGGTCTCGATGACACACCCTCAAAGATAATCCCATCGAAACCTGAGTTTTTCAAGTAGACTCCCCAGGTACCCCCAGAGTTCCCCTCTCCCCACAGACCTGTTAGAGGCGACTTGGTTACCACACAATATCTTCCCGCGCTTGGTGATTCTGTGCCGGTCAGGGGGCCGGTCATGAAAATGAGCCTATTGTCGGGTCCAAGCGGATCAGTGCCTTTGGGCACTTCGTCAAAAAGGTACTTTGTTGCCAGCCCGCTTCCTCCCAGGAACATCTTGCAGTCGTCCTCCTTGAGAGACTCCTTTGACACTTTGCCGTTTGTCAAATCAACCCTGAGTATCTGTCCCATGTAACCGAACATGTCTGCACCTCCTTCTATTTGTTCACACGTGCCCTGAAATGGCCTCGATTACTTCTCAAATTCTGCTTTGACAGCATCCATTCGCCGCACACGGTGGATTGTCTCAAACGGCGTCTGCGTAAAAGTGAGAACCCGTTTCAACACCTTCTCATCAGGTGCCTCCCATTCGCAGAAGTGTCTGCTGCTGGCGAAATCGCAATAACTGCATCTCCAAGATACGCCTTCCGGCATGTAGCTAGGGGCAGCCTTAGCTCGTGCAATCAATTCTTCCTCAGTGAACGGTGCCTTATGAACAACTATGAAACGTGCCATTTTGCCTCCTTATGGTTCCCCCCATATCTCTCGAAGTTATCACAGTGTCTCCAGTAAATCTAGAAATCTATACTTTTCCCTTCGTAGGTGTAATTGAAAAACTTCTCACTCTCTGCAACACTAGGGATTCTGGCAGAGACAATTAACGAGCCGTCGGACATGACGTTGTCTACTAGCTTCTCCATTGCCTTGTTGAAGCTGTCCAATGAAATACCCATTTGTTCAATACTCAACGGTTGATTAATTTCACGAGCCAATCCTCGTATAGCTTGCGCCAAAACCGTTGCCGCCCTTTTTCCTTCTGGTACCTCGAGCTTGATAGCGTAAGCTATCTCTGCCCAGAGTTCTTCGCGAGCCTCGCCGATGTATTCGATGGTGTAGGGCAGAAACATTCCCACCGCCCTGCCATGGGGAACGTGAAATAGGGCGCCAAGGGAATGGCCAGCAGCATGAGCCATAGATGACAGTGCATTAATGAAGCCAATACCTCCGATGCAGCCTGCATTATGCATCCTTTCCCGGGCTTCCATATCGTTCCCATTTTTTACCGCCCTGGACAGATACTTGAAAACAATCTGTATAGCTTTGATGCAAAGACCATCAGCAAAGTCGTTCTTCCAAGCACAGGTATATCCTTCGACTGCGTGAGTTAAAGCGTCCATGCCTGTGTCTGCCGTTATCTGAGGGGGCATTACCCGTGCCAGTTCTGGATCCACAATGGCAATGTCTGGTACGACCTCCCGGTTAATAAGGCTCAGCTTTCTTTGGTCGGCTGTATCGGTGAGTATTATCGCAAAAGTCGCCTCGGCACCTGTTCCTGAAGTTGTGGTGACGCAAACAAGCTTGCACTTAGCACCCAGTCCTAAATCCGAAATGAATGGGTTTATCTCCTCTGGCTTTATATCTGGCCTCTCATATTGCACCCTCATCGCCTTAGCTGCGTCCATGACCGAGCCCCCACCGACTGCCACTACCAAATCTGGTCCATACTGATTCATCACAGCCACACCCTTCTGCACCGTCTGCAGCGATGGGTCGGACTCAATCTCATCGAACACAGCGGTTTGTATCCCTGCTTGAGAAAGTTGTTCTCTGACCTTGTCAACAAAACCCAGGCTCACGATGTTCTTGTCGGTAACGATGAATGCCGATCTTCCCTTTAATTCAGCCAGATGGCTCAGCGCATCCTGTCCAAAAACCACCTTGGGAGCCACGAAGTACCACATAGCTGCCTCCTCGCCACAAACTTGTGATCTTTCTGTGACAACATTAGGTCAACAGACGACAGTTGTTAGCCCGCTTGTGGCTTCACACTATGCAAATAGATGTCTAATCAGGGAATACGGTTTCAAATCCAGTCATGCAGTTGACCAGTTCCACGGCGGCCCTGGGCATTTTCATGATTTGAGCCATATCACCTTTGACCTTGATCCTGCCGGTCATCATGGACTGCACCGGGTCAACTTTCTTGTCCAGTATCTGCTTCATGTTGGTGAACGGGCCAAATATGCGGTATTTCGGAGACTTCTCATTTTCGTCTGTAATCACGCGCGCCTCACGGCATTCGCCATGCCAGAGGTCAAGATAAAGGACATGTCTGTTCTTGTACGATGCATCGGGTTCCACGATAATGTATAGATCTCCCTCCCACTTCTTGGCCGCCTCTTTGTATGGTTGGCTGGTTTCCAGCACCTTCTTCAACGCGTCCACCCACTCTTGCGACCCAAACAAAATAGCCATTCTAACCTCCTCCTGGTGAATTTCGTCTGTCCATTATACCACCTCTATCTACCGGGGACATGGTACATAGAAATCACCACCCCCTCCACGAAAACCCTTCAATTACATGCGGCAGCCAGTGACGACCTGGACTGCCCTATTTCAGCACCAGTATCTTTGAAATCTTGAGCAAGAGTAGAAGATTGCCCCTGGACTTCAGTCTGCCGGTGAGCATAGCCACTATGGGATTGATTTGGCCAGAGCTAATGTGTGCTAGATTCTCAAACCCGGCCTCCATATACGCGGTCGGCTTAGCTATGGCGTCATTCTGCAGCTCAAGTTTGCCTTGATTGAGATGCAGTGTAACTGCTACACCCGACGTCGACTCCCTGATAACTACGCTTCCCTTCAACTTCTCAACGTTCTTATAGTTCTTAGAGTCCTTGAGGTTTGTGTCCATAATTTCCTTGAGCATTGCGCCCAGACCGTTAAGTTCTTCCCCCGTTTTCACCTTGACTTCAGTCATCCTGACTATACCTCCGTTCAGCGATATCTCCGGCAAGATTTCCTCACAAGTTTACCCCTTCATTGTGTATTATATTATAATTGTCGTGACAGTTGTGAAGGTATTTCTGTGGAAAATAACACAACCGACAGAGACATGCGGCGATACATTACCGAATCAGCAGAGTCATATGTTGCCTCGGATGGCAAGACCTGCCTGGTCATAGGCTTGAAGACAACAGCTTCAATTGCCAGTTCCCACGGAGTATCCGCCAAAGAGATCGAAATAGCAGCGTTGAGGCAGGAGACTGTCCCCCGTCGCTATCTCCGCAATATAGGCACAATCGGGATGAACGGGCAAATTAGGC
>Ga0154672_122_pt1 | contig 8517 bp, 5 predicted proteins | sample Rifle2008BG13ft_FD_116101 | JGI IMG/M metagenome (GOLD analysis project Ga0154672, IMG submission 116101) | Chloroflexi bacterium RBG_13_51_36
CACGTCTCCCAGTCTTTTCCCAATATTATAGGACAACGCCCGCCAAAATTCACTATCTTCTGCCGGCGTCTGCTTAACAGGTTACCAGCATGTTTTGTGGAAACTTCCACAAGCTTGCAGTAGTGTATCAGGGCAAGCTGTTCTAAATAACACCTAACCTTTCAGCCACGGCATCATATTCCTGAGCTTTTTGCCCACGACTTCGATTGGATGCTCCGCTTCCATCCTTTTCATAGCATTGAAGCTGGGGCGACCAGCCTGGTTCTCCAGAATCCATTCCCTAGCAAAGCTGCCGTCCTGAATCTCGGCCAGGATTTGCCTCATTTCTTCTCTGACCAGATCATCAATGACTCGCGGGCCTCGCGTATAATCTCCGTACTCCGCCGTATCACTTACCGAATAGCGCATATAACCCAAACCGCCTTGATGTATGAGGTCAACAATGAGCTTTAGCTCGTGGCAGACCTCGAAATAGGCAATCTCCGGTTGATAGCCGGCCTCTATCAGTGTTTCAAAACCGGCTTTTATCAGGGAGGAGACTCCGCCGCAAAGCACCGTCTGCTCGCCAAACAGGTCGGTCTCGGTCTCTTCAACAAAAGTCGTTTCCAGAACCCCGGCTCTAGCACAACCGATCCCCTTGGCATAGGCCAGAGCTGTTTCTTTTGCTTTTCCCGAGGCGTCCTGGTGGATAGCCACCAAGGCCGGGGGGCCCAGACCCTCGGTATAAAGCCTTCTGAGCATATGTCCCGGACATTTAGGCGCTATCATGCTGACATCGACCTCAGTCGGAGGCATGATTTGAGAGAAGTGGATACTGAAACCATGAGCGAACATAAGTGTCTTGCCCCGGGTCATCTCCTTCTCAATTGACTCCCGATAGATTCTGGGCTGCAGTGTGTCCGGAGCGAGCATGACAATTATGTTTGCCTTCTTTGCTACCTCGGCAGCATTGCCCACCTCAAAACCAGCTTTTTTCGCTGCTTTCCAAGCCCGGGTGCCCGGTAACGCAGCGACGATGACCTTACAGCCGCTGTCTCTTAGATTTTGGGCATGGGCGTGTCCCTGACTCCCAAAGCCGACAATGCCAATTGTCTTTCTTTTCAGCAAATTCAGGTTAGCATCCTTGTCATAGTAAATCTTAGCCATAATCCCTCCTTCTCAGCCTTCATTCATCAGCTATCACAGATTGCTCAAGAATTGCTTCCGCGCGTTAAGGCTATTCTGCCGGTTCTTGAGACTTCCTTGACGCCAAAATCACGAAGTAGCCCGAGCAGAGAATTCACTTTGTCTTCGTCGCCAGTCACTTCCACTGTCACTGAACTGGGAGCAACATCAACTATGTTGGCCCGGAAAATGCTTACGATCTGCATAATCTCGCTTCTTGTCGAGGCAGTAGCTTTCACTTTGATTAGGGCCAATTCTCTGGTTACCATATCTCCTTCGGTTATAGCGGAGACTTTAACCACGTTGATTAGCTTTTCCAGTTGTTTTCTTATCTGCTCTACCTGAGCAGAATCACCAATAGCAACAATAGTCATGCGGGAAAAACCAGGACGTTCGCTACCGCCTACAGCAAGACTCTCAATATTGAAGGAGCGCCGTCGGAATAGACTAGCTATTCGGTTAAGCACCCCTGGCTTATCTTCCACCAAAGCTACCAAGGTATGTCTTGTATCGGTCAATTTGCCCTCCCATAGACAGATCCGGTGCAATCTTCAGATTCAGAAAACTGCTCCTTTGGACACTAGAATTCCGTAATTGATACCCCAGACTTTTGTTTCCATGTTTCTGTTCTCGATGGCTCGAAAAATCTGGCCAAGCATTCCCCTGGCGGCACTATGGGATAGATGTTTTCTTCGGGCTCGATGAGAAAGTCGATGAGAAAAGCTCCGGGGTGCTCCGTGGCCTTCTGTATGGCCGGGATGACTTCCTCTCTGCGCTTCACTCTGACGCCAGGAATCTCATACGCTTCGGCGATCCTGACAAAATCGGGATTCCAGAGTTTTGTATCAACGTAGCGCCGTCCGTAAAACAGCTCTTGCCACTGTCTTACCATACCTAAATACCCGTTGTTCATGATAGCTATTTTTACAGCAATGTTTTCCTGTGTTATGGTGGCTAATTCCTGGATGGTCATCTGAAAGCCGCCATCGCCGGCGACGCACCATACCGCCTCCTCCGGACGGCCGATTTTGACTCCCATGGCCGCAGGCAGTTCGAATCCCATAGGCCCCAACCCGCCCGCAGAAATAAGACTGTCTGGCTTCGTAAAAGTAAAATATCGCGCCACAAACATTTGGTTCTGCCCCACCCCAGTGACCATTAAGGCATCACCCTGTGTGGCTTCGCAAATCTGGCGAATAATATATTGAGGCAGTAATTCATCGCTTTGCCTGATGTCCTGGGACGGATATTCACATCTCCATTGCTCTATTTGAGAAAGCCAATCCACGTGCTCCCTTCTCTCAACCTCTTCGTTCAGGGCTGTGAGAACACTCTTTATATCTCCGACTACAGGAACATCTACAGGGACATTCTTCCCAATCTCTGCAGGGTCGATATCGATGTGAATGACGCGGCCATTGGGAGCAAATTCCTTGGTAGTTGCCGTAGCCCGATCATCAAACCTCATGCCAATAGCGATAAGGAGGTCGGTGTTCTGCACCGCCATGTTGGCACAACCTGTCCCATGCATCCCCATCATGCCCAGATCAAGTATATGGTCTCCCGGGAAGCAACTCAGCCCAAGGAGGGTGTGAGCCACTGGTATCTGCGCTTTCTCTGCAAATTCCCTAAACTCGTCGTAGGCTTGAGAAATAATAATCCCCCTGCCAGCAATGATAACAGGTTGCTCCGCTTCGTTAATAAGCGCTGCTGCCTTCTTAATCTGAGATGGGTGCCCGCGAGAGAACACCTTGTAGCCCGGCAAATCAAGCCTATCGGGATAAATGAATTCTGTTTGCTCTTGCTGGACATCACGCGGTACGTCAATAAGCACAGGTCCCGGCCTTCCTGTCTGGGCAATGTGAAACGCTTCTTTAACCGTTCTAGCCAGCTCAGTGACGTCGGTAACAAGGTAGTTATGTTTGGTGATCGGGATGGTAATGCCCGTGATGTCCGTCTCCTGGAAGGCATCCTTGCCAATAACGGGTCTGGCTACCTGGCCAGTTATGGCGACCATGGGTGCAGAATCCATATAGGCGCAGGCAATGCCCGTAACCAGATTGGTGGCTCCAGGCCCCGAAGTGGCGATACATACTCCTGCCTTATGTATGGCCCGAGCATAGCCATCGGCGGCATGAGCCGCTCCCTGCTCATGGCGAACCAGTATGTGTCGGAGCTGAGGATATTGAGGGAAGGTATCATATATCGGTAAGACAGAACCACCGAGAATGCCAAAAATAACCTCTACGCCTTCCTTAATTAGACTCTCACAGAGGATTTGAGCACCAGTCTTCTTCATAATTCACCCTTATTCGGCAAACACCGCGCCAGCGCTGGCCGAGCTTACTTTGTCACTGTACCTCTTGAGATAACCAGCCTTGACTCTGGGTTCAAAGGCAGGCAACGAAGCCAGCCGTCGTCTTAATTCTTTCTGGCTTAGTTCCACCTCCAGTTTGTGTCCAGGTATATTTATGTCAATAATATCGCCATTCCTCAAAGCTGCTATAGGGCCTTTCTCAGCCGCCTCGGGAGAGATATGGCCAATGGCTGCTCCTCGTGTGCCTCCTGAAAAGCGCCCATCTGTAATAAGAGCCACCTTACTATCCATACCCATGCCGCTGAGCAGGGAGGTAGCTGCCAGCATCTCTCGCATTCCCGGCCCTCCCCTAGGGCCTTCATAGCGGATGACGATCACATCGCCTGATTTGAATTTGCCTGCTATTATCGCCTGTGTAGCTTCTTCCTCGCTATCGAAGACTCTCGCCGGACCCCGATGAATTAACATCTCAGCAGCCACTGCTGCGCTTTTCACTACGGCGCCATCAGGCGCCAAGTTGCCAAATAATACGCTAATACCTCCTGTGAAGGCATACGGTTGTGACAGGCGGCGGATTACCTTTCTGTTTTTGACTTTGCCTTGCCTGGCGATGTCGCCTAATGGCTTGCCCAGGACGGTGTTCGCTTTAAGCTTCAACAATCCCGATAGCTCGTGCATTATCGCCGGAATGCCGCCGGCCAAGTCCAGGTCCTCCATATGATAATCGCCGGCCGGGCTTAACTTACAGATATGAGGAACGGAGTCACTAATCTCGTTTATCAGAGACAGAGCAAAATCTATCTCAGCCTCATGCGCTATGGCGGTGAGATGCAGCACGGAATTTGTGCTGCCACCCATAGCCATGTCTACCGCAAAGGCATTGTAGATGGAATCCCTGGTGATAACATCTCTTGGCCGGATATCTTCGGCTAACGCTTCCACGATTTGCTGCCCGGCCCTGTAGGCTAGCTGCCTGCGCCGTGTTTCCACTGCGGGTATTGTGCCGTTACCCGGCAAAGCCATGCCCAAAGCTTCGCACAGACAATTCATGGTATTAGCAGTGAACATCCCGGCACAGCTCCCGCAACCAGGGCAGGCGACCATCTCCAGTTCCTGCAACTCAGTCTCGGTTGCCTTACCCTTGAGCATTTCCCCTATAGCTTGAGCGACCGTAATAATGTCAACAGCCCTGACAGCGTTTCCCCGGGCAAGTTTCCCGGCTAGCATGGGGCCGCCACTGACAAAGACCGAGGGCAGATTGAGCCTGACCGCGGCCATCAACATCCCCGGCACGACCTTGTCGCAATTGGGGATGAATACCAGGCCATCGAAGGCATGAGCTTGAGCCACGATTTCTACTGAGTCAGCAATGAGTTCTCGGCTGGGCAGGCTGTATTTCATTCCCTGGTGGTTCATGGCGATGCCATCGCAAACAGCTATGGTATTGACCTCAAAAGGCACTCCGCCTCGACTGCGAATACCATCTTTCACTGCCCTGGCGATTGTTTGCAGATGGATGTGGCCAGGCACGATTTCGGTAAAGCTATTGACCACGCCAATAAATGGTTTGTTCCAATCATCCGAAGAGCAACCGACAGCCCGCAGCAGCGCCCGGTGAGGCGCTCGCTCTATCCCTTTCTTTATCACATCGCTTTTCATTGGACTCACCTTATCAAAACCCTGCGGTATTCGTGGAAACCTGGTAGGTCGAGGTCACATTCCTCGAGGTTGATTTGACTTACCCTTTCTCAACTAGATTATGTCGCATAAAATAACACAATAGCTATTTAGCGTCAATACGAAGCCTTGCTAAGAGATTTAGCAGGCTACAACTGGTATGTGAACGTAGACAAACGAACACAGTTCTCGCGAGAGCGCCGTCAGGGTCGTGGCGACCTTACGGTCGGCGAACGAGTAAGTTCGCCCTTACGTGTTCCTCGGTCTTCCCCGTCGCCACCCTATAGCCCAGACCGCCAGTATCACTAAAACGAGCACCAGCAACCCTATTATGGCAACCTTCTCGGCTGGGGTGGTGTTGACGACCGCAGTACTGAATGCCACAACGGGCACCAGCCCTGCCCTCACTATCGACTTCAGGCCCGGGTGCTCAGTTATGAACCGGGCTATTGGCGGGCTGACCCTGTAGTAGAAGTCTACTAAGGTTTGTCCAAGCGGGTTGGTGAGCAGGTATTCATCTCTGAACTTACGGAGAATTTGTATTTCCTCAGCCATCGGCGTCCCGTAGGCTGCGGTGGCGATGAAGCAACCACCTCCGCTGGGTGGGGGTTCGGGCGGGGGTGGCGGATACCGCAACGGCGGCAACGCAAGCAGTAGATTCCAGTGGGTAACCAGGCTTGTGGCGACCACGATGCCATCGTCCTCCAGTCCTACCGTACGAAAACGGCCCGCCGCGACCTGGATGATGTTCGCCCAGCTACCGACCTCACACTGGCCACTGTAGTTGTCTCCCGCGGCCACCACGGTATCATCGGACTTAAGCCCCACCGTATGATAGTTGCCTGCGGTCACTTGAGTGATGCCTGTCCAGTAGGCGACGTTGCACTGCCCGTAGTCGTTATCTCCCGTGGCGACCACTGTGCCGATGGACTTGAGCCCAACTGTGTGATCGTAGCCTCCGGCGACCTGCGTGATGGCCGACCAGTAGCCGACACCGCACTGTCCCCTGTGGTTCCGTCCCACGGCGACCACCGTGCCGTCCGACGTGAGCCCCACTGTGTGATCGTAGCCTGCGGCAATCTGGGTAATATTCGTCCAGCCACTGACATCGCACTGTCCGTAGTCGTTATCTCCAACAGCGATCACGGTGCCATCGGACTTGAGCCCCACCGTGTGGTCGCCGCCTGCGGCGACCTCGGTGATATTCGTCCAGCCGCCCACATCGCACTGACCATTGTAGTTATCTCCCACGGCCACCACGGTGCCATTGGATCTGAGCCCAACCGTGTGTTCGTAACCTGCCGAAATCTGAGTGACGTTTCCCCAGCCGCTGACGCCACACTGCCCGTAGTTGTTATCTCCCACGGCCACCACAGTGGTGTCGGGTTTGAGCCCCACCATATGGTACCCGCCTATGGCGACCTGGCTGATATCCACCCAGCCGACGTTGCACTGCCCGTAGGCGTTGTTTCCCGCAGCCACCACCCAGCCATCGGACCTGAGTCCGACTGTGTGAAGTCCGCCTGCAGTGACCCAGACGATGCTACTCCAGCTCTGGCTGTTCACGTCGCATTGCCCGTAGGCATTCAATCCCACGGCGACCACGGTGCCATCGGACTTAAGCCCCACCGTGTGGGCTCCACCTGTGGCGACCTGAGTAATGCCCGTCCAGTTGCCCACATCGCACTGCCCGGAGGTGTTTAATCCCACAGCCACCACGGTGCCATCGGACTTAAGCCCCATCGTGTGAGCCCCACCTGCGGCAACCTGGGTGATACCCGTCCAATTGCCGACATCGCACTGATTGGAGTCATTCAATCCCACAGCAACCACTGTACCATCGGATTTGAGCCCCACCGTGTGTCCAGCACCTGCGGCGACCTCGGTGATACCCGTCCAGTTACCGACATCGCATTGACTGGAGTCATTCAATCCCACAGCAACCACTGTGCCGTCGGACTTAAGCCCCACGGAGTGATTGCCGCCCGCGCCTACCTGGGTGATGTTCGTCCAGTTGCCGACATCGCACTGCCCGGAGGTGTTCAATCCCGCAGCGAACACGGTGCCATCGGATTCGAGACCCACCGTATGCCAGTAGCCTGCGGCGATCTCAGTGATGTTCCTCCACCCGCCGACATTGCATTGCCCATCTCCATTGTCTCCCATGGCAACCACCCTCCTGTTGACCTTAAGCCCGACCGTATGCAGACCACCTGCCGAGACCATTGCGGTGCATTTGAGCACAAAGTCAGCCGTTACCGAATTGTTGCCGTTCATGATGATGTAGGTTACGGCGGCGTCGGCATTGCCAATGCTGCCCACATCGCCGGTCCATTCGACAAAGCGGTAACCCTCATCAGCTTTGGCCACCAGATCGGCTGATTCTCCCGGTTCATATTCAAAAGCCCCCTCTCCCGGAGTAGCTACCGACCCTCCAGCGGTGCTGTTGATACTGAGTTCATAATAAGGAGGCGCACCACCACCACCACCACCACAGCTCACCATCCCGGCAATAAACGCTGCCAAAACAAAGAAGATGACAGCTCTTGCGAAGTGATGGTGTCTCCGCGAACTCAGCATTGTTTTCATACTTCACTTCCTCCATAACAATTCGGTTTCCCCAGAATCACTATCCTTCGACAGAGCTTCAGCAAAAGTCCAGCCAGACGCTCCGAACAGACTATCATTCCCTTTTTCCTGCTACAGCGCTGCCTAGCCCAGATTCCATTTGGCAAGCTCGCCCACGAGATTCGCAGCGACCACGGTGCCATCGGACTTGACTCCCACTGTGTGATAGCAGCCTGCTGCGATCTGGATGACGTCTGTCCAACTGCCAACCTCGAGCTGCCCGTAGCCATTATATCCCACGGCGATCACGGTGCGGTCGCCCTTGACTCCCACTGTGTGATAGAGGTCTGCCGCGACCTGGGTGATATTCTCCCAATTGCCGACATCGCACTGATTGGAGTCATTCAATCCCACAGCAACCACTGTACCATCGGATTTGAGCCCCACCGTGTGTCCAGCACCTGCGGCGACCTCGGTGATACCCGTCCAGTTACCGACATCGCATTGACTGGAGTCATTCAATCCCACAGCAACCACTGTGCCGTCGGACTTAAGCCCCACGGAGTGATTGCCGCCCGCGCCTACCTGGGTGATGTTCGTCCAGCCGCCGACATTGCACTGCCCGGAGGAGTTGGCTCCCACCGCAACCACGGTGCCGTCGGCCCTAAGCCCCACCGTGTGCTTCTCACCTGCGGCGACTTGGGTGATATTCCCCCAGCCGCCGACATCGCATTGCCCATCGTCGTTCCATCCCACAGCGACCGCGGTGAGGTCGGACCTGACCCCCACCG
>Ga0154672_157_pt1 | contig 7542 bp, 6 predicted proteins | sample Rifle2008BG13ft_FD_116101 | JGI IMG/M metagenome (GOLD analysis project Ga0154672, IMG submission 116101) | Chloroflexi bacterium RBG_13_51_36
TTGGATACTGCAGCTACCAGCTCCGCCCGGGAAAGCCACATCATTCCGCCCTGGGTAATAGGATACTTGATACCCAAAAGCTCGGTTATGCGTGTCTTGAACATCGTATTTCCTCCTTGTGATAATTGTCATTATTATAGCATGTAGGCGATCAATCCAGTGCATTCATGCGGCACGAGTGTTCTTGTTGTCCCTTAAAGACAGGCTCTCTTTTCTCCACAAAAGCCCGCCGCCCTTCAAGACACTCCTCTGTTTCGGTGCAGAAGGGGGTAGGCTATTTGCCCTTCCAGCGAGGCTCCCTTTTTTCGAAAAAGGATACGATGCCTTCCTGGACATCTTCTGTCCTGCAGCTCAACTGGAAACAGTAGCGCGCAGCCTCCTGGTGCGCTTCCATCGTTTGCTCGAGGCCCCTATACATCAGCTGTTTAGCCATCTGGACCGCTAGAGGGGCACCCCTGGTCAGCTTCTTGGCCATTGTTCTGGCTGCTGACATCAATTGTGCATCAGGCACGACTTTGCTTACCAGTCCTATTCGCAACATCTCCTGGGCGTCGATGATGTCCCCCGAGAATACCAGTTCGCATGCTTTGGCTAGCCCCACGATGCGAGGTAGAAGGTAGGTTCCTGCGCCGGTGTCCGGGGTCATGCCCCTCAGGACGAACACCTCTCCCCATCTGGCGCTTTCCGCGGCAATCCTGACATCGCAGTGCAGTGTAAATTCGGCTGCGATGCCTACGGCGGCCCCATTGATGGCGCAAATCACCGGCTTGGGAATACTGTTGAAGAACCACATTGACTGGCGGAACTCTGTGGAAATCCTCTCTTTCATAAGGTTTATCTCTATCTCCACTGCCTGGGGCACTGCGCCTGAGATATCGGTCCCTGCAGAGAAGGTACGACCGACTCCCGTTAGTATGACGGCTCTCACCTTGTCATCCTGCTTAACGTCTTCGATGATGGAATTAAGGCTGTGGAGCATGTCGTGTGTCAGGGCATTCAGCTTCTCCGGACGGTTGAGCGTTATTATGCCGATGGCATCCTCCTTGGTGTAGAGTACTCCCTGTTTCGCCATTATGAACCTCCTTCGTTTGTAGCTATCTGATAGCCTGTCAAGTCTCCAGTGTTTCTCCGGCATTCCAGCGACAAAGTGCCGTCCAAGCCAGGAATGGCTGCAGTGCTGATCACCTGCTCCTATTTAGGGAATCCAGCAATTTCGCCAAGGGCAAGGTATTTAGTATATGCTGCGGCTCACACCACGCCCGCCGGGCGACGCCAATCCCGAATCGCATGAGGCCCAGATGGGCAATGCTATGGGCGTCAGTCCCGATGGCGAGCTTCACTCCTAATTCTCGGGCACGAAAAGCATGAATATCCTTTAAATCGAGGCGGTCGGGCATGGCGCTAATCTCCATGATCTTATTGTATTTAGCTGCTGCCTGAAAGACGGCTTCCAGGTCCATGGACACGGGCTCACGCTCTCCTATGAGGCGGCAGGTGGGGTGGGCAATCATATCAACATCGGGATTTTCCAGGGCTTTTATTACCCTTCGGGTCATCTTCTCTTCACTCTGGTTCATGGCGGAGTGCACAGCAGCGGTCACCATGTCCAGCTCAGACAAAATTTCGTGTGGCAGGTCTAGGCTGCCGTCCGCCCGAATGTCAACCTCGATGCCCGTGAGCAGGCGGATCCCGCTTAAACGGGCGTTGAGAGCTTTGGTTTCAGCAACTTGTTCCCTCAGCCTGTCCACATCAAGGCCGTGAGCAATAGCGCGTCCTACCGAATGCTCTGTGATTGCGATATATTCATAACCCATAGCTTGGGCAGCGAGGGCCAGTTCTTCGATGGAATCATGTCCATCGCTCCATTCAGTATGAGTATGAAGGTCTCCCTTTATATCGGATAGCTCCACGAGCTTGGGTATAGCTCCCCTCTCAGCTTTTTCTATTTCGCCCTGTGCCTCTCTGATCTCTGGCGGGATGTACTGCATCCCCAACCGGTGATAGAATTCCTCCTCCGTGGCATATTTTTCCAGCTTGCCTGTGGCTACGACAGTTATCCCATATTCACTCAGCTTCAGCTCCTGCTTACGCCATTTTTCTCTCAGGGAGATGTTGTGCTGTTTATTACCGGTAAAATACTGAAGCAAAGAACCGAAGGAGTCGTGTTCCACCATCCTCAAGTCAACCTGTAAGCCGCCGCTGACAATAACGCTGGCTTTGGTTGACCCCTGGGCCAGCACCTGCCTTACTTGAGGCAAGGCGACGAAAGCATCTATAGCCTCCTTGGGAGCGTCGGCAGTGCCCATCAAGTCAATGTCACCCACTGTCTCTTGAAAGCGTCGTAGGCTGCCCGCTGGAGTGAGATTCTTGACGCCGGGGATAGTGTGGAGGGCGGCTATAATCTCCTCGACGACGGGCAAAGCTTCGCCGATGGGGATGCGCTGGTCCTTGCGGCGCAATGCCTGGATTTGGTGCAGGATATTATCGGCAGTCTTTTCGCCCAGGCCGAAGAGCTGAGCTACCCGCCCGTCGTTGATTGCCCGCTCCAGTTCATCTACCGAGCTTATCCCCAGTTCGTTGGAAAGCTTGCTAGCCGTCTTGGGGCCGATCCCGGGTATAGCCAGGAGATTGGTTATACCCTGGGGAAACTCCGCCTTCAGATTTTCGTAATAACCCAGTCGGCCGGTTGTCATAAGCTCGGTGGTCTTCTTGGCTATCGCTTCACCCACGCCTGAAATACTGTGCAAGTCCTCTCCCTCGTTAATCATGGCCTCCAGTTCTCTGGGGTAATGCTCAATGGCCCGGGCTGCCTTCTGATAGGCGCGAATCTTGAAGGCATTCTCTCCTTTAAGCTCGAGAAGGTCGGCAATATCCTGAAATACCTTGGCCACCTCGCTGTTTTTCATGACTGTGCTCGCCTCCTCCCTCCCTATTATACCCTTGTTTCCTAGCCATGTAATACAAACCCCTTCAGAGTCATCGCCTTGAGTGGTGGAGCACATCGTGCATCTCTCTGCCCTGGTCAACGCCGCAGGAATTGATGTTGTTGCCTAATCCACGAAGCTCCTGCCTTCTGTCCTAGCGTGCACTTGAAAGGCCCTCAGCAATCTCGTCGCCAATCATCAGAGTTGATAAACTGGTCAGCATCGGGTAACAACGAGAATAGAAAGAGCCGGCCGTGTCTAACGCGGCCGGCTCTGAGCATTACAAGTATGCTGTCTTGCAGGGTCGGTGTCTCACCCCTGTGCCGGTGCTCGGCACACCATATCACCCTAGTTCTGCCATATGCTTCCTGTAGCTTCAACCAGCCAGACGATGGGGTCAATCAGGAGCTCCCTGACCAGGGTTCTTACGACGCCATGTTCTGATATAAATTCTGCGATAGGGGGGCTGATCTGATAATAGAGGTCGACTAGTCGAGCGCCCACGGTGCTGTTCAGGAGCACGACATCGCGGAACTCTCGCAACACATCCATCTGCTCGGCGGTAGAAGTTCCATAGGCCGCGGTGGCGATGAAGCACCCGCCGGCTGGAGGCTCCGTTGACTCAAGTTGGAAATTGGCTTTGATTTCGTAATCTTGAGGGGTTACGTCCGGGTTAACAGTGATGGTGGTTTCGGCGGCATTGACATCGGCGATAGTACTCACGTCGCCAGTCCAGTTAACAAACTCGTAGCCAGTCTTTGGCGTGGCCACAAGGTCGACCACGGTGGCGCCGCTGCCGGGATAGAAGAACATAGTAGCTCCGTCGCTCATGATATTGGCGAATGTCGAGTGGCCGGGAGTGGCTACCGAGCCGCCGAGGGATTTGCGTATTGTCAGGTAATACTTTTGCGGTGGTAGATACCTCCATACTTGTGCACTGCCGTCAATGTGTGTGGTGACTTTGCCAATTGCCATCTCGGATGCATACTGGGGTCCGCCGGGCCAGGTATGTCCGCCCCCATCGACCTTGAACAATATCACCTGGGTCCCGTCCGTTCCTCCGCTGTAGACATAGCGATGAACTTCGGTCAGGTCTGTGAGAGTGCTCCCCCATACGGTTTCCACCGGGGCGGCGCTTATACCGTCGACCCCGCACCAGTAAGCGATAGTCTCATCGACAGAGTAGGTCACATTGCCTCCCAGGCCGCCATAACCATAATAGGAAAGGATTGGGTCGGCCGTGCCCATCTCCAGAATTACGGTTATGGGAGAGGTAGCGGGGGTGTCAAAACCCCATGGCATCGGTCCGCAAACCGGTGCGATGGCTGCAAACGTGCCCGTCAGGTTAAAGGCCAGCAGGTACGAAAACAGGGCCCCGTCGGACATCCCAGTGGAGTAGATTTGGCTTGCATCGATTTCATAGTTAGTTTCAAACCAGCTAACCATGTCCGAAACAAATCCTACATCATCAATACCTGCGCAGTACTGCAGTGACTCTCCACCCAGATTCCATTGGATTTCTGCGCCCCCGAGCGGTGGCAAAGTGAAATTCCCTGCGCATTCGTACCCTGTTAAATCTGTGGCATCGGGAAACACGGCAATAAACCCTTCTTGTTCGGCAAGTTGATCAAATCTGGTTAGATCTCTTTGCTCATCTCCGCTGCTGCCCAGGCCGTGAAACGAAAACAACAGTGGAACAGCTTCTGAACCGGTATAACTGGACGGGACATAGTATTCAAATGTGCGGTTATACGAGATGTTGTCGCCACCGAGCTCCATCATCCAGCCCGTGTGAAGCCCGGATGTGTACTCAGGTGAGGACTCTTGAGCGACGACAATAGCTCCCTCCACGGACAGCGCCATCACCATAATTGCCACGAGAGCAATGGTGCAATATCTCTTTAAAGCCATTCTTTTCCCCCTCCCTTTTAGATTCTTCTTACATGAGAAGTCCTGATAAAACCCATAGAATCATGTTCACCCAATAACCCTCACCTCCTTTGCCGCATGTATCTACAAAGACTAATAATTATTGACTATAGGCTAATGCTGACAGGTTTTCAGGAGCCTTGATGTTACGGCACCCTACAGATTGGTACAGATGGCATTTGTTCATCACAGAAGGGACATTGCGACAATGTTGCGAGTTGAATAGCTCCAAAAGATATATTGTAGCAGATTACAGCTTCGAATGTCAACCACTGACGCTGCATGGTCGCCGCTTGAGTGACCAAGCTGATTGGTTCCCTATGGTACACTAATACCGTTGGAAAGCACTTCGGAGTAGCGCATTGACAGGAAGGCCTGATCCCCGGCAACTGAGATGAAAACCTACATCAGGAACAGGAGACTGGGAGACTACGACCTGAACCTTGTTGCCGTGATTGGCATATCCACACTGGTATTGGTCCTGCAACGTTACCATCCCTTAAACATCGATTTTCCCTCGGCAACGCAGCTTTTCTACTACCTGTTGGTTCCCCTGGCGGCGGGCTGGCTGCTTTTTCGGGATAAGCCCGGGGATTATGGCATCCGCATTGGCCGCTGGAAACCGGCGATAATTCTAGCCGCAGTCTGCCTTGCTGCCATGGCACTGATTCTTTACGGGGTCGGTAAAATGCCTGACTTTCGCTCTTATTACTACAGGTATGCTATAGACTGGCCTGAGTTGCTGCTCGACAACGCCCTATTCATGTTTGCCTGGGAATTTTTGTTCCGCGGATATATGCTGTTTGGTCTGGAAAAATCGATAGGAAAAAGTGCCATCTTCGTGCAGACCATTCCCTTTGTGTTGCTTCATTTTGGCAAGCCCTTTTTGGAGACGCTGGCTTGCATCCCCGGCGGCTTTGTTTTTGGTTACGTGGCATATCGAACAAGGTCGTTTTTGCCTTGCTTTGTTATACATGTTGGCATCTACGCAATGATGGTCTTTTTCGCCAATTGCTGAAGTGTCGTGGCGGTTCCCTGTTCCGTTGCGAATGCCAGCTACTAACGCGGCATGGATGTTGCTTGAGCGGATTGTCGAAACAATCGTTTGTGGTATACTGCTGCAGTTAGAAAGAACTTCGGGACTAAGACTAATAAGCGGGCGTAATCCGTCGCGATCGCAATGCAAAAGTATATCGAAGATATCAAGAACATCAGAAACAGGACGTTGTGGGGCTATGACCTGAACTTCATTGCGGTGGTCACCATATCCACGCTGGTATTAGTTCTGGACCGTTACCATCCCATAGATGTCGTTTTCCCTCTATCGAATATGATCTATTACCTGTTTATCCCGCTGGCGGCGGGCTTCCTACTCTTTCGGGATAAGCCCTGGGACTATGGTATGCGCATCGGCCGCTGGAAGCTGGCGATAATACTGACCACAGTAACTCTTGCCATCTTTTTACTCATTGTCTATGGGGCCAGTAAAATACCCGAGGTTTACGCTTACTACCACAAGCACTCCATAAATTGGCCTCCGTATATCCTCGGCCGGACGCTATACATGTTTTCCTGGGAATTCATATTCCGCGGGTATATGCTCTTTGGACTGGAAAGATCGATAGGCAAAAATGCCATCTTCGTGCAGGCCATTCCTTTTGTGCTGCTTCATTTTGGTGCGACCGATTTGGAGACGCTGGTTACAATACCCGAGGCCTTTATCCTGGGCTATGTAGCATACAAAACAAGGTCGTTCTTGCCCTGTTTTATCATACACATCGGCATCGACATACTGATGGACGTTCTTACTTACTAGGCCAGGGGTACAGTTCAGGCGTTCTGCCTAAAATGGAAAAAAGGGGCGCACATTGGCGGGGAACAGGAGAAGGAGGATGCCGATAAGCGCCGGCCACTGAGCAAGATATATCACCAGCGGATGTCTTCCCGGCAAAGTCAATGCTGAGACAACCCTGTTGTTGAAGTCAGGAATACTGAACCTTCTGTTTCCCTTCGGGTAGAGAATCGTGCCGCAAAACATCCCCACAAGAAAAATGCCGAAACACGGCAACAGTGGCCAGTAATCCATCGTACTAAAGCTGTATGGCATCAGCCAGAGCAGCCACGGGGAGTTAACAGGAATCCCTTGTTCCCCAATGTAAATGCCTGCTGCTATTACAACAGCACCCAGTATCAAATTGATGTAGCGGAATCTTACAAAGAAAGGTGCGAGTATGAACGCAACCCCAAAGAAATGGAGTATGCCGAATCGGACATATTCGTGCGGGGCGATTATCCATGTAAGCAGGGTAATCGCCATGCCCCATCCGAATATCTTCAAGCCTCTGAGCATAAACCCCCTCATCGCCTTCCCTCTGGAATAAGTGATTGTGAGCGATACTCCGGCGAGGAAGGTAAAAAGGCTGACGATAACTACGGGAATCCACCACCATAACCCGTGATACGGGCCGGGTACGCCGGTGGATTGGATACCGAAGTAGTCAAGCAGATATAGGACGTGGTAGGTTATCATCATTGCTATGGTGACGGTGCGCAGGAGATCTATCTCCCAGAAACGGCTCCGCCTGGTTGTGCTGGTCTGAGTGGTGCTTGCCATCTGTCAGTCTTTCGGGCACGATTTTATCATGTTTCGGTCATTATTGTATCGGGCACCGGCGTCTCTAGGATTCCG
>Ga0154672_111_pt1 | contig 6318 bp, 5 predicted proteins | sample Rifle2008BG13ft_FD_116101 | JGI IMG/M metagenome (GOLD analysis project Ga0154672, IMG submission 116101) | Chloroflexi bacterium RBG_13_51_36
TATATTCTAGCGGAGAACTCTAAGAGGCGTTGGCATTATTTACGGGGGAAAGGTCACTTTCTTCCTATTTGCACTAGAATTGCCAGTTACCTTGTTCATGCCTCCGTAGAAGCATTTCAACGCTTCCGGCAAAGTATACCATCATCCCAACGTCAAATCTCAGATGAGGCAGTTCAGGTCAAGAACATTCTAAATACGATGTCCTATGATGATCCACACTCGATATGTGATGCTCTTCGCGCTATTCATCGCAGAACTATGTGGCTTGACAGTATTGTAGTCCGTTGCCCGATTGAACATGCTGAGTATGGAACTCAGAAACGGACGCTCAAATGACAGTGGCAAAGTTGTGCGGAATCATCTTTTTTACTCGTTAGGCAACAAAAACTCACATAGTGACATGGCAGAGCGATACTGTATGATAGATACAACTAAGACGTTTGAATTGACTTTTAGATTATTAGCAATTAGTAGGTTCTAATCATGAACTGTCACTTTTAAGAATAGTTCCCGAAATTATGTCTGTTAATGCGCTTTATATCTTGGTCATAACTTAAACCACCACCGCAAAATCCATGGCCAACATTCTCAGACCCGATTTTACCGAGGAATTATTGATTTGACCATCATGACTTTGGTTGTTTAGAATGTTATTGTCACGTTCGTGAACTCAGATGGGGAGTAATCACCAGTGCGGAAGCTGCTAAAAGATACAACTCTTGAAGTCATTAGGGCAACCGCCCCATTGATTGTTGTCATAATTATCCTGCAATTTACGCTGGTTAAAGCGTCCGCCGGTGTGTTTGTACAGTTTCTAATCGGCGCGGTAATGGTGATTGCAGGTATGATTTTTTTCTTACTCGGTATTGAGGTGGGGATTCTGCCGGCGGGGAAAATCGTAGGTGCCGGATTAATTGAGAAACGTTCGCTTTGGCTGATTATCGCGGTCGTGTTTTTAATAGGTTTTGCCACTACAATCGCTGAACCGGATGTCCTGGTGCTATCCAAGCAGGCTGATATTATCACCGAAGGTGCTATTTCTTCTAGCAGCCTTGTTTATATCATAGGCATTGGTTTAGCCTTTTTTATCACCATGGCGATGATGCGAATTATCTTTGGATTTCGCATGGCTTATCTCCTGACTGCCAGTTACCTCATTGTAATTATCCTCTCGTTTTTTACGCCGCCTGATTTCATATCGCTGGCGTTTGATTCCGGCAGTGTCACGACAGGCGTGTTAACAACACCGGTAGTCATCGCTCTAGGTATAGGGTTGAGCTCGGTCCTGGCAGGCAGGTCAGCCATATCGGATGGCTTTGGGCTGCTGGGAATAGCTTCTATAGGCCCGATTGTGGCGGTAATGATTATGGGGATGATAGTACATTGAACGGAATTACAATTTTTAGTGATTTGGATACCACCGCCTTAAGCGTAATTCAGGCTGTGGCGCCTCTTTTAATCATTCTTGTAATCTTTCAGGTTTTATTCCTGAAACTACCGAGGTCTTATGTACTAAACCTGCTGAAAGGGACTATAATATCCGCATTCGGGCTATTGTTGTTTCTGCAAGGGGTTCACGCCGGCTTTCTACCCTATGGTCAGGCTATCGGAGAGGCTTTGGGGAATTTCACTCACAAGTGGCTTGTGATACCATTCGGATTTTTACTAGGTTTTATCACCACCTGGAGTGAACCGGCGGTGCGGATTTTATGTGACCAGGTTGAAGAGGCGTCAGCCGGCTCCATCCATAAGTGGAGCGTTCTTTATGCAATTTGCATCGGAGTAGCTTTCTTCGTGGCTTTAGGCATGGCCAGGGTTGTCTACAGTATTCCGCTGTTATTAATTTTATTACCCGGTTATGCATTTGCTATAGTGATACTCTGGTTCACACAAAGAGAGTTTGTAGGTATTGCTTTTGATGCAGGGGGCGTAGCTACCGGGCCGATGGCTAATACGTTTTTATTGGGTATCGGCCTGGGGTTATCATCGGCTGCCGGTGACCAGAATATGATAATATATGGCTTGGGATTAGTAGCATTGATAGCATTGGCGCCGATTATTTCAGTTATGGCGCTGGGTTTGATTATACGCATCAGAATTCGTTACAGGGGGTGATATCCATGTCGAACGTGTCTCTTATTATTACTATAGTAAAAAGGGGGTGGGGTGACAAAGTCCTGGAAGCTTCTATGAATGCCGGAGCTGAAGGCGGAACCATTGTAATGGGACGCGGAGTAGGCGTGCACGAAAAACAGGCCATACTGGGGATTCAGATCGAACCGGAAAAGGAAATCGTATTGTCAGTCACTTATCCTGAAAAGGATGAGGCAATACTCCGGGAAATTGTTCAAGCTTGTAACCTGGAAAAACCCGGGGCCGGAATAGCTTTTGTTGTTCCGGTCGAAAGGGTTGTTGGAGTAGCTCACTTATCAGGTAAGAGCGAAGGAGGGGCGAATGAATAATCATTTTGTATCGGAAGTATATAAACTGCATGGTAGCGTTTCGGCTTCTATCAATGTAGATTCATCAGTGGAAGAAGTCATCGGCTCTTTTGTGCGTCAGCCTTCCATACGTGGAATTTTCCTGGTAGATTCAAAACTACGATACGTCGGAATGGTTTCAAGGATTGACCTTTTAAGGTGGTCACATATCAAACTGGCGGGGGGAAAGGGAAGAAGAGAAATAACAATTTCCAATTTTTTCAGAATCGCAGATGCGCGCAAAGCTAGTGATCTGACCGGCAGTAATCTACATACGCCGTCAGTGAAAGAAAGTGATACTCTCCAAACGGCATTGGATAAGATGCTGGATTCCGAAGAAGACGTAATTCCCGTACTCGATAGTGAGGGCAGGATACTTGGTGATTTGGGTCTCTCGGAGGTATTGTGGTCGGGGTTTGCTTATGGTAGGAGAGCCGATCAAAATAAGAAATAGTATAATCCTGATGTGAAGTGGCAGGACTTGAGGGACAGCCACCGTTTTTATTTGAGACGAAGAGGCTTGAAACCAAGTTTTATTCAGTTGCTTATATCGAATAGCGTATTAGGCTTCTGCAAGAATAATTAGGAACTTCGGGAGTGTACCCACTCCTTATCTGCCTATCCGGATCTATTTTCCCCTGTTAAAGATGCGTGGCGCTATCAACTTGCGCACCTCTTCGATGATAAAAATACCGGATGCTATCAAAATAATGACTCCCCAGTCGCCCAGACCCAATGGTACGGTGTAGAATAATTTCTGGAACGGCGGGGCGTAGATTACCATTAACTGTAAAAGAACAGCTAACCCTATTGCAGCCAGGAGCAAGCGGTTGCTGAACACACCCAGTTTGAAAAGGGACTGCTGGTCAGAGCGGGCATTCAGGGCATTGAACCATTGGAAAGCTACCAGCGTGCAGAAGGCGATTGTCCGGGCTTCGTCCAGTCCCACCCTTGATAGCTCCCACCTGAATGTGAGGAGGGTTCCTATTGACAGCAGCAAGGCAATGAAAACGATTCTGATTAACATTCCCTTGTAAACAATGCCCGCCTTGGCCCTACGTGGGGGTTCTTCTAATACATTCCTGTGCTTGGGCTCCAAGCCTAGCGGTATGGTGCACACTCCATCGGTAACCAAGTTGATCCAGAGAATCTGGACAGCGACGACAGGAAGGGGAATTCCCAACAAAATGGCGGTTATCCAGGTAAATAGCTCACCCACACTGGTGCTTAAAAGAAAGAAAACGGAACGGCGGATGTTACTGAAAATGACCCTTCCCTCTTCTACAGCCGCAACGATAGAGGCGAAGTTATCGTCGGTGAGTACCATGTCCGAAGCTTCGCGGGCAACATCGGTGCCCTTAATTCCCATGGCAATACCGATATCGGCTGCTCTCAGCGCCGGGCCATCATTCACTCCATCTCCAGTGACAGCGACAGTATAGCCCTTTGATTTCATGGCATTGACTATTCTTAGCTTATGGATAGGCTCAACGCGGGCAAAGACCGAGATGCGCTCTATCCTGTCGCTAAGTTGTTCATCGCTCATCTGAGCGAGTTCCAGTCCGGTCACCGCTTCGCCAGGGGGCAGACCAAGCTCTTCGGCAATGGCTACCGCCGTGACTTTCTGGTCGCCGGTTATCATCATTACCTTGATGCCGGCACGTTTGCAGTCGGCGATTGCTTTCTTGGCCTCTTGCCGGGGAGGGTCAATCATCCCCACAAGTGCAACTAGAGTTAGAGTACCATCAAGGTGCTCGTGAGAAAGCTGCTCTGGAGTGGGAGAACATTCGGTATAGGCTAGCGCCATCACCCGTAGCGCCTTCGATGCCATATCCACGTTCTTATCTTCAATCTCAGCTATTTTCTGGGGAGTCATTTCCTGAGCTATGCCGTTAACGAGTATTTGTCGGCTCATTGTCAGCACCTTGTCTACTGACCCTTTCACGTAAACCACTGCCTTACCATCCTGACAGGGATGGAGAGTAGCCATATAGCGCTTTTCGCTCGTAAATGGCAGTTCAGCCAGGCGCGGCTGCTCATCCTGTAATTCCTTTTGATTTACTCCTGCCTTAAGCGCGGCAACTAATAAAGCCCCCTCAGTGGGATCACCAAGAATTTGATGCTTGTCGCCATCTGACTTCAACATAGAGTCATTACACAGGGCACTGATTCTAAGCGCCAGGAGAAAGCTTTCATCATTCTGAGGATCGAGTTTCTGGCCATTTTCCAGGAACTCTCCCTCAGGGTGATAGCCAGCCCCGGTGATTTCTATTGTTCTGCTGGAAAGATATACCTGGCGCAGCGTCATCTCGCTTTCGGTTAGCGTGCCGGTCTTGTCCGAGCATATAGCGGTAACGGCACCCATTGTCTCCACCGCTGTAAGTTTTCGGATAAGGGAATGCTTTTTTGCCATTCGTCTCATTCCTAAAGCTAGGACTACGGTTACCATAACGGGGAGACCCTCTGGAATAGCTGAAACAGCTGCGGCAATAGCCAGAGTAAACATCTCCTCAAAGGTATATCCTTTGACCAATCCAATAATAATAAGGATAGTAATAACGCTGAGAACCAGTATCCCTATATAGCGCCCAAGCCTGGCAACATTTCGCTGGAGAGGCGTAGGTGGCGGTTTTATTTCCTGTACCTTGGTGGAAATTTTACCAATTTCAGTACTCATGCCGGTAGCCGTAACTACGGCCAATCCGCGTCCGTTGACCACGGCACAGCCCATGTGTGCCATATTACCCATATCTGCTATCGTTGCCTCTCCCTCAATAGCGCCGGTAAATTTCTCGACCGGTACTGATTCGCCAGTGAGGATGGATTCATCCACTGATAGACTTGCCGCCTCAATCAGACGGGCATCAACGGGAATCTTGTCCCCAGCTTCAAGTATGATAATGTCGCCAGGAACCAAGTGGCTGGCGGAAATCTCGGTAATGGCACCTTCCCTCAATACCTTGGCATAGGGCACAGCCAGTCGTTTAAGAGCTTCCATAGCCCGTTCTGCCCGGCTTTCTTGAATAAAACCAACTATAGAGTTGATGATGAGCACGGTTAATATTACTGCCGCATCAGTAGGCTTACGCATTACAATAAATTCGATCAGGGCAGCAGCCAGTAGGATATAGATGAGAGGACTGGCAAACTGGCGCAAAAAGACGATTACCGCCGGAGTCTTACCCTTCTCCTTGAGCTCGTTAGGGCCGTACTTCCGAAGGTGCTCAACAGCCTTTTCTTCAGTAAGCCCGGAGCGAGAAGAATCAAGCTTGCGTAAAACGTCTTCAGTTGTAAGGTTGTGCCATTTCATGAGAGACTGCCTATAAGTTTATATTTCTGGTCCAACAGATGCCGGAAATGAGTATTACATATCAATTATACCAGAGTGACCCACTTCGGTGACACCAGTTTCGGCGCACACGATTCATCAAATTAAACAAGCATCTCTTTATCTCGGTTATTCTGTTTCTGAGTTTGTTATCTTCCGGATAGGATAATTTTAGAACTTAAATTAGAAACTGATGGATAGTGTGATAATACAGAGGGAAAGAGGTGTATGTTTATAATGCACTGAAAATTGATTACATATGGGGGGCATGGGACTTAAACCAATGATTCCTCCCATTTACTTTCCTTGTTACAGGTTAGATAATTTCATATTACTTAGAATCATATAACAATTTTAGTCTTAGGTGACACGAGTCACTTTAAAGTACTTTGTGACCCAACAAAGTAGCGGATCGTGACCCCCGATAGCCCAGCCTTAAGTAAAACTCTCCTGGCTTCCATCAGGGAACAGGACTCTTGCCAGGTTTTCAAATTCTTTCTCCTGACCCAT
>Ga0154672_115_pt1 | contig 5760 bp, 4 predicted proteins | sample Rifle2008BG13ft_FD_116101 | JGI IMG/M metagenome (GOLD analysis project Ga0154672, IMG submission 116101) | Chloroflexi bacterium RBG_13_51_36
AGGCCGGTCTATTGCAGCGATTGCTACAGAAAAGTCAGACCGAGCAGATAATCCCGGTGTGATCACTACATACACGGGCCGGGGATACCTGGCCCGTGTATGTCCCCAGAATATGGCGATGTATCGCCTCAGCGGGACACTCGACGCCTGGAGGTGACTCCCGAGCTTCGCGGCTGCATCATTTTCAAAAGGTGATGCTAAGAGTGGAGTCTTGCGTGAAGCAAAGTGCCACCGGCGCTTCTCGCGCAAGGATGACGAAATCAAACAGAAGGAGGAACACTAATATGAAAATTTATGTAGGTAACTTGCCTCATGAGATTACTGAACAAGAGTTGCGTCAGGAATTTGCGAGTTTTGGAGAGGTAACGTCTGTAAACATTGTAAAAGACAAGTACAGCGGGCAACCCAGGGGATTCGGGTTCGTTGAAATGGCATCGGTGTCCCAAGGTCAAGCTGCAATTGCCGGCCTTAACGGGAAGGCAATGAAGGATCAGATGCTTAATGTTAGCGCAGCTCGCCCACCTTCTGAGAACAGAGGTGGAGGTTCCTACGGCAACCGAAGGAGCGGTGGACCAAGTAAGGGATGGCAGAGAAGGTATTAGACTGCTTATCATTCATTTCCGCCTAAGACGCAAGATAGGTCCTCAGTCCGGACATGTGGGACACTTAGCCGGTTTGTTCGCCTAGCTTCCTCGAACCCCCCTGGGGTAGTCGGGCAATCGCTCAGCCAATTCAGAAACGCTCTGAGTCTTAGCTGTTTGCCCTTCGGCGTCTTCTGAGCCAGATTCCAGCAGAGGCGGAATTGAGTTTGTCCCTTAGCGCTCAGAAGCGACTGGAAAGCTGCACAATCCGGTAAATTGCACGATTGAAGCCGCCTGTCGTCCCAGCGATAAGTCGGTGCCTAACGAACAACAGTTGGTGTGAAGCAAATTGAAACAAGGATAGAACCAGGCATGATTCTCGTGCTAGACTAAACACCAAAATACGACCAGGAGGAGATTATGGATGTCATTGAAGCTATACGTACCAGAAGAAGTATACGCGTGTTCAAGCCTGACCCCGTTCCCAGGAAGGTTCTGCACGAGTTGCTGGATGTTAGCCTCTGGGCGCCGTCGGGAGGAAATGTACAGCCCTGGTATTTTCACGTTTTGACAGGCAAACTGTTAGACAAAGTAACAGCCGGGCTTGTAGAGAAGGCAAAAACATGGGATGGCAAGGATTATGTGGACACCAAGCCAGACCTGCCCAGAACAGGTCCCTATTCTAAACTTCTGATGCCAAGACGACAGTCTTTAAAGGCACTGCAGGATCCCATCTACTACCCTCCGGGCACCAAGAATCTGGAAGCAAAGCAACTCGAGCACCGGGAGCACATGCTGCGCTTCTTTGACGCGCCTGCCGCAATCGTTGTTTGTACCGATGACCGCGGTCCCACTTCCATAGTGAGTATCGGCGCGGTCACTCAAACTATCTGTCTGGCCGCCCTCACCTACGGTCTGGGTACATGTATTATGGGTGTACCAGTCTTGTGGCCTGAGATATTTCGGGAGTCGCTTGATATTCCCAAAGACAGGGCCGTCGTAACATCAATAGCTATTGGCTACCCTGACCCTGAGGCTCCGATCAACAGGTTTCCACGGCCCCGCGAACCGCTGGACAAATTAGTCGAGTGGCACGGGTTGTGAACTGGCTAACCACCTTTGCCGACGTTCGACGGTCACCAGTTTGAACGCAGTTTGTCATGTGTTTGACAAAATTGCTGTCCACCGCTATCATAAATTTGTCCGAGGCACTTTGTTCGGACGTGATTTCGCTGGCTGAGCATTCTGCTCTTGGTGAAGGGATGAGACGAGATTCTTGGCAAACCGGTCAATATGGATTATGTGCACTGTTAGGCCGCTGCCTAGCGTTTGACACTCGAGCGGCGACGAGCCGATGCTTAAGAAAACGCTTTTGCATCGGCTAATATTATGGGAAGGGAGGTGATAGCTGACACATCTGATTTCGTATCTGTTTTGAACACCTGGTTATTCAACTGAAAGGAGGAGAGTATGTCTAAGAGAAGGTATTTACGAATTGCAGTCATGATATCTGTAATGTCTTTGTTGCTGATCGCCATGGTGCCCGCGGCAACCGATGCGGCGGCAGCACAATCGAAAATGCCAGCTGGTCTGATCGCGGTCGACGTGGACCCGTATTACAAAGGACTGAATCAAGAGGCTGTGTCCACCACAATCATGAGTGACACAGCAAAAGCGGCAGCCACATTGGAGGCAGCCAAGGCTTCTTCGTCCGGTTCGGCGGCTGGTGTTGGTGATGTGGAATGGCTGTATGCCGATGGGTGGCAGGAGTTTACACTGAAAGCCATAGGTGGCAACGCCGAAATCTGGTTGGCCAATGACCTCAGCTATCCGCCGGGAGACCCCAGGCCGACACCGGTGGTGACCGACGAACAAATAGAGTACATGTTCGAGGAGTTCAACGACAACATGTATTCCAGTGACACCGAGCATTACGGGTTCACGAACGACAGGTATGGTACAGACGGACTGTTCGCGTCATATGGCTATGATTGGTATGAGACGGATAATCCTCAGCGCGTCATGATTCTGATTTATAACATCATTGACGAAGGATATTACGACCCCGAGTATCCTTTCTACGTTGCCGGCTACTTCTGGCCAGCCATGAATGATGACTATGCCGACCGCAATATTATTCACATCGACTCACATGACTGGGCTAACCGGGTGGGACCGGATGTTGCGCGTCCCTACATGTACGAGGGAACGTTCACCCACGAGTACGAACATGCCATTCACTACGACCACGACGCCGACGAGGCATCCTGGGTGGATGAAGGAATGGCCGACCTTTCCGGCTTTTTTGCCGGCTACGGCCATGCGTCCGACCATTTGGCCTATTACATGGTCTATCACCGGACCTCGCTAACTAACTGGGGAAACGCACTGGAAGACTATGGAGAGAGCTATTTATTCCAGCTATATCTTAACGAAAACTTCGGCGGACCAGCTTTCATCAAAGCACTGGTTGATGAACCGGCCAATGGTATTAAAGGCATCGAGAACCAGCTTGAAGCTTTTGGCTGGGTCACCTGTTTCGATGATATATATCGGGACTGGACCCTGGCAAATTACCTGGACGATGTGACGCTGACTGGGGATTCGGGAGCCAAGCTGGGTTACGATTCCCTGGATATACCATCAAGCGACACGTGGGGATACTCAATACAGTGGAGTATTGAGAACTACTATGGCTCGGACAACCATGGCAACCTGCCCATCCCCCGCTACTGGGGCGGTTACAAATCGGGTACCGTGCAGTACCCAATAGGCAGTATGGCTCCCTACGCCCCGATGTACCTGACTTATAAGGGCGTGCAACCTGAGCTCATCTCTAACTTCAGGGGGGATGGCTTCTCCGGCATAGCGCCCTATAGCGGGGACTATGAGCTATACGGCGGACGTGCTGCTCTGCTATTCAATAGTTGCACTCTGGCTTCCCCGGTCACTCTGGGAGCAGACGCCGAACTCAGCTTCTGGACCTGGTATGACATAGAAGAGCTCTGGGATTTCGGGTTTGTGCAGATATCCGCGGACGGAGGCTCGACCTGGACGAGTCTGGAGAATGCCGACACGACATCCGCCCATGATCCCAGTGCCATTGACACTGTAGTAGACAACCTGCCCGGTTTCACGGGTAGCAGCGGAGGCTGGGTACAGGAGACATTTGACCTGAGCGCATATGCGGGCGAATCTGTCTTGGTCCGCTTTCTATACGTAACGGACTGGGCAACGGAACTGACGGGCTTCTTCGTTGATGAAATCGCTGTCACGGACACCGACGGGACGGTCTTTGCCGATGGACTGGAATCAGGTAGCGGCTATTGGGTGCTTGAAGGGTGGCAGTGTACGACCGGTCTGGTTACCAACGATTGGCAGCTCACCTTTGTCAATCCGCAGTATGACAAGGGCAAGTTCACTGGCCTCGAGATTCAGAACGATTCGGTGTTTACTTCTGGTGACTACCAGTATGATCTGACCCAATTGAATACATCAGCGCTGGGCAGTGATGTTGTCACCATAATCGTGAGCAATCATCAGCCCGAGGACCAGAGCTTTGCCGCCATGTATCGGCTGCTGGTTTCAAAGGGCACGGCCAAGTAGTAGATAAGTCCGATCAATAAGAGGGGGACGTGAAGAACGTCCCCCTCTTCGTTTTTCAGCGAGCGGCCGGAATCGTCCCATTTCTGGGGCCTCGAAGTCCTCGATAATTCTGCTCACATCTGCGGCATCGGGAGTGTGTCCTCTGTCTGCGGTTTGCCCTTGACCCCTAGAGATGTGCCATTTCAACTGGTGTTGACCGGCTGAAATGAATTGTCACAGGTTGTGAGTGTCGCGTGCTCCAAATTTCTCGGCCAGGTCATCCAGTTCTGCGCGGTGCTCAAAGAGAGAACAGGCGTAGCGATGGCGCTGAAGCAACTCTGGTTGTTCGCGAATGGCACGCAGGAAGGTCGACTGGCAGGCCAGCGATCAGGCCTCCATGACGGATGTTTTCGCTGGCCACTGGCACAAACGGGCAGGGTTCGATATCGCCCTGGGAGTTTATATGGAGTGACACCCGTCCTGCCCCGGAGCAGCGATTCTCCTTGCCATATTCATCGTCAGGGAACTGGCTGAGGACGATCGGTTTGTGGCGTCTGAAGGCGAGAACACGGTTGCGGAAGGCAGCTCGTGCGGCTTCATCCAGGACCCAGTCGGGCCTGGAGTTCGGGCCACAGGGTACGTACTCGGTGAAGAAGCCGACGGCACAGCCAATGGCCACTATCTGGTCGATGAACTCATCGGTGGCTAGTTGGGAGGAGTTGGCAGAAGTGTTTGTGGCGACGAAGCCAAAAACTGCTCGAGCTTTGCTAAGGTGGCCGAAGGCACGTAGGGCGGTCTCGTGGGCACCGGGTTGGCGGCGCTCGTTCGTGTCACTGGCGAACCCCTCGATGCTTACGAGCGGGATGAGGTTTCCGTTCCGGGCGATGTGACGGGCAATGTCCGGCGTTATGAGCGAGCCATTGGTGATGAGGAAGAAGAGCAGCCGACGATGTTGAGCTATCAAGTCGAGCATGTCATTTCGCAACAGCGGCTCTCCGCCGGTTAGCACAACGGAATGTATGCCCAGGTCTTCCGCTTCGGAGAAAAGCGCATTCAGTTCGTCCGTGGACAATTCGTTGTCTTCGGGTCGGCCTCGCGAGTAGCACCCCTGGCAATTGTAATTGCAGCGCATGGTGGGGCTAATGGCCAAGACAGAAGGGATCGTACCGTTGATACGGCGCTGTTGCCGTCTGTGGCGGCGTTGGGCACGCCAGTGGCGCCAGGACATTCGAAGGAGGAAAAGCGTGCGGCGCGGGTCGAAGTGCGCCCACGTCCACATCGCCGCGTAGTTCACGTTCTCTTCTTTGGACACAGGACTACTTCTCCACTATCAGGCGGCGGGCAAATGCTGTGGAAACAATAAGCAGTCGCCCTCGTTCATGTTACTTCGGGAGAGTCAAATGAGGCTATTGTAGCACTTCTGCTCAAGTCGCTGTGCCGGCTAGCCACATGCCAGCACCGGAGAACATATTGTAGCCGTTTCGTCCGTTTTGCCATCCGTAACACCTGAGCCAGACGTAGACCTGGGATAGGGCCATGGCGGGACTTGACAACTGTAGTAATCGGTGTATGATATGCGTAATAGTTCAGGTTT
>Ga0154672_124_pt1 | contig 4982 bp, 3 predicted proteins | sample Rifle2008BG13ft_FD_116101 | JGI IMG/M metagenome (GOLD analysis project Ga0154672, IMG submission 116101) | Chloroflexi bacterium RBG_13_51_36
GGATGAATGTAAGGGCGCCATCCTTGCTGGTATAGGATGTTATACTTCAGAGACCGGGAGCGCCATTGAAATTACCGACTTTATAAAGAGTAACTTCAGCATACCCGTCATCTGGGGGGGGTGGCACCCAACGCTTTTCCCGGTGCAGACCTGCGAAGACAAAAACGTTGACGCTGTCGTAATAGGCGAAGGTGATTATTCTTTTTTAAAACTCGTGCAAAGTTATGAAGCGAGTAACAAGCTTCAAGATATATCCGGGATCGCTTACAAAGAAGGAAATAAAGTAATCGTGAGCGAGCCGGATAGTTATATAAACATAGAAGAACTCCCACCTGTCAGGTACGACCTGGTCGACCTTTCCCGATATTCAGCCTCCAAACTAACGGACTATTTCAGCAGGTCAAAAAATGTCTGGCTGCCATACCAATCAAGTCGGGGGTGCCCCCACAGGTGCGCTTTCTGTATTAATACCGTGACCAATAACAATAGATATCGGGCAAAAACCGCAAAAAAAGTTCTCGAAGAAGTACAAGTCCTTATTGAGAAACACGGTCTAACCCACCTGCGCATTATCGATGATAACTTTTTCGTGGACTGCGGGAGGGTAAGAGATATCTGTCAGGGTTTCATTGAGAATAATTTCAATATCACATGGGATGCGGAGTGCCGGGTTGACTATTTTAGAGACGGGCACCTTGATGATGAACTATTGGAGCTTTGTACCAAAAGCGGGCTTGTTGAACTAACTCTCGGTTGTGAATCAGGGTCACAAAGGATACTGGATTTGATGCGCAAAGATATCAAAGTCGAGCAGATAATAAATTGTGTGAAACAATGCCACAAACACAAAATAGTACCGAGATGCTCCTTCATGGTGGGAATCCCTAGCGAAAAGAAAGAAGAAATTTTAATGACAGCGAAGCTGATAAACCAGCTAAAAGATATCGCACCGGAAATGGCATTCGGCGTCGCTACTTTCCGTCCGTATCCCAAGAGCGAAATGTGTGAGGATTTATTACAAAAAGGCGTTTTTAAAGAACCAAAAACCCTAAGGGAGTGGGCGACAAAAAGATATATGGAGTATTATACGGAGAGGACACATAAACAGCCCTGGCAGATTTACCCCGCTCTTGCCCATAATGTGAGTTTTTATTATACCGCCGCCGGCGGTGTCCTTTTAACCAATCAACAGATAAAATCCAAACTGCTGAAAAGGGTGAACTCCTTTTTTATAAATCTTGCCAATAAGCGTACAAGGAATCTGTTCTTTGGCTTCCCAATAGATAAGTATTTTTATAATTTCTTCTACAGGACCTATTTTAAAATCGATACTTTTATGAAGAACCGAAACCAGAGGAAAAATGCCTAACGTAGTGGCTATCATAGGCATAAGGATGGCTTCGACCAGACTGTATGGAAAGCCGTTAAAGATTATCGATGGTAAACCCATTGTTAGGCATCTGATTGATATCTTCAGAAAAGTAAGGGGGATAGACTCCATAGTACTGGCAACATCGGATAAAGAAGAAAATAAGGTTTTTTTAGACTACGCCAAGCAGGAAGGCCTCTTCTGCTATGTAGATACCGGCCACAGTGAAGAGGATGTGCTCGGTCGCCTTATCAGAACCGCCAATATAGTCAAGGCAAACCATGTCGTTCGGGCTACCCCTGAAGGCCCTATTAGATACCAGAACATCGATACAGTTATAAAGCGTCATCTTGACACGGCAGCCGACCTGACCTATACGGAAAAGCTACCCGGGGGAACAAATGTCGAGGTGATTAGTCTAAGCGCAATGAAAAGGGCATATCAACTCGACGAGAAGTACCATTGTGCTATGGTCACTTTGTGTATGAATGAGCACCCGGATATTTTCAAAATAGAAATAATAACACCCCCAAAGCATTTACAGAGGCCCGAGCTGGACCTGGATGTGGATACCGAAGGCAACCTATCAGCCGTTAGAGAAATATTCGATAACGCCGGGAGAGGCAAAAATGGCTTTGTGGATGTTGAGGACGCTATCGCCTATGTGGATAAGCATCCGCGTTTAGCCAGGATGCTTGCGGAAGGTCGCAACCCTATCGAGGGAAGGATATGGTAATAGTATGCAAGTGCTTGTAATCGGCTGCGGCTCTATCGGGGAACGTCATATTAAAAATTTAAAATCCCTGCCGTTGTCTCAATTGTTAGCTTGCGAGCAGGATGAGCAAAGGCTCGAATACATTAAAAAAACATACGAGATAAAAGGCTTTAAAGACTATGAGGAGGCATTTGCCAGTGAGGCTGTTGACGCCGTGCTGGTATGCACCGCCACAAGCAACCACATCACCCCCGCTTTAGCTGCTATACGGCAAGGGTGTCATGTCTTTATAGAAAAACCAATCTCTCATAACCTGGAAAAGGTTGATGATTTGATTAATGAAGCCAGAAATAGAAAATTAATACTGATGACAGGCTTTAACTACAGGTTTCACCCTGACCTCCGGCAAGTCAAGAAATTATTGGATTCAGGGGCAATAGGTCAGCCCATCAGCACCCGGGTACATTTTGGCTGCAACTTCCAATACCGACAGCCATACCATAATTATAAAGACTATCGGCAGGACTATGCGGCGCAAAAAACCGGCGGTGGTGTTATTCTTGATGCCGCAACTCATTTTATCGACTACCTGCTCTGGTTCTTCGGCGACGTGATAGAGGTGTTTTGCTATTCAGGTAAAATGGGTAGATTTGATCTGGAGGCTGAAGACTTCGCTGAAATATTACTCAAATTTAAGAAAGGAACCGTAGCCGGTATACATGCAGATTTTATTCAGAAACCGTATCAAAATAAGTGCGAAATAATCGGTGAAAAGGGGACTATTACCTGGGACTACACCGAAAGAAAGGTGATGTTGTTCTCCACAGCCTCAAACCAGTGGCAGGAAATAAAGGTTGAAAACAAGACTAATGACATGTACGTCAAAGAAATTAAGCACTTTATCCAATGCATCAAAGGAGAAGAGACGCCGGCGGTTGATGGTACTATCGGCAGGCGTATTCTAGAGATAGCCCTGGCTGCTAAAAAATCCTCAGCTGCTGGCAAGGCGATGAAGGTATGAACGAAATTATCTTTTTTATGTTCATGCAGTTATATCAGCAGCACAAAAAATGAAAACAACACCAAATCAATTATAAAGATAAAATGGTAAAATAGGACGAGGTAAATCAATATGAGCGGCAAGGGTCAGTCCCTGTATAAAAAAGCAAAACGCCTGATACCCGGTGGCACCCAGCTTCTAAGTAAACGCCCCGAGTTTTTTCTGCCTGACCAGTGGCCTAGTTATTATTCTAAAGCTCAAGGGGTGGAGGTCTGGGACCTTGATAACCGTAAATACGTTGACATGTGCTATATGGGAATAGGCGGCTGCATACTCGGCTATGCCGACCCTGACGTAGATGCAGCGGTGAAAACCGCCATCGATGCCGGCTCAATGAGTACTTTAAATTGTCCGGAAGAAGTGGAGCTGGCCGAGTTACTCTTTGAACTTCATCCCTGGGCGGCGATGGCCCGGTACGCACGAGGTGGGGGAGAGGCAATGACCGTCGCCGTGCGTATCGCCCGTGCCAGCACCCGGAAAGATAAGATTATTTTCTGCGGCTATCACGGGTGGCATGACTGGTATCTGGCAGCCAATCTGGCAGAAAAAACCGCCCTCGATGGTCATCTGTTGCCCGGTCTGGAGCCAACCGGGGTACCCCGCAGTTTAAGGGGCACCGCTCTGGTTTTTCATTATAATAAAATCGACGAGCTGAAAACTCTAGTCTCCCGGAACAAGGGTGAATTTGCTGCCATCGTTATGGAGCCGGTAAGGAATTATGAGCCGGAACCGGGCTTCCTGGAAGAAGTCAGAGAAATCGCTACCAGTCAGAAAGCAGTGCTTATCTTCGATGAAATCACATCCGGCTGGCGCCTGAATACCGGGGGAGCCCACCTCAAGTACGGGGTCACGCCGGATATAGCCGTGTTTGCCAAAGCCGTCAGCAACGGATACCCCATGGCTGCCGTTATAGGTACAGGTGATGTTATGCAGGCAGCCCAGGACAGTTTTATCAGCAGCCTCAACTGGACGGAGAAGATAGGTCCAGTGGCCGCCCTGGCTACGATTCGAAAACACCGGCGCTACAATGTCGCTGAGCACCTGATCAGGCTGGGCAAACGTATCCAGTCCGGCTGGGAAGCAGCGGCTAAACAAAATGGTTTAAAGATAAGCATTACCGGCATCCCGCCACTGGGGCATTTCTCCTTCGACTATAATAACGGAGGGGCAATCCGGACTCTATTTACCCAGGAGATGCTTAAAAAGGGCTTCCTGGCTACCAATGCTTTTTATTCGTCTTATGCCCACCAGGACCATCACGCAAAAAGCTATCTCCAAGCTGTTGATGAAACCTTTTCTCTTCTCGCCAAAGCCATCGAGAAAAACGAGGTGGAGAAACTGTTAAAAGGGCCGGTGGCGCAGTCCGGGTTCCGGCGTCTGACATAGGAATACTCGGGGGTTTATGGTATGGATGCGGAAAAGACACTGGCAATCCGTGCCGATGCTAACGCGCAGATAGGCCTGGGACATGTTATGCGGTGCCTGGCGCTGGCCCAAGGCTTGGAAAAGAGGAGAACAAAGTCAATATTTATCACACGTGAATATGGCAACAAGATTAAAATTTTGATTCAGCGATATAAATATGACGTTGAGACCATACCCGGAGACTGTAATTGGGCGGATGATTTGAATCTAACCCTCAACATTATCGACAGATACGGAGCAAAGACAGTTGTAACCGACCTATCACATGCCGGCACTTTAACTCATCAGAGCAAATATAGCGTATATCTTCAAGGATTAAAAGATGAGAGTAAATTTCTGGTTACTATCGACGACCTCAACGAGATGAGCTTCCCTTCCGATATTATCATCAATCCTAACTACGGGGCTGAAAA
>Ga0154672_140_pt2 | contig 4895 bp, 2 predicted proteins | sample Rifle2008BG13ft_FD_116101 | JGI IMG/M metagenome (GOLD analysis project Ga0154672, IMG submission 116101) | Chloroflexi bacterium RBG_13_51_36
GCTTCACCTCAACCGACCAGTCTCCGTCTATACCCAGCGCCACCTCAGACATGTCCGGTACTTACACCTTAAACGTAACTAATGACTGCGGCAGCGACGATGCCACGGTCACTGTTAGCGTTATATTATGCGGCGGCGGTGGCGGTGGCGGCGACATTAGCTTGCCCGCCGTTGCCACCACATGCCCACTAACGCTAACGGTCAATATGCTGGGCCAAATAACCACAGCTAAAATGACGGAAGATGGAGTGCTCTGCGAAGACTGTCTGGCATTCGACCCGCCAAAGCAGAATAGCTGGGAAGCCAAGGCGGGAACCAAGCTAACTTTAGAAGGCAATAAGGTGCCAAAACTGATAAAAGTGACGCCGGCCGACTCATCGCCACCATCCGGCACTAAAGAAACAATCGGATCAACCTATGAGATGAATGCCTATGCCTCCCTGGATATTACCACCCCATCGGCGATTAGTGTCTCACCGCTATTCAGCATGTCATCAGCTTATGACCCAAACCAGTTACCCAAAGATATATCGGAAGTCATATTCGCCTACTACCCGAATCCCAACCAGGGGTGGTTGGCCATGGGCTCGGAGGGAGTTGTCGCTCAGACAGGTGAGGCTCGCGGCACGCTGAACTACTTTTTACCCTACACTCTACTAGCCAAGCTAGCAGAAACCACAGCAGCTAAATTTGAAGCCAGTGATTTAATTATCAACCCAACCCAGACGCCACCTAATCAGCAAATTACTATCAGTATTAACTTGGCTAATACGGGCGGCTCAATCGGAGACTATACCGTGGAGCTAAAAGTCGATGGCACAGTTAAAGAAAGCAAACAGGTAACACTTGCTGTCGGAACAAGCCAGACAGTGAATTTCACCATAACCGGGGATGCTGTCGGCAAACACAGCGTAGAAATCTCTGGCCTCAAGGGCGAATTTGTTGTAAAGGAACCTTCTGGAATCAGCTGGTGGCTTATTGCTGCCATTATCGTCGCCATAATCCTGGCGCTGGGCATATTGATGCTCATAAGACGGAGGGCGTCTTAGCAGCTATTAATCTCTGTTCGCCAAATTCTTGCCGTTATGATAGGGCAGGCTGAAAAAGGCATTCTGCTCTGACAGGTTCTCAACTCACTAGTACAGATCGGCTTCAGCCTCTTGGCCGGATTCGGTTATTGCCTGAACCCATCATATGACCCAAAGGTACCAAGTCTCATAGGAAAAAGGTACTGCTTATGGTAAAGTCCTGATAAGATAAGATACTTGACAGTGCCAGCACTGTATGACATTATTATCTCACTAAACACAATATCACAACGGTTTATTGGGAGGCAATGAAGCACCAGCTACAATATGGTCACTTGGCGGGTGTCGAGCTAGTAGTGAAACCGACCCAAAAATGGGCCGGTTTCTTATATACGATGTCAGGAAATCTAGAATGAGGCAGAAGATATCTAAACCGAGAATCCGGGAAGCCTCCTCAGTATGCGTCATTTTGGCGTTAATACTAGCATTGGGGACGGTGTTGATGACACCAAGGCCAGCGGCAGGTGCAGCAACCTGGTATGTAGATGGAACATACGGAACTGACAATACCACCCAAGGCACAGGCCCAGGTATTAACGCATTCAAGACTATTCAATACGCCATATACGATAGCAGAGTTGTCAATAGTGACACCATAAACGTGGCAGCGGGTACATATAACGAAGACATCGAGATCAACAAGGGTCTGACAATTCAGTCATCTGCAGGGGCAGAGAATACGATTATTCGTGGCAGCGGTGTTGGTTCATCCTATTATATGATTCGTATATACCATAGCGATGTTACGTTTGAGGGCTTTACTGTTACGAACCCGGATTACCAAGGCGGAGCTGATGCCTCTGGGATTCTCGTTGCGGATTATTCAGGAGTAATCGTTGACAATATACATATCCAGAACAATATTATTAAGCAGGTAAGGAACGGAACCGGGGGAAGCCCGAGCATGTACGGGGCGACTGGCATTAATATCGGAGGAAATGGTGCTCCTAGCCACATATTTATTTCAGGCAATGTTATCGAGAATATACACAATCCTGACGGAGCCGGCATCGACCACACCTGCGGCATAAATGTATGGGATAACACTACGGAACCTGCTAAGGGAATTGTAATATCAAACAACAGTATATCCGATATAAAGTATAACGGCATCCTCCTGCAATATGCAGACGGCGTTCAAATGACAAGTAACATAATTACCCAATGTGAGGTTGGAGTAAAGATTGACCCATTTACGGGAGCCGTTGTATCAGGCGTAACCATACACCACAATATTATCATGGGAAATACCCATTGTGGCGTAGATAATCATGACCCAAATTTAGTTAATGCCGTGAACAACTGGTGGGGCTGTAATGACGGCCCTGGAGTCATCGGCCCGGGCAGCGGCGATAAGGTCTCCGGCAACGTCACCTACGCGCCCTGGCTGGCGCTCAATCTATGCGCCAATCCGCTGAGCATCCCGGCAGACGGCGTATCAACCTCCGCCATCACCGCGGATATGAACAAGAACTCATATGACCAGGATACTTCAGCCCAGGGGCATATTCCTGACGACACCCAAATCATCTTTACTACAGACAAAGGCTCCATTGGAAGCATCACGACCACTATCAATGGAATCGCCACTGCTGTCTTCACCTCCGATACCAACCCATCCCTAGCCACGATATCCGCCGAGGCTCCTACGTGCTATACCTGCGCCACCTCTTTTGCTCCCGTGAACATGTATCAGCCAGGTGGAGGTGCTGGATTATCACGCTGCGATTGGGTAGAGTACGACAATAATCCGGTATTCGGCCAATGGGTCGGAAATGCCAAAGCTTATTATCCTAAAGTCATCTATGATGCTGGCCAGTTTTCAGGGCACGGTGACAGCGCTTATTACAAGATGTGGTTCGGCTCAGAGAACGGAACAGGCGGGAATTACTGTATAGGATATGTTCATTCTGACAACGGTATAAACTGGACTGGAGTGATTAATCCAGTAAACGGTCTGGCCCCAAGGTCCGGCCACCCGCTGGCGAAATACTTCCCCGGTGGTTTTGGTAACGGATACTTTTATAGGATATGGTATTGGGACGAAGGAGCAGATATCTATGATATTAATGTTTTAAGATATGCGGAATCTGCCGATGGTTATAATTGGACAAACGACCAACCACTTACACAGGACAATGCCGCTAAATTAATAACCCCTGGCCTTGTCAATGATTGGAACGTAGGCTCCTACGGTCCCTGCGACTTAATCTATAATCCAATCGGCTTCCCCGACGACGTCAATATCTGGAACAACAAATACGTCATGTACTATATGGGAACTACCGGCAATAACGAGTTCATCGGTCTCGCCTATTCCGATAATGGTACACATTGGAAAAGATATGGCTGCACCCCCATCCTGAGCCCGTGCACCCTGGCTAACGACCCCAGCGCCGGATGGGATTATCTATCAGTCGGTTATTGCAGCGTGATAAATATTTCAGGTAGCTGGCACATGTGGTACTGCGGCGGCCCGAACACCAAATACGGTATAGGCTACGCCACATCGCCAGACGGTATAAGCTGGCAGAAAAGCCCGGGTAACCCCATTTTTCACAAAGACGACGGTATATCCTGGAGAAACCTACGAACCTACACCCCATGGGTATTATACGATGCCGCCGGCTTTAGCGGACATGGCGATGCCTATAATTATAAAATGTGGCTCAACGGCACGAGCACCGACGGCAAATACTCTATCGGTTATGCCTACGTATCACCTATTCTCGCCGATGCCGGCTCTGACCAGACAATAATTGCCGGCAATTCGGCAGTAATCGGCGGCAGTCCCACAGCTTCAGGTGGGACACCACCTTACACTTACAATTGGACGCCAACCACTGGCCTGAACGACTCTACCATAGCTAATCCGACTGCCTCGCCAACCACCACCACTATTTACAGTGTTACAGCCACTGATAGCAAAGGCTGCACCGGCACTGATAGCATGACTCTGTCTGTCATAGCACCTGCCGTGGGTGGCGGAGGTGGCTTCTCTACGGCAGAAGCCGCCTGCCCACTAGCCCTGACATCGGACATGCAGGGGAACATAACCATGGCCAGTATGACCAGAGAAGGTGTACTTTGTGATACTTGTATAGCCAAGGATGCAGCCGGCAAATATGTGCTTGAACTGGATAAGGACACAAGAGTAACGCTCGCTGACGATACGGTACCGCTGCTGCTCAGATTCCGTGAGTCATCCACATCGCCGGCAGCCCCTTCAAACACCATAATAGTCGGTCCGGTATACGAGATTAACGCTTATCCTACCTCGTATGCAACAGTATCATTTCCCGTCACCATATCGCCGCCAGCCACATTGACTTTGACATACGACCCCAAAAAGGTGCCACAAAACGCGACGGAGGTATTCATCGCCAACTACGATTCGGAACAAGGTTGGCAGGCGTTGGGGTCAGTAACGAGCGTCGTCGCTGAAATCGGCAAGGCTCAAGGTCTGGCAAGTCACTTCTCACCTGTCGCCGTCCTGGCCAGACTGGCAGAACCGACCCCGGCTAAATTTGAGGTTAGTAACCTGACTGTCAGCCCGTCTCAGGCTCAGCCTAACCAAGAAGTTACCGTCAGTATTGACGTAGCTAACATAGGCGGAGAAAGTGGAAATTACAGCCTGGAGTTAAAGGTGGATGGCACGGTAAGGTCAAGCAAGCAGGTGATTGTTGCCGCAGGGGCAAGCCAAACAGTGAACTTCACCACAACCGGCTATGCGGCTGGCAAACATCAGGTGGAAGTCGCCGGCCTGACCGGCGAGTTTGATGTGATAAAGATTTCCCAACCGACCAA
>Ga0154672_121_pt3 | contig 4686 bp, 3 predicted proteins | sample Rifle2008BG13ft_FD_116101 | JGI IMG/M metagenome (GOLD analysis project Ga0154672, IMG submission 116101) | Chloroflexi bacterium RBG_13_51_36
GGGTATCACAGTTACTGACATTGATGGGAAAATCACTCAGGTAAATAAAGCTGTTCTCCGATTACAGGACTGCGATGCGAAGGAAGAAATAATCGGTTCGAGCGTCTTCGATTTTATCTCAGAGAAAGACAGAGCGAGAGCCAGGGAAAACTATGAAGGGATGCTGAGGAACGGCGATATTATTAAAGACATTGAGTACACATTCTTGACCAAGGGGGGCAAGGAATTCTATGGTGAGTTGAGCGCCGCTATTCTTAGAGATATCTCGGGTAATCCTTTGGGTTTCATTGGCATAACGAGAGATGTAACAAAGCGTAAGCAGGCACAGGATAGACTACAGGAAATTTACCGGCTGGAGAAGAACCTGCGCCAGCAACTGGAAGACGAGATGCGGAGAAGAGTGGAGTTCACCAGAACTCTGGCACATGAACTGAAAACCCCGCTTACTCCTATGCTAATCTCAAGTCAGACCCTGGAGGCGGAACTTAAGGATGAGCTTCTTTTAGGCTTGGCAACGAATATCAGGCGGGGTGCGCTAAATCTCAACAGCAGGATAGATGAGCTTCTGGATATAGCGAGAGGCGAAATAGGTATATTGAAATTAAAGGCAGAGCCTTTAGATATTCTCCAACTGCTTCGTGAGGTGGTTGATTACGTGTCTCCAGTTGCTTCTGACCGCGGGCAAACAATTGTGACTGAGTTGCCATCTTCATTGCCCCTGGTCAGGGCAGACGAGGTCAGGTTGCGCCAAATCGTGCTGAATCTGCTGAACAATGCCCTCAAATTCACTCAACCGGGTGGCAGAATCGTTCTAAGGGCAAATCAAAGTGGAGATAGCATGGTTGTTGAGGTTGAAGATAACGGGCCGGGCATAGACGAAGAAGCGCAAAAGCACCTGTTTGAACCATATCATCGTATGGAAGCGAATACTGAAAGGTTAAGCGGTCTGGGACTGGGGCTTGTTCTGTGTAAGACATTGGTGGAACTCCACGGTGGTAAGATATGGGCAAAAAGCCAGCGGGGTAAAGGATCAATCTTCGCCTTCTCAATCCCGTTGAATTAAAGATTTTCAGAGCAGCTCTTATTGAAGTACGCGAAATCAAAGGTGACTTATGAGAGTGTTAATAATCGAAGATGACCCCGAGATTGTAAAGGCCATCTCGTTATCTCTTAAAATACGCTGGCCTGAGACACAGATATTATCTACCCACCTCGGCCACAAAGGGATAGAGCTGGCTAAGGTTGAAGTCCCCGATATCATTATATTAGACCTCGGGCTTCCGGATATGAGCGGTTTCGATGTTCTGGAAAAAGTACGCGCTTTTACTTCAATACCTATCATAATCTTGACGGTAAAGGCAGATGAGGTGAATATAGTCAGAGGGCTTGAGTGTGGCGCGGATGACTATATAGTAAAACCATGCAGTCAATTAGAACTCCTGGCGCGCGTAAAAGCCCGCGTACGTGACAGGTCACATTTCGATCAACAATCAATCTTATCCTACGGAGCACTGCGGTTTGACCCCCTGACACGTTTGCTTCAAATTGGAGACAAAGAGGTAGGGCTCACGGCTATCGAATCTCAAATAATCTATCATCTGCTGAGAAATACAGGACATGTGGCAACCTATTCAAGCCTTGCTGAAGAGGTATGGGGCGAAGACTACCCCGGCTCTATAGACAGCCTCAGGGTTCATATCAGACGACTGAGGGGTAAAATCGAAGCAAACCCGGGCAATCCCAAAATTATACTTAACAGAGCAGGTATCGGGTACTTCCTGGCGAAACCTGACAACGCCTGATTCAATCTGACCTTTAGCCCTGCCGCCGTCCACAGTTCGTATTCCGTATTCTAATTACCTTCGAATATTTTCCTTGCCCTCCCGGGGTAATCCTTTAGGGGTAACCCGCCATGACCATATTTCGCTTGCGAGTATGCCTGATTGCTCTGCCCTATTTACCCAAAAGGGTATTGTTAGATTGTGGTTCCCGGACGGTATACTCGTAAGAGGCATAATGAGTCCTGTTCTATTATGATATTTTGTAATCCTTCTGTAATAACTTTGTAATTGTAGTGTATCGTCTCTTAATTGCATTGTAATCGTGAGCATATACAATATTTCCAACGGTTTCATCCTCAGAAACAGGTAAGGGCGATTGTGGTTGGTCGGGGTTATTGTTCAAAGCCATAGATGAGAGAGACTGCTATGCGTCCTGATAAAGCGCTCCCCTTGAGGATAATGAAATAGCTCGAGCCGACTGATTACATATCAGCTCGGCTCTTTTTGTTTTATAGGCTGAGTTGTAGATGTGAGCTCGTTTGGATGAATGAAAGAGGTATTGTGAGGGATTCGTGGCTTTAAAGTATCATCAATCGTAGTATCGGTGGAAAGGAGGTGGCTGCGTAGCTAAGGTAATTATTTAGTTGCCAAACCAAGAATTAGGGTTGGAGGTTTAAAATTGAAAAAATTCAGACTACTTAGATGGGTACTGGTTGCAGTGTTAGCTATCCTCATTGTGGCATTTGCCCTTCCGGGGTGTGGTTCATCGGAAGAAGAAACGCCGCAGACAGCAAAGCTAGGATTCTTATGTCCGTTGTCAGGAGCGGCAGCCGGGTGGGGACTTCCGGGACTCACCGGATTGAATATATGGGCTGATGAACTCAATGCTCAGGGCGGAATGCTTGTAGGTGACAAAAGAATACCGGTAGAGATAATTACCTACGATGACGAGTATGTACCTAGCAAAGCTCTGGAGGGAGCCAGGAAACTGATTCTCCAAGATGACGTTGACATGTTGATTCCGAGCGTCACCGGTGGGAGCACTAGTGCCATACAGCAGTTTGCCACCGAGCATAAGACGCTCATGATAGGTATGGAAGCTGTAGATAATGGACCGGAAAGAACTTATCTGCTGACCGGTGGTGAAGGTTACCCCATGTACCATGCTATTCATATGTACTATATAAAGGAGAACTACCCTCAGGCAAAAAAGCTTGCCCTTGTCTGTCAAGATGATGAGACGGGCAGGTATGGGGCAGCATGGGTCCTGGCAGCAGCTCAAGCTCATGGCTTCGACGTAGTATATACCAATATGTTTAGCATAGAAACACTTGATTTCGCCCCGGTAATATCTGCGGTTCTGGCGACTAATCCTGATGTCATCAGCCTGGGTCCCACATGGCCGGAGTTTCGAATAGCGATGGTCGAACAGCTTTACCATCAGGGCTATGAGGGCATAGTAGAGGCAAGCGAGTGGGAGCCCGATGATGAGATGGCCAAGGTCCCTGAAGAGTATTTGGAGACGATAAAGTGCATAGGGCACAATCCGTTTGCCGACCCCAGCGCTCCGGCCGCGATGAAAGAGCTTTACGCGAAATGGGTAGCCAGATACGGGCCGGGAGCGCCCGAGGATGTGGGACGCGCCGCATATTCAATCGATTGGCTTTACACGGCGCAAGCGATGATATGGGAAGAGGGAGTTCGATTGGCGGGAACCCTTGACGGCACCGCGGTTCGTGATGCCTTGCTCGCCCAGGAAAGCATTCCCCATCTGGGAGGGACAGCAGTATGGTGGGGCGATGAGGTATTTGGAGTTAGTAACCATGCCCTGGTTCCCGAATCCGTCAGCGAGTTCAGGGATGGTAAAGAGGTTACGGTGGGCTGGTATGACATAGCTGACTGGTACGATACCTATGGAGAATATGTGATTCCGTGGATGGAAGAGTATGGCATGATGTACTATCAGCGGTGATGCCTCCGCTGTTCTTAAGGTCATGAGATGCAGCCATAGGCTTCGAGCTGATAGTAACGCAGGGGGCTCTGGCGCTGGTCACGCATTGTAAATGTGAGAGATGATAAAGACGAACCGACTTGCAGAGCCAGAGCCCCTGGTACAAAGGGGAAGTAAGTGGAGTTAGTAACGCAAACAATCATTAACTCACTAATGTTATTTAGCTTTTACGCTTTAATAGCCTTAGGTCTGAGCCTGGCGTTTGGCGTTATGGGAACGGCGAACTATGCTCATGGTGAGTTCTACATGCTTGGCGCATACACAGTGTGGCTTCTCTACACCGTCAATAATTGGCCCTTTTGGGTTACGGTAGTAATGGCTGCCGCAATAGTCGGCGGTATTGGTGTGCTGGCTGAGAGATTGCTGTTCAGGCGAGCGCGCGGAGATGTTGTGACCGGGCTTCTCATCTCTATAGGCGTGGTATTTATTCTTCAGGTTTTGGTGGGTCAGATATGGGGAGTGGGCATGCCGAAGCCAGTTTCCCCAGCCCTTAGCGGAACGTTAAGCATTGCTGGAGCCAGCATTAGCTGGCAAAGGTTCATAGTAGTGCCAGTAGCTCTTGCCACTCTGGGGGCGCTCTATTATTTCCTTAACCGTACCAAGATGGGACGCAGCCTTCGTGCTGTTGCTTCGGATAGCACCGCTGCTGAGTTACAAGGTATAAACATTAATACTGTTGGGCTTCTGGCTCTGGGCGTGGCTTCGGCCATGGCTGGAATAGCCGGTGCAGTGATGGCACCCGTGGTTTCGGTAACTCCCTATATGGGGCACTTCGTTATCTGGACATGCTTCGTAATAGTGATATTAGGCGGGACAGGGAGCCTCAAGGGCACACTTGTGGCTGCTGCTGTACTTGCTTTGCTGAATACTGTCGTTACCACTGTGTGGGACTCG
>Ga0154672_147_pt1 | contig 3751 bp, 1 predicted proteins | sample Rifle2008BG13ft_FD_116101 | JGI IMG/M metagenome (GOLD analysis project Ga0154672, IMG submission 116101) | Chloroflexi bacterium RBG_13_51_36
CGATATACTAGCTATCGAGGCATTCTAGTTTACCCAGTATATGTGCGTCGTCAGTGTATGTCAAACCTGCTCGGCCTAGGTTGAACAATCTGACGTTTAGTGCATTATCAAAGCTAAAGCACAGGAGTGAACTTAGCCAATCTCTCTGAAAGATGAAATTTGTGCCAATTCGTTATCGGTCAATCCCCAAATTTTCGCTGCTTGTTCATCTATCTTATTCTCAACCTGACGTAGTTTTACTTCCCCAATTTTTCCCTGACGTGCAAGTTGATGCGCTTGCTTAGAGAGAGTTGAAAGGGTTCTATGTAGTGAGTTTGATTGCTCATAGCCTGGCACTGCGAGGTGATTCATAATAGACGGAGTACCAAAGCCTCGACCAGCCGATGAAAAAGAGCGAATAAATGCTCCAACGACGGAAGAATTGATAAGCGCGCAAACATAATGCGCCTCATCCTCATTTTCAAAGGGAATTAATGAAGTGGTATCAGTCCCTATACCTACCTTGTCTCCGAAAGGCGTGGTAAAAGTGGAGACTACTGCTGCTACTAGGTCGGTTGCCATCCGCTTCCATACTACCTTATATGGAGCAAAAGTGTATGGCCCTATTCCATACATACTGTAGAAGACAGTCTTCTCTGCTAATTCACGAACAGCCCTTGAACCTCGGCTAAGAAGCTCATGCTTAAACCTTTGTAGATAATTATAGGTTTCTGGCCACTCATTCTTCATACGCTTCTCTGGATAACCTTCTCTTGTATTTGGATCTTGAACGATTAGGATATAAATTCCAGGATTGGCTTGCCAGCGATTTATATCTCTTCCCCGCGCTGCTGGATACACTAAATCAGATTCCAAATTGACATTTTCAAACTTCTTAATATCGCGCTTACCCATTTCAGGTAAATTTTCTATGATTAGCATCCCATCTGAGCGTACGTTCCTGAGCTTAAGCCAGAAGATACCGTATGGCTCAGCTCTGGCTCCCAGTTTTGCTTCATAGAAATTTTCTCCCTTAAGCTTCACTAAAGCACTTTTCTCCTGCACTTGCGCAGTTTGCCATGAGGAAGTTTTATCTCCTATGGGAGTAGCTTGCAGTTCCTTACGTATCGTTAATTGAATTACATCACTGAGGGATGTGGCGGTATCTATATTACCGATACCCTTGTTTCGCTGCCAGACAATATAGGGTACCGGATATGATGTCTCCATACCTTTCTCCAGGATAATTGTTGCTGTCTTGTTGGCAGCGTTCTCAAACGGTTTAACCGTAACCATGTCACCAGCCTTCAAAACTTTCAAATAGGCACCTTCCTCCCGTAATCGGAAGCGCCTGAAACCTTCCCCAGCGCCTTTAGCCTTGAATACTTCTTGAGTAATGACGAAACCCAAACGTCCGCCGTCTCGTAGGTAATAGTCGGCACAAGCATAGAGGAATAACATAGAGAAATCTTTCTCACCACCACCTAATCGAGCCGCCATTCCTTTTAAGGAGAATAAGCCATAATCTACCCACAGCTTCTTGGTAGCCTCTCGGTACTCATCAGACAGATACCCCCAGCGTACCCAAGGCGGATTGCCTACCACGTAATCGAATGGGGAAGTCGTGCGAAATACTGGCGCAAAGGCATTCTTGATGATTCGTGCCCAGAGACCGTTACGTCCTTCTTTCTTAAGCCGCTGGACTTTTTTATAAAGTTCCACAAGGGACCGTTCCGTGAGAGGATCTTCCCACTTTAATTGCGGCTGGACAAGTGATATGAACTCATTTTCATCATATTTAGCTTCAATGCAGTGCTCTAGCATGCGGCATAGCTCATCCAGCTTGCCCTTATCGACAAGCTCTTCGGGTATCCAGAACTCCTTCTGTGCTGAAGGCACTGGGATGTCCTTCTGATGAGCGAGAGGTCGTTTTTGAGTACGCTGGCTTTGGGGTGTTAGTACGGAGTCACAGATATAGACAGGGATGTCCTTACCTGACATATACCTAGCCAGGTTACCTAGGGCTAGAAGATAATTGGTCCGGGCGGAGATGACAGCTAGCGGGTTCAGGTCAAAACCGACTATGTTTTCCAGGATATGATTTAGGAGCTCGTGTTCGCCTTTCGCTCGAGAGGTCATAGAGCTTTGAGCATAATCCCGAATTCGCCGAATCGCCAGTACTAAAAACGTACCCGAACCACAGGCGGGGTCTAGCATGCGCATTTCTGGTTTACCGGCATATCCCACATCACTTAATACTACTTCGGCTAACCAGTCTGGCGTATAAAACTCACCTAGGTCATGGCGAAGTTCTCTAGGAAGTAAATACTGGTACAATTTCTTGAGCAAATCCCGCGTATCTTCCGGTGCTAATGTACCGGTGGCGGGTTCGTATTCAGCTAGACAGCGAGCTAGGTTGCGAATAGCCTCCTCTATCTCAGAGTTCCAACTGGAGAGATACCAACCGAAAAAGTCTGCTTCAAGAAAGTTACGGATACCTTGTGCTTCGAACCAGGTATTATTCTCCAAGTTATGGAGACTGCTTTGCAGCACTTCGCTGGGGGCAGCAGGCAGTTGTTCTGCTATCGAGGGTAAAAGCGCCCCTTGCTGAAGAGAAAGTAGCTCGGCAGCCAAAAGTTTCATGAAGAAGGCGTAATAGGTATGCACTGCGAAAAGAAGTGGCTTGAGGTCAGTAAACTGGTCAATATGGTAGAGACGAGCCAAAGCGAGGGCATCCTTTTGAGCTTTCGCTATCTCCTGACCATATACGATTCCAAAAATACGCTTCCATTCCTCATATAGTGTCTCCACACGAGGGAAAAGGTTTGCCGGTGCTGTTAAACATTCTTCAAGCCGATTATACAGGGCGTTAACCATCTGATGAGCTACTTCTCCCTCAGGACCGAACTCTTTGCCAAGCTCTTCCGCAGTCAAACGCCGCCGCCGTAACGCCCGTAAATACATGAGGAACTCATTAACACTTTCCTCAGTAATTTGATACGGACCGATTTCAACAAAACTGCCTTGTGGCGCGTCTTCTTCAAATAATGGAAACTGTGTTAACTGCTCTCTGGGTATAGTCTCTTGTGGCAGCGGCTTGTCAGCGCGGTAACGAACGAAAAATATGCTCTGCCCGTCAATCGCAATGCCAGCAATACGCCTAAGAGTATCTTCTCGCTGCTTACCCGACCCCGCTAAACCAAGAAGATATCCCTCAATTTGTTTCTTAGTAGAATTCTTCCCTTTCGCAGTGCTGAGTTTGCCAGGCGGCTCATACTCAATAATCGCCTGTCCGTATAGAGCGTCAGCACGCCCCACTGCTGTAAGAACAGTACGGCTTATACGCTTTTCGTAACGTGGATTAGCCGCGATGCCTAGTTTTTTCAGAGCGGGATCTAGCAGCTTCTCAATGCCAATGCGTAACTCCTCCTCGTTCCTTGCCCTTTCTGCCACAATTCTGATATCCTTGGCCAGAGTCGCCGCTACTGTAATATTATTGAATTCCTCTTCTTTGCCCATACTAGCTGCAATTATACTTGTCCTGTCAACAAAGGACAACCGCACCAGTCATATTTTCCAGCGCCCTGTGTGATCAGCCCGGTTATCGTTGCACGATCCTGACTTTTGTTCAACCGGCCCCATCCAACAAAAAGTCATTAAGTGATATTTCAAGAACTAGCTCGTTTTACAATAGGGGGCGGGGGATTATGCAGGTAATACAAATTGTGAAAATGCAAGAACTGTGAGGGAGGGATGCAGGCGAGGTGCAGAA